>Ga0315912_10001789_pt1 | contig 24735 bp, 21 predicted proteins | sample VfabasoilMG_FD_204469 | JGI IMG/M metagenome (GOLD analysis project Ga0315912, IMG submission 204469) | Garden soil microbial communities collected in Santa Monica, California, United States - V. faba soil | ecosystem: Environmental > Terrestrial > Soil > Garden | place: USA: California... | reverse complement strand
GTTACGTCGTGCGTGGTTGTCGAGCTCACGTTCCGGAGCCCGAAGAGGACCGGTCGCGAGGCATTGATCACGATGCGTGCGGGGCCTGACTGCAGATCAGGAATCGCCTTCTTGCCCACCGGGCGCATCACGTACAAACGCTCCGCCGATTCCTGCCGGATGTTGCCCTGCGGCTGGTCGAGCGTGAAGACAGGAAATGTCTTTCCTGCTTGCTCGACCGAGACATCAATGGATGTGAACTTGCCATCGGGCGCCTCGGCCATCAACTCGAGCGACGAGTTCTGCCCGACGAATTTCCCCGGCTGACGGATCGTGACGGTGGGGCCGGCAGAGCGTCCGGCCCAGAACCAGGCGCCACCCCCTACGAGGACAGCGAGTACAAGCAGGAAGACGAGAAACCTGAAAAAAGCGCGCATGGCCGAATCATAGCGCGCTGACGATCGTCTTGCCTCAATTGCGGAACTGGCTGCTGAACTTCTCGTTCTCGAGGCACACGAACTCGATCAGGTCCGTATCGACCAGCAGGCGCTGGTTGACGCGCACCGTCCAGGGCTTCGTGTAAGCCTTCGGGTCGTCGATCGTGACGTCGATCTCGAGACGGCCGAAGTTCGGCCGGCGGAACCGCTCGATAATCTTGCCCTCTGATGTAAGCGGCGCGCCGTTGACGTCGAGCCACCCGAGATCCTTGAAGTGCGTGCTCTCAACGACCAGCGTGTCTCCTTCCCACCAGCCGCGTGAGTAGCCAAACCACCACGGCTGCGGGTCGTTGTTCGGGGCTGGCCGGCCATCGAGAAAGATCTGGCGCACGCCTGCGTTGGCCTCGTAGATGATGGCAATCAGATCCCTGGTCTGAATCATCTTTCGCGGCTGCGAGTGCGTGTGCAGCTGCATGTGCCCGAGCGGAAGACAGGCCGCATCCGGATTGTCCTTGCTCTCGACTGCCATGCGCTGCTTCCGCAACTCTGCTGCCCATGGCCGCAAGGGCAGGCCTTCCTTGATTCCGGCTTCAATGTTCCAGAACGTCGCCTCGGGCGGAGTGCCTGGAGGTGACGGGGGTGGTCCTCCGCGGAATCCCAGCACGCCCGCGTAGTTCCAGACGCCAGTCAGGTCAGGCTTGCCATCAGTCGTACGCGGTGCTGCTGCTGAGAGATCAGGTTTCCCGTCAGTCGTTCGAGGGACTCCGGCTGTGGGGTACGACGGCCATTGCCCGAGCAGTGACGCCGGTACCGAAACGATCGCACCGAACAAACCCGCCGCGATGATCAGGTGTTTTCTCAGACCTAGGGGCATGGTCCCTCCATGGTACTATCCGCGCGCTATGAGAAGGGTTCTTGCTCCTGTTTCGGTCGCATTCGTTCTCGCCGTTGCCACGGTGTTGTGGGCCCAGGAATCCCCACCGTCGCTGCTGCCGCCGCAGGCGCCATCCGGCCCGACGCCCATGCCCGCCGTGCTCCGCAACTACACGCCGGTCACCGAGATGCGATTGCGCAGCCCGCAAAACGGCGACTGGATGATGAATCGCCGGACGTACGACGGATGGGGCTACAGCCCTCTCACGCAGATCACCCCTGACAACGTCGCCAGGCTGAGGCCGGTGTGGTCGCTCTCCACCGGTGTGATCAACGGGCACGAGGCTGCGCCGATCGTGCACGACGGCGTGATGTTCGTCGCAACTCCCGGCAGTCAGGTCATCGCCATCGAGGCCGCGACTGGGACGGTGCTGTGGCGTTATCGTCGCCCGCTCGCGCCGACGGTGATCAATCGGCATCCAACGACGCGCGGCGTCGGCCTCCTCGGGGACAAGGTGTTCCTTGCCGCCAGCGATGCCGTGCTCATGGCTCTGGATGCGCGCACGGGACGCACGGTGTGGTCTACCACGGTCGCCGACAACAAGGCGGGCCACTACATGAGCCTTGCCCCGCTCATTGCGAACGGCAAAGTGCTCGTTGGTACGTCTGGCGGAGAGCTCGGCATCCGCGGGTTCATCGCCGCCTTCGATCCCGACACGGGCAAAGAGTTGTGGCGCACATACACCGTTCCCGCGCCGGGTGAACCCGGGAGCGAGACATGGCCCAGCGGCGGGGAGCAGTGGAAGACCGGCGGAGGCTCGGTGTGGGTGACGGGCAACTTCGATCCCGAGACCGGCCTCGCCTATTGGGGCACCGGGAACGGCGGGCCGTGGATGGGCGATCAGCGCCCGGGTGACAACCTCTACACCTCTTCGACGATCGCCGTTGACGTGGCCTCGGGACAGATCAAGGGTCACTTCCAATACACGCCCAATGAGTCATTCGATTGGGACGAGGTATCGCCGCCGATCCTGGTGGATTTCCAGCGGAACGGCCGCACAGTGAAGGGGCTGATCGACGTGGCCCGCAATGGCTACTTGTGGTTTCTGGAGCGGGGGACGGGGCCCATCAAGTTCGTTCAGGGCGTACCCCATGTGCGACAGACAGTGTTTCGCAGTCTCGATCCCGTGACCGGCAAGCCTGATGTCGATCCTTCAAAGAAGCCTGGCACTGGCAAGGTCGCGGAGTTCTGCCCGTCGCATTGGGGCGGGAAGAATTGGCCGCCGATCGCCTATAGCCCGCAGACGCGTCTCGTCTACGTGCCGGCAAACGAGAACCTGTGTGCGTCGATGGAAGGACTGCCTGTGAAGTACTCGCCCGGTTCGGCTTTCACTGGCGCGAGGAACGTGATGTCGATCGTGCCGGGGGCCGATCACATCGGGGAAGTGCAGGCGTGGAACGTGGACACAGGCACACGCGCGTGGACCCACACGTTCGCCAAGTCGTCGAACTGGGGACCGCTGATGGCGACTGGTGGCGGAGTGGTCTTTGGTGGCGGTACATCGGACCGCATGTTCCGGGCGTTCGACGCGCGGACCGGAAAAGTGCTCTGGGAGTACCCAACAAACTCCGGCGTCATTGGTCAGGCGTCGACGTTCTCGCTCAACGGACGTCAGTACGTCGCAGTGCAATCAGGGTGGGGCATCGATGCGCGGGGGATGCAAGGCCGGCTGAACGCAATCCGCCCTGGCGAGTTTCCAGAGGTGCCCGAAGGTGGCTCAGTCTGGGTCTTCGCGCTCGACGATGTGAACCGCTGACTGCGGGAGATTGGTGAGACCTCGAGGGAGGAATGCGGGATACAAGGGGATCGCATCGAGGGCGTCACGCTGAACAGGAAACCACCTGAATCGGAATGTGACACGTCCCTCGATGCGATCGAAGGCTTCCGTGCGAGTAAACGCAACGTCTTCAGGGAAGCGAATCAGAAAGTACAACGCGAGCTCGTGGTAACTCAGGCCGTCGTAGTCGAAGAAGTTCTCGACGATCCACAACAAACGATCGACGTGAACATCCGTCTCGAGCTCTTCGCGCATCTCCCGCCTGATCGTTTGCTCGGCCGTTTCGCCGTGCTCGGCTCTGCCGCCCGGCAACGTCCAGAACGATTCGTGGTCAGCGCGATGGAGCAGGACCGCATCGTTGTGAATCGCCACGCCAACGATGCGATAGTTGAAACGTCGGTTCTCTTCATCGAAGCAAATCATCTCAGCGGCCACGCGACTGCGCCGTAACTGTACCGACGAATGCGCGGATCTCCCGAAGCACGTCAGCCTCATTCGACAGAAACATGTAGAGATTGGCGCCCGGCAAATCGATGATGCGAGCGGTGGGGACGTCCGCGAGAAGATCTCGCTGCCACCTGACGTAGAGCGCGCGCGTGGCCTCGTATTGCTGGTGCAGTGCGGTTCGCTCCCGCTCGGTGCGGATCGCATACTGTGCGGCAACCTCCTCCAACGGACGGTCCCTTTGATAGAGTGCGAGCACGGGCACGCGAATGCCTGAATAATCGGGTTTCGTCCGCGCATCCACCGTGATCGCCCGGCGAATCACCGGAGACAACAGCGATCGGCCTACCGAGCCGTCAGGGTTCGCGATGAACTGCTGCCGCAACTCCGCTTCGGGAAATGCCACGCCGGCATCTCGGCGCTGCGCGATTCGAAAGGCCTGGAACGAGGTGTAGTCGGGAGCCGCCGGTGTGACCGGTTGCGGCAGCGTTGCGGGATCCGGCATCGGGGCTCCGAGGTCTGCGGAAGTCATCGTCGGGTCCGCCGCTCCGTCAAGATAGACGAGCCCACTGAGCCGATCGGAATGTCGCGACGCGAACAGGGTCAGAATCTGTCCGGCGCACGATGTGCCGACAAGGAAAGATTTCCGAACCTTCAGGGCATCGAGCACTTCGAGGACATCATCCGTCGAGCGCTGTACGCTGTATCCGTCCTCCGGCTTATCGGATGCGCCGATCCCGCGTCGCGTGATGCCGTAAACGTGAAACTGGTTTGTGAGCTTCGGGGCGAAGTCGTCATGCATGTGCGCGCTCAGGTAACACCCGAGCAGCACGATCGAGGGGCCGGAGCCACCCCAGTCCAGCACTTCCAGCTTGACGGAAGAGTCGACCGTTACCCATCGCACCTGGTGCGGCGACGGATCGCGCCAGGCTGTGACGGACTGCGAGACTTCTAAGCCGTTCGATGCCGCGGCCGCGCACCCCCCAAGCAGTGTGGCGACGACGAGCACCCGTGAGATCGAGCTCCGCGTGTCCATTCCGGCTTAGACACCGTCTACGTGCCTTCAGCTCGCGTGGAGCACGCGCGCAAATCTAGTTGGATCGCAATTCCCCGACCGTGCGGACCGGCGTGGCGTCTGCCAGAGGCTCCGCATATCTGATCACCGGCATCAACGGCGTCACGGCAAACGGGATCTTCTCGCGCACTGATATCAGAGGCACGGCGGGCGAGCGATCGAGCGTCACCTTGCCGCTCCACGCATCAACGACAAGCCGCGCGCCGAGCTGCAACGCAGCAATCTGTTCGAGGCTGTCGGGCAGCAGCGGCGGTGCCTGTTTCATGAGATCGGCAAGCCGGGTCATCTGCCCGTTGGCCGCCATGTAGTCTCCGATGTGCGGCTGGATGAGCCGAGGCAACTGCTTCGCCTGCTCCGAGAGCGTACGAAGAAACAGACCGGCGTCGGCGAGCTTATCGCGATACGGCGACGTGCCGAGCAGCGCGATCACCTTCTCGTCAGCGGCGGCTTCCTCTTTGGGGGTGCGGCGAAACCGCAGCGCCTGCAGCAGTTCGCCGTCGGGCACCATCAGACGATCGGCAAACGAGAACTTCGTGTCGATCAACTGGTGGCCAAGTGCCACGTGGCTCAACTCGTGCGCGAGCATCGTCGCGAGGCTCGCTTCGTCGGGCAGCACGTCGATGAGACCGCGGCTCAACACCATTGTGCGGCCGACCGTGAACGACTCGAGCGGCGAGGTCAGCAGGATCCGAGCGCGCAGCGGCCGTTCGAGGTTCAACTTGTTGGTGACGACGAGGTTGTTGAGGACGGTCTCGAGGACTCTGTCCGCTTCGCCCACCGGCGCGAGCAGTCCGATTGCCTCGAGTCGTTCGAGGACGTTTGCCTCGGCCTCTTGTTCCCATCGGCGCTGGCTGAGCACGGGCGACAGCTGCGCGGCCCCGTCCGCAGTGTCGGTGACATTGGGCTCATCGATCCGGATCGTCGTCAGCGCTCCGGTCTGGTCGGTGTTTTGAGCCTGATATCCCCAGATCCGCGTCTGGCTCTTGAACCGGGCTTGCCGCTTCGATTTCGAGGACGACTTGGAGGACGAATCGCTGTTCAGATCCGTTTCTTCCGAGTAGACGTACGACGGTACCCACACGCCGGGCGCGACGTTCACACGCCAGCCGTCCATATGGAGCGACAGCGTCCGCTTGAAGGCGCCTGACAACATCTTTTCCGATCCGCGGTTGGCGCCGTTGAAGCGAACGAGGTTGTAGTCGCGATCCTCGATCCAGATCCGGCCGACGAAGCCTTGCTTGCCCTCGCGGAGCGGCTTGACGTCGAAGACGAAACAGCGCGATTCGCCGAGGAACTCCCGGCGGACATACGTGAACTCATATCGCTTTCGATCGAGCACACCCCAGTCGGGGGCGACCATCGCGGCGAAGGCATCACCCAGTCTGGGCCCGTTCGAGGTGAGGTTCAGCCTCACGCCGCGCTCGCCATCGTCCTTCTGTTCGAACGGACGGAGCATGGGCTTCTCATCGAACTGGAGTTGGCCGAGGTAGTAGTCGTCGTTGATGGGCACCCATCCGCGCGCCTCGTCCGGCGCCACGCTCTGGAGGTACACCTCCATCAACGGCTTGGACGTCATCAGCCGCTCGATCACCGCGCGTTCCGCCTTGCTCATTCGGTCGATGATGTCGTCGGCCTGGCTCTGTCCTGCGCGGCCCGTCGTCTGGGCCGCCGAGTCCTTCTTGTCTTTTGCATCCGCATTGGCGATCGACGCAGTGAAGACAGGCGCAAGCAGTGCAGCGAACAGCAAGGGAAGACGTGCGAGTCGCATAGGTGCCTCTAGCTAGGACAAGCGAAACGTGATGTGAACCGTGGCGCGGGAATCGACAGGCCCGCTGTCGGACTGCGCGGGCTTGAAACGAATGCGGAGTGCCGCACGCTGGGCTGCTTCATCGAGGCCGTGGCCGAGCCCGCGCACAACGCGCAGCACACGGACATCGCCGGCCGCGGTGAACTCGAGCTCGAGTGACACGGTGCCTTCGATGCGGGCACTGCGTGCTTCGTCGGTGTACTCCGGCGTGGGTTTGAAGACGATCTCGACTGGCCGATCGACGGGCTTCGTCACGGCTGCGGAAGGCTTGGCAGCCGCCCGTTGATCGAACCCCGCCGTCTGCACCTCGCCATCGTTGGCGGCGGCACGCGGTGCGCGCGCCGCGCTACTGAATCCGCCGGTGGTGACAGCGGTCTCGCTTGCGACGCGTGCCGAGGCCACCTGACTTCCGAATCCGCCGGTTGTGACGGCAGCCGCGGCCTGGTTCGTTCGCGCACTATTCGTCCGCTCGAAAAGGCCCGTTTCAACAGGGCGCTGGACCACCGGCTTTTCGATGGGCCGTTCGACCACGGGCACGACTGCTGGCGACGGGTCGACCAGCTTGGCGACGACTGGCGTCACGGGGAGCGGTTTTGGTACTTCCGCTTTAACGACTTCACGCACCGGCGGCTGCGGGACGGGCCGAGGAAGGCGCGGCATCACGATCGGGGCCGGCGGCAACTTCACCAGTTGGGTCGCCGGCAAGACGAACACCATCCTCGATCGCCTGGTCGGCGCCGACGGTGTCTCGGACGCGCGAATCGGGGCGACGATCAGGATGACCACGACGATGGCGTGCAACGCGACGCTGAGCCACAGGCCGGTGGTCCAACGTCCGGACGGGCGCGCGCTCGATCGTGCGTTGTCGAACAGAATTGACATGTGCTGTACAGGACTGAAATGCCGAAGCGTGCAGCTCCGGCGTTGATGCCGTTTGGCGAGGTCTTACAGCAAGCGAAATGCCGCGATCAGAGAGGTCAGCGAGGGAAGAGCTGGAACGTGGGCGTTCGTCCGGGCGGAAGGCGAAGGGGAGAATGCGTCGCGCGCATTCTCCCACTGTTGTTAACCGAGATCTTGCTGTGGCTTGCCGGCCTTGCGTCCACCCTTGACCGGTTTCTTCGCGGGGAGGTCCTTTTTCTTGACGGGCATCGCGCGCTCCTTATACCAGGCGGCCCTGAAGGGCCGCCTCTACGTGTCGGGGGCGACAGTACTCGTCCTCCCGGCGTGTTGCAACCGCGAAACGGGCGTGTGATTTCCTGGGCCCTGGTGCGAATCACCCTATGAGATGACCGACCGTTCAGGGCAATTCCTGGCGCTGCTCGAGGCGCATCAGAAGATCGTGTTCAAGGTCGCAAGCGTGTATTGCTGGGACGCTGCAGAACGCGACGATCTACGACAGGAGATCACGCTGCAGCTGTGGCGAGCGTTCCCGAGTTACGACCCTCGGCGAGTGTTCTCGACGTGGATGTACCGCATTGCCCTGAACGTGGCCATTTCGTTTGCGCGAAAGGCTGGACTTCGCAGACGGACCATCGCGCCGTTGGATGACGCCGCCGTTGACCTGCCGGCCAGTGCCAGCGCACGAGAGCCTGACGAGCAGGTTGGCGCCCTGTATCGGTGCCTCGAAGCCCTGGACCCCCTGAACCGTGCGCTCCTGCTGATGTATCTCGACGAACGCAGCTACCGCGAGATAGCGGAGGTTCTGGGGATCAGCGAGACCAATGTGGCAACCAAGATCAGCCGGCTCAAGCAACGACTGCGGAGTGAGCTTGCACCGGCAGAATGACGAGGACGACATGGAATTCGACGAACTGAAATCCGCGTGGCGCGCCCTGGAGACGAAGATCGATGCGGAACAGGCTCTCAACGCAAAGGTCTTCACGGAGCTGAAACTCGAACGAGCGCGATCAGCCCTCCGGCCGATCTGGTGGCTCCTGTTGACGCAGCTCGCCATCGCGGTCGGTGCGGTTGTACTCCTCGGCGCTTTCCTGGCAGATTACTGGCAGGTGCCGCGATTCGCCGTGCCGGCGATCCTGCTCGACATCACCGCAGTGATGTTGATCGTCAGCACGGTTGGGCAACTGCGCGTGCTGAGCACCATCGATTACGGCCAGGCGGTGGTCACGATTCAGAGCATGCTCACAGAGCTCGCGGTGCGCAGAGCGCGTGAAGTGCGATGGCAGTGGCTGTTGATGCTGCCTCTCTGGATACCGCTCGCAATCGTCGTCATGCAGGGGATCTTCGGCTTCGACATCTATCGCGTGTTTGGTGCGCGTTGGATTGCAGTCAACGTTGTCGTGGGGATCGCGCTCACTCCTCTGGTCGTGTGGTTGGCACGCCGCTTCGACCATCAAGATGGAATTGCGAAAGGGGTAGCCGACGACATCGCGGGACGCCGCCTGTCGGATGCGATGAGACGACTCGACGAGATCGGCGCTTTTCGGAGCGAGGCGTAGCTCGCCGCCGCCGGAAAGAGTGAGACAATGCTCGCCGCGCGGTCGGCTCGTTCGGGCCGAGGGGGACACATGACAAGAGTGACACACGCAGTACTCGTCGCCATTCTGCTCACGGTATCGGTGCTCGTCGAACGCGCCGACGCGCACCACGGTGCCGGCCTCTACGACATGAGGAAGAACGTGGAGCTCGAGGGCAAGCTGATACGAGTCGACTTCGTCAACCCACACACCTATATCTATTTCGACGTCGTCGGTGCCGACGGCAAGGCCGTCGCGATGAAGTGCGAAACGCGGGGGGCCACGGTGCTCCGACGGTCAGGCTGGTCGCCCGAGATGTTCGTGAAGGGCACGCCCATCAAGATTGCGGGCCACCCGCATCGCGAAGATCCGACTGCGTGCACGGTGGAGACGATGACGCTTGGCGAGAAGCCGGCGCTCGAACGCTATCAGCAGCTGAGCGATGCGAAATCCGTCAATCGCACGAAACGCACCTTTTCACGACTGGCGAACGGCAAGCCGAACCTCGCCGGCGAGTGGGCGCAGGAGCAACAGGTCCTGGCCGCGCCTCCTGGTGGGCGCGCCGGGCTCGTGCCGATCAGCAAGGCCGCCGACATCAGAGCCGGCAAGCTGCCGATGCCCGCCGGAGTACCCGGCTGGTTCCCGCCGCCAGTGAAGTTGACTGCGGCGGGAGAGACGGCGGCAGCTGCGTTGCGCAAGCGGCCGACGTCGGAGAACCCGCGGCTCTCCTGTCAGCCCACGAGCATCCTGTTCGACTGGGTCTTCGACGGCGCGATCGGCCGCATCACTCAGAGCACGAACGTCATCAAGATGGAGTACGGCGTTGGCCTGACCCGGAACGTGCAGATGAACATGACTGCGCACCCGGCGAACATCAAGCCAAGCCGCGCCGGTCATTCGATCGGGCGCTGGGACGGCGATACGCTCGTCGTCGACACTGTTGGCTTCCTGCCTGGCAGCCTGGCAGGCAACCTCCCTCACAGCGACAAACTGCACGTCATCGAGCGCTTCACGCTGAATCCCACGACGCTGGAGCTCACTCGCGCCATCGTCGCCGAAGATCCCGAGTACTTCGCCGACAAGTACGTGGATACCGACAGTGTCCTGCCCGCGGATGCGGCGTTCAAAGTCGAGGCCTGTAAGGAGCTCGCGCCGGAGTATCAGCAACCCGGGCGGAAGTGAGGCGAGGACACTCGAATCACGAACGCTGCGTGTCTATTCTTTCGGCTGCACGAAGGCGCGGAAAACCCGTACCCCTAGTTGCCGAGTGTCGGCTGTGGCCTGAAGCGCGGCGAGCCGGGCCGGCACGAACGTCTTGTCAGCCACCAACACCAAATCGACCCTCTGACCGTCGCCCAACTCCTGCCCGGAGAGTGCAATCGTGCGCACCAAGGGGGCCCCCGGCTCCACATCGAAGTCGTCTACCGTTGTGGTTCCCAGGCGGATCTCGACATGTTGCGGTATCGGGAAGACTTTGATCGGCTGGTCGAGCTCGATTATGAGGTCCACGTCCCGCTTCGGATTCGCGAAGGTCAGCGTGCTCGACTTGGTTGACCATCGCCACTCCACACCGGAACCGCTCGGTGCTTCCAACGGGTGCCACCCCTTTCCGTAGGTCACGGCGTACGGATCCGATCGCTCGCGGATCTCGAACGACCCCGCCTTGACCGCGCGCGACTCGACAATCTCACCGGCCATAGGTAACCGCTCGCCCGTTGACTTTGAGTACAGTCCGACGACGAACGTTGCGTCTCCTACATAGTCGGAAATAGGCGCGAAATCCTCGTGCTTGTATTCGACGGTCGTGCCCGCCTTCCATTCGCGCGTGGGCGTCGGCGGGGAGTGGTCGGCCCCACCAATCAAGCGACCCTCGCTATCTACGACGTGAACGAAGACCGTGTAGTCCTCCTGGAACGGAGGAGCGTCCGGCGCAACGGCAAACTTGACATCGAGTTCGATGGGTTTTCCAGGGGCAACGACCGCCGGGTTGACAGACACGGTAGCCGAGGCAACCGGCTTCGCGTTGTCAACAGGCGACCTGTGACAGGCGACGATCAGTACAGCGGCCGCCACGGTGAAAGACGCGGAGTATCTGGGCATGTCGGCTGGAATGATTCTATCTCCACGCCATGACATCGACGCACTCGGAATGGTCGAAACCCGCGGTTTAACAGGTTCTGTTAAGGCTGCGGATGCTATGGTCAAGACCGCCACTGTCGTGCTCGTGGCCAGGCAACAGTGAGCCTGGCGAACGAAGCGACCAGAGCGGGAGTCACATCGCGGTTATCTTCTTGGCGACGCAGCACAGAACGTCGTGCGAGAAAACTGGCCGTCGGATCGGCGCCACGGCGCGCTTGAGTCGTGTGGGCAGCTTGTCCTCGACGACGTTCGGCACGAAGGTCTGATAGCCGAGTTCGAGAGGATAGAAGCCGAAGTGCTTGAGGAGGGTGTCGGTCTCCCGCAGTCCGTACAGCCGCCGATGAAAGCCCTCCTTGACGATGTGGCGTTTGCGCCACTCGCGCCACGACCAGCGGTACGGCAGGTAGGTGATGATGAGGGTCCCGTCGTCCTTCATCACGCGATACAGCGCCTTGAGGGCTTCCATGTCCATCGCCGTGTGCTCGAGCACACCGGAGGCGACCACCACGTCGAAAGTATTGGCTTCGTACGGCAGCGCCGCCACGTCTGTCAGGGCACGGTACTGCAGGCGCGAGTAGTCGCGAAACGCGCGAAACTCTGACTCGCTGACGAAGTCACAGCCGTGCAGATCGACCTGCGGCAGGCGCGTTCGGATCAGGCAGGCATCCGGCCCGTGATTGCAGCCCCAGTCGAGCAGCGTCCCCCCGGCGGGCAGGTGCCGCGAGTACCACAGGAACACGTTGACGTGGTGCTTCACGTACCCGGGATCGGCGTGCTCGACGAGATACGGCGTCGTACCGGAGAGATCGATCTGCGCGCGATAGAGTCGTGCGAGCAGCGCGCACAATTCGCGCGCCTCTGCCTGAGTCGACGCCACGTGTTGGATTATGGACCGGATCGCGCGGAGAGCACGCGTGTGCTTGCATTCTCGTGTGCCTGCACGAGTTTCAAAGCAGTGGCGCCAGCTGGCGCCTCGATAACCAGCCGCCACGTCTGCCCGACATCCAGGAGCAGGACCAATCGCATAGAATCTCGCTCAAATGTCGATCGGGCCTGGCACTCCTGTCGGTCCCTACGAGATATCCGCCCTCCTCGGAGAGGGCGGTATGGGTCAGGTCTGGCGAGCGCACCACAGATCGCTCAAGCGGGACGATGCCCTGAAGGTGCTCCCATACACCTTCGCGGCTGATCCCGAGCGCCTCGCTCGGTTCCAGCGAGAGGCACAGATTCTTGCGTCGCTGAACCATCCCAACATCGCGATCATCCACGGGCTCGAAGAGGCTGACGGCGTGAAGGCCTTGGTGATGGAGCTCGTCGAGGGACCGACGCTAGCCGACCGCATCGCCCATGGGCCGCTGCCCATCGATGAATCACTGTCAATCGCGAAACAGATCGTCGAGGCCCTGGAAGCTGCACACGAGAAGGGCATCGTTCACCGCGATCTGAAACCAGCCAACATCAAGGTGCGGTCCGACGGAACGGTGAAGGTGCTGGACTTTGGGTTGGCGAAGGCGATGGAACCCGCAGGCACAACGTCGTCGGGCTCCTCGCAGTCTCCTACTCTGACGTCCCCGGCGCACACCATGCAGGGCGTGATCCTGGGGACGGCTGCCTACATGAGCCCCGAGCAGGCGCGGGGAAAGTCGGTCGACAAGCGCACCGATATCTGGGCATTCGGTTGCACTCTCTACGAAATGCTCGTGGGACGACGGGCGTTCGAAGGCGAATCGGTCAACGAAACGATCGGAGCTGTCATACACAAGGACCCCGATTGGTCGCGGCTGCCGCCGTCAACCCCTCCGTCAATGCAGCGGCTGTTACGTCGAAGCCTTCAAAAGGATCCCGCTGCACGCCTTCGCGACATCGGCGATGCAGGACACGAGATCCGGGAGGCACAGACTGGATCGTGGGACGACGTACGCGAAGCACCACGGGCACCGCGCGTATCGGTGGCGCGACGGATGGCTTTGGCAGCTGTCGTTGGAGGCGCGCTCGTTGCTTCCGCCTGGACCTGGGTGCGCTGGGGTTCCGAGGCGCCGGCCGTGACGAAGGTCATTCTTGGGTGGCGCGGCGACACCGGACCCAGCCTGGGTACGCATTTCGCGCTCTCGCCGGATGGGAGGCGGTTCGCGTATGTCGGCCGGGACGGAGGCTTGTGGGTCCGGAACTTCGACGATCTTGATCCGCGATCGCTGCCCGGGACCGATCAGGCCACTCTTCCGTTTTTTGCGCCTGATGGCCAGTCGGTGGCGTTCGTCACAGCGCAGGGAGCGCTGAAGATCGCGTCGATTCAGGGCGGTTCGGTGAGGACGCTGATTGCGCGCTCGGTGTCTGCGCAAGGCGGCGACTGGACTTCGGACGGGATGATTTACTTCAGTCGCCCTGCTGAAGGCGTATGGAAAGTCGCGTCGATCGGTGGCACGGCTGAGCGCGTGAGTCAACCTGACTCAGTCGGTGTGACCCACACGCGTGTGAACGTGCTGCCCGATCGTCGAGGGGCCTTCGTGACAAGTTATCAAGAGTCGGCGAACACGTCGGAGATCGGCGTGCTCGACTTCTCCACTGGCAAGGTGGCGATGCTGTTTCAAGGCGTGCAGGCGCGGTTCGCTGCGACCGGTCACGTGATCTATGCGACAGCGGACGGAACCCTGCATGCGGCGCCGTTCGATCAGGGCCGGCTCGAGGTGACCGGTTCGGCGACGCCACTCGTCGAGCGGGTATCAGCCAGCCTCTACAACCCTGGTGCGCTCTTCGACGTCTCGGACACCGGAACGCTTTTGTACAAGACGGAGTCGCCCGCACAATACGAGGCCGTGTGGGTCTCGAGAAGCGGAGTCGCGACGCCGCTCGATCGCGATCCGTGGGTCGGTCAATTCTTCAGCATGTCTCTCTCGCCGGACGGGAAACAGATCGTGGCGACGCTCACGACTGGAACGCGCCAGGACGTCTGGACGCGCTCGCTCGAAACCGGCACAGTGAGCCGGCTGACGTTCGAAAAAGATGGCTCACTCAATTACCGGCCGAAGTGGACTGCTGATGGGCGCGCCTTGACGTTCATCTCGAACAGGTCTGGCGTCGCTGGCGAGCTGTGGAAGCAGCCGAGCGATGGCAGCGCTCCTGCCGAACGTGTCGCGTCAGATGGCCCGCTCGTCGACGAAGGTCTCGTGTCGCCGGACGGCCAGTGGGCCGTGTACCGTGCCGGTGGCAGCGAGCTTGTCGGAAGGGACATCAAGGCCGTGCGCCTCGGCAGCGGAACACCCAAGCCGCTTGTCGCAACGAGCGCCGACGAATATTCGCCGACGTTGTCGCCCGACGGCCGTTGGCTGGCGTACGTCTCGAACGAATCGGGCGTCGCCCAGGTGTACGTGCGTCCGTTCCCGGAGTCTGAAGCCGCCGTCTGGCAGGTATCCACCGGAGGTGGGCGTGGACCGGTGTGGGCGCGAAGCGGCAAAGAGCTTTTCTACCGGACTGAGCGAAATGAGTTGATGGCGGTGGAGACCACGGGGAGCACGACATTTACGTGGTCGTCTCCGCGCCTGTTGTTCGATCTGTCCAACTACGAACTGAACCCGTGGCATCCCACTTACGATGTGGCTCGCGACGGAGAACGGTTCCTGATGGCCCGTCGCGTTGGCGACCCGAGCACCGAGGTGGTGCTGACTGAGAACTGGTTCCACGAAGTGAAAAACGTGCTCCAGGGACGTCGCTGACGATCGCCCAAATCGACCTATTGACTTTCTAGAAGACGTCTTATAGAAACTCTATAGGAGACGTCAGCCATGGAACCGCGGACCGACCTGCTGCGCGGCACGCTCGACTTGTTGATTCTTCGCAGTCTGACCGCGGCGCCGCTCCACGGCCTCGGCATCGCCCGGCGCATCGCGCAGATGACGCAGGGATCGTTCGACATCAAGGCCGGTTCGTTGTTCCCCGCCCTCTACCGGCTGGAGGAGCGCGGGCTGCTCGCGGCGGAATGGGGCGAGTCCGACACGCAGCGTCAAGCAAAGTTCTACCGCCTGACACGACTCGGCAGGAAGCAGATGCAGGTGGAGGAAGCGAACTGGCGTCGCGTCGCCATCGCGATGGAGCACGCGCTCGGGTCGACGTCATGACACCGCGTGGTTCGGTCCTCAGCTGGCTGGCTTCGCTGATCCGCAATCTGTTCCGCGGTGGCTGCCGCGATGCGGAGCTGCGATCCGACATCGACACGTACGTCGACATGCTCGTGGACGAGAAGATCGCCGCCGGCCTGGCGCCCGACGCGGCACGGCGGTCAACGCTGATGGAGATCGGAAGCGTCGATCACATCAAAGACGACACTCGACGTGTTCGTGCCGGTGCGCTCCTCGCCGAGCTGGGAAGCGACACGCGCTATGCGCTGCGCATGATGCGCAGGGACTGGACCTTCAGCACCGTCGCCATCGTGACACTCGCGCTGGGGATCGGAGCGAACGCGGCGATTTTCAGCATCATCAACGGCGTGCTGCTGAATCCGCTGCCGTATCCGCGGGCCGATCGCCTCGTGCTGGTGTGGGAACGCAATCTTGCGATCGGCAAAGAGCGGGATCCCGTGGCGCCGCTCAACTATCAGGATTGGCGGAGCCAGAGCACGGTGTTCGACGAGCTGGGGGCCTACCGGTTCCGCGAGTTCGCCCTGAACGACGCCGGCGACCCTGAGCAGCTCCGGGCGCTGTCGCTGTCGAGCAGCGTATTCGGGGTGCTGGGAGTCAGCGCCGGCGCTGGACGCGTGTTCACAGAGGACGAAGAGCGACGCGGGGATCGCGTCGTCGTGCTGACACACGCGTTGTGGCAGCGGCGATTTGGTGGAAGTCCTTCGGCGATCGGCCGAAGCGTCTCGCTCAACGGTGCCGCCTTCACGATTGTCGGCGTGATGCCCGCGACCTTTGCGTTTCCGGACGGCAACGCGGTTGATGTGTATTCGCCGCTCGTGTTCACCGCTGACGAGCTCACCGGACGTCGATCGCATACCCTCTCCGTGATCGGCCGGTTGAAGCCAGACGTCACGCTGGACACGGCGACGGCCGATGTGCGCACCATCGCGCAGCGTATTTTCCCCACCGATCGCGCGAGCAATCCCGACGTGACCATCGCCGGGGCGCACGACGTGCTGGTCGAGGACGCACGACTCGGACTCATCGTCTTGTTCGGCTCCGTGGGATTCGTGTTGCTCATCGCGTGTGCCAACGTCGCGAGCCTCCTGCTCGTGCGCGGCTCGGTGCGGCGGCGTGAAGTGACCCTGCGAGCCGCACTCGGCGCCGGGCGTGGTCGCCTCCTGCGTCAGCTACTGACCGAGAGCGTGCTGCTCGCGATCGTCGGTGCCGCCGCCGGGGTTGGGGTCGCGCGGGGGCTCCTGATGATCTTGGCTCGGATTAACCCGCCGAATCTGCCGCGCGTTGATCAGATTGCAATCGATGGCCCAGTGCTGCTGTTCATCACCGGTGCGGCGGTGCTGACCGGCGTCGGGTTTGGAATCATCCCGGCGTTGCAAGCGGCAACGCCTCGATTGAGCGACGCCACCAGAGTGGCCACTCCCACCTACACCGCGGCAAGCCGGGGTCGCTTTGGCCTGGTGACCGGCGAGGTGGCGTTGGCGCTGATGCTGGCTGCCGGTGCAGGACTGATGATTCGCAGCTTCGTCAAGCTGCAGGAGCTCAATCTCGGGTTTGCGCCGGCAGGCGTGGTTTCGGCGCAGGTCCTCTTGCCGCCCGCGAGATATCCGCCGGCCGCGGCGCAGTTTCGCCCGCCCACTGCGACTCCTGCGCAAGATACCAAGCCATTCATCTTCTTCAACCAACTGGAAACGCGGTTACAAGCGACGGTGGGGATCGAATCGGTCGGGGCCGTTTCGGCGTTGCCGCTCAATCCGGTCGGTACGGATTACGACCTGCCTGTGATCGTCGAGGGAAAGCCGCGCGCGCGCCCCGGGGAGGAACTGCAAGCCGATTTTCGGGTGGCCACGGTCAGCTACTTTCGCACGATGCGCATGCCGTTGATCGCCGGACGCGAATTCACGGAGTTCGACGGCCCTGGCACGACAGCGGTGGTCATCATCAACGACACGCTGGCCCAACAGATATTTTCCGGCGAAGACCCAATCGGCCGGCGCCTCATCCTGTACGGCCGGCCGCGCGAGATCGTCGGCGTCGTCGGCTCAGTGCGGCACCATGGGTTCATGCGCAACCCACGGCCGGAGATGGTCCTGCCGTATCGACAATTCCAGTTCACCGGCATGACGCTCGTGGTGCGCAGTGCGATCGAACCATCGGTGGTCGCCGAGGCGATTCGTGGCGCGGTCCAATCGCTCGATCCGCAGCAGCCGGTCTACCGCGTCAGAGCGGTGGACGAGTTGCTGGCCGATTCCGTCGCGCAGCCACGCTTCACCGCGATGCTGCTCGGCGGATTCGCAGTGCTGGCTCTCGTGCTGGCTGTCGTGGGCGTCTACGGCGTCATGTCATACACAGTCGGTCAGCGCGCGCGCGAGATCGCGGTACGCATCACGCTTGGAGCGCGACGGAGTGAAGTCGCGCGGATGATCGTCGGCCAGGCCGCGGTGTACGTGGTCGCCGGTGTGAGCATCGGGCTGGCTGGTGCCCTTGCGGGTACGCGCCTGATGACCGGGTTGCTCTTTGGCGTTGCGGCGACAGATCCAGCGACGTTGCTGTCAGCGGCAGCGGTCGTCATTGTCACGGCACTAGCCGCGAGCTCGATCCCCGCAATTCGCGCGGCGCGAACCATGCCTGTGGCTGTGCTGCGGCCGGAGTGAATGTACGGAGGAAACAGGCGCACAAATTTTGGGTTTCCACTTTTAGATTTGAATGGTGCCGGTACGGGGATATGACAAAGCGTGTCCGGAGAGAACGAGGAATTCATGGGCGTAGCCACCTGGACAACCAATTTGATGTACGCCCCGCCATACCGCGAACATGCAGGTGCCTGGGCAGCGACGCGAAGAGATTAATGCGTGCTTGATCGAAAATGGGACAAGGGCCAATCGCCTCTCACGATTGGTCGCTCGCAGAGATTCGACGAGAGCGTAGGCGCGCAGTTGGTGCAGGTAGCCAGGCCGGAACCCTGCGCGCTGACCTCGTGGACTGGAGCCGAGAGGGGAACGGCGGGCTGGATCCATCGGGAAGAGCCGGCGATGATAAGGCCGATTCGCACAGCAGAAGAATCATACCGATACGCTGAGGATCGAGAGCTGCGCGAGTTTAGGCGGCCACGTTTTAGAGATCGCTGCGACCTCATAGCGTCAGCAGTTGCGAGCTGCGACTGGGGGCAGTGCGATCCGGTCGCGTTGGTTCTATTTCGTCTCGTCCATGCCGATTGTCCGACGGCGCTCCCTCGTCCGCTTTGAGACTTCGGGGCCAGCGTAGACTTCAGCGCCGCGACCTCCGTTTGCGAATTTGCATCGGACCGTGCAGGTTCTGGTCCGCCTAGGAGACGTTACTGAACTGCGTCCAGTGCATTGCCAACGTGAGGCGATACAATGGGGCCTCAAACCGCCGAGGCCTGCCGGTTCAGCGAGATGCTCACGACTCCTTATTTCAGGGCGATCACAGCGGAACTGCCGCTCAGATTGACTCCTGGCCCATTCGAAGTCACTCCTACGGTGCTGGAGGCGGCGGCCTCGGCACACGCCGGGCATCGGACTCCAATCTTTCGTCGCCTGTCCGCAGACATCATTCGGATGTGGCAAGGCGCGTTCGGCATACGCGAGGACTACGAAACCGTCATACTGACCGGGACGGGAAGCGCCGCGATGGAGGCCATGATGGCGGCGGCGGTCGTGGGACGACGCTCTCTGTTACTGGTCAACGGCCGATTCAGCCAACGACTCGCGGACATGGCGGTGTTGCATAACCCGGATTCCACCATTCTCGACTTCGGCGCCGGCCAGAGGATCGAGATCGCTCGCGTCGAAGAAGCTTTGGCTTCAGGTGCCTTCGACGCGATTTTCTTTGGGCTTCAGGACACGCGTGAAAGCATCATCAACCCGTTCGAGATGTTGTGCCGGCTCGCTTCGCGCTACGGGCTGTTCATTGGTGTCGACGCGATCAGCGCGGGAATAGTAGAGGACTTTTCGCCGTCAGCGCTCGGCGTCGATGTCTTCTGCGACAGTAGCGGGAAAGGCGCCAGGAGTCTGCCTGGGCTTTCCGCCGTGATTGGGCGCCGTGCCTTCTGGCAGTCACTACGGCGGCGCCAGATCCGCTCGTACTATCTAAACCTGGCCGAGCACTACCGCGCGCAGCGCGACGCTGGCGAACCGCTCTTCGCACCGGCCACTGCGCTCTACTCTGCCTTGCATCAAGCCTTGCTCGAGCTGGAAGAGGAGACCGTGGCCGGAAGGCGTGCGGCGATTCGACAGCGCACCGACACTGTTCGGAGGATGGTGTCCGCGGAGCCCCTGCGTCCATTCGAGGAGATGCCCTCTTCGATAACCTCCTTTCTTCTTCCGCCGGGCGTTGTCTTCTGCGAGTTTCAGCAGGCACTCATGAGGAAGGGCGTGCTTATCTATCCCGGAAGCAGCACTGTCGCCGAGTGCTTTCAGATTGGCACTGGCGGCTATCTGCCGTGTGAGCTCCTGGAGGAGGCGCTGGGCGTGGTGGCCGAACAACTCGCCTGCACGACTTCGGGACATCCGATGAGGCTTACATGAAGAATCGTCGAGTGGTCCTTCCCGTGTTCCTCCTGGCGGCCTCGGTCATCATGGTGGCCTGCAGCGCGGATCCCTCGAAGCCAATCCAGAGCCAAAACAGAGGATGGACTGATCTCAGGTCGGCGGCCGCCCCTTATCGTGGGCAGGTCGTGCGAGTCCTTGGAGAAGACCTTCCGCCGCTCCACTCGCTGGACACGATGCGTGAACGCTTTGAAGAATCCACAGGGATTCGAGTCGAAATCGACTTCAAGAACCATTCAAGGGTCATTCAGTCCGTTCTGGAGGGGGCGCTTCGAAACGGCAGCGACTACGATCTGATTTTCGTCCCCCACAAAGAGCTCGGACGGCTTGACGCGGTTGGGGCGATGCGCGATCTGTCGCAGTTCGCTGGCAACGCCGCCTTGAAGGACCCGGCATTCGATCCGAAGCAACAGTTTTTTGAGCCGTTTTGGTCTGAGGTGACGGAGTACAACGGCAAATGGTTGGCCATGCCGCTGTACCTTGGCGGCAGCGTCATTGTCTACCGCAAGGACCTCGTCGAGGATGAAGGTGAGCGTCGCCGCTTCGCGGCGCGCTACAACGGCGCGAATCTCGCTGGCCCACGAAACCCGGCCGATCTGCTCAGGCTCGCAGAGTTCTTCAATCGCCCTCGAAGCTCGCCGCCGATGTACGGGGTTTCCCTCCTCCTGTCGGAAGAGTCGCTATGGTACGAATGGCAAAGCATCCTGTTTGCCTTCGGGGGCAACGTGCTCGACACGAGGCACGGATGGGAATACGGCGACATCGTTGTCAACTCGCCCGAGGCAGAACGAGCGACCGCCTTTTACCGAGCCCTCTCACGCTATACACCTCCGGATGCGTCCAGCTATTCATGGGGGCTCGGAATCGCCAAGCAACAAGCGGGCGTCAACTTCATGACGCTGCTGCAATACGATGTCGTGGCGGAGTTCGAAAACCCCAGCAAGACGAAGTTCGCCGGCCGCTTCGGTTACGAGTTGCCTCGAAATGAATCGGGTCGTTGTTCGAGTCAGCTTGAATCGTGGGTGGGATTCATTCCCTCTGCCACGCGCTCGGCTGAAGCCTCATGGCTGCTGCTCCAGTGGATGATGGCGGCGAATGTCCAATTGCAGATGCATCTCGAGGGCAACGTATCGCCTCGCAAATCGACCTACGACGACGCCAAGGTGAAGGCGATTCCTGCCGTTCCGACGATCCTGGAATCCCTGACGTGCATGGTGCCGAAGCCCACCATCCCCGAAGCCGACGCCATCCAGCAAATTCTGACTCGACATCTTCAAGCCATCATGAGCGAGAAGACGACACCACAGCGGGGACTTGACGCTGCGGCGGTGGAAATCAACGGCCGCCTGTCGGGCAAGGCCAAGCTCAGATTTCCACCGCGCTCATGACCGGGGTCGGGAAGCTTATCGGACTGGGTTAAGCGTTGCGCAGGAGAACCTCTGCGGCAACCGTGCTCGCCTGCGTGTTGATGGTCGCGGCGGTCGTTCTGCCGTTCTTCCTCAACGTGGCGTCGTCGTTCTACGCGATCAATCCGTTCGAAAAGGTCTCGCGGTTCGTCGGGTTCGGGAATTTCGTGCTTCTGGCCAGTGACGACAGCTTTAAACTGGCGGTTTCAGTCACAGTCAGATACGCCCTCGCATCCGCCGTGCTGTGTGCACTGGTCTCGGTGGCCGTTGCCGCACTCGTTCCAGACCTCACCACGTTACGTCGTGTAGCACCGGTCCTCTGCCTCCCGCTGTTCCTGCCGTCAGTCGCGGTAGCCGCGGCGTTCTCGCTGTTTCTTGATAGTCAGCTGGGGATACCGGCCATCTTCAGTGCGCTGACGGGCGAGACCTACAGCGTGCTCGGCGACCCCGAGCGAACGTTCTGGGCGGCGACCCTCCTCGATGTCTGGCAGTGGGCGGGAGGTGCCGCAATCGCCGTCGCCTATGCGCGCCTCGCGTCCGGCCAGGCGCTCCGCGACTCGCTCCGCGTTGCGGGCGCCCCCGGATTCGTTGTGTTCCGTGAGACGGCTCTTCCGAGCACAACCAAGGCGGTCGTCGCGGTGTTTCTGTTCCGGCTGGTTTGGAATCTTGGCGATGCCGAGCGGATCAATGCGCTGACGTCGGGAGGCGGGCCCTTCGCATCTGCTCGCGTGATGGGAATCTGGCTCGATCGGGCGCTGTTCGACTACGGAGACCTGGGATATACGGCGGCCGCAGCTACCTTGTTCTATGCGGTGGCAGCCGCTGCTTCGGCGGTGCTCGTCTGGGTGGCAACTCATGTCCGTAACGGAGAGGACAGATCCCGTGCTTAGGTCCGGCAGGGTGGTGCTTCTGGCGTGCATTGCCGGACTCAACGTTGTCCCCTTGCTCCTCATGTTCAAGCTGTCCTTCGGCAGTCAACTCGAGATCATTTCGCCGAATGGTGCCGCAGGCTGGCTCACGCAGACGCTTACGGCAGAAAACTATCAGGCGGCCATTGCAAGAATTCAGGATCAGGGACGTCTGATTGGGTCTCTCGTGACCCCTCTCGGCGTGGCGCTCGCTAGCCTCAGTCTCGCTCTGAGCTTTGGCCGGCACATCGGGAATGCCGGCAATCGAGCTCGCGCAACCATTGCATCGAGCGCCTTGCTGGCGCGTGTCATTCCTCCCGCGGCGATCTGCCTGCCGCTCCTCCGACTCTTCGAACCAGTTCGCAGCCTTCCACCTGCGGTCGTGGCGGGCCTCATCTACGTTGGCCTTCTGCTTCCAATCGCGGTCTGGCTTTGCATGCCGTTCTTTCGACTGAGCAGGCAGCGGGAAGGTGCCAGCCTGGTCAGCGGACTGGAGCCCGAGCGACATGTCGCGCTCGTCGCCGCGCGAGACCACTGGTCATATCTGTTGGGCGTATTGCTCCTAATCGCCTTGATGGTCTGGAACGAGACGTTCATTGCCTCCTTGCTGGGCCACCGGACGATCGCTGAAATGGTTCCCTCTCTCATCACCCATCGGGGAACTCAGTGGGGGCTTTTGATGGCGGTCGCCAGCTTGTTGTCTATCCCCGCCGTTGTCACGTGGATCATCGTGACTTCGGTGCTCACCCTCACACTCCGTGGCGCAAAGCATGTCGCTTGAGCTCGCCGGTCTCACCTGTCGATACGCCGCTGGCGGGGGCATATCCAATATCTCAGCGAGATTAGCGCCTGGCGAGATCCTAGTCGTTCTCGGGGCCTCCGGCAGTGGGAAGACGACCCTGCTCCGTGCCATCGCCGGGCTCGTTCGCCCGCAATCGGGGCGCGTGCTTTGTGACGGGCTCGACGTCACCGAAACGCCCACGCAGGAACGCCGCATCGCGTTGACATTTCAGAATCCGGCGCTGATCCCGTCCGGTGACGTGCGTTTCAACTTGCTGTTTGCTCGTCTTTGCGAGGACCGCGCCTGGCTCAAGCTGTTCCTGCGCCGCGCTGGAGAAGCGCACGCGAACGATGTCGAAGGGGTGGCGAGAGCGCTGGCCATCGAGCCGCTGTTGTCGAGATCCGTTGTGAATCTCTCCGGCGGCGAGGCCCAGCGCGTCGCCCTCGGCCGCGTGCTGCTGCAACACGCGAACGTGTATCTCTTCGACGAGCCTTTCACCGGCCTCGACCCGCGCCTCCGGACAGTGCTCATAGAACAACTCGACCAACTACGCAGTCGCCGGCGCCCGATGGTGCTGGTCAGCCATGACCTCGACGAAGCTTTTGCTCTGGCCGACCAGATCCTCGTGCTTCGAGACGGCGTCACGGAGTACTACGGCAACGCCGCAGGAGTGCTCGACGCGCCTCCCAATCTCTTTGTGGCGAGATTCGTCTATGGGCACTTTCTCAATGTTCTTCCGTGCGTTCCCGATCGATGGCCACCATGGCTGCGAGCTCAGCTCCGGGGAGCCGACGTGCCAGAATTGCCGAGGAACGACGACGCGTCACTCGCGTTTCCGCCGGAGGCGCTGTGTGTGTCGCCCGCATCAGCGGATGATGGGGTCGAGGTCATCAAAGTCGCGCGATCTCCGCGAGGTGTGGTCGTCTACCTAGACGCCGGGGGGGCCGTCAAGCCGGTCTTAGCGTCATCACCCGTCTTGTATCCGATCGGTACACGGCTCACGGTATCGCTGAATTGGACACTGACGTGGGTCTTCCGCGACGAACGCTGAGAAGCGCGTGGCGAGAACTCACTCCAGTGTACGCCGGAGGCTGCGCGCCCTGCCTATCTATCAGTAGTGGACGCCAAACGGGAAATGTAGCGCGTGACGACGGTCTCGGGCTCGCCTGAGTCCAAGTATTCCGAGAGCAGCGCCGTCTTCGCCTGCATTCGGTAGTGGTCCAGCGGATCCCCTTTCGAGATCAGGCGGATCTCGTCCAGGGATATCTCGCGTAACCACGGAAACTTCTTCCAAGACTTGGTCTGCTTGAGCACGGCGCGAAACGGCGACACTCCAGTATTCTCCTGGAACTCGGTTTGCCAGTCCGGCGCCATCAGCGCCATGAACACTCGAAAGAGCGAGAGCGTCTGGCGCGCCGATCGCGCCGAACTGGTCAGGCGGTTCTTCGGAAATACGAGCACCCACGCGTCCGCTCGTGGATCTTGGTCTACCGCAAAGAGAGTTCCGATGGCTTCGTTCGCCATCTGTGGAGGTCGAGCCGTGACTTTCAACGACCGCAAATCGTCTGCGCTGAGCTGAACGTACCAATCCGCCCATCCATAGTAGGAGAGCCGCCTCTCGCCCATGAGTGTGAGCACTCCCTTCCCATTCCTGGCCTTCTTCCATTCATTGGGAAAATCCCAACTCACGTGCTCCACGAGATCCGCCTTGCTCGTGTTCGAGGCGTCAACGATCTTCTTGAACTCATTTAGCGCGCGCCGAAGCGCTTGCTGGTCCTCGTCACGCGCCGACATCGACACGTCCATGTGCCGGGGAGCAAATCGGAATGCGCTGGTCTTCCCCATACGTTGTAGATAGTCGCTCCACACATAGGCG
>Ga0315912_10001788_pt1 | contig 24747 bp, 23 predicted proteins | sample VfabasoilMG_FD_204469 | JGI IMG/M metagenome (GOLD analysis project Ga0315912, IMG submission 204469) | Garden soil microbial communities collected in Santa Monica, California, United States - V. faba soil | ecosystem: Environmental > Terrestrial > Soil > Garden | place: USA: California... | reverse complement strand
GATTCCCCACTGCTGCCTCCCGTAGGAGTCTGGACCGTGTCTCAGTTCCAGTGTGGCTGTTCATCCTCTCAGACCAGCTACCCGTCTTAGCCTTGGTGGTCCTTTACACCGCCAACTAGCTGATGGGCCGCAGGCTCATCCTCAAGCGCGAGGACCGAAGTTCCCCCGCTTTGGCCACGCCACCGAAGTAGCGCGGTATTATGCTGTATTAGCTCTCCTTTCGAAGAGTTGTCCACCACTCGAGGGGAGATTACCTACGTGTTACTCACCCGTGCGCCGCTTTCGGAGCCGAAGCCCTTCTCGCTCGACTTGCATGTGTTAGGCGCGCCGCTAACGTTCGTTCTGAGCCAGGATCAAACTCTCCAGTTTAAATCCTTGCTGTTTGGTCATCGCACCGTTGCTCTCGCTCGGATGCGCGACCTTTTCGTTTCTTTGACCGACCGGCCTTGTAGTGGGCCGGATCGATGGGACCCGCGCGAAATTCTTTCGCGTGGTCATAGGATTCAGTTTTCAAGGACCGAGGGGATTCCCACCTGCCCGGAAGGGCTTGCCTGGAAAGGCTTGCCGGAAAGGCGGGGTGGGGGGCTCCCGAAGGGGGCGCTGAAACTAATCGCGCACCCTGGTAGTGTCAACTTCGAAACGCTGCCTTGGAGCGATTTTCCGGCCAGCGGAGCGCAGCCAGCGGGGCGATGCCAGCCGCGGCCTATCGAAGTGGGGGTGTAGAAGGGGATACGGGCGGGGTCCGGCGGCATTTTCATCCGGGGACCGAGTCGCGCCTTGGGCGCCACTCGAACTCGCCTGTCTCTGGGTCCCTCGCGGCGGGAGGCGCTGGAAGGGCCTATCTGCGCGGATTTTGGTCCGCGGAGCTGGCCGGGCGCCCTCGTCGAGGGGCGCGTTATATGGAACGGTCCGTCGCCAAGGGCAAGCTTTTTCGATCGATTTCCGGGCACTTGGACGCTGTCCCCGCCATCTCTGCACCTGCGCAGACGAGCAGATCAGTCGTCTTCCTGCAGGTACCAGCGGCCCAGCGGCTCGCGCACTAGGTTGCCCTCCTGACCCGTTCCCAGGCGTACGCGAAAGCCGCGCTCGCTCGTCACCTCCGGGGTCGGCAGGCGGCCCAGCACGATCAAGCTGGCGTGAACACCGCCGACCAGGGCCCCGGTGGGCCTGTGGGAGCCACCCGGAAGCTCGAGCACCTCAATCTCACGCCAGGCGCCCGCGAAGCGACGCGGAGGAGGAAAGCCCGCCTCGGCGCACAGCCGATGGATGGCGAGAGCGAGCGCTCGCTCGGAGACGCTGGAGGCGCAGCGCGGGAGCTCGAGCACCAGCGCGTAGCCCTCGGGCATGACCTGGAGCAGGAAGCTCTTGCGCCGCGCCCGAACGACCAGCTCGAAGGAAGAGCCCAGGACCGCCGTCTGGCTCAAGTGCTGCTGCAGGAGCCTGAGCTCGGCGGCCAGCACCCGAATGTCGAACGGCGGTAGCTGTCCGCCATAGTCGACCGTCTCGCCTTCGGCGTCGACCAGCGCGGCCGCTCGTGCGCTGGTGCGGCGGCAGAGCTCGTCGAGGATGCGGGAGAACGGGCCGGGGTCCTGGTCCCGCTGGGGGCCAGAGGGCCGGATGCCTTTTCGCCGTTTCGCCATGGCGCGCTGACTGCCCAGGGCTCAGGGCCCGGACGAGGCCCGCCAAACGAGGGAGGTGAGAGTGGCGCGATGCGGATTCTGCCAGACCTGGGTGCGCGCCGAGAGATCCTGACGCAGACGCTGGAGCTCCACGTCGATGCGGCGGTCGAGAGCTGCTTGCTCGAGCCGACGGCTGCGCTCGGGCTCGGCCACCGAAAGGGGGGGCACGATGGCAAGCGCCATGAGGACGTGAAAGCCCGTCGCGGTGGCCACCACATCGCTGGTCTCCCCCACGTGCGTGAGCGCTGCGGCAGCACGTGCGTACTCGAGCGGGGGCGCCGCGTAGGTCGCGTCGGCGGGTGTCTCCGCATAGACCCGACCGTCCTCCGTCACGGGAGCAACCAGGAGCACCGCGACCTCGACGCCTTCCTTGGGCACGCCCTCCACGCGACGATTGAGCTCCTCCGGCGTCGGCGAGCCGCGCACGGCTTCTGCGATGCGACGCAGGACTCGCTCCTCGCGCGCTCCGTCACCGAGCGGAGGGATCTCGGCCACGATGTTCACGGTGCGCACGGCGCGCGGACGCTCGAGCTCGGTCCAAAGAGCAGCTTGCACCGCCTCGAGCTCGGCTGGCTGGAGCGCTCTCCGCTGGAGGGATTCGGTCCTGAGGCGCTGGACGAGACCGCGCACGAGCTGACCACGTTCGACGACTGCGGCCTTCTCGGGCGAGACGGCTCTGGCCTCCAGGGCCACTCGCGCATCCCGCACCAAGACCTGGCTCGCTTCGCGGGGGGAGCGCTTGCCGAGGGACCTCTGGAGGAGGGCGACCGAGAGCGGCCGATCACCGACTGCCGCGAAGGAGCCTTTTGGAACCGGTCCAGCTGCCGGCCCCTGACTCGATCCCCCGCACGCCGTGAGCAAGAGGCCGACGGCGAAAGCACTCCGCGGCGACGGCCGGGCGAGCCTGGGCGAGGTCATCTCCCGGATCATGCCGGGGACCGCCCTATCTCGGCAAGAACCGCTGCTCCCGGTGGGGGCGGGGGCGGGTCACAAGCCCGGCAGCCAGAGCACGGCGGCGAGCGCCAGGCTCACGAGAGCAACCTCTGCCACACGGCGCAGCGCGTGGGCGGATTTCTGGGTAGGGGTGGCATCGCCGAGCCACGCGCGGGTGAAGATGCCCGTGCACTCCCGAGCGAGCAGGAGCACGAGGCAAAGGGCGAGCACGAGGGCGAAGGTGGCCCTGGCGGGCGACTCGACCGAGAGGGGGAGGAGGAGCAGCAGCGGCAGCGAAAGGAGCGTCAGGCTGCCCAGGGTGACCTGCCAAGCCGGCACGGAGCGACGCGGACGCAGCCAGGCCACGGACGTGCCGTGTGCCGCGCCCGGATGCGCGGCGGGGCTGGAGAGGGCGCCCCAGGCGAGGGCGAGGGCAAAAAAGCCGAGCACGGCGAGGGGCTGAGCCGGGACACGCCCTTTTTCCCACAGGACCGCCGCAAAGACGCCTAGAGAGCCCCCGAGCACGCCCACAGTGCCGGCGTAGAGGGCGATCCTTCGCCGCGGTACGTCGAGGGTCACGAGCAGGCAAAGCAAAGCGGCCCAGGTGGCGGCCCTGGCAAGCGGGGGCGCGCCGGGCGCAAAGCCAATCGGCAGGACGGCAACGAGGACGCAGTAGGCTCCAGCGACCAACACCAACAAGCGTCCGCGCACGACCTCGCCGAGCGTCGTCATGGCGGCCGCCCGGAATCGGCGGCCATGGGTGGGGCGCCCTTGGGCAGCGGCGCCCGAGTCTCCAGCCGCTTGCCGTAGGTCAGGTAGGCCCAGATGGCGGCGCTCGCCATCAGCACGACACCAATCGAAATCGAGAGCAGGAGCCGGCGCAGGTAGTGCCTCACCTCGTCCGGACGAGGCTCGGGCTGGCTCACGGCGCTCTCCCGGGGCCCCAAGCACGCAGGGCGAAGAAGGCAACCAACGCTAGCGCCAGCACTACGAGTCGAATCCAAAGGGCGCGGCGCTGGCGAGCACGGTGCGCGGCATCCCATTCGGCGATGCGCTCGGCGTGGGCCAGGACCTGGGCCTCGAGCTGGGCGAGGCGGACTTCGATCTCGGCCGGGCCGAGCTCGGGGGCGGGGTCGCTGTTCATACTGAGTCGGGAGTGAGCACAAGTCGTCCCACGGTGTCGCCAGATTGCAACCGGCGATGCGCATCCTGGACGCGGGCCAAGGGAAAGCTCTCCACTCTGGGAAAGCGCAGGCTCCCGTCGGCGAGCCACGCCACGAGTCCCGGCACCGCGGGCAGGAGCGCGTCCTTGCGTTCGAACAGGTAGGACAGATTGAAGGCCAGGACGCTCTTGTTGTCGTTGGTCATGGCGAGCGGGTCGAAGCGCGGCGTGCGGAGGTAGGTGACGGCGAGACGCAGCCAGTTGCGGCGACCCGAGCCCCGCGAAAGCATGGTGTGCGCGCCGTAGACCACCAGCCGGCCCATCGGCGACAGGAGCGCGTAGCTGTCCCGCAGCGTCTGGTAGCCGTTGGCGTCGAGCACGATGTCGTAGCCGCCGGGGCTGAGCTCCCGCGCGCGTGCGACAAACGGCCCCTTGCTGCGATCGATGACGGCGCGGGCACCGAGCGACTCCACGAACGCCACCTTCTGCGGCGAGCCCACGACACCCACCACGTCGCAGCCGAGCGCCACCGCCACCTGGACGGCCGTACTGCCGACGCCGCCGGCGGCCGAGTGAACGAGCACGCGGTGCCCTGGGCGAGCGCCGCCTTGCAGCGAGAGGGCAAACCAAGCGGTGATGCCCGGCACGAAGGCTGCCCCCGCTTGCTCCAAGCTCACGTTCTCGGGAACGGCCGCCAGCTGGTCCTCGGGCGCCACCACGTGCGTGGCGTAGGCGCCGAAGCGGATCACACCGAAGACGCGCTGACCCGGGGCAAAACGCCCCGCACCGGGGCCGTTCTCGCGCACGATGCCGGAGAACTCGAAGCCTGGCGTGATGGGCCAGCCGACATACTCGGTCGCGGACGGGTAGAGGCCCATGCGCACCACGCAGTCAGCGAAGTTGACGCCCATGGCGGCGGTCTCCACGAGCACCTCGCCTGGCCCGGGCCGAGGATCGGACTCGGTGACCAACTCGAGCCGGTCGAAGCTGCCGGGTCGGCGGACGAGCACCCGCTTCACGCCGGGGCTGCCTCCGCGAGCTCCTGCTGCTCGAGCACGAGGCCGAGGTCCGGCGCACCTTCGAGCTCGTCCATGCTCGGAGCTGTGCGGGCGGGTGGGACCTTGCGATGATACTCGAGCTCGAGTGGGCTCTGAGTGCCCCCGAGAAGTCGAGTGCGGATCGCCAAGTGCGGCACGTCGGCGCGCTCCATCAGCGCTTCCACGATCTCGCGACTGCGCACGGCGCCGCTGGGCGCGATGACGACGCTGGCGCGCAGCCAACCCAGGCGGCCCACCACGCCGGCTCGGTCGATGTCTGCAGCAGAAGTGGGACCCGCCAGCTCGAGCGCCAGCACGCCGGCGCGCACGTCGATCTTCCGCTTGATGCCTTTGACGTCGCGCCAAACGGTGACTTCCGGTCGCGAGGCATAGTGCGCCAAACGTTCCTGCAGAGTGCGCTCGGGCTCTTGACCCAGCTCGAGCTCCGGGATGCCGAGCAGGTACTCGGCGCGATCGATGATCTTGGCGACTCCTGGATCGTTCGGGCCGAGCAGCGCGGCGCCGCGAAAGCGGAGGCCGGACGAGGCGGCGCGATTCAAGCGCTCGATCAGCTCGTCAGCAGCTGGCGGATCGATGAGCTTGAGGTCAACGTACTCGCCCAGGCTGGCCACGCCGAGCGCCAGCGCAGGCCCGAAGCTGACGTCGGGCTTGGGGTGAAAGCCTTCGGTGTACGCCGTGCGCACGCCTGCGCGACGCACCACACGGGGCAATTCGCGCAGGAGGTCCAAGTGGCCGAGCAGCGCGGAGGGCCCGACTTTCTCGAAGGCCAAGCGCACCCGCACGGGCGGACTACCGGGGCGAGGCGGGCGGTACATCTCTGGGCGGGGCCGGTGGGGCTTGGGGGGCGCCGTCTTGGGCAGCAAGATGGTTCCCGTCGGCTCCGCCGCGGCTGGTTCGACGGGGGCCGAAGGGCTCGGGGGCGGTACGTTGAGGACGGGCAGCATCGCCCGCTGTCCCGCGGTGGTGGCGCCCATCTCCGAAAGAAAACGAATGCGCTCCGTCTTCATCCGACCGAGGTCGCAGGCGATCCCGCAGTCGTAGCAAACGAGCTTGCGCTGGTCGGCGCTGGCGTCGGCGGTGCTCGTGTGGTGGATGAACATGCCGCGCGCCTTGCCGCAGGGCGGGCTCAGACGGCTCGAAAGGGCTTTGCGGTACTCGCGAGCCAAGAATCCGTCTTCGAGGCCGATGTCGAGGTGGTCCCAAGGCAGGCGCGCCGAGAGCGGCAGCGTATCGAGAAACGGTGCGCGCTCGATGCCGTGCTGGGTGAAGGCATCGTTCCAGGCCGTCTCGTTGTAGTGGTCGTCCCAGGAGTCGAAGTGGGCCCCGCCCCGGTAGGCGCTCTCGATCACGTCGGCGATGCGGCGGTCGCCGCGCGCCAGCACTCCTTCGAGCTCGCTCGCCGTGCTGTCGTGCATCCGTAGCGTGATGCCCTTCTTGCCGCGCAGCGCCGCCTTCAGCAGCGCCTGCTTGCGCACGACCTCCTCGCGCTCGTCCATCTTGCACCACTGGAAGGGCGTGTGCGGTTTGGGCACGTGCACCGAAACACTGACCGTGACGTTCGGCCGCTTCCCGACCCGCCTCCCCACGGCCAGCGCATTTTGGCCCACTTGCGCGATGCCGAGTACGTCCTCGTCCGTCTCGGTCGGCAGGCCCAGGATGAAGTAGAGCTTCATCTTGTCGAAGCCGCGAGAGAACACGCGCTCAGCCGTTTCGAGCAGCTGCTCTTCGGTGACGTTCTTGTTGATGACGTCGCGCATGCGCTGCGTGCCCGCTTCCGGCGCAAAGGTGAGCCCGGAGGCGCGCACCTTGCGCATGTCGTCGAGCAGCTCCTCGGCCAGGCCATAGGCGCGCAGGCTGGCAACGCTCAGGCTGACGCGCTCGGGCGCGGTCTTCTCCACCAGGCGCTTGATCAAGGGCGAGATGCAGCTGACGTCGGCCGTCGAGAGCGCGGTGAGGCTCACTTCGTCCTGGCCGCTCTTCTCGAGCGCGCGCAGCACCGTGTCGACGACTTCCTTTGGGTCGCGCTCGCGCACCGGGCGGTAGATCATGCCGGCCTGGCAGAAGCGGCAGCCCTCCGTGCAGCCGCGCGCCACCTCGATCGACATGCGGTCGAAGATCGCTTCGGGACCGCCGACCGGGAAACTGTCGGGGAAGGGGTACTTGCTCAGATCCGGGACCAAGCGCCGCTCGATGGGGAACGGCGGCAGGCGCCCTTGGTGATCGAGCTTGGTGGGCCGTGAGACGACGTGAAACCCGGTGTCGGCGTCGACTTCGGTGCCGTAGAGCGACGGCACGTAGACGCCGGTGATCTGCGCCAGGTCCTCGAGCCGCTGGCGACGGGTCTTGCCTGCGGCGCGACCTTCCACCCAACTCAAGAGCATCTCCTTGGCGGCTTCTTCTCCGTCGCCCACCAGGATGGCGTCGAAGAACGGCGCCATCGCCTCGGCGTGTGTGGCGACGGGGCCACCGGCCACCACCAGCGGGTCCTGCTCACCGCGATCGGCAGAGCGCAGCGGAATGCCGCCGCGATCGATCATGAGCAGCACGTTGGTGTAGGTGAGCTCGAACTGGAGCGAGAAGCCGACCATGTCGAAATCCCGCAGCGGGCGCACGCTCTCCAGGCTGGCGATCGGCAAGCCGCGCTCCGACAGCTTGGCCAGCATGTCGACGTAGGGCGTGTAGGCGCGCTCGGCCAGAATGCGCGGATCCGCGTTCAGCAGGTTGTAGAGGATGCGGTAGCCGAGGTGGCTCATGCCGATGTCGTAGACATCGGGGAAGGCCAGGCAGGCCCGCGCCTCCACGGAGTCCCAGTCCTTCTTGATCGCCCCATGCTCGGCGCCGGTGTAGCGGCCGGGCTTGTTCACCTCGGCGAGAAACGACGCGTAGGGGTGGGCGAAGAGGTTCATGTTTTGGCTGCGAGCGGACGAGGGGGAAGGGGTTCTGACTGCCGGGCGGGGGCGTGTCAACGACGACGACGAGCCAGAGGCGATCCAGGAAAAAGGTCGCGCCAGCGGACAACCCCAGCCACCGGGGCGCTCGGTCCAGGTCATCACCTCATGGTATGAGTGGACCTCATGTCGCTTCCCTTCCGTAGCCTCTCGACGCGTCTAGCCACTTTGACGCTGGTCACACTTCTGGGTGCGTGCTCCGGCACGACCTCCGACCTCACCTGCGGTGAAGGCACGGTCCAAGAAGGCGATGAATGTGTCGTGGCGAGCGGTGGCGGACCGAGCGACGAGGGAGTCGGTGGCACCGACGGCGGCGGCGGGACCGATGGTGATGGTGGAACCGACGGTGGTGGCGGGTCCGACGGTGACGGGGGGTCCGACGGTGATGGCGGCTCCGAAGGGGACGGCGGATCCCAGGGCGATGGCGGATCCGGTGGTGATCCTGGATCGGGTGGCAGCACGGGCGGCTCGGGCGGCAGCACCGGTGGCTCGGGAACTGGGGGCTCCGGCACGGGCGGCGACGACGGTTCCGGCGGTGTTGTTGGCTCCGGTGGCAGCACCGGCGGCTCCGGCGGCAGCACAGGCGGCTCGGGCGGCAGCACAGGCGGCGCTGGAACAGGCGGCAGCGGCACCGGTGGGTCCGGTACCGGCGGCGGCGGATCTGGAGAGCTGATCTCGACGCCGCTCGATTGCGGTTCGCGCGACGTGACCGGAGCGACGGTCGTCTCGGGCGTCATCACTAGCGACACCACTTGGTCGGGGCTGATCCACGTCAACGCCAACGTGTCGATTCAGAACGAAGCGACGCTCACCATCCTGCCAGGCACCAAGATCATCGTCGGCCACGACGTCGAGATCCTCTTCGGTTGGGAGGGGAGCGCGCCCACGCTCATCGCCGAAGGCACGATCGACGAGCCCATCCGCTTCTGCGGCGAGGTGGACGTACCTGGCTATTGGAAGCACTTGCGGACGAACGCCAACGTGGCGCCCGACAGCATTCTGCAGAACGTGCTCATCTCTGGCGCCGGCTCGACGGCCGCCGGCGCGGCGTTCGCTCTGCACATGGAGGCCTTGATGACCTTGCGCGGCGTGCAGATCCAGGACGCTGAGGCTCCGGGCATCCGCGTCGCCGACTTCGGCGACGACAGCGAGACGGTCGATGTCGAGACGGAGAGCTCCATCGTGGCAGACGTCTACGGACCGGACGCCTATGCGTGGCCGGAGAACTCCACACTGAATGGCGGCATCCTGCGAATCTACGGCGCGGCTTTCGATCGCGACACCACACTACGCAAGTATGGCGGCATCACCTACCAGCCCATGACCGCCCAGCCCGTCACCAACAACGACGACGTGACCGTCGTCTTCGAAGCCGGAGTCTCCTACCAATTCTCGCAGACGAGGCCGCGATTTGGCCAGGCGCGGGTGCTCGTGCAAGGCACGGCGGACGACCCGGTTCACTTCAACTGCTACGACTCGAGCTGTCCGCTTTCAATCAACTCATCGAGTCAGAGTGAGTTCACCCACGTAGAGGCGGCTGGCGTCGCGCTGAGCTTGGAGGGCACGGTGCCGATCCTGATCCAGGGAATGATCGCCAAGACCCTCGACCTGGGTGACGCCACGCTGGCCGTGGGGTCAGAGGACATCATGCTCCAGACACTCGAGGCCGAAAACTGCAAGATGGTGACTGGTCTGCCCCCGTCGCTCACGGCGGAGTACGTCAACCTTGGTGAGAGCCTGATCGGAGCCGGAGAGAACTGCAGCCTCGGACCGATGAACTCTTGGACCAGGTACAGCGCAGTAGACTTCGTCGTTCAAAGCGGCGGTGCGCTCACGCTGGAAGGTGGGATCGAAGTGCGCCTCGAGCGGGCAATTGACGTCGAGGACGGCGGCAGCCTGGCGATCCTGGGCACATCGCAAGACGCGGTATCTCTCATGGGAAGTCCCATGTGGTACTCATGGAACGGACTTCGTCTCGAGTCCGACGACGTCACCATCCACTACATGCAGCTCGAGGCAGGAGACCTGGAGGAGGACGCCCCCTGCGCCGCGGCAGTCGTCACTGCGCAGCCGATCGAGCTCGAGAACTCATTCATCTCCAGCATCCCACCGCTCATGCCCCTCTGCATCTCCACCACCGATACCACCGACTACACCCTGACGAACTGGCTGGACGGGGACGGTTCCGAGGCTCCGCCGATTACCTTCGTGCCGTAGCTCTCGTTCTGGCCGGGGCGACGCCTTGAAAAGCGAGCCGGAGGGCCGCAAAAGCCCCCGGCAAGCTCGCGCTTGCCGGCCGCCGATGCTTGCGATACCGCCCCTGCGCCATGTTCGACAGCGTAGCTCTCGCGCCGCCCGATCCCATCTTGGGCATCACCGAAGCCTTCAACAAAGACGAGCGTTCGACCAAGATCAACTTGTCCGTCGGTGTCTTCAAGGACTCCTCCGGCGCGACGCCCGTCTTGCCCAGCGTCAAGGAAGCCGAGAAGCGCTTGCTCGCAGCGGAGAAGAGCAAAGGCTACAAGCCGATCGACGGCGACCCGGTCTACGGCCGCGCGGTGCGCGAGCTCCTGTTCGGCAAGACGAGTGCGCTGGTCTCTGCCGGTGGACGTGCCGCCACTTGTCACACCCCGGGCGGCACCGGCGGCCTGCGTTTGGCCGCCGACTTCCTCGCCAGCAAGGCCGGCGCGAAGCGCATCTGGATGAGCGACCCGACCTGGGAGAACCACCAGGCCATCTTCCGCGCCGCCGGCTTCGAGGTGGAGAAGTACGGCTACTACTCCGCGGCGACGCACGGACTCGACTTCACCGCCATGAAGGAGTCCTTGGGCCAGGTGAAGGCTGGCGACGTCGTGCTCTTGCACGCCTGCTGTCACAACCCGACCGGCGTGGACCCGAGCGCGGCCCAGTGGCGTGAGGTCGCCGACCTGCTCAAGCAGCGGGACGCCCTGCCGCTGGTCGACTTCGCCTACCAAGGCTTCGGGGCGGGCCTCGAGGAAGACGCGGAGAGTGTCCGCATCCTCGAGCAAGCCTTCGATGAGCTGCTCGTCTGCTCGAGCTTCTCCAAGAACTTCGGCCTCTACAACGAACGCACGGGCGCATTGACGATCAAGGCACGTACGCCCGAAGCGTGCGCTGCGGCCCTGAGCCAGCTGAAGATCTGCGCGCGCGTCAACTACTCGAACCCGCCGGCACACGGCGGCGCCATCGTCTCCACCATCTTGACCGACGCCGATCTGCGCAAGCAGTGGGAAGGCGAGGTCGCAGAGATGCGCGTGCGCATCCAATCGATGCGCGATGCCTTCGTCGCGGGCCTGGCGGCGGCGGGGACCAAGCAGGACTTCTCCTTCATCAAAGCGCAGAAGGGCATGTTCAGCTTCTCGGGCCTGTCCAAGGAGCAGGTCGAGCGCCTCAAGTCCGAGTTCGGCATCTACATCGTAGGCTCGGGACGCCTCAACGTCGCCGGCATGACGGACGGCAACATGGCCGCGCTGTGCAAGGCAGTGGTCGCGGTCCTCTGATCCACCACGGCGAGCCGGAGCGCGCCGCGGGTCAGCACGGGCAATCGAAGTAGCCGGGCGTGCGGTTGAGCGCGGAGCGGTATTCGCTTGCAACCTGCAACGCCCGTGGCTGTGATAGCCGTCAGCAGCAATGCCGTGAGCGCAGCTCGACGGGGCGCGGGAGTCACGTCCCAAGTAAACGCGCCCGGCGGCCGGGCTCCTACTCCCGCGCAAAACGAGCTGCCTTTTGGCCCCTTGTGCTGGGCCCCCGCTCGGTGCCAGCGTGGGCCCCCCGAAGAGCGAGACCCATGGCCGAAACGATCTTCTCCAAGATCCTGCGCGGGGAGATCCCCTGCCACAAGGTGTACGAGGACGAGCACGTGCTGGCGTTCCTCGACATCTTTCCGCTATCGCGCGGTCACGTGCTGGTGATCCCGAAGGAAGAGGTGGCGACGCTGGCCGAGCTCTCCGACGATGCGGGTGCTGCCATCGGACGCGCGCTGCCCCGCCTCTGCCGCGCGGTGGTGAAGGTCAGCGGCGCAATCGACTACAACATTCTGCAGAACAACGGCGCACCTGCTCACCAGGCGGTGATGCACGTGCACTTCCACATCATTCCGAAGCCCAACCAGAAAGAGGGCCTCGGCATCGAATGGCCATCCGCCGCGCTTTCCAAGGAAGACGCTCCGGAGCTGGCCAAGAGCCTCCGCGCCGCGCTCGCGGCCGGTTGAGGAATGCTGGTGTCGACGACCGTGTACACCGACGGGGCGTGCAGCGGGAACCCCGGGCCTGGTGGTTGGGCGTGGGCGATCCCGAAGGGTCGCTTTCGCAGTGGGGCCGACCCGCAAACGACCAATCAGCGCATGGAGATCATGGCGGCGCTGGATGCCGTACGGCAGATCGAAGGACCGCTCGTCGTCGTCAGCGACAGCACCTACGTGGTGAATTGTTTCAAGGACCGCTGGCACGTGGGCTGGAAGAGCCGCGGCTGGACCAACTCCAAGAAGCAGCCGGTCGCGAATCGCGACCTCTGGGAGCCGCTCATCGAGCTCGTTTTGATGCGCAAGACGGTGCGCTTCGAGTGGGTGAAGGGGCACAGCGGAGATCCGATGAACGACTTGGTCGATCGTCTGGCAGTCGAAGCCACCCAGAGCCGTCAGGGCAAGGAAGGCACACTGTGACCGGCGCCAGCGGAACCTTCCCGCCCGGACCGCTCGAAGTCCCGCCGCTCGAGGCGGCGCTCGTCTCCAGAGCCACCCCGCTGGTCTGGCACGTGCCCGGCTCGAAGAGCATCACCAATCGTGCCCTTCCCCTGGCCGCTCTGTGCGAGGGCCAGACCGTGCTCAGCGGAGTCCTGCACAGCGACGACACGCTGCACATGCGGCGCGCGCTGGAAGCCATGGGCATCCTGATCGAGGACAAGGGCGAGACGACCCTGCGCGTTTCGGGGGGGCGGAGCCGCCTGCGCGCTCCGAAGGAGCCGCTCTTCATCGGCAACTCCGGCACGACGGTGCGCTTTCTCACGGCACTTGCGGCCCTGGTGCCAGGGCCCGTCACGCTCGTCGGCGACGAGCACATGGAGAAGCGCCCCATCTCCGATCTGGTGGAAGGCATGAGGCAGCTCGGCGTGCGCATCGACTGCGAGACGGGCTGCCCGCCGCTGACCATCCACGGTGGCTACCTTCCAGGCGGCACGGTGACCATGCCCGGCGACAAGTCGAGCCAGTACTTCTCGGCGCTGCTCATGGTCGCGCCGTGTGCAGACGGGCCTCTGCGCCTCTTGGTCGAAGGCAGCCTGGTCAGTCGGCCGTACGTCGACATCACGCTCACCATGATGCGCGCGTTCGGCGCCACGGCTCACGCGAGCGAGCACAGTTTCGACGTCGCGCCGCTCGCAGATGGGTACCGCTGCCCGTCCTACGCCATCGAACCGGATGCGTCATCGGCGAGCTACGCCTTCGCCTGCGCAGCGGCCACCGGGCTCGACATCACCGTGCCGAACCTGGGCCTAGCTGCCTTGCAAGGCGACTATGCCTTCGTGGACCTCTTGGAGCAGGTGGGGGCCCAGGTCGAGCGCCGCCAAACGGCGACGACCGTGCGGGGGACCGGGCGGCTCTCGGGACTGGACGTCGACATGCATCACATCTCCGATACGGTGATGACGCTGGCGGCGATTGCTCCCTTGTTCTCCGGGCGGACCACCATCCGGAACGTGGAGAACATCCGCATCAAGGAGACGGATCGCTTGGAAGCAACCGTGACCGAGCTCACGCGCCTCGGCCAAACGACGAGCTCCGGGCGCGACTGGCTCTCGGTCGATCCAGCCCCCGTGTCCCCTTGTGTCGTGCGCTCCTATTCGGACCATCGCATGGCCATGGCGTTCGCCGTGCTTGGCTTGTGCCGCCCCGGCGTGAGCATCGAAACGCCTTCGTGCGTGAAGAAAACCTACCCGACCTTCTGGCAGGACCTCCGGCGCGTCTACACGCACGTGGGCCAGGCGGCACCATTTTGACGACTCGTATCCGCACGCGCATGAAGATCAGCGGAGCTGGGCACGTGCTGCCCGGCGCCCCAGTGGACAACCATGCCCTCGCGCGTGTGATGGACACGAGCGACGAATGGATCCGTCAGCGAACTGGCATCGGCGCCCGCTACTTCGCAGCCGAGGGTGAGGGTCCGGCCGCGCTGGCTGCGCGGGCGACCCGCTTGGCCCTGGCCCAGGCCGGCCTGGAAGCGAAGGACCTCGACTACGTCCTGTTCAACACCATGACGCCGGACTACTTGTTCCCCGGCTCCGCACCCCTGCTCACGGCAGAGCTCGGTATCACCTGTCCCGCGCTCGACCTGCGTGCGCAGTGCGCGGCCTTCCTGTTCAGCGTGGAAGTCGCCGCTGGCCTGCTCGGGACGGGAGCCGCACGGCGCGTGCTGGTCGTCGGCGCCGAGGCGCATGCGGGGCTGATGCCCTGGAGCGACTGGGACATCGTGCGCGGAACGCGCGAGGGCCGACCATCGGCGGAAGCATGGGAGCGTGCGAACCGCCACCGCGGCTGGTCGATCATCTTCGGCGATGGCGCCGGAGCGGTGATCTTCGAACGCACCGACGACGAGGTCGGCCTGGTCTCGATGGATCTCTTCACCGACGGCCGCTACGCCGAGCAGCTGTTCATCAAGGCTGGCTTTGGCAACCGCCCCTATCTCTCCCCCGATCGCCTGGCGGTCGACGAGCACCTGCCATCGATGGACGGCAAAGAAGTGTACAAACACGCCGTCACCAAGCTGCCGAAGAGCATCATCGCGGCGTGCCGTACCGCCGGCGTGGCCCCGCAGGAGGTCGATTGGTTCATCGCCCACCAGGCCAACCAGCGCATCAACGATGCCATCGTGGAGCGGCTCAAGATCGATCCCGCTCGCGTCCCTTCCAACATCGAGCGCCTCGGCAACACCTCGGCCGCGACGATTCCAATCCTGCTCTCGGAGATGCGGGCCGACGGCCGCTTGCAGCCCGGCCAGACGGTGTGTTTCCTGGCGCTGGGCGCGGGCCTGCACTGGGGCGCAGCCATCTACCGTAGCTGACGGACAGATGGACATCGTCGTCCAGTCGGGGCGACAATTTGGATTGTGCCACTGAAGCATCGCCCCAAGGGCTACGTCGGACTTCGACACGAAACGATCGGTTCGGACATCCTGTCCGTCGCTCAGATCTTGAAGCTCCCCGAGCAAACGTTGGGCCGAGAGCTCGCCGCCAAGCTGACCCAGGTCAAGGCCGAGCGCTGGTACCCAATCGGCGATCTGCTCGAGCTGATGGATGCGCTCGAATCCAGGGTGGGCGACGTCGGACTCATGCGTATGGGGCGCTCCCTCTTCGACTTATCTCACAAGGAGAACCTGCAACGTGTGGCGAGCTCGGCACGGCAGGTGATCCACATGATGGACGACCTCTACCGCTTTGCTAACCGCGGTGACCGCATCGGTGCTTGGACGGTGCTCAAGTTCGAACCGGGTTATGCCGAGCTGGAAAATACGACACCTCATCATTGCATGATGGAGCAGGGCATCATGACGGCGGCACTTTCGGCGGTCGGCTGCCCGAGCACCGTCGCGCAATCGCAGTGCATCCGCACCACGGGCCACGACTGCTGCATCTTCACGGTAACCTCCATGTTCACCGACGAGCGCTGGAACGGAAAAAGCTGAGGCAGGCCGGCGGCGCCCCTCGCCTGTGCTGCCTGCTCACAAACTTCGCGCTCCGCTGCAGCAGGGGAGCGCTGGCCGCACCGTGGACCGCAATTTCTCGATTTGAGCGCCGGCCGAATGCATCCACGAATGCCACTGATCGCTTGGACCGCCCGCAAGCCAGTGACCTGAGATGGGCGACGCATGACAGACAGCAACCAAGGAAGACGACTCGGTAGATCCCTGACCGCTCGCCCGGTGGGAAGCGGCGCGAGGCGCTGGCCCCTTGGGCTGCTCGCACTGGGCCTGATTTCGAGCGCGTGTGGCCAGCCAGGAGGAAACGATCTGGTTGGCTCGGGCGGCACGACGGGTGTCGGCGGCTCAGGCTCGGGTGGCCTACCGGCAGCGGGAGGCGGCAGCGGTGGGCTGGTCGGCTCGGGCGGCACGACGGCGGGGGGCGGATCGAACGGCTCGGGCGGCGCTGCCTCGGGTGGCACGGCCGCAGGTGGTGCGGGCTCGGGCGGTACGGGCCCAGGCAGTGGGGCCGCCAGCGGTTCCGGTGGAGTCGGCTCCGGTGGTGACAGCGCCACGGGCGGCGCGCCATCGGGAGGTGGATCGAACTTCGAGCCCGTTTTCATTCTAGGAGCCGACATCTCGACGGCGCAGGAGGTCGACGCGACCTACACGGACACGGACGGTCAGACCAAAGATCTATTCTCGCTCCTTTCGAACCACGGCTTCAACTACGTCCGCCTGCGCACCTTCGTGAACCCGAGCGCGCCGGGCGGCTACGCGTCGACGGCGAACGGCTGCCCGGGCAAGTCGGAAGCGTATGGGGACAAGGCCCACGTCATCGAGTACGGCAAGCTGGCCAAGGATGCCGGCATGGGCTTCCTGCTCGACTTTCACTACTCGGACGTGTGGGCCGACCCCGGCAACCAGATCATCCCGGAGGCGTGGCGTGGCGCGACGACGACGGACCAACTTGCCGATCTGTTGGCGACGTACACCAAGGACGTGCTGGAAGACGCCATCGCAGCCGGGGCGCGCCCCGACATGGTGCAGGTCGGTAACGAGATCACGCCCGGCACGGCCGCAGACCTGCCCGACGGGGGCACGGACTGCTGGGGCAACAATCCCGGCTCCACCAGTCCCATTGGCGGCAACAACTGGACCGAGGAAGGCTGGGATCGCCTGGCCATCCTGCTCAAAGCCGGCATCGCCGCCGTGCGCGAAGTGGACCCCACGATCAAGATCATGTTGCACATCGAGAACACGGACGATTTGGCTGGCGTCCAGTGGTGGGTGAGCAGCGCCGTCGAGCGCGACGTCGAGTTCGACGTGCTTGGACTGTCCTGTTACGAAGAGTTCCAGGGCCCGCCGAGCACCTGGGAGACGACGTTCGAGGCGATGGCAGCGGACTATCCGGAGCTCGAGTTCGCCATCGCCGAGTACAACCCGCAGCGCACTGCGGCGAACATGATCATGAAGAACCTCGAAGGCGGGCGAGGCCTGGGCACGTTCTTCTGGGAGCCAACGTTGAGCGGCGAGTGGGGCCCTGCGCTGTTCACTGGGGATGATTTCGATCCCCAGCGGACCGCCATCGACACGGCCTTCCAAGAGTACGACGACATGCTGGACGAGCTGGGTCTCTGAACTGCAGGTCTCTGAGCTGCAGGTCTCTGAGCTGCAGGTCTCTGAGCTGCACGCCTCTGAGCGCCTGAGCGCTTGCCTCAATCGTCTTGGGGAGCCGCCGGATAGGCTTCCATGCCGATCTCGGCGATGTCGAGGCCATCGCGCTCGTCGTCGGCACTGACGCGCACTCCCATCGCGCCCTTGATCACCCACCAGGCCACGAACGAAGCAGCGAACGTGAACGCCGCGACCGCGAGCACGCCCACCGCCTGTACCCCGAGCTGCTCCCAGCCGCCGCCCAAGAAGAGGCCATCTCGACTGAGACCTCCCTGGCCGCCGATGCCGAACAGCCCGACGGCGAGCGTGCCCCAGACACCGTTGACCAGGTGCACGGACGTCGCGCCAACCGGATCGTCGATCTTGAGCCGATCGAACATCAGCACTGCTTCGATGACGAAGATGCCGGCGATCGAACCGATGATCGCAGCCGATGCCGTGTTCACGCACGAGCAAGGCGCGGTGATGGCGACCAGGCCCGCCAGGGTGCCGTTCACCGAAAACGTGAAGTCAGGCTTGCCGATGCGCAGCCAGGCGTAAAAGGTCGCCACAACGGCACCAGCGGCCCCAGCCAAGTTGGTGACCAGAGCAATGCGCGCGATGTCGGCCGGCGCCGCAGCCATCGTCGAGCCGGGATTGAAGCCGAACCAGCCCAGCCACAGGATGAGCCCGCCCAAGAAGACGTAGCCCATGTGATGCCCCGGTACCGGGTTCACTTTGCCATCGGCGGCGTACCGTCCGAGACGCGGGCCGATCACCAGCACGCCCGCCAGCGCCGCCCATCCGCCCACGCTGTGCACCACGGTGGAGCCAGCAAAATCGAGCATGCCATCTTTGGCCAAAAAGCCGCCGCCCCAGATCCAATGGCCGACGATGGGGTAGATGAGACCGGTCAGGACCGCGGAAAAGAGCAAGAAGGCGCTGTACTTGGTGCGCTCGTTGACCGCCCCCGACACGATCGTCGCGGCCGTGCCGCAGAAGACGAGCTGAAAGAAGAACTTGGCCTCGAGCGGGACGCCGGTCCAGCTGAGCGCTCCGAAGATCCCCCGGTACTCCTCACCGGTGGCAGGGCTGTTGTCCGCGCCGTGCAGAAAGAGGCCCCCGGCCGTACCCACCCAGCCCCCGTCGGCGAACATCAGCCCAAACCCGATGGCCCAGTAGGCCAAAGTCGAAATGGCGAAGACGATGAAGTTCTTCGACATGATCATGACCGCGTTCTTGCTGCGGCAGAGGCCGGACTCGAGCAGGCCAAAGCCAGCGTTCATGAAGAACACCAGGGCCGCGGTCACCATGACCCACACCGTGTCGAGCGCCACTTTCAGTTCGGACGTAGTCATGTGCTGGGTTTCTCCTCACCCGCCGCTCGTCCCCGCAGGCGAACGATTCCGGCCCGCCGACCGTATGCCACGCAGGTTTCGGCCCAGAGGAGTCGATTGTTTCCGCTGTGTGATCGACCGACGGGACGACTGGGCTCAGCTTTCTGCTCGATCGAGAACGGCTAGGACCGGAGCAGGAAGCGGCCGAGAGCCGACGAGCGTCAGCCGCCCTCTCGATCGAGAGCAGCGAGGATCGGAGCAAGAACCGGCTCGAGACCGGACGAACGCACGACGAGAGCGCTCTCCATTTGCAGACCCAGCTTGCCCTTGGGAAAGCCCTGACGTTTGAACCAGGCGAGGTAGGCTTCGGGCAACTGGACGAGGCGCATGCCCTGGTACTTGCCGAACGGCATGCGTGCCCGGCAGAGCTCGAGCAGGACCTCAGCGTCCGGCGGCGAGTCAGGGTCGGGAGGCACTGCCGTCATTTGCGGAGCCGCCACCAGCTGAGCCGCCTTCAGAACGAGCCGCCATCAGCCGACGCCGGCTCGAGCGCCTTACTGCGTGGAAGCCTTGAAAGCGCTGGCGAAATCGCCCTCTTTCGGAATGTCGCTCGGACGATCGGCCGGCTCGGAGTTCTGCTCCGGCTTGGCCTTCATCTGCTCGCGCTCGGCCGCGCGCACGTCTTCGTCGGAGGTGCGTCCGGGGGGAAGGCTGCGACCAATGACCGCTGGCGGCGGCTCCTTCGACAGCTCGACAGGTGTCGGCGCTGCCTTGTCGGCGCTCGGCAGGAGCGTCATGCCGAAGAGCACCGCGCCAGCCACGAGGATCAGAACCAACGGGCGTTTCCAGCCACCCTGACGAAACTCCGCATGGGCATCCCGTACCTCGGGCGAGACGGCGCCGGCGCGCGCGACGAGCGGCGCACCCACGGCAGGCGCGATCACACGAGGTGCGCTCGGGCTCTGCTGCTCGCGAGGCGCGCTCCGCGGCGCTGACTTGGGCGACGCCATCGCTGGTGGTTGCGGCGAAGACGCCGGTTCCATCACGCCAGCCAGAAAAGGATTGCTCGGCTCCGAAGGTGGCAGGTCCGCCATGAACGGATTGCTGCTCGCAGCGGGTGTGCCGCCGATCAACGTCGCTTGATGACGCACGGGCGTCTCCTGCTCGAAGATCTCCGAGTCGATCGTGGGCTGTCCATCGGGGCGACGCGGGGGAGGAGGGGGCATCTCAGGCATCGGTGAAGCCTAGCCAAAACCAAGGGCATGATCCGGCTCTTTTTTTGGGGCCGCGAAAGCGTCCCGCCGGCGGCGGGTGCCAGCTCCCTACGCATCTAGCCGGAACCGCTCCTGCGTGCGAGAAACGACCCCACACGAATGTTCCGCGAAGCCGTCATTTCGAGGCGCACCCAGTGGGCCCAGGGCCTCGTCTCCCTGGTTCTCGAAGGCGAGTCGCCTGCCTTCGTCCCTGGTCAATTCTTCCAGCTCGGGGTGCAAGGTCCGGAGGGGACCTTGGTCCGCCGGTCCTACTCGGCCGCTTCGGCCCCAGGGGCGCCCCTCGAGTTTCTGGTCAGCGAAGTTCCCGGAGGAGCGCTCACACCCCGTCTCTGCACCCTGGGTCCGGGAGACTCCCTCCTGGTCGAGGACACGCCGCTCGGCTTCTTCACCCTGGCCGAGGTGCCTGCCTGCGACGTGCTGTGGCTGGTCGCCACAGGAACCGGCCTGGGCCCGTTCCTGTCGATGCTGCGGGCCGGCTCCGGACTCGACCGCTTCTCCCAGGTGGTGGTCGTCCACGGAGCACCCAGTCGAGACCGCTTGGCTCACGCTGAGGAAGTGCGCGCGCTGACGGCCGCTCGCGGCGCCCGCTACGTACCCTGCGTCAGCCGAGAGGAGCCTCCCGCGGGCGGTCTCGCTGGTCGCATCACGGATGCCCTGACCAGCGGCACGCTGGAGGGGGCTGCCAGCCTTCGCGTGGACGAGCGTGCCCACGTGCTGCTTTGCGGAAACCCGAGCATGATCGACGACATGGTGCAGCTGCTGCGAAAGCGAGGGCTGGAGAAGCATCGCAGGCGGGCGCCGGGTCACTTCAACTTCGAGAAATACTGGAGCTGAGCCGACCCGGTCGGCGAGCTCCGCCCGCGCGACCCGGCTCAGCTCTCGACGTCGGCGACCTTCGTCTCGAGCAGGATGCGTACGAAAAGGACGCGGCGCGGCGTTGCCTCCACCACCTGCAGCTGAATGCTTTCCGACGCGCGCAGGAGGTCCCCGTTCCTCGGCATCCTGCCGGCCAGCTCCATGCAGAGCCCGCCAATGGTGGTGAAATCACCGTCCTCGGGCAGCTCGATGCGCAGGCTGCGATTGATGTCGCGGATGGGCACGGTGCCCTGCACCAGCGTCGATCCGGTGGGCTCCGGCGCAATCGAGCGTGGCGGCGGCCGCACATGCTCGCTGAAGATCTCACCCACCATCTCCTCCAGCAGGTCCTCGATGGTGACGATGCCCGACGTTCCGCCGTGCTCCTCCACGACGACGGCGATCGGCACGTGCTGCTGCATGTCGCGCAAGAGCTCGACCGCCTTCTTCGACTCGGGCACGAAATGCACCTTTTGCAAGACGTCACGCAAGGCAATCGGTCGCGACTCGAGCGCGGGCACCAAGAGGTCGCGCACGTTGATGTAGCCGACCACGTCGTCCACGCCCTGGTCGTAGACCGGAAAGCGACTGAACTTGTGCTTCTCGATCAGCCGGGTGACTTCGCTCGCGCTGGCGGCGAGCGGAATCATCACCGCTTGCTGGCGGGGCACCATCACGTCGGCGGCGGTCAGATTCGGCAGCTCGAGCACGCGCGAGGCGATTTCGCCGGCTTCGGGATGAATGGCTTTGCTGCGCGCCGCCTCCTCCACCAAGACCGACAGCTCTTCGGCCGAATGGCGCGCTTCGGTGAACGTGGTGCTGTCGCCGAAGGGACGCAGCACCAGGTTCGCGCTGGCCGAAAGGAGCCACACGAGCGGCTTGACGATCCAGGCCAAGACCAAAAGGGGCCGCGCGATCAGGAGCGCGTACTGCTCCGCTCCGCGAAGCGCGAGCGACTTGGGAACGAGCTCGCCGATCACCACGGACAAGTAGGTGAGGATGACGACCACCAACAGCAGGGCGAGCCATGCCGCGTGCTCGCCAATCAGCTCGCCAATCACGGGCAGCTGCCCCAAGAACGGTGCCAGCTGTGCTGCGAGCGACGCACCGCCGAACACCGCCGCGCTCGCCCCGACCACCGTGATGCCAACCTGCACCGTGGCGAGGAACGTCTCTGGCTCGTGCTTCAGTGCCAAGACGGCGCGTGCACGCCCACTGCCCTTCTCGACCAGCTCCTGCATGCGCGCCTTGCGCACGGTGAGCACGGCGATCTCCGCACCCGCGAAGATTCCATTGGCGATCACCAGGAGCGCGATGATGACCAATTCACCCATCCCGCGCCGAGCATAGCCACTATCCGCGTGCTGGAAAGCACCGTGGCAAAGGGCAATGACCGCGCGCCGGCGTCGGTGTTCAGTAGAGCTTCAGAGGCAATCTGGCTCCGCGTCGAGCCCCGGACATTGCGAGGTCTCATCTTGCGGGAGGCTGACCCGACACGCCGGACCGCTCTCGTCGAACGTGTTGGCGTCCAAGACCTCCTGCGCCGCGCCCGCTGGATCGGCGTCGTAGTCCCAGCCGAGCAGGATCTGCGTATCGCCGCCGGCGGATTCGATGGTGGTGTTTTCGATGAATGCTGGCACTGGCTCCGGATTGAGAATGAGGATCGACGCGTGGTTCTCGATCGGTCCGCAGCCGTAGCCTTGGGCACCGCTGAAGCCGCCCGCGTGAGCGATTTCGACGAACTCGAGCGCGTTGCCCGTGGCTACCGGTTCGGCGAAGTAGAGGCCCAACCAGTCTGCAGGCGCCGGCTCATCGAGCGCAGACTCGAATCGGATCGGCTCGTCCGCCGTGCCCACCGCCACGAGCCGCCCGAGATTGCCATCACCATTGCCTACCGAAAGGCCACTGCCGGCGTAGTCCTCCATGCGCAGAGTGACACCAGGCTCGATGGTCAGCGTGGAGACGTCACTCGAAACGACGCTGTTCTCGCGCGCCACCACCAAAGGCCCTCGGATCCGGTAGGGGTACCCACGGTTCGGAAACGTTTCCGTCTCCACCGGGCGGAACGGAACGACCAGGATCTCGTCTATGGCGTTGTTCGACAGCGAAAGCGAAGGCAGTGTGCCGACGCCGCCAGCCTCGACGGAGATCGGAAAGGGCGCGTACTCGCTGCCTGAATCCTCGATGGTGAGGCCCGACGAGTCCTCGCTGAAGCCTGCGCGTATCTCGAGCAGGACGCCATAGCCCGCCGAGCCAGTGATGGTGACGTCGACCACGCGCACACTGCGCAGGGGCAGGCCGTACTGGTCCTCACCCCAGGCGAAGATGGTGGCGTCGCTAGTGCCGCCGCCTTCGAGCGTCGTCCCTTCGAGGTCGAGGTACCCGGTCGATTCGACCTCGATGCTCCCCCAAGGCAGTCCTGCCTCCAGCGGCATGAACGTAACCGGCGCAGTCGCCGAGTCGCCGCGAGCCGTCATGGTGCCGCTCACCGAGAAGCTACCGTACTCCTCGACCTGGACGACCGTGCAAGCTTCGAGCAGGAGGTCCCCCTCCACCCAAACGTTGCCGCTCACGACGTAGGGGCTGCCTTCTGGCGTCCAGGTGACCTCCCCCTCGATGGTGCCGGACACCTCCGTGCCGCTGCCGCTGAGCTCCCCGCACGAGCTACTGCCGGCGTTCCCACCCGTGCCCGGGTCCGTCCCGCCATTGCCGCCCGAGGCACCCCCAGTGCCCGGATCGCCGCCACCCGAGCCGTCTTCATCCTCCGTACCGCCGCTACAGGCAGAACCGAGAGAAAGGAGTGCAGGCAGGAGGACCCAACCGAAGCGAGCGGCGTAAGCGTGCATGGGGGCATCGTACGCGCTGCGCTGACCGCTGGCGAATTGCCGCGTCGTCGAGCGCCCTGCTAGCGTTGGGGCCATGCAGGGGCTCCCTCGTTTCGCGCGGTTCGGGTTGGTTCTTTTGGCAGGTCTTTGGACTGGCGCCGCAGTCGCAGCCGATCCTCCTCGCTCGCCCTCTGCAGCGCCGGCAGCGCCTGCTCCCGCAAGCCCACCGCCGACCACGCCTGCGCCCACCACGCCTGCGCCGACTACGCCTGCGCCGACTACGACGGCACCTGCACCAACCGGAAGCGAAGGCGAGCCTGCTCCGGGCGAGGGCGCACAGGCCGAGCCTGCGCCGACGGAAGAGCCAGCGCCCGCGGAAACGGCGCCCACCGAACCGGCGCCCACCGAAGAGCCTGCGCCGAGTGAGCCAGCGCCCGTGGAAGAGCCGCCGCCCGCGGAGCCAGCACCCGAGGTGGTCGCAGTCGGCGCCGCGGAGGAGACACCCAAGAAGCGCCCCTCCGATGCGGGCTTGTTCGCGCAAGGACGCATTCGCGTCGGCGGCACGATCGGTTTCTCCACCGCCGTCGGCGCAGGCTCGTCGCAGAGCTGGTTCATCCTCGGCGTGGGAGCGGGCGTCTTCGTGCTCGACGGGCTGGAGCCGCACGCGGACACGACGTTCTGGATCGGCGACCCCTTCCTAGCCACCGTGACGCCGGGCATCCGCTACGTGTTCTGGATGGTCCCGGTGGTGAAGCCCTACCTCGGTACGTTCTATCGGCACTACTTCGTCGATGGTCCGGTCGGCGATTCGGATTCGCTCGGCGGACGCGTGGGCGTCAATTTCATGATGAGCCCGAATGCGTACGTCGCGGGCGGCATCATCTACGAGCACTTCCTCGACGAGACGCTCTTCGACAATCCGGATCAGGTCTATCCGGAGATCATGATCGCGGTCGCCTTCTGACGGGCGTCGCCTGAACCCCTTCGGTCAGGCGTGCTTCGATCGGGTGCGTGCTCAGTCGCGCGGCGTGCGCAGCTTGGCCCAACCCTCTTTGATGCCTTCGAGCAGCTTGTGTGCGGCATCGTCGGCCTCGCCGCCGAGATCTTCGAGGCGCGCTTCCAGCTTCGCCATGTTCTGCTCGGTCTCCATCCAGATCTTGCGCAACTCGGAGCTGGCCTCTGCCTTGGCCAGCTGCGCCTGAAAGCTCGCCTCCGTCGCCCACGACTTGGCCGTGGCGAGCTCCTTCTCGACTCGTTCTCTGAGTGACATCGCGCTTGCTCCTTTCGAGGGGTCGATGAGCTCGACCCTCGAGGGATCCTCTGCCGCCGCGT
>Ga0315912_10001787_pt1 | contig 24750 bp, 19 predicted proteins | sample VfabasoilMG_FD_204469 | JGI IMG/M metagenome (GOLD analysis project Ga0315912, IMG submission 204469) | Garden soil microbial communities collected in Santa Monica, California, United States - V. faba soil | ecosystem: Environmental > Terrestrial > Soil > Garden | place: USA: California... | reverse complement strand
GTAATGTTCGAGCGCTGCGTTCGCGGAGAAGATCCCGGCGCAGCCGCAATCCGACTCCTTCTTGTCCCGCGCGTGGGGCGCGCTGTCCGTGCCGAGGAAGAAGCGCGGATGGCCCGAGGTCGCGGCCTCGACCAGCGCCCGGCGGTGAATCTCGCGCTTCAGCACCGGCAGGCAATACAGGTGCGGGCGCAGGCCGCCGCGGAACAGCGCCTCGCGGTTGTACAGCAGGTGCTGCGGCGTGATGGTCGCGGCGATGCGATCCGGACCGTTGCGCACGAATTCCACGCCCTGGAGCGTCGTCACGTGTTCCAGCACGACGCGCAACGTGTTGAAGCGCTGCATGAGCGGCGCGAGTACGCGGTCGAGGAACGCGGCCTCGCGATCGAACACATCCACCTTCGGATCCACCAGCTCGCCGTGCACGAGCAGCGGCATGCCCTCCTCCGCCAGCGCCTCCAGCACGCCGTGGACCTTCTCGATCTTCGTCACGCCGTGCTCGGAATGCGTGGTCGCGCCGGCGGGATACAGCTTCACGCCGTGGACGATGCCCGACTGCTTCGCGCGGCGGATCTCGGCGGGCTTCGTGCGATCGGTGAGATACAGCGTCATCAGCGGCTCGAAGGAAGCCTTGCCCTTCAGCGCCCTGAGAATGCGGCCGCGGTACTTCACGGCCTGGTCGGTGGTCACGACCGGCGGCTTCAGGTTCGGCATGACGATGGCGCGGGCGAACTGCCGCGCCGAATGCCGCGCGACGCTCGCGAGCTCCGCGCCGTCGCGCAGGTGCAGGTGGAAATCATCGGGCCGGGTGAGGGTCAGCGTCGTCATGCAGGAACGGAATCGGTGAGATCGGAGGCGCGGCGCACACATTCATTATACAGGGGCCGACCGCCGCGCCGGTGCGGGGTGCTGTCGCCGCACGGCGAAAACCGTCATACTTTGCGCCCTTGAAGCGGACTGCCTGATTTCTGTAGGGCGGGATTTATCCCGCCGGGTATTCATTGATGACCGGATAAATCCGGCCCTACAAAGGGTGGCCGCGAAAATCGGGGACTGTCCCCGATTTTCCGGTTTTCAGGAAATGACGCTGGAACAGCAATGGACCTGAGTTCACTCACGGCGGTTTCCCCCATCGACGGGCGTTACGCCTCGAAGACGGCGGACCTGCGCGGCATCTTCAGCGAGTTCGCGCTGATGCGTTACCGCGTTCTGGTCGAGGTGCGCTGGCTCCAGTCCCTTGCCCTGCATCCCGGGATCCCGGAGGTGCCGCCGTTCTCGACCAGCGCCGACGACCGGCTTGAATCCATCGTCTCCGGCTTCGGCCAGGGCGACGCGCTCCGCATCAAGGAGCTGGAGAAGACCACCAACCACGACGTCAAGGCGGTCGAGTATTTCCTGAAGGAGAAGGTCGCGGGCGATCCCGAGCTCGAATCGGTCCGCGAATTCTTCCACTTCGCCTGCACCTCCGAGGACATCAACAACCTGAGCTACGCGCTGATGCTGAAGCAGGCGCGTGCGAAGCTCGGCGCGGAGATGGAAACGCTGCTCGGCACGCTCGCGGCATTCGCTTCGCAGACCGCGGACCTCCCGATGCTGTCGCGCACGCACGGACAACCGGCGTCGCCGACCACCATGGGCAAGGAACTCGCCGTGTTCGCGCACCGGCTGGCGCGGGAGTGGCGGCTGTTCCACGACGTGCACGTGCCCGGCAAGTTCAACGGCGCAGTCGGAAACTTCAACGCGCACCTCGCCGCCTACCCCGACGTCGACTGGATGGCGCTGTCCGAGCACATCGTCACTTCGCTCGGCCTCGAGTGGAATCCGCACACGACGCAGATCGAACCGCACGACGGCATGGCGGAATACTGCCACGCGCTGTCGCGCATCAACACCGTGCTGGTCGATTTCTGCCGCGACATGTGGGGCTACATTTCGCTCGGCTACTTCCGGCAACGGCTGGTCAGCGGCGAAGTCGGCTCCTCGACCATGCCGCACAAGGTGAACCCGATCGATTTCGAGAACGCCGAGGGCAACCTCGGCGTGGCGAACGCGCTGTTCGGCCATTTCGCGGAGAAGCTGCCGGTATCGCGCTGGCAGCGCGATCTCACCGACTCGACCACGCTGCGCAACCTCGGCACGGCGATCGCGCACACGCAGATCGCGTGGCTGTCCTGCATCCGCGCGCTCGGCCGCGTGGAGGCGGATGCCGACGCGATGGCGCGCGACCTCGACCGGAGCTGGGAAGTGCTGGCGGAGGCGATACAGACCGTGATGCGGCGCCACGGCGCGGAACTGCCCTACGAGAAACTGAAGGAACTGACGCGCGGCGGCATATCGCGCGAGGCACTCCAGAAATTCGTCAAGGGACTGGAACTCCCGGACGAGGCGAAGAAGCGGCTCGCGGCGCTGACACCCGCGGATTACACGGGCAACGCCGCGGACCAGGCCCGCCGCATCGTCGCGCGCCTCATGAAATAACCTGGAGGGCCGCCGCCCCCGGCGGCCCGGCCTGGCCAGAAGGCCCGCGAGGACGCGGGCCCTCCAAGGAAACCATGCAGGACACATCCACCCTCCTCGGCGGTCTTGTGCCCGCGACGTTCCTTCGCCGTCATTGGCAGAAGAAACCGCTGCTGATCCGCGACGCCCTGCCCGGCTTCCGATCGTTCCTGTCACGAAAGCAGTTGTTCGACCTCGCCGGCCGCGACGGCGTCGAATCGCGGCTCGTCCTCGAGAAGGGCGGCGATCATCCCTGGCAACTGCGCCACGGTCCGTTCCGCCCCGCGCAATTGCGCCGCCTGCCGGAACGCCACTGGTCGCTGCTCGTGCAGCACGTGAACCTGCTCGTTCCCGAAGCGGCGCGGCTGCTGCGGCAATTCTCGTTCGTGCCGAACTGGCGCGTGGATGATCTGATGGTCAGCGCGGCGCCGCCGGGCGGCAGCGTCGGGCCGCACCTCGACAGCTACGACGTGTTCCTGCTCCAGGCCGAGGGCATGCGCCGCTGGGCGATCAACTTCGGCGATTACGACGAGTCGGACTTCATCGAGGGACTGGACCTGCGGATCATCGACGGCTTCCGCGCGGACGAGGAATATCTCGTCGGCCCGGGCGACATGCTGTACCTGCCGCCCGGCGTCGCGCACCACGGCATCGCGCTCGAGGATTGCCTGACGTTTTCCATCGGTTTCCGCGCGCCGTCGCGCCGCGAGGCCGCGGGCCGGTTCCTCGACGACCTGCCGCCGTACGCGGATCGCCGCTACACCGATCCGGATCTGAAACCGCAACCGCACGCCGGCGAGATCACGGCGCGATCGCGTACGGCGATCCGGAAACTGGTCCGCTCCGTCACCGCGAAGGATGGCGAGATCGATCTCTGGTTCGGCCGGCACGCGACTACGTTGCCGGAAGGCATGGAACCGGCGCCGCCGTCGCGTCCCGTGTCGGAGCAGGCATTCGCCGCGCGGCTCCGGAGAACGCGGCGGATTCGCCTCGCGACCGCGGGCCGGGCGGCGTTCCTGCGGAACCGCGGCACGGTCGTCCTGTTCGTGAACGGCCGCGATCATGAACTCCCCACGGCCTGCACCGGATTTGTGCAGGCGCTCGCGGACGGCGGCGAAGCCCGCGTGTCCGGGCGTCCTCCCGCTGCCCTGCTCCGCGCCCTCCACACCGAGTACCGGATGGGTTCGATCACCTTCTAGATTCCGGCGAACCCGGAGGGCGGCCGCCCTCCACCCATGCGTGAAATGGCAGCATCGGGCGGGCGGCATTATCATTCGGCCATGGACAAGTTCGCGCACCTGGAACTCGGCAAGACCGACGAGGCAGTGGCCATCGACAAGGCCGACCAGCATCGCGCCGCCGCCGTGCGCATGGTGCAGCAGGCGCGCTTCAACCTGGAGATCGTGAGCCGCCTGCTCGACCCGCCCGTCTACGACACGGCCGAGTTCATCGACGCGGTCACGAAGCTGATCCTTGCCCGCCGCAACATGAAGGTCCGCATCCTGGTGTTTGATCCGCAGACCGTCGTGCAGCGCGGGCACCGGCTCATCGAGCTCGCCGGCAACCTGAGCAGCTTCATCGAACTGCGCAGGCCGGCCGAGGAGCACGCGAATTTCAACGGCTCGCTGCTTCTGGCGGACGGCAGGGGCTACATCCTGCGCGAGAGCGCGGAGCGCTACGAAGGCACCGTAAACTTCCACGACCGGACCGTGTCCAAGAACCTGCTGGCGGCCTTCGAGGAGATGTGGGGCAAGGCCGGCTCGGATCCGAACCTGAGGCGCATGACCCTGTGACGCGTTTCGCAAAATGGCCGGCGATGATGCTGTTCGCCGCGCTGCTGTCGCCGCCCGCCGCCGCGCAGATGCAGGTGGAGGTCATCCCGCTCAATTACCGCACAGTCGACGACGTCATCCCGGTGCTGCAGCCGCTGCTCGCTCCCGGCGGGACGATCACCGGGATGAACAACCAGCTCATCATCAAGACCACGCCGCAGAATCTCGCCGAGATCACGGACGTGCTTCAGACCATCGATCGGAAGATGCGACGGCTGATGATCGCCGTACGGCAGGATCGCGGCTTCCGGGGATCCGATGTTCAACAGTCCGTTTCCGGCCGCGCGACGCCCGGCGACGTCACGATCGAACAGGACGAGACGCGCGCGAACCAGGGCGGCCTGACCACGACCATCGGCGACGAGGACGGCGATTACGCGCGTCACCGGATCGTGGCCGGCGAAGCGCGCGCCGACGATTCCAGCACCTTCCGCGTGCAGGGCATCGAGGGACGGCCGGCGTTCATCCAGGCCGGCACTTCCGTGCCGCTTCGCTACCAGACGCGGAGCTCCGTGCCCGGCACGGTGGTCCAGGAAGGCATCGAATACCACGACGCGACTTCCGGTTTCTACGTCGTGCCGCTGCTGAATGGCGACCAGGTCACGCTGCAGGTCTCGCCGTTCATGTCGGACGTCATCCCCGGACGCGTCCCCTCGTTCCAGATCCAGAACGTGGAGACCACGGCGATCGGCCGGCTGGGCGAGTGGATCTCGCTCGGCGGCATCGACACACAGCGGCAGGCGAGCGATCGGCAGCTCGTATCGGGCGGGCGGTCGAGTTCCTTCGACAATCGAAACATCCAGGTGCAGGTGACTGAAATCCCCTGACAAAGACGTAGATGGAATATGGTAGATGGGGATTGGGGAAAGAATCGAAAAATCGCTGCTGAATCGCGAATGAGGTTTCAAGGGTTTCCCCCATTCCCCATCTACCACCTACCATCTACGTCCTTTTAGCCAACCACTGCACCGGCCACTGCGCGTCGATACCGGGTCTGTCGAAGGCGCCGTTGATCCAATACAATACCGCCGCACTATGCTGATTCTTCGCGGCAGCCCAGCGCTGTCCGGCTTCCGTACCGAAAAGCTCCTCGCCTCCCTGCGGGCCCGCAGCCCGAACCTCGAACGCGTTTACGCCGAGTTCGTGCATTTCGCCGACGTCGGCGGCACGCTCGACAAGGTCGAGCGCGATCGTCTCGATGCCCTGTTGCACTACGGTCCACCGCCTGCCGATAGGCCGCTCGACTCCGCTGTGCTGATCGTCGTGCCGCGGGCCGGTACGCTGTCGCCGTGGTCGAGCAAGGCCACCGACATCCTGCACAACTGCGGGCTGTCGAAGATCCGCCGAGTCGAGCGCGGCACGGCCTGGTGGCTGGAACGCCCGGACGGCGCGCCGCTGTCCGCCGTGGAAGCGGAAACGCTGAAACCGCTGCTGCACGATCGCATGACGCAAGCCGTGATCGGACGCATGAGCGAAGCGGAGCGGCTGTTCGAACAACGCGAACCCGCGCCGTTGCGCACCATCGCGCTCGGCCGCGACGGCCGCAAGGCGCTGCGTGCCGCCAACGCCGAAATGGGACTCGCGCTGAACGACGGCGAGATCGATTACCTCGTGGAGGCCTTTGCCGCACTGAAGCGCGATCCCACCGACGTCGAACTCATGATGTTCGCGCAGGCAAATTCCGAACACTGCCGCCACAAGATCTTCAACGCCGAGTGGAACCTCGACGGCCGCCGGCAGAAAGAATCCCTGTTCGACATGATCCGCGCCACGCACGCGCACGCGCCGGGGCGCGTGCTGTCCGCCTACCGCGACAACGCCGCCGTGATGGCCGGATTCAATGCCTCGCGCTTCCTCCCTTCGGCCGACGGCCTCTACGAGTATCGACCGGAAGACGTGCATATCCTCATGAAGGTGGAAACGCACAATCACCCGACCGCGATCTCGCCGTTCCCCGGTGCCGCGACGGGCTCCGGCGGCGAGATCCGCGACGAGGCCGCGACCGGCACGGGTGCGAAACCGAAGGCCGGGATGACCGGCTTCGCCGTGTCGAACCTGCACATCCCCGGCCTGCCGCAACCCTGGGAAGAACGGAACGGCCGGCCGGGGCGCATCGCCTCCGCGCTGGGCATCATGATCGAGGGGCCGATCGGCGCGGCCTCCTATAACAATGAGTACGGCCGCCCCGCCCTGTGCGGCTATTTCCGCACGCTTGAGCAGAAGAACGGCGCCGACCACGTGATCCATGGCTACCACAAGCCGATCATGCTGGCCGGCGGTCTCGGCACGATCCGGCCGGGGCAGGTCCACAAGCGCGAGGTGCCGGCGGGCGCGAAGCTCGTGGTCCTCGGCGGGCCGGCGTTGCTGATCGGGCTCGGCGGCGGCGCCGCCTCGTCCATGGCCTCCGGCAGCAGCGAGGAACAGCTCGATTTCGCCTCCGTGCAGCGCGACAACGCGGAGATGGAACGACGTTGCCAGGAAGTGATCGATCGCTGCTGGGCACGCGGCGAGTCGAACCCGATCCTCTCGATCCACGACGTCGGCGCCGGCGGCCTCTCGAACGCGCTGCCGGAACTGGTGCACGGCGCGGGCCGCGGCGCAAAGGTCGATCTGCGCGCGGTGCCGAGCGCCGATCCGGGCCTCTCGCCGATGGAGATCTGGTGCAACGAGGCGCAGGAACGCTACATCCTCGCCGTCGCCGCCGACGGCATCGCGGAATTCGAGCGGCTGTGCCGGCGCGAACGCGCGCCGTTCGCGATCATCGGCACCGCGGACGACAGCGATCGCCTGCACGTCGCCGATACGCTGCTGGGCAAGGCGCCGGTGGACATGCCGCTCCCCGTGCTGCTCGGCAAGCCGCCGCGCATGCAGCGCGAGGCGAAGCGCGTTTCCACGGCTGCAAAGCCGCTCGACCTGTCGACCATTGACCTGCGGGAAACCGCCGAGCGCGTACTGCAGCTGCCGTCGGTCGCGGACAAGCGTTTCCTGATCACGATCGGCGATCGCACGGTGTCCGGTCTCGTGTCGCGCGACCAGATGGTGGGACCGTGGCAGACGCCGGTCGCCGACTGCGCGGTCACCGCGAGCGGCTACCAGGGTTTCACGGGCGAAGCGATGGCGGTCGGCGAACGCCCGGCCGTGGCCATCCTCGATGCACCAGCGTCCGGACGGCTTGCGATCGCGGAATCGATCACGAACCTGTGCGCGGCGCGCATCCTCCGCCTCGAAGACGTCTGCCTGTCGGCGAACTGGATGGCGGCCTGCGGGCAGCCGGGCGAGGACGCGCGCCTGTTCGACACGGTCGCAGCGGTCTCGGCACTCGCCCGCGAACTCGGCATTCCGATCCCGGTCGGCAAGGATTCCCTGTCGATGAACACGGTCTGGCGCGAGGACGGCGCCGAGAGGCAGGTGCACGCACCGGTGTCGCTCAACATCACGGCGTTCGCGCCGGTCGCCGACGTGCGCCGGTCGCTGACGCCGCAACTGCGCAACGTCGAGGACAGCCGCCTGCTGCTCGTCGACCTGTCCGCGGGCCGGATGCGGCTCGGCGCCTCCGCGCTCGCGCAATGCTGGAATCTCCGCGGCGGCGCCGCGCCGGATCTCGACGATGCGGGCGCGCTCGCGGCGCTGTTCCGCGCCGTGCAGATCCTGAACGATGCGGGCCTGCTGCTCGCCTGGCACGATCGATCCGACGGCGGCCTGTTCGCGACGCTCTGCGAGATGGCCTTTGCCGGCCGCCGCGGCCTTCGTATCGAGACGGACGTGGATGGCGCTGCTCTGCTCCCCTTCCTGTTCAACGAGGAGCCGGGCGCGGTGATCCAGTTCCGCGGCGAGGACGCCGATGCCGTGCTGCGCACGCTCCGGCAATCCGGCCTGAAGGACACCATGCTGGTGCCGCTCGGAAATCCCGACGCGGACCCGACGATTTCAATCAGCCGGCGCGGCCACGCCGTGTTCAAGGAAGACCTGCACGTGCTGCACCGGCTCTGGTCGCGCACCAGTTTTCACATGCAGTCGCTGCGCGATGATCCGAAGTGCGCGCGCGAGGAATACGACCGCCTGCTGGACCGGACCGATCCCGGACTGTCCGTGTCGCCGGGATTCGATCCAGCGCCACGCCGGGCGCCGGTCGTCGGCGGCGCACGCCCGCGCATCGCGATCCTTCGCGAACAGGGCGTGAACGGCCAGGTGGAAATGGCCGCCGCGTTCGAGCGCGCCGGCTTCGACGCGGTGGACGTGCACATGAACGACCTGCTGGACGGCACGGTCACGCTGCGCGACTTCAGGGGATTCGCGGCGGGCGGCGGGTTCTCCTACGGCGACGTGCTTGGCGCCGGCGGCGGCTGGGCCAAGACGATCCTCTACAACCGGAAGCTGCTCGATGAATTCCGCGAGTTCTTCACGCGCGCGGACAGTTTCGGTCTCGGCGCCTGCAACGGCTGCCAGATGCTCACGCACCTGCGCGGGCTCATTCCCGGCGCGGAATTCTGGCCGGAATTCGTGCGCAACCGCTCCGAGCAGTTCGAGGCGCGCCTCGTCATGGCCGAAGTCATGGAGTCTCCTTCCATCCTGTTCGCGGGCATGGCGGGACTGCGCGCGCCGATCGTGATCGCGCATGGCGAAGGCCGCGCGCAGTTCACCGCGGCAGGGGACATCAAGCGCGTGCAACCGATCCTGCGCTACGTCGATCATCGCGGCGCGGCAGCCGAATCCTATCCCCTGAATCCGAACGGCTCGCCGCTCGGACAGACGGGTTTTACGACCGACGACGGCCGGTTCACCATCCTCATGCCGCACCCCGAGCGGGCCTTCCTGCGCCGGCAGTACTCCTGGCTGCCGGACGACTGGCCGCACGAGGAAGGACCCTGGATGCGCCTCTTCCACAATGCCCGGCGCTGGGCGGGCGACACGGCGGGCGCGTAACCGTTACTCGCTGGAACACCGGGGCGACGTTCGGGTCTGATCAATACGGGCGGGTGGCGCCGGGCGCGCCCCAGCCCGCGAGAGCGACGAGGGTTCTGGATTTCGAGCGAGCGCGGGCGGGCGTGCCCCGGCGACAGGACCCGCCCGCACGTCAACGGCACAAGAGGAGACGACATGCTCATCAAGCGACCACCGGACATCCGCGCGTCGGAGATCACCGACCAGAAGTTCTATCGCTCGCGACGCGAGTTCATGCGCGATGCCGCGGCGGTCGGCGCCGGGATCGCGGCCGGCGCACTGCTCGGCCCGCGGGAGGCCCATGCCGCGCAGAAACTCGCCGGCGTGAAGGAAGGCTCGCCCTTGTCGACGAGCGAAGAGCGCACGCCGTACGAGCACGCGACCGGCTACAACAATTTCTACGAGTTCGGCACGGACAAGGGCGATCCGGCGGCGAACTCCGGACGGTTCCAACCGCGACCCTGGACCGTGCAGATCGCCGGCGAATGCGCGAAACCGGGCACGATCGATCTCGACGCGTTCATCAAGCCGCACGCGCTCGAGGAACGCGTCTACCGGCTGCGCTGCGTGGAAGCGTGGTCCATGGTGATCCCGTGGGTTGGCATTCCGCTCGGCGACGTGCTGAAACGCTTCGAGCCGAACTCGAATGCAAAATACGTGGCCTTCACGACGGTGCTGCGGCCGGAGGAAATGCCTGGCCAGAAGCGGCGCGTGCTCGACTGGCCGTATGTCGAGGGACTGCGCATCGACGAGGCCATGCACCCGCTCGCCATCCTCGCCGTCGGCATGTACGGCGAGGCGCTTCCGAACCAGAACGGCGCGCCGCTGCGCCTCGTCGTGCCGTGGAAGTACGGCTTCAAGAGCATCAAGTCGATCGTGAAGATCGAATTCACCTCGCGCGAGCCGCCGACGAGCTGGAACCGGTCCGCGCCGGAGGAGTACGGCTTCTACTCCAACGTCAACCCGGAAGTCAGCCATCCGCGCTGGAGCCAGGCGAAGGAGCGGCGCATCGGCGAGTTCCTGAAGCGCGAGACGCTGATGTTCAACGGCTACGCGGAACAGGTTGCCGGTCTCTATTCCGGCATGGATCTCCAGAAGCACTACTGATGCGCGGCTGGGACAAGGCGGGCGTGTTCGTACTCGCGCTCGTCCCGCTCGCGATCCTGGCCTGGCGCGGCGCCACGGGCGGCTTCAGCGCCAATCCGATAGAAGACATCACGCACTTCACGGGCGACTGGGCGCTCCGTTTCCTGCTGATCACGCTGGCCGTGACGCCGCTGCGGCGGCTGACGGGCTCGAACCGGTTGATTCGCTACCGGCGCATGCTCGGCCTGTTCGCCTTCTTCTACGCGCTGCTGCACTTCCTCACGTGGCTGGTGGTCGACCAGTTCTTCGACTGGAACGAGATCGTCAAGGACATCGCCAAGCGGCCGTTCATCACCGTCGGCTTCACCGCGTTCGCCCTGCTGATCCCGCTGGCGGCGACCTCGAACAACCGCATGGTGCAGAAACTGGGCCCGCGCTGGCGCACGCTGCACAAGCTCGTCTACGCGATCGCCACGCTCGGCGTCCTGCACTTCCTCTGGCTCGTAAAGGCCGACGTCCGCGAGCCGGTCATCTACGCCGTCCTCCTCATCACCCTCCTCGTCCTGCGCCTGCCCTGGCGCCGCACTTCTCATTCGGCAGCTCCCGGATCCTGACAACCGTGTCGTAGCAAGGCCCGGGCGGGTGGCGCCGGACACATCCCGGTCCGCGCGAGCGTCAGGGTTCTGGATCTGCGCGACCGATTCGCCGGGAGCGAATCGGGTCGTGCGAAGCACGCCCGAAGGGCGCAGGCCAGGGATGGCCTGCGACAACGCGGACGGATGTGCCCGACGACAGGACCCGCCCGCCCGACCTGAAATAGCCCAACTGGGGGACAAGCCGGCGCCTGACAGCGCCGGACAAATCCATTAGGCTATTGTCCCGCCGCGAAATTTTCGCCGGGAGACCGGCCATGTCCGATGACCGCAAGAACGCCGACCAGGATGCCGAGCTGTTCCGCCGCACCGTCGGCAGCGTAAAGCCCGTCCGATGGGCCGGCACCGAGTCGCGCCGCCCCCGCCGCAAGCCCGTGCCCGAACAGACGATCGCCGAGGACCGCGCCGTGATCGAGGAAATGATCAGCGGCGAACTGGATCCGACTGAACTCGAAACCGGCGAAGAACTCGTCTGGCGCGCGCCCGGACTCCAGGAGCGGCAGTACCGCCGGCTCCGCCGCGGACAGTTCGCGATCGAAGATGAACTCGATCTGCACGGCATGACCGTGGACGAGGCCCGCGAATCCGTCGCCCTGTTCCTGAACGACGCGCGCCGCAGCGGGCGGCGCTGCGTGCGCATCATCCACGGCAAGGGCCTCGGTTCGCGCCACGGCAAGCCGGTACTCAAGATCAAACTGCACCGCTGGCTGCGCCTGCGCGCCGATGTGATCGGTTTCTGCCCGGCCCGACCCGTTGACGGCGGCACCGGCGCGGTCCACATCCTCATCAGCAAGGGCTGAGCGGTGGCCGTCATTCTCGACAGCAACCGGGATCATCCGCTCGTCGCCGAGGTCATGATCGTCGACGACCAGCCCACCAGCCGCATCATCCTGGAAAAAGTCGTGCGCGGGATCGGCGACAACCTGCGCGTGCGCAGCATCGGCAACCCGCTCTCGGCCCTGCACGCCGTGGAAGATCGCACGCCGGACCTGATTCTCGTTGACTACATGATGCCGGGCATGGACGGCATCGAGTTCACGCGCCGCGTGCGCGCCCTGCCTGACTGCCGCGAAGTGCCGATCATCGTCGTGACGGTGGTGGACGATCGGGGAGTGATGTATCGCGCGCTCGAAGCCGGCGCGACCGACTTCCTCACCAAGCCCGTGGATCACTACGAGTGCAAGGTCCGCTGCCGCAACCTGCTCACGCTCCGCCGCCAGCAGCTGATCATCCGTAACCGCGCGACGTCGCTGGAGGCGCAGATCCGGCGCGCGGTCGGCGAGATCCGCGAGCGCGAGCGCGAAACGCTCTACCGGCTGGCCCGCGCGGGCGAGTACAAGGACTACGTGACCGGCGAACAGCAGGCGCGGATCGGACGGCTGGCGCGCAGCATGGCCGGCCGGCTCGGCATGGACGCGGCGTTCTGCGAATCGATCGAGATCGCCGCGCCGCTGCACGACATCGGCAAGATCGCGATCCCGGATCGGATCCTGCGCAAGGAAGGCCCCCTGACCGGAGATGAAATGGAAACCATGCGGGAGCACGCGCGCGTCGGACACGACATCCTCAAGGACAGTCCCTCGCCGTACCTCAACATGGGCGCGTCGATCGCCCTGCGGCACCATGAATCCTGGGACGGCAGCGGCTATCCGGACGGGCTGTCGCGCGGCACCATCCCGATGGAAGCGCGCATCGTCGCGATCGCCGACATCCTCGACGCGCTGATCAGCGCCCGGCCCTACAAGCCGGCCTGGCCGCTGCCGGAGGCGCTGGCCGAAATCCGCCGGCTGCGCGGCACGCGCCTCGATCCCGATTGCGTGGATGCCCTGTTCGACTGCATGGACGAATTCAGGCCCGGACGCAACGGCATGGCGGGGTCGCGGCAATGACGCGCGAGGGATTCCGCGAACTCCTGAACGTGATCCGCAACGATTCGGATCTCGAGCAGGCGGTCATCCGCATCGTCGCCTGCCTGCTGCTGCTCGGCTACACCAGCGGCGGATACCTGCTGGGCGCGATCGACGTGCGCATCGTCTACATGTACCTGGCTTCCATCCCGCTGTGCGTGCTGATCCTTGCCTGGACACTGCTGGACCGCGCGCCCAACCCGGAACGGCGGGTGCTGGCGATGCTGGCCGACGTCGGCACGACCAGCTACGCGCTGACCGCGGCCGGGGAAGCAACCTCGCCGCTGATCATCGTGTACTTCTGGGTCACATTCGGCCACGGCCTGCGGTTCGGCACGCGCTACCTCGCCATTACATCCGTCCTGTCCATCGCCGGCTTCCTGGTGGTACTCAACGTCAGCCCCTACTGGTCGCAGCACCTCGTGCTCGGCTCGGGCGTCCTGACCGGCATGATCATCCTGCCGATGTACGTGGGCGCGCTGCTCAAGCGCCTGCAGAACGCGGTCAGCCTGGCGGAGGCGGCGAACGCCGCGAAGTCGCAGTTCCTGGCGAACATGAGCCATGAGATCCGAACGCCGCTGAACGGAGTGATCGGCATGAGCGAACTGCTCACCACCACCCGCCTCGACCAGGAACAGCGCGACTTCGCTTCCACGATCCAGGCCTCCGCCCGCACGCTCCTGTCGCTGATCGAGGACATCCTCGACATCTCCAAGATCGAGGCGGGCAAGATCGTCATCGAGCGGCGCTCCTTCGACCTGTACGCCACGCTCAAGACGACGCTGCGCATGCTCGCGCCGCCCGCGGAGAAGAAGGGCCTGGTGTGCAACCTGCATATCTCCCCTGACACGCCGTACATGGTCATCGGCGACGAACTGCACCTGCGGCAGGTGCTGATCAACCTCATCGGCAACGCCATCAAGTTCACGCACGAAGGCTACGTGCACGTGAACGTCGCCGTGCAGGAGCTCGCCGAACGGCGCGTGCGCCTGCGCTTCGAAGTCATCGACACCGGCATCGGCATCCCGCAGGACCTGCACGACAAGATCTTCGAGAAGTTCGCCCAGGCCAACCAGTCCGTGACCCGCGAGTTCGGCGGCACCGGCCTCGGCACCTCCATCGCCCGCAACCTCGTCGAACTGATGGGCGGGCGGATGGGCCTGTCCAGCGCGGTTAACGAGGGCAGTACGTTCTGGTTCGAGCTCAGCTTCGACCGGGCAATCGACGAGCGCGCCGCGGTCATGGAGAGCACGCTGGTCGACAGTCCGCGCATCCTGCTGATCGCGACCCACGGCGCGCGGCACGACACGCTCGTGCGCTTCCTCACCGACTGGCAGCTCGACTGGAAACATTCGCTGACCGCCGCCGACGGCCTGTCACTGCTGGCGGCGGCTGCACGGGAAGGACGGCCGTTCCAGGCCGTGCTCGTCGACCAGCAGGGACTCGAGTACGACCCGGTCGTGTTCGCGCGACAGGTCCGGTCCGAGCCCTCGGTCAAGGGCGTGAACCTCGTGCTGATCGAAACCGGCGAGCCGCTGAACAGGACGCTGCTGCTCAATTCCGGATACTTCAGCGTGCTGCGCTCGCCGATCGAGAAGCGGCTGCTGTTCAACACCATCCACGCCACCGCGCTGGACGCGGAGAACCAGGCGAACGTCACGCGCCTCGTCGACGTGCAGGGTGAATCACAGCCGGGCCGGAACCTGCACATCCTGGTCGGCGAGGACAACCCGACCAACCAGAAGGTGCTGCAGCGGATCCTGGAGTTCGCGGGCCACCGCGTCACCGTCGTCGGCGACGGCGAGCGCGCGCTCGACGCGCTCGAGGAAAGCGCGGATTACGACCTGCTGATCCTCGACATGCACATGCCGGAGATGGGCGGCGTCGACGTCGTCAAGATCATGCGCTTCAGCCACCCGGCCTCGACGCAGATGCCGGTCATCATCCTCACGGCGGACGCGACGCCGGAAGCGGCGCGCATCTGCCGCGAAGCGGGTATCGACGTGTTCCTGACGAAGCCGGTGGAATCGAGCCGGCTGCTGCGAGTGATCCAGTCACTGACGCGGCGCGAGGAGCGGCCCGCCGTCGAGCCGGTCGAGTCGGCATCGGAAGAAGATTCCGGTTCGGAAGTGATCGATCGCGGCGCCCTGCACAACCTGGCGACGCTGAGCCAGGATCTGAACTTCATGCAGGATCTGATCCGCGGCTTCATCGAGGATTCGCGCGCACTGGTCGGAAACATGCAGCGCGCGGCGGCCAACCGCCGCTACGAGGAGGTGCAGGACTACGTGCACGCGATGAAGGGCAGCGCGCGCAGCATCGGCGCTTCCGCCCTCGCGCGGCAGGCGGCGGTCATTCACGACAAGTCGCAGGCCATCGACCGCAAGGCCCTCAACCGCAACATCGAGATCCTGGCCGAGTGCCTCGACCGCACCGAAGCCGAGCTGCTCCGCTACCTCGAGCAGCTTGCATCGGCGGTCATGTAGCCGGCCAGCCGCAGCGGCGGGCGCAACCGCGCCCTGCCGCCGTTCCCCCGATGTCCTTTCTTCAGCAGCGGATCAGGCGATCTGCTCCTGCAGTTCCTCCGGCTCCGCGCCGATGCGCCGATCCTGCGCGCGCACGAGGCGGTTCATGAGCCGGAGATCCTTCTCGGTGACGCGCATGGTGACGTCCACCCAGTAGGCGCAGACCTCCATCAGCTCCTCGTAGGAGATCTGGTGGGCCTTCTGCAGCACGTGCTTCAGCGCCATGTAGCCGTTGCGGTGCTTGCGGTTCTCCTCGATGAAGTCGTACACCGCCTGCTCGCCGCGGCCGGTCGTCGCCAGCCGATCGATCACGCCCATGTTCGCCAGCTCGGGCGCGCCGTACTTGCGGCCGTTCAGCATCATCCGTTCCACCTGCATGACCGGCAGCCGGCGGCACAGGAGATGGTAGCCGCCCATGCCCGGGAAGATGTTGAACAGGATCTCCGGGAAGCCCATCTCGACGTGCTCCTCCGCGATCACGACGTGGCTGCTCATCGCCACCTCGAAACCGCCGCCGAGCGCGTCGCCGCGCACGAGCGAGATCGTCGTGATCGGCAGGCGGAACCCGGTGATGAAGCCGTGAATGGTGTCGATGCACGCCTTCGCGTACTTCAGCAACCCTTCCTTGTCCTTGCGCAGCACGTGATCGCGGAACAGGTCGAGATCGCCGCCCATGCTGAAGATGCCCGGCGATTTCGAATCGAGCACGTGGTAGTGGATCGGCACGAGTCGACCCTGGTACGGCAGCTTGCCGTCGTAGGTCTCGAGCATGATCTGAACGCTGCGCACTTCCTGGATCAGCGTCGGGTTGAAGCACGGTCTCGGACTCGGTTTCTGGTACAGCCACAGGATCCCGTAATCGGGGTCCACGCGGACCTCGATCTGGGTGAAGACCTGGGTGTATGCATCGTTTGCCAGTTTATGAGCTGTCATGATCCCTCCCTATTGACGGTCAAGTTGATGGAATTGTTTTTCTCCTGGCTTGATTCCTAGTCTAGCAAGCAAAAACAGGAGCGGAGGAACAACGAAGTGACAGCGGCGGGAAAAACGGGGCGGCGCGAACGCGATCCGAACGCGCCGGAGTGCTATTCGATGAGCGCGACGGCCTGCACGGCGATGCCCTCCTCCCGGCCGATAAAGCCCATTTTTTCAGTGGTTGTGGCCTTGACGCTGACCGTGTCGACGGGGACGTTCAGGTCGGCCGCGAGGTTCGCGCGCATGGCCGCGATGTGCGGCGCGAGTTTCGGCGCCTGCGCAAGCACGGTGACATCCACATTCGAGATTTTGTAACCCTTTTGGAGTAACAACTCCGCGACGCGCCGCAAGAGAACGCGACTGTCGATGTTCCGGAATTTGGAATCCGTGTCCGGAAAGTGCGCGCCGATGTCGCCGAGCGCGGCGGCGCCGAGCAGCGCGTCGCACAGCGCGTGGATGACGGCGTCGCCGTCCGAGTGCGCGGCGAGCCCGCGATCGTGCGGAATCGTCACGCCGCCCAGCACGAGCTTGCGCCCCGATTCGAAACGATGCGCGTCGTACCCTTCCCCGATCCTCATGTCGATGTCTCCTGCTGCGCGAGGAACAGCCCGGCGAGCGCCAGGTCATCCGCGTGCGTGATCTTGATGTTGTCGGAATGGCCGCGCACGAGCAGTGGCTGCGCGCCGGCGAACTCCATCGCCTGCGCCTCGTCCGTGACGATCCGTCCCGCCAGGATTGCCGATTCGAGCGCGTCGGTCAGCGCGCCCAGCCGGAACAACTGCGGCGTCAGCGCGTGCCACAACCCCTGTCGATCCACCGTCGCGGCAATGTTGCCGTCCGCTCCCGCGCGCTTCAGCGTGTCGCGTGCCGGCAATGCCAGGATGCCGCCGACCGGATGCCCGCGCGTCGCTTCGATCAATGCGTCGATATCGGAACGGCGCACGCACGGCCGGGCCGCGTCGTGCACCAGCACCCAGTCACCGGGCGCGGCCTCCCCCGCGAGCAGGCGCAGGCAGTTCAAAACCGAGTGGCAACGCTCCGCGCCGCCTTCCGTCACGTGCACCTTCGGATCCGCGCCGAGTCCGAGCGCGCTCCAGCGCGCATCGCCGGGCGCCAGCGCCACCGCGACACCGGAGATCAGCGGATGCGATGTCAGCCGATCCAGGCTCCAGGCGAGGATGCTGCGGCCGCGCAGTTCCAGGTACTGCTTCGGCACGGCCGCGCCGAGGCGCGTGCCGGTGCCGGCGGCCGGCAACGCGGCCCAATAGCGGGGAGCGGAAGGCATCAGGGCGTCGTCGCGGTCGCCGTGGCCGCATCGGCCGCGGCGGGCGGTGCCGGAACGATCTGGTAAAAGGTTTCCTTCTCCGAGATCATCCCCATCTCGCTGCGGGCGCGCTCTTCGACCGCGCCGAGCCCGTCCTTGAGATCGAGCACTTCCGCGGCAAGCGAGCGGTTGCGCTCCTCCAGCTCGCGGTTCTCCGCGGATTGCGCCTCGCGCAATTCACCGAGGTGCCACACGTCCCGCACGCTGCCATGACCGGTCCAGAGGCGGTACTGGAGCGCCGCGAGCACGATCAGCAATGCGATGTTGATGTACTTCATCCCTTCCCCGTCTACCGCCTTTTGAAAACCGTCGCGCCGGGATAGTGCGCATCCGCTCCCAGCTCCGCCTCGATCTTCATCAACCGATTGTATTTCGCCACGCGATCCGAGCGCGACAGCGATCCGGTCTTGATCTGGCCGGCGGCGGCGCCGACGGCAAGATCGGCGATGGTCGTGTCCTCGGTCTCGCCCGAACGGTGCGAGACGATGGTCGTGTAACCGGAGCGCTTCGCGAGATCGATGGCCTCCAGCGTCTCCGTGAGCGTGCCGATCTGGTTGACCTTGATCAGGATCGAGTTCGCGACGCCTGCATCGATGCCCTTCTTCAGCGTCTTCGCATTGGTGACGAACAAATCGTCGCCGACGAGCTGCACCGTTTTTCCGAGGCGCTGCGTGAGACCGGCCCAGCCCTGCCAGTCGTCCTCGGCCATGCCGTCCTCGATGGTGATGATCGGGTACTTCTTCACCCACGCCGCGAGGTAATCGGCGAATTCCGACGCCGAGAGCGAGCGCTTCTCGGACTCCAGTTCGTAGCGGCCGCCCTTGAAGAACTCCGTGCTGGCGACGTCCAGTCCCAGCGCGACGTCCGTACCCGCCCGGTAGCCCGCCGCGGCGACGGCTTCGAGGATCACCTCGATGGCGGATTCGTTCGACGGCAGGTTCGGCGCAAAACCACCCTCGTCGCCGACGGAAGTGGAGAGGTCCCGCTTCGAGAGCACCGACTTCAGTGCGTGGAACACCTCGGCGCCGCAGCGCACGGCTTCCGCGAATGTCTTCGCGCCGACCGGCAATACCATGAATTCCTGCAGGTCCACGCTGTTGTCCGCGTGCGCGCCGCCGTTGATGATGTTCATCATCGGCACGGGCATCGTGAAGGGCGCCTTGCCGGAGAGACAGCGATACAGCGGCAGTCCGCGCTCCGCGGCGGACGCCCGCGCGGCGGCCAGCGACACGGCGAGCAGCGCATTCGCACCCAGCGCGCTCTTGTTCTCGGTGCCGTCAAGATCGATCATCCTGCGGTCCAGGCCGGCCTGGTCCTCCACCGGCATGCCGCGCACCACCGGCGCAATCTTGTCGCGGATGTTCGCGATCGCCTTCAGCACGCCCTTGCCGAGATAGCGCTTCTTGTCGCCGTCGCGCAGTTCCAGCGCCTCGCGGGAACCGGTGGACGCGCCGGACGGCACCATCGCGCCGCCTGAAGCGCCGGTGGCCGTGGTGATCTCGGCCGCGATGGTGGGGTTCCCCCTCGAATCGAGGACTTCCCAGGCAGTGATGGTTTTGATCGCACTCATGGAAAAGAAGTAGATGGTAGATAGTAGATGGTAGATGGGGAGAACAGTCCCCTGATTTGTGCGCCGATCTTCACCTGCAGCCTTCCTCCGGTCAGTAGATGGGGTCCATCTTTTCCCCATCCCGCATCTACCATCTACTATCTACGTCTCTTGGCAATTGAATCCAGTTCCTTCAGTTCGCTCAACAAGACTTCCATCTGATCGAGCGGCCACGAGTTCGGGCCGTCGGACATGGCCTTCTCCGGATCCGGATGCGTTTCCATGAACAGGCCCGCGATGCCGACCGCGACAGCCGCGCGCGCCAGCGTCGGCACGAATTCGCGTTCGCCGCCGGAGCGGTTGCCCATGCCGCCGGGCAGCTGCACGGAGTGCGTGGCATCGAACACCACCGGGCAGCCCGTCTCGCGCATCACGACGAGCGCGCGCATGTCGGAGACGAGATAGTTGTAGCCGAAACTCGCGCCGCGCTCGCAGACCATGATCTGATCGTTGCCGGCGGCGCGCGCCTTCTCCACGACCGGCTTCATGTCCCACGGCGCGAGAAACTGCCCCTTCTTGATGTTGACGGGCTTGCCCTGCTTCGCCACGTTCTGGATGAAATTGGTCTGCCGGCACAGGAAGGCCGGCGTCTGCAGCACGTCCACGACCGCGGCGACTTCCGCGAGCGGCGTGTCCTCGTGCACGTCCGTGATCACCGGCACGCCGATCTTCTTCCGCACCGTCTCCAGCACCTTCAGGCCCTGGTCGATGCCGGGACCGCGGTAGCTCGCGTGCGAACTGCGGTTCGCCTTGTCGTAGGAACTCTTGAAGATGAAGGGAATGCCGAGCTTCCCCGTCATCTCCTTCAGGCGGCCGGCGACGTCCAGGGCCAGCGCCTCGGACTCGACCACGCAGGGCCCCGCGATCAGGAACAACGGCCGGTCGGGGCCGACTTCGAAATTACATAGCCGCATTCTTGAGCTGCCGTTCGGTGGCCGTGCCGTGGTCCATCGCCGCCCGGATGAAGCCGGAGAACAGCGGATGGCCGTCGCGCGGGGTGGAAGTGAATTCCGGGTGGAACTGGCAGCCGATGAACCACGGGTGCTGGTGCAACTCGATGATCTCGACGAGCTTGCCGTCGGCGGAGGTGCCGGCGACGGTCATGCCGTGCTCTTCCAGTTCATAACGGTAGCGGTTGTTGAATTCGTAACGGTGGCGGTGCCGTTCCACGATCACGTCCTTGCCGTACAGGTCCCGCACGACCGAGCCTTCCGCGAGCACGCAGTTCTGGCCGCCGAGGCGCATGGTCCCGCCGAGGTCGGACTTCTCGTCACGGTGCTCGAGGTGCCCGTCCTTCTCCATCCATTCGGTGATCAGCGCGATCACCGGGTGCTTCGCCTGGCGCTCGAACTCCGTGCTGTTCGCGCCGCCGAGCCCCGCCACGTTGCGCGCGAACTCGATGACCGCGACCTGCATGCCGAGGCAGATGCCGAGGTACGGAATCCGGTTCTCGCGCGCGTAGCGCGCCGTCTGGATCTTGCCCTCGATTCCGCGATTGCCGAAGCCGCCGGGCACCAGAATCGCGTCCATGCCGGACAGGCACTCCGGGCCGGTCTTCTCGATGCGCTCCGAGTCCACGTAGACGATGTTGACGCGGGTGCGATGGTGGATGCCCGCGTGCGCGAGCGCCTCGGACAGCGACTTGTAGGAATCGGCGAGATCCATGTACTTGCCGACCATGGCGATGCTGACTTCCTGCCGCGGGCGCTGCGTGGATTCGACGACCGCGTCCCACTCGCTGAGATCGGCCTGCGGCAGGTCGAGGCCGAAGCGGCCGACCACGATCTCGTCCAGCTTCTGGTCGTGGAACAGGCGCGGGATCTTGTAGATGTTGTCCACGTCCACGGCGGAAATGATCGCGGACTCCTCCACGTTCGTGAACAGCGCCATCTTCTTGCGCTCGTTCTGCGGCAGCGGCCGGTCGGTACGGCAGATGAGAACATCCGGCTGGATGCCGATGGAGCGCAGTTCCTTGACGGAATGCTGGGTCGGCTTCGTCTTGATCTCGCCCACCGTGCCGATGTACGGCACCAGTGTCAGGTGGATGAATACGCAGCGCTGCGCGCCGAGCTCGATGCGCATCTGGCGGATGGCTTCCAGGAACGGCTGCGACTCGATGTCGCCCACGGTGCCGCCGATCTCGACCATGGCGATCTCGGCGTCCCCCGCCCCTTCCAGGATGCAGCGCTTGATCTCGTCGGTGATGTGCGGGATGACCTGCACCGTGCCGCCGAGGTAGTCCCCGCGGCGCTCCTTCTGGATGACGTTCAGGTAGATGCGGCCGGTGGTCCAGTTGTTCCGGCGCGTCATCCGGGTGCGGACGAAGCGCTCGTAGTGGCCGAGGTCGAGGTCGGTTTCCGCCCCGTCCTCCGTGACGTAGACCTCGCCGTGCTGGAACGGGCTCATGGTGCCCGGATCGACGTTGATATAAGGGTCGAGCTTGAGCAGCGTCACCCGCAGGCCGCGGGTCTCCAGCAGGGTACCGAGCGAAGCGGAGGCGATTCCCTTGCCGAGGGACGAGACCACGCCGCCGGTCACGAACACGAAACGCGTCAGGACCGGTTCGCGACGCGGCATCGATGAATTCCGGGGGGAGTCTCCCTTCTCGATTCCGCTGAACCGTCTCGAGGGTCGAAAAGGGACTGAAGGTACATGGACGGGACGCCATCCTACCAAAGTGTGGCAGGTCTCGGAACCGATAATTTAAGATGTGACGCGTGGCCGCGATGTCGCGGCCGATCCAGAGCCCCGCCGCGCCGTTGCCGGTGGCGGAAACCCGAAAAATTCAGCGCAGGAGCAGCCTCATGCCGTTGTCGGACATCGAGATCGCACAGAAAGCGACGATGAAGCCCATCATCGCCCTCGCCCGGGAGCGCCTGGGGATCGACGAGAAGTTCCTCGAACCCTACGGCCGCTACAAGGCAAAGCTGTCGCTGGATTTCCTCGAGGAGATCAAGGCGCGGCCCGACGGCAAGCTTATCCTGGTCACCGCCATCAGCCCCACGCCGGCCGGGGAAGGCAAGACCACGACCACGGTGGGCCTCGGCGATGCCCTGAACCGCATCGGCAAGAAGGCCATCATCTGCCTGCGCGAGCCCTCGCTCGGGCCCGTGTTCGGCGTCAAGGGCGGCGCGGCCGGCGGCGGCTATGCCCAGGTCGTGCCGATGGAGGACATCAACCTGCATTTCACGGGCGATTTTCACGCCATCGCGGCCGCCCACAACCTGCTGTCCGCGTTGATCGACAACCACATCAATCACGGCAACGAGCTCCGCATCGACCCGCGCCTGATCCAGTGGAAACGGGTCGTGGACATGAACGACCGCGCGCTCCGGAAGATCGTGGTCGGCCTCGGCGGCACGGCCAACGGCTTCGTGCGCGAGGACGGCTACGACATCGTCGTCGCCTCCGAGGTCATGGCCATCCTGTGCCTCGCGACCTCGCTCATGGATCTGCGGGATCGCCTCGGCCGCATCGTCATCGGCTACACGCAGGGCGAGCGGAAGCCAATCTATGCCCGCGATCTCAAGGCACACGGCGCGATGACCACGCTGCTCAAGGACGCCATCAAGCCGAACCTGGTGCAGACGCTGGAGAACAACCCGGCCTTCATCCACGGCGGCCCCTTCGCCAACATCGCGCACGGCTGCAACAGCGTGACGGCCACGCGAACCGCGCTGAAGCTCGCGGATTATTGCGTGACGGAAGCCGGTTTCGGGGCGGACCTCGGCGCGGAGAAGTTCATCGACATCAAGTGCCGCATGGCCGGGCTCAATCCCTCGGCCGTGGTGCTGGTCGCCACGATCCGCGCGCTCAAGTTCCACGGCGGCGTGAAGAAGGAGGATCTCAACAGGGAGAACCTCGATGCGCTGGCGAAGGGCATGGTCAACATCGAGCGGCACCTCAACAACATCAAGGAGCATTACGGCCTGCCCTGCGTGGTCTCGGTCAATCACTTCACCTTCGATACCGACGCCGAGGTGAAGCTGCTCCAGGAGCGCATCGAGAAACTGGGCGGCAAGTTCGTGCTGGCGAAGCACTGGGCCGACGGCGGCAAGGGCGCCGAGGGCGTGGCGCGCGCGGTGGTCGAGCTCATCGAGAAGTCGAAGGCGAAGCACAAGTACGTCTACGAGGACAAGCAGCCGCTGACGGAGAAAATCACCGCGATCGCGACCAAGATCTACGGCGCCGGGCAGGTGACGTTCGTGGACAGTGTGAAGAAGCAGCTCGACGACTGGAACAGGGACTACGGCGGGTTCCCGGTGTGCATGGCCAAGACGCAGATGTCGTTCAGCGCCGATCCAAACGTGCGCGGCGCGCCCACCGGTCACACGGTCAACGTGCGCGAAGTGCGGCTCGCCAACGGCGCGGGGTTCATCGTCGCCATCTGCGGCGACATGATGACCATGCCCGGCCTGCCGAAGGTGCCCTCCGCCGAGAAGATCGACATTGACGCGAACGGCGCGATCTCGGGATTGTTCTAAGAGGACGTAGATGGAATATGGTAGATGGGGGATGGGGAAAGGCGAACAGCCCGCAAGTTTTTCCCCAATCCCCATCTACCAACTACCATCTACGTCTTCTGACCTGACCCGGCCGCACTAACCCGCCACCAGCAGCCACGTCGATGATCACGCTTTATCACTTCGGTCCCAACTTCGGGCTGCCCGACCCGAGTCCGTTCTGCCTCAAGGTCGATCTCTACCTGCGCGCGGCGGAACTGGAGTTCGAGTCGCGCGCCGGCCTACAGCACATGCGCCGGGCGCCGAAGGGCAAGCTGCCGTTCATCGACGACGGCGGCACGATCGTTCCCGACTCGGCGTTCATCATCGCCTACCTCAAGAAGCGTTACGGCGACCCGCTGGACCACGGCCTCGGCGCCGAACAGCTGGCCGTGGCACACGCGTTCACGCGGATGCTGGACGAGAATTTCTACTGGTGCGTGGTCTACGCGCGCTGGATTGAGCCGGCCGCGTGGCCGGTGGTCAGCCGGACGTTCTTCGGCGGCATGCCGTTTCCGCTGAATCGCATCGTGCCGTTCTTCGCGCGCCGGAACGCGCGCGGCCAGTTGCACGCGCAGGGACTCGGCCGGCACAGTGCTGAAGAAATTCTCGCGATCGCGAAACGGGACCTCGACGCCCTGTCCGGCTACCTCGGCAGCCGGGAGTATTTTCTCGGCGAGCGGCTGACGACGCTGGACGTCGTCGCCTATGCGTTCCTGGCGGAAGCGCTGGTGCCTGACGTCGATGCCCCGCTGCAGAAACTCGTGAAGAGCTATGACAATCTGTTGCGGTTCGTGGAACGGATTCGGGCGAGGTACTACGGCAAATGAAGTAGATGGTAGTTGGCAGATGGGGAATGGGGCGAGTCAAAGGCGAAACAATTCATTTCCCCAACCCCCGTCT
>Ga0315912_10001786_pt1 | contig 24780 bp, 15 predicted proteins | sample VfabasoilMG_FD_204469 | JGI IMG/M metagenome (GOLD analysis project Ga0315912, IMG submission 204469) | Garden soil microbial communities collected in Santa Monica, California, United States - V. faba soil | ecosystem: Environmental > Terrestrial > Soil > Garden | place: USA: California... | reverse complement strand
CGAGCAGCTCGTGAACGCCTTCGTCGATGAATCGAACACTGTCACTGAGATACTGGATGGGAGTATTGATCTCGTGAGCCAAGCCGGCAGCGAGGCGACCGATGGATTCGTGGCGATCCATCGCCATCAGCTTCTGATCCATCGCCTTGCGCTCCGTGATGTCGTATCCCGTGCCGACTATTCCAGTGAGTCTGCCATTGTCATCCTTCAGGGGAACTTTGGACGTGAGGATCACGCGATTCTCTCCGCGCACCTTGTCAAAGGCGACCTCTTCGACGTCGATCAACGGCTCTCCAGAGGCGATAAGAGCCTGCTCTTCGGCGAAAAACTTCTCCGCCATCTCGCTGGGAAAGAAGTCGAAGTCTGTCTTGCCAATCATTTCCGAGGGAACTGTTCCCAATCGCCTTGCGACCAGCGCATTGCACGCCGTAAAGCGGCTTTGCGCATCTTTCGCATAGATGAACGCCGGGATGAGATCTATCATTGTTCGCAGGACGGTACGTTCGTGGGCCAGGTCTTCTGCAAGCTTTCGGAGCGCCTCTGACTCGTCCGCCTCGGACGGACGCAGCTGCACCGGTTCATTCTCAGATTTTGGATCCATGCTTGACTCTCCTGACAGACCGACAATCCATCGATAGGGACACCGCATACATGCGCATTTTCCTGTGTATCGTAGTAGCGCATCGAATGCCACGTCTTTGTCTACGGCATTTGGCAATTGAAGCACGCCGCGTTGAAATGAGCCGGAGTCCGATCGCAAGCCCGCACTTGGCACCTTGATGAGGTTAGTTCCAATGAAGATCGAAGTCCTGAGTGCAATAGAGCAAATACGTACTCGGCCGTCTATGTATTTTGACAACGGCGTGCCGACTAACGCTCAGCTGCTCTCAGCCGTTCTCATGGATCTGGCGGAACACAAGGGCTTCCGGGCGGAGGTAATTCGCGACGGAGACTTTTGCCTTGTCGGGGCCGATGTAGATTGGCTGATAACTGACCGTGCGCCGTTCGAGGCTTTGTTCTCGCGCTTTGTCATCCCGAATGCGCGTGGCCCGAACACATTCAGAGCAGAAGTTCTGCTGGCAGCTGTTTGCGAAGGGATTCTGACATTAGGTCATGGAGAGAACTATTCTCAGAGGCTCTCCGTTTCCGAGCTGCCGAGCTCAATCTCGGCAGCGGCCAAGGGCAAGGTACGCACCTTAATATGGAAGTTTTTAGCATAGCTCTCGGTGAGCAGCACGCCCTCGACGCAATTCCTGGCAATCTTCATTCAACATGCAGCATCAGCACTTCCTTCTGATACGGCGGTTTTTCCGATATGAGTATCGCAAGCTCTGGCGGCAGCCTCGGGAATGCAAGACAAGCCTGATCGGGAGGAAGCGTCGACATCGGAGGGGCGTTGTCGATCACCGCCTCCGAGATTTACTCGGCACGCCCAAATTCACTTCAAGGTGTCGCGAGGCCTCCTTGATGAATGCCACTTGCGGCAATTTGCCGCGCCTATAACGGTTATTCGGATGCAGCTCACGGTCAACCCGGGCGGCGATAATCGCGGAGCTGTCTCTCTCGAATGCTGAGCAAATTCGTCATTCCGGTGCTAGACACTCATCCTGCTCCCGGCAGCAGACCCGCAAGTCTGGCAAGGGGCGTAAACAGCATAAGCGACAACGCCCACACCAACCCCGCGACCAGCCAGAATGAGTAAGGTGCGTTCTTGAAGTGAAAAGGAGTTCCTGCAGTGAATGCACTGACGACAAGCATGATGCTCACGAGAATTCGATTCCAGGCGAACCCTGGCACAAGGGCCATGAGCGCCGACAGGAGGATGAGGCCTGGAAAATAGCGCCAATACAGCCCTAGCGCGGTAGTGAGCGGAATTCTTGGTTCTCGGAAGTAAGTCTCCGATGAAGCCCGAGATTTCAATCACATCTCAATTCATCGTTCCGGTGCTCCGACTGCCGCCGCACAAACGCGTCCAGGGATCCCCGAACCCAGTGCATGGCCGGGGAGTGTTGAATCTCCGCCAGGAGGCGGCGAACCGTCGGCCGGAAAATTTTCCCGTCGGTCATAATCACCAGCCATTGATGCTGGTTGGCAATCAGCGCGAGCTCCGATACCAGCGCCAGAAAAGGCACACGCAAGTCGAGCGTCACCGCGACGTCCATCAACTGGTCCCGTTCGAAAAAGACATCGATACAGCTGCCATCTCCGTCTCCCCAACGCGCGTGGGAGGCACTGATCATCTGAGAGCCGGGTAACAATTTATCGAGGCTCTCGACGAGCGACGGGGGCAAGTCAACGCCCTTCCATAGTCCCTGTTTTTCGGGCTCCGGAATCCTGGTCGAAGAATGGCTCGATGCCCAATGACGCGTTGTCGCGGTCGAGGGCAAGAAGCCGAATTCGAATTGCCATGTCGCCACGGAAGTCTCTCAAGTTCAAGTTCGCAGCTTTGATAGCGCTGCACAGCAAAGGACACTGACTTCGCGCCGTTCGAACGAACGCGAAGCCAGGCCTTCAGGACTCTATTCCGCCCGCACGTTATCGATGTTGACCGCTGCTCCGGCGGCGACGTACACCCAAATGGCATTCACGTCGCTGAAGTTTTCGATGGCGCAAGGCGCGCCATTGCCCGTTAGCGCTGCAAGATCGAATGCTACGGTCGCCGTCGTACCGGCGTCCTGCCAGCCCCAACTACCCTCGCACCAGAGCCAGTTGCGATCCTGGATCGCAATGTTGACTGAAGTGCCGGAAGCCAAAGTCCGCAGGTCATACTTGAATTGTGTCTTGCCCGATATATCGAGAACCTCTTCCGCGACGTTGAGACCGAACCATCCGCCGCCGGTCGCCGTCACTTGCAAACTTGCGGCGCCTTGCGTCGCGAAGTCAGTCACCCGAGCGGTGGTTCCGGCATCTGTCTGCCAGCTTGCAGACGCCCATCCCTGCACATCGTTTTCGAAAGAGTAGAGAAGCGTCGCACCGTTCGGATCCGGCAGGATCTTGGCGCGCAGTTGCGCCACGTCGGACTTGCGACCGCTCGTATCACGCACCGTGTAGCTCGCTTGTGCGTCGCCTTGAAAGCCAGCAACGGGTGTAAAGCTGACGGTTCCGTTGGGATTCAGGAGGAAGCTTCCAGCTGAGTTGATCAGCACTATCTGTTGGCCGCTCGCGGCAGGGTCGAGATCGATCGTCGACGGCACCGGTTTGTGACCGAGATAACTCACATCGTTCGACGCCGGTGTGAACGTCACACTCGCGCCGAACGCTGCTTCGGCAGCGTCGTCATCCGCCACCGGCGGGAACCCTAGAATCCGTCCTGTCGCCATGCGAGCGGAGAAATTGCTCATCGTCGTGCACACCGGGCTTGGGCAATACACGGTCAGCCGGTCATAGTCTGGATACAGCACGCCGTTATCCTGCACGTCGGAAAGGATCCAGTAGAGGCCGCCGTTGGCTCCGCTGTGGAACAACGCGCGCGTCCACTCGAAGTACACTGGGTTGCGAACATCTTTCGACTTCGTTCCGAATTCCCCAAGGTACACGGCCTTGCGAAGCTTCTTGGCCTTCTGGACATGCTTGATGATCCAGTCGGTCCCCCATTCCGGTGTCTTGCCCCACGAATCGGCATCCGGATACAGGTGCACTGACATCGCATCGACGTGAGGCAGAGCGGCGAATGCGTAACTGTCCACACCCTCGCTGCAGTTGTCGGTCCAGTCCGTGCCATTGGGAAGGCACAGGAAGCCTTCATCGCCCACGGACACGAGATGGTTTTTGTCAATGCTCTTGATATATCGCGACATCTCCCCGGCCCAGGAAACGAGGGTGTCGGTGGTGCAGTTCGGCGAGCGCGGATAGCCGTTTGCGCCACCGCTGCCGATACAGCGCGGTTCGTTCGCCAACTCCCACATCATGATGGTGGGATCGTCCTTGTACCGGATGCCGGTGATCGAATTCTTTCGATTGAGAAGATGCGAGATCCAAGCCTTGTACCAGCTCTTGATCGTTGTGTCCGTGTAAAAGTCGTCGTGATACTGGCCACCGCGCCACCGCACATATTGGTTCATTCCGCCGAATTCGTTCCAATTGTTCACCAGCGGCAAGATCAGTTTGAGCTTTCTCTTTCCTGCCTCGGCGACCACGAGATCGAGGCGCTGCAATCCATCTGGACCATCGTTGAACGCCGGCGCGGCACCGTCCCAGTAGTGCGTGTAGACGCCCTCCTTGATCCCGTCCACGGAATTGCTGCCATCCTGATTGCCGATGACCGCCGTGGACCAGACCCGCATGACTGCAAAATCGCTGGCCGCCGCCTTGTCCAGCAGCGCCCTGACCATCAAGGGCGACTTGTAGATCGGGTAGTAGTTGTTGGACCCCGCGAAACGGAACGGCCTGCCCTGAAGATAGAGGTCGGATCCCTCCCGGGTCACGAAAGGGCTTCGCCCCTTGCGATCGGAATCGTGATCGTGACCGCGATCGTGGCCGTGATTCCACTCGTCCTTGCGATCATGATCGCGATCGCGGCCATGATTCCGGTCGTCTTTGTAATCATGACCGCGATCGTGGTTCCGGTTGTCCTTGCGATCCTGGTCGCGATCCCGATCGTGAGCTGCAACTTGGCCGCCGGCCGCCGCAAACACTGCTGCCGCACAGAGCAGCCAGACGTAGCGGGCGCGTTGAATGAGTCTTTTACGTTCCATCGTGTTCCCCCTCGGAAGTTTCAATGACTTGTTGAACGCAGGAATCCAAATCCGTTGATAGTGAGGCGCCCTTGTCGTGGGTCTTCGCTCAATACCGTGCGCGCCGAAATGTCGCCGGAATGAAGCGCATTCCCGCGGTAGATGATCAGGCGATTGAATGCGGCCTCGACGCCATAGAGCCTCTCGAAAAACCGGGTGTGATCGACCACGTAAGCTTGCACGGGAGAATCGGCCTTGAGTTCGTCGACCACCGTGCTGCGATATTGCTCGACGCACTCCGGCGTGATCTCAGCAAGGCCGGTAGCGCGATGGCGATAAAACGACGTGCCGCCGTGGTGAGGCGCACATAGATAGTGGAGAAAGGCGATTCGACGCAGGTCGGGCCCATCGAAATGCGGGATGCGCTGAATGGGGCGCAGTTTTTCTGGTGCGGTCGTCACCATTGAGAATGCGCAGAGGTCGAGGTCTTCCTCAGGCGCTGCGCCAAAGGTCTCTTCAATGATTGCGGCGGTGGCACTGAGCAGGGCATTCGTATAGGCCTGCGGCGCCGGCGCACGCACGCCGGGATACCGGGAACCCACATCGATGAACACCGATTCAGCAGCGATTGCTATCAGTAACGCGGGATCGACAGCAAAGTCATCGATGCAAACCACTGGCAACCGTTCCGCACCGACATGCGACGTCGACACGATGAGCGACGGATTGGCACGAAAATCCTGCATCGCGACGCACTCACGCGTTGGCCGCCGTCCGCACCGGAACGGCGGTGGGACAATTGGCGCGAATGAACTCTTCGTGCGTGGGCGCGGAATCAACCGCGCTCTTGATGCCGGCGACCATGTTCTCGAACTCCCTGATGAGCTGGCTCTCGGGAACATCGTCAACAAACGGACTGTAGTAGCGCGGCAGGATGCCGAAGCCGGCATACATCGAAAGCCACGAGCTCGGCCGGAAGAATTCCGTTGCATCTTTGGTGAAGCGGCCGGTGTCACGAAAGAGTGAGATGCTCTCCATCAGACTGTCAGGAATCGCCATGTTCCGGCACTCGTCCCAGAACGGCTCTCCCTCGCGTTTGTTCAGTTTATAGTGGAGCACAATGAAGTCGCGGATGTGATCCCAATGCTCGCGATTGCGGCGGTTCACATTCTCCTGCATTCCCGGATTCGGAACCGCCTGCGGGAAGCTGCCGAGCAAGTATTGAAGTCCACGTTGGACGAGGTAGATCGAAGTGGACTCGAGCGGCTCCAGGAAGCCGCTCGCAAGCCCGAGGCAGAATACGTTGCGATTCCAGATTTTCTTTCGAATCCCCGTCTTGAACGGAAGCAATCGAGGTTCAGCCAGCGCCGGACCTTCGACACCAGCACGCAGCGTCGCGCTCGCTTCATCTTCACTGAGATGCCGACTGCAGAAGACGTAGCCGTTGCCGACACGGTGCTGCAGCGGAATGCGCCATTGCCATCCGGCCTTACTGGCAATTGACCGCGTGTATGAGGTCGGCGGCAGTCGACTTTCACACGGCATGGCGATGGCGCGATCGCACGGCAGCCAATGCGTCCAGTCCTCGTATCCGGTCTCGAGAGCCTCCTCGATGAGCAACCCTCGAAAGCCGGAGCAATCGATAAACAGCTCCCCTGTCAGCTCCCGGCCGCCATCGAGCTCGAGAGCTTCGATGTATCCCGTCTCCGAATGAAGGCGAGACCGAAGTACACGCCCTTCGACGTGTTTGACGCCCGCGGTCATCGACCAACTCTTGAGATATCGCGCGACCAGTGTCGCGTCGAAATGCAGCGCGTAATTGAAGAGCAGCATCCCTTTGCCACCAGTGTCGCGCGGCACTGCGAACTTCCCGGCTCTCGCGAGCTCCGACGACAACACGTAGCGGTCGATTGGATCCGCAAGCCCGAGCTGCCGGAGCTTTACCCAGTGATGTTGGAACGATGTACCAAGCAATGGCATGCCATGCTCGGAGAATGGATGGAAAAACTGCGTTCCCTCGCCCGCCCAGCCTTCGAAACCAATCGCGAGTTTGAAAGTTGCACCGGTGCGTTTTACGAAATCGATTTCGTTGACCCGCAACCGTTTGAGGAACTCGCGAAAGTGAGGGACCGTAGCTTCGCCGACGCCGACGGTACCGATGTCGGCTGATTCGACCAGCGAGATGCGCGTGTGGCGATTCGCGCCAAATCGATCTATGAGCGTTGCGGCCGCCATCCAGCCGGCGGTACCACCTCCGACAATCACAATTGACTTGAGGCGGTTGTCGGCCATCTCAACGCAGGACGTCGAACGAAAAATGGCAGGGCAGCGTCAGCTGCCCTGCCATTCGGAGGCAGATCCTGGGGGACTTCACCTCTGTTTCCTAGAACTTTGCTCTAACCCCGCCGGTTATCACACGCTCGTACTGGTTCCAGATGATGCGGGCGTCCGACCACTCCGCGTAGTTGACGGGCGCCTCCTCCGTGAGGTTTGACCCCTGCACGAATACCTGGAAGTTGTCGTTGATGTCGTATGACAGGCCAGCGTCGACATAGAGAGTTTCGTCTTGCCACTGTGCAAGCCCCGCGTTGGGTGCGGTGAACGACCAGTGACTGAAAGTTCCCTGATATTGCTTGCTCAGGTAGTTGGCAGCAACGCGAGCCTGGAACTTGCTGTCCTGGTAAAACAACACCAGGTTGACCTGATTCTCGGCGGTGTTGTTGAACGGCGCGTCGTCGCCATTGGCCAGCACGATCTTCTCGCCAGTCGCGGCGTTTTTTCCCGCCTGGCTGGGCGTGAATGTGTAATTCAAGTTCATGCCCGTGTTCCCGAGGAATCCTGGCAGGAAATCGAACGTCGCCTGGTACCCGAACTCGAGGCCGTAGTAGCTGGCTCCTTCACCCTGCGCGATGTCCTGGGTCTGCGCACCATTTCGCGCCACTCCATCGGAATCGGGCGCAGTAGGATCCGTGCCGATGATCGTGTAGGTATAGCTATCGATGTCTGTGTAAAACACGCCTGCGGAAAGCAGTGTGTGCTCGCGCGCATACCACTCCACGCTAGTCGACAGAGTGCGCGATAGCCAGGGCTCCAGCCGCGGATTGCCGAGCCTCTGGATGCTGCTCACGCGTTGAAAGGTTTCGCCGATCTGTTCACTGTTGTAGAACGTGATCGGGCCGCGGCCCAGGTTCTGCAGCGGCTGCAGCGCCTGTGTCTCGTAGTACGCAGTCTTGAGGCGCCACGCATCACCAAAATCGAAATTGAGGTTGAAGCTCGGCAGCGCTCGCGTGCGATCAGTAGTCGTGAATACGTCACCGAGATCCGTATACGCCGTATGGTTCGGATCGGAGCCCGCGAGAATACGCGGATCGAGCTGCGTGCCGTCCGTCTGATTCTGGAACACACGCACGTTGGTGTTCACAACGCGAACACCGACGTTGCCGTGCATGCGTACCGCATCGGTGAGATCGGCGTTGAAGTTGGTCTTGAAGTAGAAGCTCGTCTGGGCTTCTTCGACGCCATAGGTTCGATCTGGCGCAGCGATGTACTGACCTGCACCGTACAGGGAATCACGCAGCGCTTCGGGTCGCTCGAGCGCGTACGTATTGACCATCGGGAATCCGGTGACCAAGCCGCCCACGTTGAAACTCGAAACTGTGCGCACGAAGGGCTGGATCTCTGGCGATGCCAGTGTGTAGCGCGGCAGCGGGTCGTAGTCGAAACCTGCCGTATTCGACGCCTGATTGATGCCGTAGCCGACTTCCTGATACTTGGCCAGAAGACCATTGAGCCCGGACGGCGAAAAGTAGTCGGCTCGCTCCTCGTTCATTTCGCGTTCGGAATAACGTAGTCCGAAGTCGAGGTTGAAACTGTCATTGAAGGCGAGGTTGCCGTCAAACCGCAGCACGTCCATATTCGTTTCAGTGACGTTTCGCTCCAGCCAGCTCGAATGCAGACGCCAGGCTGATGCCTGTGACGCGAGGTTGCGCAGCTGATCTCCGATGACGAAGTTCATCTGTTCGGAGCCGAGGCTGTTCGAGATCTGGTAACCCAGATTGGTCGGGATGGCGCTCGGGTTGATTTCGGTGCATTCGTCCAGATCGGCCTGAGCCTGCGACGTCGGAAAGCATTGGGTATCCGTCTGCTGCGCGATGGTGAGCGCCTTGGATTCGCGGTCACCGTCGGCATGTACCCAACGCACTGAGCCGCTGAACTTCTCGCCCTTGCCGAATCGGAGTTCGAGGTTTGTATTGAGTGCTTCGGTATCGCGAAACACCGACTGGACGCCACCGCGCAGGCCGTTGGTGAGGCCGGTATACGCCGTGCCAATACTCTGCCGATTGATTAGCCCGTCCGTGCCGAAGGATTCCAGCAGCGAGGCCTCGCCCGTAGCCTGGGCAAATCGCGGATCCGGTCCGAAGCCCGGCCGCGCATTGTCGTAGCTCAATCCCGGGAAGATGAACCGTCCACCGAAGTTGCCATTCACGAACAGCTGCTGGCCGTGTTGGCCTTCATCCATCTTGTTGTAGAAGACGTCGGCGACGAGCTCCATGGAGTCCGAAATCTCCATGTTGAAGTTGTACGCCAGCCCAAGACGCTCGCGATCATACTGGCGGGAGTTGACGAAAGTATTCCACCCAATGGGTACGACAAACTCGTCGTCGGCATCACCATCGCCGTTCACGTCGCCACACGGGACCTGATCCGGATTGGTGTCTGCGTCCGGCCCGTCGGGCCGCTCGCAGATCCAGCCGGAGAATTCGTCGATGAGATCGAATTCCGCCTGCTGGAAGGAGCTCGCGGAGGTGCTTTCACTCCACGACGCTGATAGCGCCATGGCAATCCGGTCGCTGAATTTGAAGCCGAGCAGGCCATCGACGCGCTTGTCGGTGCCGTCGGCAATGCTCCCCCAGCTCGCCTGACCGGCGATGCTCGCGGTGAGGCCGTCCTCCGGCAGTTTCAGCGCGCGAATCGACTGGAGATCCATGAGACCGCCAAGACCGCCATCAGTCTGCGCAGCGTTCTGCGACTTGTACACATTGACGCCGGTGATGAGGCTGGAAGGAATGTCCTCGAAACTCACAGTGCTGTCGAGAATGTTCTCCGCCGTCACGAAGCGCTCGCCATTCATCGTCGCCATGACCTGCGGGGCGCCGCGGATCGACACGAAAGAGCCTTCGCCCGCCGCACGCGAGATCTGGATGCCGGGGACGCGTTGCAGCGCGTCGGTGATCGTGACGTCCGGCAGCTTGCCGATATCTTCCATAACGATGGAATCGGAGATTTCGGCGGTGGCACGTTTGATGTCGATGCCCGCTTCCTGAGCGCCGCGCACACCGCGAACAATGATCTCTTCGAGCGTGTCCGCCGTCGATGCGTCCTGTTCCTGCGCATGCGTCGGCATGGCGATGGCCAACAGATCGAGCGAAACCGCTGTAACTAGTGCCGTACGCGCAACACGACGTGTGCGCTTCTTCTGCCGATGCGACATGAAACCCCCCACTAACAAAGTTCGCGCGGGATTGATGGCGCGTCGCGCCAGAATTCGAAACCCACGCCTATTTCGAAACTGCGTGCGATCTTGCGTCGCGGGATTTCTTGTTGTCAATAAATAAATATATTTGGTTTGGTTATCCGGCCGACCAGATAGCGCTACCATCGACGCGGCGGCGACACTCGTCGGATCTCGATTTTCTGGGGTCGGCTGATGACAGCGGTTGACAATACCTTTGGCCTGACCAGGCAGGCCCGCAAGGACCTGTTAGCCGCTCTTCGAGGTTGAGGCGCGATGCCTTTAGAGGGCGGCAACCTTCATAAGCGCCGTGCGTGACGGCAGTAGCCGGTCGCTGAACGGCAATATGGCGGCGCCAACCGCTGGCGCATCGTCCGAAAGCGCCGCGCGTGATACGGGCGCGATGGCGGGGACCTTGGCGGAAAATGAATGCAATTTCTGGTTGAGGCGCGTCGCGAGATTGTCAACGACGTCCGAAGGAAGCCGGCCTCCAATCAGAATTGCTTGCGGATTAAACAAACAGTTAATCGAGATCACCGGTCCCAAGAGCATGTCCACTGCCTCCTCTGTCCAAGCATTCACGATTGCCCGACCACGGTCATTGAGACGCGCCAGCTCCTGAGGACTGGTGACGACGATCCCATGAGCGGAGAGCCGTCCAAATAGCGCGGAAAGTGAGACGATTTCCTGGATCTGTCTATCGCGCCCTGAAAGATCTTTGCCCTCAAGCAGGCCAAGCTCGCCACTGCGACCACTGGCGCCGCGATAGTGATGGCCTTCGATGACGAGACTGCCGCCTAAAGCCGCAGTTATCAGAATGTAGAAGAACGTCTGGTACTTGTTGCCGAGGCCGAACTGCATCTCGCCAATAGTGGCCGCCGCAGCATCGTTTTCGACGAAAACCGGCACATGCAACGTCTTCTGCAGCAGCGCCGGAATGTCCGTCGTCGCCCAGACATTGTAGTTGGCGGGTTGGTGCGGCAGCGTTGCTGCGTGGGGCATGTCGTCTGGTGATGCGACTCCAATGCCCGCGAGTTTCTCCGGGCTGACATCCACCTGCGTAAGAAGCTTGCGGACGCGCTCCCTGAAAAACTTCTCGACATCCGATGGCATCGCGAACGCGATTTCACGGGAGGCACGCGCGCGCACGTGGCCTTCGAAATCGAGCACGACCATGGTGATGTGGTCTCTATCGACGTTGAGGCCAATCGAAAACAGGCTGTCGGGATTGATTACGAGCTTGGTGGCTGGTTGGCCGCGGCCTCCCCGGCGGCGGCCAGCCTCCTGGATCAAGCCGTCATTCATCAGCCGCTTGGTGATGTTTGCGATCGCGGGTGTCGTCAGACCGGTAAGCGCCGCGAGTTCGACGCGGGTGATCGGGCCGTTGACGCGGATTGAATGCAGCGTCACGCGCTGATTATGGTCCCCGGCGCGCTGAAGATTCGTTCCCGAGAGATGTGATTGCCCGAGCCGCCGCGGCGTCATTGCGACACGGTCAATGCCGGCCAGCACGTACGCCGTACGGCCCCGGCATCAGCGTCTACCGCCAACGCCAACGCGCCCAGGGGGCCAGACATCGTTCCGAGGCCAGGAGGCACGATGTACTGGGCAATTCCGGCTCCGAGCTCTTCGGCTTCAATGTAGTGATTGATGCTGAGGCTCAGCCATTTTTGAACTCTTTCGAACAAGTGTGTCTGTGCGCTCAATACTCCGCCGCCGAGGAAGATGCGTTGCGGCGCGGTCGTGAGCACGATGGTGTGCAACAGCTGCGCGAGATCGTGGGCAACACAGTCCCAAACCGGATGATCCAATGCAAGTTTTGATGCCGGCACGCCCGACCGTGCCTCGATTGCAGGTCCGGAAGCGAGGCCTTCGACACAATCGCCGTGGAACGTGCAGATGCCTGGAAATCTGTCGCCTGCGCGCCGTGCGATGCGAATGTGCCCAAGCTCCGTGTGGTTCATGCCGAAAATTGTTCTTCCACCCACTACGGTACCGACCCCGATGCCCGTGCCGACGGTCACGTAAGCGAAATCGGTAAGCCCGACACCGGCACCCCAACGCCCCTCCGCAAGTGCCGCACCGTTGACGTCGGTATCGAATCCGACCGGCAAGCCAAACTTCTTCTCGAGCCGTCGTGCGACGTCCGAATTCCGCCACCCCGCCTTCGCAGTACTGGTGACGAACCCGTAGGTATGAGACTGCGTTCGCAAATCCACTGGTCCGAATGAGGCGACTCCCAATGCCCGAATATTGCCGTATTGGCCACGCCAGCGCTCGAGAATCCCCTCGATGTCGTGCATGGTTTCGTCATATCTGCGCGTTGCCAAACGTTCCACGGCGCGGACGTCATCCGGGCCACTGCCCAGGATACAGACACACTTTGTGCCGCCCAATTCGACGCCGGCAAACAACTCATTCGCAATCATTTCTTTACCGCACGGAGTGTCGGATTGCCGGCCAACGCGTCGTCGGGGCCACGAAAAGGACCATCGAGGCTCCGACCCCGCAGTCGCCAATGCTTGCCACAATTGATTGTCCGGAGGAGTACGGACCTCGGATCCCCGCTCGTCGCCGTCCATCACCGCCCGAACTATTCTTCACTGTGACAATATAATTATGAAAGTTGCTTTCGTTATAGTACGGCATCTCCAAGAGGGTGTGAACCATGCCGAACTTTCACTCAATGCCCGCGTTGGCTCTTCTCACATTGCTGTTTGCGCTTGTCGTTCCGGCGCATACAGCCAATCGAGATGACAACTCAGGCCCTTACAACCTCAGAATTCTTGAAGGTGGTGAGGGCTTGTCGCGAAAACTCTCACCCGAGACGGCATCGTTGGAGGCCGGCGGCTCGTGGTCTATGACCGGTTGGATAAACCCGACGCGGATTCAGCCGGAGTTCACGCCTCTCTTGTCGGTTGGTGGGGAAAGCGCCACGGCGCGTGTATTCGCACTGGAGGGCGGGAAATTGACGATGCGTATCGGAGACAACGCCCTTGCAAGCTCCGCGGAAGTCCCAGCGGGACTTTGGACCGCAATCGCGGCCACATACGACGGCAGTCGAATCCGACTCTATGTAAACGGGAAGGAAGTGACCTCAGGAGAGTTGAGCGGACGCGCGGTGGAACCGCAGCTCGATGTGGCACCCGTCATTCGCAAAGACAAGTCCGTGCACTTTGGTGGGCACCTGGCGGAACTCAAACTACACAAGAACGGGCTCCCGGCTGAGGAAGTACGCGCGCTCGCGGGTTCGCGACCGAACTTCGATCTGGTGGTATTTCATGAGGTTGGCGGACACTGGCCCTGGCAGGTGCGACAGTGGAGAGGCCTGCAGGAACCACAGGATCCGTGGACACTGCCCAAGGGAAAGGCAGCATTCGACAAACCCGTTGCCAAACCACTCGTCCTGAAGCCCGAACTTAGTCCGTCGGGCCCAAACGCGTGGACGCTTGGGCGGTGGCGACTGGCCGAAGCACCGCGGGTCTCATCATCTCCCGAAGAGATCTCTCGCGCCAACTATCCGGATGCATCCTGGCATCCCGCGACAGTCCCCGGAACGGTTCTCACCACCCTCATCGATCGCGGCGTGTATCCCGACTACGACCATGGCCTCAACAACATGGTCATCCCGGAGCGCCTGGCGCGCCAGGACTACTGGTATCGGACGCAATTCGAACTGCCGGCTTCCCACGCCGGAAAACGTCTGACGCTCACGTTCAAGGGCATCAATTACGCCGCCGAAGTATGGGTAAACGGCTCAAAAGCCGGAAACATTCGCGGCGCCTTCATCCGGGGCGTATTCGATGTCACTGACGTCGTGAAGCCGGGAAATGTCAACGTCGTGGCCGTTCGTATATCGCCACCTCCTCATCCCGGAATTCCGCACGAAGAATCGATTGCAGCCGGCCCTGGTGAAAATGGCGGCTGGATAGCCATCGACGGACCGACGTTTGCAGCGGCAGAAGGCTGGGACTGGATTCCCGGCATTCGAGATCGCAATACTGGTCTGTGGCAAGACGTCGAGCTGCGCGCCAGCGGTGAGGTGCGCCTGCTAGATCCGCAAGTGATCACGCTGTTGTCATTGCCGAAAACGGATCGCGCCGAAGTGACGATCATCGCCCCGGTCCTGAATACGCACGAGCGGCCGATTGATGTGACCGTGGCCGCGAACTTCGAAGGCGTGAGTCTCCAAAAGACGATGCAGGTGGCGCCAGGTCGTAGCCAGATTCAATTTTCGCCGAAGGAGTTCCCGGCGCTCAGCGTTCAGAATCCACGCCTCTGGTGGCCGAACGGGTATGGCGATCCGGCGCTCTATCATCTCAAGTTGTCGGCGAGCGCCGCCGGTGGAGAATCCGATTCAAAGGAACTTCGCTTTGGCATCCGCCATGTCACCTACGAGTTTTCGCTGTTCGATTCCAGCGGCCGCCTGCGCAGGGTTGAAGTCGACGTGGCCCGCGGCAACGCGCTCGGCGAACGCCTCATCGACAATACGCACGAGAAGATCAAGAAGAGCCCGATGGGCTGGGCGGCTTCGCTCACGCCGGCGGGAGAAACGTCCGTCGCCGTTCGTGAGCTCTCCGATCCTTTCGAATTTCCGCACCTCACATTGCGCGTCAACGGCGTGCGAATTCTCGCGCGCGGCGGCAATTGGGGCATGGACGATTCCCGAAAGCGGATTCAGCGCGACCGTCTCGAGCCTTACTTCAAACTACAGAAGGCCGCGAACCTGAACGTGATCCGCAACTGGATGGGCACCAACACGCAGGATTCGTTCTACGAGCTCTGCGACGAGTACGGGATGATGGTGCTCAACGATTTCTGGGCGTCCACACAGGACTTCCAGGTCGAGCCACAGGATCCTCAACTGTTCCTGCAGAACGCAGTGGATACGGTGCAGCGGTATCGCAATCACCCGTCGATCGTGCTGTGGTTCGGACGAAACGAAGGCGTGCCGCAGCCCATCCTGAACGAAGGCCTCGGCGACGTCGTCGCAAAGTACGACGGCACACGCCACTTCATGGGCAGCTCGAACGTGGTGAACCTCCAGGGTTCAGGTCCGTATAACTATCGGCCACCGGTGGGCTATTTCACGAACCTGGCAAGTGGCTTTTCCGTGGAGACAGGCACGCCTTCGCTCGCGACGCTCGAGGCCATTGAAGCCATGGTTCCGCGTGAAGACCGATGGCCGCTCTCGGACACAATCGCTTACCACGACTGGCATTTCGGCGGAAATGGTGACATCAAGACTTTCATGGAGACGCTCGCCACGCGTTACGGCGAAGGAAAGAGCCTCGAGGATTTCGAGCGCAAGGCGCAAATGATGAACTACGAGACCTATCGCGCCATGTTCGAGGGCCTGCAGGCTCATCTATGGACGAAAAACTCGGGGCGGCTACTGTGGATGTCGCACCCGGCCTGGCCGTCAAATCACTGGCAGATCTACAGCCATGACTACGACACACACGCCGCCTACTACGGTGTGAAAAAGGCTACCGAGCCGCTGCACGCGCAGATGAACCTGCCCGACTTCACGCTGAGCGTGGTCAATACGACACAAGATGCTCAGCAAGGGCTCAAGCTTGTCTCGGAGGTTCGCACGCTCGACAACCAGAGCCTGGCGCGCCGCGAAGACTCCATCGATGCGCCGGCCAACTCCGTGACACACGCTTCTGCTCTGCCACTGAACGAATTGCTCGAGCAGCATCGGGTCGTGCTCGTAAGACTGGAGTTGCGCGATGCGACGGGCAAATCGCTCTCCGACAACACGTACATTCAAAGCAAGGACGACGCGAGTCTGCAAGCGCTCAACGGGCTTTCACAGCAGAAGCTTGCTTTCGAGTCTGGGGTGGAACGATCCGATGGCGAACAATTGCTCCGAGTTCGAGTAACCAACCGAGGAAGCTCGCCGGCATTGGCGGTGAAGCTGACGCTGGTCGATGGCAAAGGGGCGCGAATTCTTCCCGCGCTCTACAGTGACAATTATATCGATCTGTTGCCAGGCGAAACACGCAATGTCGAAATCCGCTATCCGCAAACCGTGAATGCTCGTCCGTCACTCAAGATCCGTGGATGGAATACCGAATCGCGCACGATTCGCGTCACCGGTCGTTAGCGAAGGAATGTGCTCATGCACAGTATGAAAGTTTTCCTGTTTGTCGCGATGACAGTGCTCTCGCCAATGGCCTTCGCACAGAAGTTCGAGGGCCTGGCAAAGACCCCGCAGATGGGGTGGAACAGCTGGAACAAGTTTGGCTGCGATGTCAGCGAGCAGCTGATTCGCGAGACGGCAGACGCGATGGTTGCCAGCGGCATGAAGGATGCCGGCTATCGGTACATCAACATCGACGATTGCTGGCACGGCGAACGTGACGCCACGGGCTTCATACAGCCCAACAAGGAACACTTTCCTTCGGGCATGAAGGCGCTGGCGGACTATGTCCATTCAAAGGGACTCAAGCTGGGAATCTATTCGGATGCGGGCTGGAAAACCTGCGGCGGCAAGCCCGGCAGCCGTGGCTACGAATACCAGGACGCCCTCACCTATGCGGAATGGGGCGTCGACTACCTCAAGTACGACTGGTGTAACACCGACGGTCTGAAAGCCGAGGGCGCCTATCTGACCATGCGCGAAGCGCTGCGCAAGGCCGGCCGGCCCGTGCTGTTCTCGATCTGCGAGTGGGGAGACAACCAGCCCTGGGACTGGGCGAAGAATGTCGGCCACTCATGGCGCACGACCGGCGACATCTACAACTGCTTCGATTGTGTCTACGACCACGGCACCTGGAAGTCCTGGGGCGTACTGCAGATCCTCGACAAGCAGGAAGGGCTGCGCGAGCATGCGGGACCAGATCACTGGAACGACATGGACATGCTCGAAGTCGGGAACGGCATGTCTATCAACCAAGATCGCGCGCACTTTTCGATCTGGGCGATGCTGGCCTCGCCACTGATCGCCGGGAATGACTTGCCCACCATGTCAAAGGAAACTACGGCGATCCTGACCAACAGACTTGTGATATCCGTCAATCAAGACCGGCTCGGAATCCAGGCATTCCGACACTCCACACGCGATGGGGTTGAATACTGGTTCAAGCCGCTCGAGGACGGCGCGTGGGCGTTCATGGCGCTAAATCGGAACAAGGAGGCACGAAAGATCGCCTTCAACTGGAAGACAGAAAAGATCTCCGACGAACTCTCAAAGCAAACACTATCGTCGCACGGACCTGGTTATGCACTACGAGACCTGTGGCGAGACCGCTCTGCGGGTACGACCCGGCAGTTGTTCGTTGCCGACGTTCCTGGCCATGACGTCTTGCTGTTGAAACTCACTCCGCGTTGAGTCGATCTCTCGACGTAGAGTTCACGACGAGCGGTTCAACGGATCGATCCGCAGCCACATCCATGATTCTTTGATTCCAGGGGGACCACATGACCAGGCAATACCGCACGATGCTGCCGGGGATCGCAGTTCGGTTATTCGCCATCGTAGCGGCGAGCTTTGCCATAGGATTGTCGCTGGCGGCGTGCGCGATGCCGCGGGGCACGAATACGCGCACGGTGCATTTCGACAGTGGCGGCATTCTGCTGGCTGGCACTCTGGTGACGCCAGCGGAAGGCAAGGCCAAAGCCGCCATTGTGTACGTCGACGGCTCCGGTGCAACGAGGCGCAACCTGGAGCTCGCGCGCCGGTTTGCCGAGAAAGGCATAGCCGTGCTGACCTATGACAAGCGCGGCGTGGGCGATTCGCAAGGCGAGTATCTCGGCCCTCTCAGTACCAACGAGGGCACGCTCGATGCGCTGGCGGCGGATGCCGCGGCGGCGCTCGAGTTTCTATCTGAGCAAAGCGAAGTTCACAACGTGCGGCTCGGATTTGCCGGCATCAGCCAAGCCGGCTGGGTCATTCCACTTGCCGCCGTGGCAAGTAAGAAGGAGGACTTCACCGTTCTCTGGAGTGGGATGGTAGGTCGGATCTCTGAGGAAGACATCTTCAGCCTCTATACGAGCGATCGAGATCGCGCCGACCTGCCGAGCCTCGAGGACATCGTCGCGCAGCGCGAGAGGCCATACGTGTGGCCGCCGGAATTGGGCGAGGACGTAAACTCGGTGGACAGTCTGGCACAGCTGGATGCGCCAGGGCTTTGGGTGTTCGGCGGGCGCGACGGCAGTATTCCGGTCGGGCTGTCGATCGCACGGCTCGAAGAGCTGCGGCACGACGGCCATGCGTACGAGTACGTGCTGTTCTCGTCGGCGGGACATGACACAATCGAAACGTCGTTTGCGATTGTCGAAGACTGGATAAAGCGCGTAGGTGCGGCACGCCCGGAAGCTGCTGCGTCGCTGAAGGCGCCGCTTGAAGAGTTTGTCGGCACGTACGTGCTGGATGATCCCGCGGTCACGCTGAAAGTCGGCGTTGAGGGCAAGGATCTCGTTGTCACATCACAGGGAGAGACGCTGCCGGCGGTGCGCACGGGCGAGGAGTCCTTTTTCATGCACGTGGCCGGCGAAGGCATTTACTACTTTGACTTCGATCCGCGGGAGAATTCGCTGGTCATGAATGCGCAGAGCAGAGCGTTCACGCTTCGACGTACTTCTCGCTAGAGACCGAAGGCAGATTCCGCGGCCTCAAGGGCGCTTTCTCGCAGAATACAAAGACAGGAAGATCACCCGGCATCGACCGCGTCTTTCACATTCTTTGTGCGCTCTCACTGGACGGTTCAGCAGGCATCCGGTATTGATCAGCCAGGGGTATGGGAACGGTTTCCGTGCCGCCTGGCGCTATATAGTGGAGCATCAGCTGGGCACCACCGCCGCGCTGAAAATATTCGATCCGGATGGAGTGAAAGCCACGCTCAAGGGGAACCATGAAGTCCTTGGGTGACCAGGCGCCATGCATCCCATCATTGTCGATCAGCGGGTGCTCGTCGAGCGACAGCTTCGATCCGTCGTCGGAATTTAGAACCAGCACGTAGTGCCCGGTCACGGGGACCTCGATGAAACCATCCAACACCAGGCCGAAGTCGTTTGCGCGCGGCAAGGTGGTCAACGCGAACTTCCCGTCGGCCACGCCGGTTCGTACCAGTCGCAACGCGCCGAAGTCCGGCAGCTTGTCCCAGGTACCCTCATAGTACGAGTATCTAAGTCCGCCCGGCATCGCGCCCGCGGGTTTAGGCCGTGCACGCCAGACATCGCCAAACTTGAAGTCCACTACCGTCGACCTGTCGTGCCGTTCCCGGAATCCGAACGACTTCAGCGTGACCCGAGGAACGTCTGTTTCAAAGACCATCGCGTTCACGGCCTGCAACATGGAAGAAAGGGAAGTCGGCGCGGTGCCATCGGTGGTGAACCGTATCGCCGGAGCTCGGGGCAGGTGGCTATCTACTATGAAGGGGAATGCCAGCCCCTTTGCCGCGACGCCCGCCGTGGGAAGAAAATCGAGGCCACGGTTTCCCGGGAATCCCGAATACACAAACTTCAACCCATCGTATGCGGATTTGTGCAAGACGGAGAAGTGCGTTTCGTCGGCATAGCTCTCGCTGCGCCAGTGCACTCCCTTGGGCACAGCCGATTTCAAAACCACGTCCATCGCGGTTACGCCCATGCGCTCGTGGTCTGCGCCGTCGCGGGCCCCTATCCAGAGCGTGCTGCCGGCAAATGATCGGCGAGCGAGCTGTTCACGCGCGTGTGCCACGATGCGCTCGTGGTCCCACCAGAACGCGGGATCGGTGAGCACATACGCTTTGAACAGCTTGGGTTCGCTCAGGAACGTGTACATGCCGAAGAGACCGCCATACGAATGGCCATAGAAAATGCTTTCGCCCGAGGTCGCGTACTTCTTGTCGACATACGGAATCAGTTCATCGCGCAAGAAGGCAAGAAACGTGGCACCACCACCAGATGTCGGAACGTCCGCAACGTGACTCGGCGTGAGATCCTTGTCGCGATCCCATTTGAGCATCGTCCAGACATTGATGACGATAAGAGGCGGAATGAACCCCTGACGGTCCTGCAGTGCGCGAACGATCTCGAGAATGCGTTTCCCATCGTCTTCGGCATCCAGCACGTAGAGCACGTCGTAGCGGACGCCACTATCAGGCGAGTATTCTTCCGGAAGCACGACCTGGATGGAGCGCGATTCACGGAGTATGCGGGATTCCACCGCGTCCGCGACACCGGGCACATCCGGATTCCACTGCGCGAAGGCCGGTGCGGAGAGGCTCGCGAGGATAATCGCGGCAAGACGTGGTCGAATTGTCATCCATAGTCCCCCGGCTGGATTACCGAGTGTTGGACGCGCTTGGATCGTGTGTGGTTTGAAACAAGCGGCGAGCGAAGGATTCTCGCGAGGCAAGTATTGAGCGGAATCAGTAAGTTGCCGCTCCCTATGAGCGCTAGCCCCTTGCACGTTCGGTTTCCACCGCGCTGCCAGTAGGACTTCGGCTCACCCCGGAAGTGAGCGCTGATGCATTTCTGTCTGCGAGGGGCGCTCGCAGAATGTCGGTGTTCCATGCATGGGCGCTACTGGCGGCGCTTGCCCAGCCGACCATTGCAGCGAGTATCGACCGAATTTTGCGCGAAACCTCCCGCTGACTTTCTTGCGGTGAGGTCCCAACATCGTCTCAGATGGGCGATGTCTAAGGACTGGCGGAGAGAGAGGGATTCGAACCCTCGAAGGGCTTTTGGCCCTTACACCCTTAGCAGGGGTGCGCCTTCGACCACTCGGCCATCTCTCCGGGGGGCGCAATCATAAAGACCCGGAGAGGCCTATGGCAAAAAACCTGTCTTTGGACGGTCAGGCGGGCTGGGTTTCGCGCGGGGCCGGGGCCTCGCTGGTATTGCCGGCGCCATCTCCAGCGGTACGACCGCTCTTGATGCGCTCGAAGATTTCTTCGCGATGCACGGCAACCGTCTTCGGCGCATTGATGCCGATGCGCACCTGGTTTCCCTTCACACCAAGCACGGTGACGGTGACGTCTTCACCGATCACGACAGATTCGCCAACTCGTCTCGTCAAAATGAGCATGTTGAGGGCCCTCCGCCGAGCCTCTTCATATTTGCCGTTCGGACCCCCGCAACTGCGGACGAACAGCGGTGCGGAACCTTAACACCACGACTCATCAGAATCACGTGGCTATGCCTCATAACGCTCGCGCCAGTCCCAGGTCCTCATGCAGGCATTTGACACAACTTTCGAGCGCCGATTCCGGGATGAGCACCGCAATTTTGATTTCAGAGGTCGAAATGAGCAGCGCTTTCACGCCTTGCCGAGCAAGCGATTCAAAGAGTTGCGTGGCAACACCGGCATGTGAACGCATTCCAACTCCGACGATCGCGACTTTTGCCACCTTGTCATCGGCAGATAGGCGGCTGCCGTGGAATTCCGCCGTTATGTTTCGCGCCAGGCGCTGCGCTTCGAGGAAATCATCTCGATGCACGGTGAAGGACAAATCCTTAAGGCCATCCCGGCTGTTGGCCGCCACGATCATGTCGACCTCGATGTTAGACGCCGAAATCGGCTTGAGTATGCGTGCCACGCAATCGGGGGAGTCCGGCACGCCGGCGATGGTGATTTGCGCCTCATCACGATTGAACGCGATGCCTGAGATGAGCGGGGCTTCCACGTTGGGCTCCTCCTTGCAGATGAGCGTGCCGGGCCCGGGACGAAACGAGCTCAGCACGCGCAGTGGAACGTTGTACTTGGCCGCGAATTCAACCGACCTTAGATGTAATACACGCGAACCCTGGCCGGCGAGTTCCAGCATTTCTTCGAAGGAGAGGCGCGGCAGCAGCCGGGCCTCGGGCACCAGGCGCGGATCGGTGGTGTAGACCCCGTCGACGTCTGTGAGGATCTGGCACTCGTCGGCCTGGAGCGCCACGGCCAGCGCCACGGCGCTGGTGTCCGAGCCGCCGCGACCGATGGTTGTAATGTCACCGACGTCGTCGACACCCTGAAAACCCGCCACAACCGGCACCTCGCCGTCGGCCAGTGCCTTGCGCAGACGCTCGGTCTCGACGGCGGTGATCCGCGCGCGCCGGTGGACGGAAGTCGTGCGCACGCGGACCTGGCTGCCGGTGAAGGAGCGTGCCGGGATGCCCCGCTCGCAGAGCGCCATGGCGAGCAGTGAGATCGATACCTGCTCGCCAGTGGAGAGCAGCACGTCCATTTCGCGGGGATTGGGTTCGCGCGCGATGCCGGCCGCGAGGTCGACCAGCCGGTCGGTGTGATCGCCCATGGCGGACACCACCACGGCGATGCGATCGCCGCGGGCGCGCACTGCGGCCACCTTGTCGGCGACGCGCTGGATCAGCTCGATGGAGCCGACCGATGTGCCGCCGTATTTTTGGACGATCGTTCGGGTGGCGCCGCTCACGCGCCGAGCTTAGCCCGTACGAAGCCTTCCACGCTCGCCAGCGCCGCGCCGAGCGCGGCGGGGTTGTTGCCGCCGGCCTGCGCGAAGTCGGGGCGTCCGCCGCCCTTGCCACCGACCTGGCCGGCGACATTGCCCACCAGCTCGCCGGCCTTCACCTTGGTCACCTGGTCGGCGGTGACGCCGGCCACCAGCGTGATCTTGTTAGTGGCATCGACTGATGCCAGTACGATGACCGCGCTCTTGAGCTTGTCCTTGAGCTGGTCGACTGCATTGCGCAGCGCGCCGGCATCGGCGCCCTCGACCTGCGCGGCGATGAGCTTCACGCCCGCAATGTCGCGCGCGCCGGCCGACAGGTCCGTGCCCTGCCCGCTCGCCAGCTTGTTCTTGAGTTCGCGGTTTTCCTTCTCGAGCTGACGGATGCGCTCGAGCGCATCGGTCACCTTGGTCTTCACGTCCTCGCGCGTGCCGCGCACCAGGCCGGCGACTTCCTTGACCAGCTGGTCGGTGTGTTCCGCGTAGTCGAGCGCACCCTCGGCCGTGATGGCCTCGATGCGTCGCACGCCGGCGGCCACGCCGCCCTCGCTCACGATCTTGAAGTAACCGATGTCGCCGGTACGCGCGACATGCGTTCCGCCGCACAGCTCCATCGAGAAACTGCCCAGACGCAGCACGCGCACGTCTTTCTCGTACTTCTCGCCGAATAGTGCGATTGCACCTTCGGCGACGGCCGTGTCATAGGGCATCTCGCGAGTCTCGCCAGGCGCGTTCGCGCGGATCTCGGAGTTCACGAGGCGTTCGATCTTGCGCAGTTCCTCGGGCGTGATGGCCTGGAAGTGCGAGAAGTCGAAGCGCAGCTTGTCGGGCGCGACCAGCGAGCCTTTCTGCTGGACGTGTGTGCCCAGCACCTGGCGCAATGCGGCGTGGAGCAGGTGCGTGGCCGTGTGATTGGCCATGATGGCCTTGCGGCGCGCCGCATCGACCTTGGCCGCGAGCTTGTCGCCCACGCGGATCGCGCCCTTCTCGAGCGTGCCGACGTGCGAGAACGCCTTGTCGCGCTTCTGCGTGTCGCGGACCACGAAGTGGGCGCTCACGTTGCCGAGCTCGCCGGTGTCGCCCACCTGGCCGCCCGATTCCGCATAGAACGGAGTGCGATCGAGGAACACTTCGCCTTCGTCGCCGGCCTTGAGCTCGTTGACGCTCTGGCCGCCCTTGAGCAGCGCCACCACCTGCCCGACGTCGGAGACGCCTTCGTAGCCGAGGAAGGTGGTGCGCGAGTCGACCTTCACGCCGGTGCTCAGGTCCATGCCGAACTTGCTGGCGGCCTGCGACTGCTCGCGCTGCCGTTGCATGCTTGCTTCGTAACCGGCGCTGTCGATGACCAGGCCGCGCTCGCGCGCGATGTCATTGGTGAGATCGACCGGGAAGCCGTAGGTGTCGTAGAGCTTGAAGACGGTTTCGCCGTCGATGGTTTTGCCGCCACCCAGCTTTGCGATGGCCGCATCGAGAATGACCATGCCGGTCTCGAGCGTGCGCTCGAACTGCTGGCCTTCCTTCAGGAGCACCTCGCGCACCCGCGCCTGCGCCTGCACGAGCTCGGGGAAGGCGCTGCCCATGACCTTGACCAGCGTCGGGACCAGTTCATTGAAGAAAGTCGGGCTCTTGCCGAACTTGTGGCCGTGACGCATGGCGCGACGCGCGATACGGCGCAACACGTAGCCGCGGCCCTCGTTCGAAGGCACCACGCCATCGGTGATGAGGAAGCTGCAGGCGCGGATGTGATCCGCAATGACGCGCAGGCTCGGGCTGGTGAGGTCCTTCGCATCCAGCAGCCGCGCGGCTTCCTTGATCAGGTCGACGAAAATGTCGATGTCGTAGTTGTTGGTGACGCCCTGCATCACCGCCGACACGCGTTCGAGTCCCGCGCCCGTGTCGACAGAAGGCTTCGGCAGCGGATTGAGCTTGCCGTCGGCCGAACGATCGAACTGCATGAACACCAGGTTCCAGATCTCGACCCAGCGGTCGCCGTCATCGTCGGGCGAACCCGGCGGGCCACCCTTGATGTGCGCGCCATGGTCGAAAAAGATCTCGGTGCAGGGACCGCAGGGACCGGTGTCGCCCATCTGCCAGAAGTTGTCGGAGCCGCCGCCCGGCTTGTCGCCGATGCGCACGATCTTTTCAGCCGGCAGGCCGATCATCTTGTTCCAGAGATCGAAGGCCTCGTCGTCGG
>Ga0315912_10001785_pt1 | contig 24781 bp, 15 predicted proteins | sample VfabasoilMG_FD_204469 | JGI IMG/M metagenome (GOLD analysis project Ga0315912, IMG submission 204469) | Garden soil microbial communities collected in Santa Monica, California, United States - V. faba soil | ecosystem: Environmental > Terrestrial > Soil > Garden | place: USA: California... | reverse complement strand
CGATTCACTCGAGCTTCGCGAGATCCGTGAGGTAGGGATGGATGAGCAGCGTCCCCCGGAAGCTCGAGTGAATCGCGGCGAGCGATGCGCCGAGCAGCGCCTCGGCCGCCGCCCAGAACGTCGCGCCCCGCTCGCGCAGCACGGCGGGAACGGCGGCGCGGGCGGCACCGGCGGCGCCGCCGACACCCATGTCGCGCAGGAGATCGAGGGGCCGACCGGCCGCGAGCATGCGCGCCTGTCGCGCGAAATCGGGAACTGTCACTCGCGTGCTCTCGCCCAGCGCGCCCCTCGCGTGGAGCTCGCGAGCTGCCGACGCCGCGACGACGACGCCGATCTTCGGAAGCCCCGACGCGACCTCGGCAGGATCCTCGTCGCGGAGATCCAGGAGGCAGCGTCGCGCGACGAGCTCCGAGGCGGGGATCGGCTTCGCTAGCGGCTCGACGACGGGTACCTCCACGCGATCGAACGTGGCGTGATGATCGAGCGCGTAGGCGCGCGCCAGCACGCGCTCGACCTCGAGCGCCTCGCCGATCCCCATGGGCGGCGGCACCCCGCGGCGAAGCGTCGCCTGCACGTCGGCCTGCTCGGCGGAGATGCCGCCCCCCGCGTAGTCAGGGAAGAGGTTGAAGGAGAGGTCGTAGTCGAGCTGATGGAGCACCTCGACGCGGCCCGCCTCCTCGAAGCACGCTGCGTCGTTCGCGATGGTCAGCGTGCCGCGATCGGTCGTGACGACGAGCGTGTTCTCCTGCCGCGCGAAGCCCGTGATCGACCATGACGCGAGGCACTGCCCCGAGAGGCCGGCATGCTTCAGCTCGAGGCATGCGGAGTCCTCGACCTGGTTGGACCAGCGGCGATGCAGCGTGGCAGCGACATCGGTCGGCTCGCCGAAGGCGGTCGTCGCGAGCGAGACGACGTGTCCCGCGGCGTTCGCGAGCACGCCGCCGCCCGAGCGAGCGGGATCCGTCTCCCAGCGCTTCGCGTCGGGGCCCTCCACGAACGAGAGCAGCGTGAATCCGACGTAGTGGCCGGGCGTGCCGAAGTCCCCGGCTCGAAGGCGAGCGAGGGCGGCCGCCGCATGCGGGGCGCGCGGTGCGAGGTATCCGACGAGCAGCTTGCCCGCGCCGAGGCCCGCATCGAGCTGCCTCCACGCGTCGAGGTCGCGGCCGGACAGCGCGAGCGGCTTCTCGACGAGCGTGACGAGGCCGCGCTCGACGCAGCGCTTCGCGAGCGGAAGGTGGCTGCTCGCGGGCGTCGCGACGACGGCCGCATCGATGCCGCCCGCCTTGAACGCCTCGTCGATCGACGTGAAGGACGGCGCGCTCACCCCCAGCCCCCGCAGCAGGCCGAAGGCCTTGCGGTTCAGGTCCACCATGGCTCTCAGGTGAGCACCATGCCGCCGCGTCGCGGTCGTCGCGTGGGCGAGGCCGATGCGGCCCGCGCCTATCAGGAGGATCCCGGCGCTGCGGCTCGACATCGGCGTGGAGCCCGTCACGACGGTCACGCGATCCGGCGCGACGATGTCGGCGACGGGCCGGATGCTCACGCCGAGGCGGCGCATGTCGGCCGACGTGTCCATCCGCTCGACGGCGGAGAGCCCCAGGAGGTTCGCGCGCGTGACGGGCAGGGTGACGCCCACCGACTCGGCGGCCGTCGCCACGGCGAGGAACGGCGCGATGGGAACGGGAAGATGTCGTCTCGCGCGCCCGAGACGTGCCACGGCGATCTCGTCGAGGAATGCCGCGAGCGTCAGGCCGACGGGATCGCCGAGGCTGAGCGTCCCGCCGACCCCGAGGTTCGCGTCGCACAGCGAGAGCAGCGCCGCGCAGAGATCGTCCACGTGGATGGGCTGCACGAGCGCGCGGCCGCCGCCGAGCAGCGGCACGATGGGCAGCCGATCGACGAGTCCAGAGAGCCGCGCGTAGAGGCCGTGGGATCCCGGCCCGCACACGAGGCCGGGCCGCACGACGACGGGGTCGAGTCCCGCGATCCCGAGCAGCGCCTCCTCGGCCTCGTGTTTCGTGCGGCCATAGGCAGCGGCGGCGTCCTTGCGCGCCGACTGCGACGAGACGAAGACGAAGCGCTTCGCGCCGGCCTTCGCCGCGAGCTCCGCGAGGCGCCGCGTCCCCTCGACGTTGATCGCGCGCGCTTCGGCTTCGGAGCCCGCGCGCGTGAGCGCCGCGCAGTGGACGACGCAGCGCACGCCGTCGAGCACGCCGTCCGGGATGCCATGCGGCAGCCAGCCGAGGCGGCGCTCGTCGACGGCAACGAACGGCTCGCCCGGCCAGTCGCGACGCGTGAGCGTGCGCACGCGCAGCCCGCGCCGCAACGCCAGCGCCGCGAGCCGCCCGCCGATGAAGCCATTGGCGCCGGTGACCAGAAGGTCGACGCTCACGTGGTCTCTCGCATGGGCGCGCATCCTACCGCGGTCGCATGGCGCGCTGTCAGGCGAGCGCGCGGACCGCCGCCTCCATGCGCTCGACCCACTCCTGCGCGGTCAACGAAGCGTTCGCGGGGAGCGGCTCGCCGAAGACGAGCTCGACGCGGCCGGGTCGCGGCCAGCGCCGGTCGGGCGGCAGGACTTCCGTCAGACCGAGCGTGCGGAATGGCACGACTGGAAGGCGCAGCTCCTTCGCGAGGAGGCCCGCCCCGCCGCGGAACGACTCGACGTCGCCCGTCGGCGACATGCGTCCTTCGGGGAAGATCAGCGTCGAGATGCCGTGATCCGCCAGCTCGCCCGCGTACTCGAGCGAGGCGCGGAAGCCCGACGCGCGCGGCAGAGGAAACGCCTGGAAGGCCAGGACGGCCAGCGTGTAGCGGAAGCGCTGCCACGCGCGTTGCGCGCGCGAGCCTCCGTCCGTGAAGAGTGGCGCGAACGGATGAATCCCCATCGCCGTCGCGACGCGCGAGCGCATGTTGCGCGGCAGCGCATGGAAGACGAGCGGCGCGTCGAGGATGCTCGCGTGGTTGCCGACGAAGAGCGCGGGTCCCTCGAGCTGCGCGAGATGCTCGCGACCGCGCACCACGAGCGGACGCGACGAGAAGCGCAGCGCGGGCTCGCCGAGTCCCGCGCGGAGCAGCGCGCCGACAACACGCGCCCAACGGGTGCGCGCCCAGCGCGGCATGTCGATGCGCGGCGGCGGAGCGACGTCGCCCCCGCTCACGAGCGTGCGCAGCTCGGCCAGCGTCATGTCGGGACGCAGGCGCGACTCGTCGATGACCGCCTGGAACTCGCCCTCGAGGCGCGAGACGAGCTCGACCGTCTCGAGGCTCGACAGGCCGAGATCGGAGAGTCGCGTCGCCGCCGCGTCGCCTTCGCCGCCGAGCGCGCGCAACGCGGCGGCGAGGCCGTCCGCGCTCGTCATGGCGCACGAACCCGGCGACGCGCCACCCATCACTGCGGCGATCAGCTCGCGCTTCTTCACCTTGCCCGTGCTGCTGGTGCGCGGGAGATCGGCGCCGATCCACCGCGTCCACGATCGGATGCGCTGGTAGGCGGGAAGAGCGGCGTTCGCATCGCGCACGACTTCGGCCGCGGCTTCATCGGTGTCCCCGCCGCCGGCGAGGACGAGCACTGCGTGGACTTCATCACCGGCAGCCACCGGCAGTCCGATGACGACGCCCTCCTTCACGCGGATGTCGCGGGAGAGAGCCTCCTCGACATCGCGCGCGTGGATGTTGAGTCCCTCGGGCGTGACGATCACGTCCTTCAGGCGACCGACGACGTGCAGGCTCCCCCGCTCGTCGAAGCGGCCGAGATCGCCCGTGTGGAACCAGCCCTCCTCGTCCACGACGCTGCGCACGCCGCCCTGCTCGAGGTAGCCAACAGAGACATTTGCACCGCGCACGAGGATCTCGCCCTCGGGCGAGAGGCGCACCTCCTGGCCGCGCAGCGGCTTGCCCACCTTGCCGCGCCCCTTCGTGAAGGGATTGCTGAGCGTGACGATGGGCGCCGTCTCGGTCAGGCCATAGCCCTGGCTGACGAGGTAGCCCATCCCCTTCCACGCGTCCTCCTCGCGCGCGTCGAGCCCCGCGCCGCCGACGATGACGGTGCAGAAGCGCCGGCCAAGCAGGCGCCGGAACTTCCTCGATGCGACAGCGCGATGCACGAGCCCCGCGCTCTCGTGGCGCGCGCGCCGGCCCGCGCAGTACGCGGCGCCGCCGGGGACCTGCGACTCGACGTGCTCGCGTAGCGACGTGAGGAAGCGCGGCACGCACGACAGCACGAACGCTCCCTCGCCGCGCAGCGCCTCGCGAATCGCTGCGGGTCCCTGCGGTGCGACGAAGGTTGCGCGCAGGCCCATCATGAGCGGGATGAAGATGCCGACGGCCTGGCCGTAGAGATGCGAGAGCGGCAGCAGCACGACGATGGGCCGCGTTCGCACGAGCCAGCCGAGTCGGCGGTTCCATCGGCGATAGGGACGGTCGATGGCGCGCAGGATCGTCAGGACGTTCTGGTGCGTGATGACGACGCCCTTCGGCTCGGACGTCGTGCCCGACGTGAAGACGATCTCGAGCACGGCGCCATCGTCCGGCGGCGCGAGGTCTTCCTCGTGAGGAGCCTCCCCTTCGAGCGCCGTCTCGAGATCCTCGAGCACGAGGCGCGGCACGTCGGCTAGCGCGCCCGCGGCGGCCGGCTCTGCGGCGCGCCCGACGAAGGCGAAGCGTGCGCCCGCCTCGCGCTGCACGCGCGCAGCGAACTCCGGCCCCGCGGCATCGTCGAGCGGAATGACAGGACAGCCGCGCAGCATCGAGCCCAGGAACGCCGCGATCCACTCGGGCCCGCTGACGCCCCAGAGGATCACGCGCTGCGGTGCCGCGAGCCCCTCGCGCCTGAGTCGGGACGCGACGCGAAGCGCCAGGGCACGCGTGCGTGCGACGTCGAGCTCGCGCCTTCGGAACGGCGTGCGCAGCACGAAGCCTCCCCGCCGCGCGGACTCGAGCAGCGCGGCGAGGCTCTCGATGCCGTCGCGCTCGGCGGACATGACGTCACGCCCGCAGGCGCGCCTCGAGCCAACCGCGGAAGGCCGCTCCGACCTCCGGATCGTCGAGGCCGAACGCGACGTTGCCCTGGAGGAAGCCGAGCAGGTTCCCGACGTCGAGGCGCTCGCCCTCGACGATGCGGCCCACGAAGCGCGCCTTCTTCACGAGCGAGCGGAGCGCGTCGGTGAGCTGGATCTCGCCGCCCGATCCGCGAGGGACGCGCTCGAGCTCGTCGAAGATCTGCGGCGAAAGCAGGTAGGGGTTGCCGGTGATCGCGAGATCCGACGGCGCGTCCTCGGGACGCGGCTTCTCGATCATGCCGTCGAGCTCGAAGGTGCGCTCGTCGCGCTCGCGGCTCACGCTGACGATGCCGTAGCGCGAGACCTGATCGCGCGGGACGCGGCCGACCCCGAGCACGCAGTCGGCGTCGCGGATGTCGAGGCACTGCGCGAGGGGCGGCGCGCCGTCGCGCAGCAGCTCGTCGGGCAGCAGCACGGCGAACGGCTCGTCGCCCACGGCGTCGCGCGCCATGAGCACGGCGTGGCCCAGGCCGAGCGGCTCGGGCTGTCGAACGCTCGTGAAGCGGGCGAGCTTGCGCGGCGCGCGCACGGCGTCGAGCAGCTCGCGCTTGCCGCGCTGTTCGAGCGCGTGCTCTAGCGCGGCGCACGTGTCGAAGTGATCCTCGAGCGCGGCCTTGCCGGCTGAGGTGACGAAGATGATCTCCTCGATGCCGGAGGCGACGGCCGCCTCGACCACCCACTGCACCGAGGGCTTGCGCGCGATCGGCACGAGCTCCTTCGGGATGGCCTTCGTGGCCGGAAGCATGCGCGTGCCCAGGCCCGCGACCGGAATGACGGCCTTGCGGACCTTCATCGGCGCGGGCGACATCGCGCTAGGCCGTGGGCGGTTCCATGCCGAGCTTCTTCAGCAGCGTCTGGAGGGCGCGATCGATGCGGTCCTCCACCTTCGGCTCCTCGAGCGACTCGGCCGCCGCGAGCTCGGAGACGAGAAGGTAGCGCGCCTTCTCGAGCATGCGCCGCTCGCGATCGGAGAGCTCCTTCTGCTGCGCCAGCACGGTGAGGCTCTTGAGGACGTCCACGACGTCCTTCAGATCGCCCGTGCGCATCTTGTCGGCGTTCTCCTGGAAGCGCTCCTTCCAGTCGGTGCCGGTCGCGACGTCGGTGTCGCGCAGGCGGCGCATGAGCTTCTGCGCCTCCTTCTCGTCGATGACCTTGCGCAGGCCGACCACCACGACGTTGCCGGTCGGCACGCGCACGAGCGTCTTGTTCGCCGCGACGCGCAGGTTGTAGCACTTCACCGTGTGGGCGCCGACGGTGATCTTGGTAATCTCCTCGACCAGGGCCACGCCATGGTTCGGGTAGACCACCTTGTCGCCTACCTTGAACGCCGACGGATCCGGCTTGCCTGCCATGAGGGGCACAGCTCCAGGGGGAGGCGCATTCTAGCACGCCCGGATCGGGTCATTACGCCCCGATCCGTCGACGCGCACTCAGCTCCGCACGAGGACGCTGACTGCCGTGCCGGCGAGCATGACGGCCGAGACGCCGACGTTCACCTGGAAGAACGCGAAGCCCACCCGCGAGAGATCCCGCGCCGAAACGCTGGCGTGGGCCGCCGTGAGCAGGAGAGCCGCGACGCCTAGCGCCAGGAAGTACGCGACGCCAAGGGCGCAGGACACCCCGAACGCGAGCAGCGCGACCAGCGCCATGAAGTGGCAGCCGCGCGCGACGACCAGCGCGTGCGGCACGCCGATGCGCGCCGGCAGCGAGTGGAGCCCCTCGCTCCTGTCGAAGTCCACGTCCTGGCAGGCGTAGAGCAGGTCGAAGCCGGCGACCCAGGACATGACGGCGAGACCGAGCAGGAGCACGACGGGATCGAGGCGCCCGGTCACGGCGATCCATGCGCCTATCGGCGCGATGGCGAGCGCGAGCCCGAGATGGAAGTGCGTGAGCGGCGTGAGCCGCTTGCCGAGCGAGTAGCTCAACACGACCAGGAGCGCGACGGGCGCGAGCAGCAGCGTGAGCCGGTTGATGGCCGCCGCGGCGGCGAGGAATGCGACGGCGGAGGCGACGAGCAGCGTCCATGCCGCGCGTGGACTGATGCGTCCCGCGGGGAGCGCCCGATCGCGCGTGCGTGGATTCAACGCGTCGATGCGGACGTCGGCGATCCGGTTCCACGTCATCGCCGCGGTGCGTGCCGCCACGGCGCAGATGATGATGAGCACGACGACGCGCGCGCTCGGCATGCCGGAAGCCGCGACGAGCATGGCTGTCAGCGCGAACGGCAGGGCGAAGAGCGAATGCTGGAACTTGATCATCTCCAGCAGCTCGCGCAGCGTTGCGAGCGCCTGCCTCACGTGCGCGCGTCCCCGCCCGCGCCGTCCCACCGGCGCTTCACGGCCTCGGAGAGGCCGAGGTGATCGAGCGCGCGGGCGATCATGTCGTCCACGAGATCGTCCAGCGTCCGGGGCCGATGGTAGAACGGCGGCGCCAACGGCATGACGATCGCGCCCGCCTCGGCGAGGGCTGCGAGGTTCCGTAGCTGCACCAGCGAGAGGGGCGTCTCGCGCACCATGAGGATGAGCTTGCGCCGCTCCTTGAGGCAGCACTCCGCGGCGCGATGCACGAGATGAGTCGAGACGCCCGTCGCGATGGCCGCAGCGGACGCCGTCGAGCACGGCACGACGACCATCCCGTCATGCGCGAAGGAACCCGAGGCGATGGCCGCGCCGATGTCGCGCACGGGATGGATCACGACCTCCGCGCGCCGCTCGACGCCCGACATCCACTGCTTCGCCACCTCGACGGTGGTGCCCTGCGTGCCGAGCTCGTCATGCGCGACGCGGCGCGCGGCATCCGTCATGACGACATGGACCTCGCCCACCCGCGGCGACGCGCACGTCGCACGCAGGAGCGCGCGCGCGTGGATCACCCCGGAGGCGCCGGTGACGCCGAGGATCAGTCGAAGCGGGGGTGAGGAGGTCATGGCACGATCCGCGCCCATCCTAGTGTGGTGACACCGAAGTCATGTCATGAATTGACGCCGAGTCACGCCCGTTCCGCACGCCGGTCATGGGGATCGAAGGAATGGGATCGCGCCGCGGACAAGGCGGCTTGATGGGACCCGAGCTGAGCAACGCATGCGTGTCGGTACCCCATGTCACGACACGAGCAACGGAGACGCATGGACGAGACGTCGCTCAAGAAGCTGCTGGGGGACGTGCGCGCGGGGCGGGTGGCCGAGAGCGAGGCGCTCGAGAGGCTGCGCGAGCTGCCGTTCGAGGATCTCGGCTTCGCGCGAGTGGACCATCATCGCGCGCTGAGGCGGGGCTTGCCCGAGGTCGTGTTCGGCGCGCGCAAGACGTCGGCACAGGCCGTCGAGATCGTGAGGGCCTTGTCGAGGCGATCGAAGGCTGCCGTGCTGGTGACGCGTGCGGACGAGGCGATGCAGGAGGCTCTGCTCGCAGCGTTCCCGAAGGCGCAGGTCCATGCGCAGGCGCGCGCCGTGACGCTCGGACGCCTCCCCGCCGGGAAGGGCCTCGTCGCCGTCGTCTCGGCGGGCACCTCCGATGGTCCCGTCGCTGCCGAGGCAGCGCTCGCCGCGCGGTTCGGTGCTGCGCGCGTCGAGACGTTCGAGGACGTCGGCGTCGCGGGACTCCATCGGGTGATCAGCATCCTCCCTTCCCTGCGGAAGGCTCGCGTCGTCGTCGTCGTCGCGGGGATGGAGGGTGCGTTGCCGTCCGTCGTCGCGGGACTCGTCGCGGCGCCCGTCATCGCCGTGCCGACCTCCGTCGGGTATGGCGCCTCGTTCGGCGGCCTCGCCGCGCTGCTCGGGATGCTCAACTCATGTTCGAGCGGCGTCTCCGTCGTCAACATCGACAACGGCTTCGGCGCGGGCGTCCAGGCGGCAATGATCAACCGGCGGTAGGTCCTCTCAAGACGGCGCCCTGCCGTGCCGAGATCCCTGGCGGCAGCACGTGCCTGGAGCTGACCGAGGGTCGCCGTCAACATGGACTCATCGCGCGTCATCAGCGTCGCGCTCGCCTTGGCCGTCGCCTGCGCGGCGCCTCGCGTGGACGCTGCTCCCGCCATCGAGGTGCGGTCGCTGCCGTCCGCGGAAGCGGGGGCTTCATCCGCGGACGAATGCCTAGCGCAGGACGGCACCTGGTGCGATGCGGTCGGCTGGCCCTGCAGCGCGTCGGCGGGGAGCGGGCAGACGACCGGTTGCAGCATGCGGGTCGCGGATCGGTGGGCGTTCAACGAGGGCGACTACTGTCGCGGCTGCCGCAGCACGTTCTACGTCGTCGTCGAGTGCGGCCGCGAGATGCACCTTCCGCTCGACGACATGGAGGGCGCCAGCATCAGCGTGACGGAGGTGCTGACCGGACATCCAGTGACGCTACGATGCCTCAATGACGCGGCGAAGGGCGCAGCGCCCGAGATCATCCGCTGCGTCGGGCCCGGCGGCGGACGCGGATACGGCCCCCCCTTCGATCGATCCGCGGATTCCGGCAGCGCGATCTCGTGGGGCTTCCCCGACTGCACGTGGCTCGGCGAGCTCACGTGCGCCGACATCCCCCCGGGCGGAGGAACGGTCGAGCGCGTGAGTCCCGGCGAGATGCAGACGATGGACTGCGCGGTCTCGTCGCCCTTCGGCCTCTGCGGTGTCTATCGCGTGGACATCGAGTCGGGCGGGTTCGAATGGGCGCTCTACGCGAATTGCGATGGATCGGCCGCGCCGCAGTTCCAGATCTTCTTCGACTGCTCGGAGGCCTTCGCCGCGTTCGACCCTCGGCCGGAGCTCGCTCTCGCGAACCTTGCCGCGAACGGGAGCTGCCCCTCCATCGACGTGCGCTTCGACGTGCAGAACCTCGGATGCTCCGACTTGCAGGGCTCCGTGCCCGTGCGCATCAGCTCGAGCTGTCCGCAGCAGCAGCCCGTCGATGTCGTCGTGCCGGGGCCCATCCCCGCCAACGGCGCCGTCGAGGTCAGCGTCCTTTTCACGGCGAGCTGCGCCGGCACGATCACCGTGACGGTCGATCCCGACGGCGTCATCCCGGAGTGCACCGAGTCGCCGGGCGTCGCCTCCTGCAACCAGGCGTCGGGCGTGCGCTCGCTGCGCGCGCCCATCGAGTGCTGCGCGGCGGTCCTCGACGCCCGCGCGAGCGACGGCGCGGGCTGTCCGGGCGAGCTCGTCACGCTCGATGGGTCCGCGAGCAGCGTCGCTCCGTGCGCGAATCCGCTGTATCGCTGGCTCGATGCGACGGGCGCCGTCGTCCAGGATTGGAGCCCCGAGCGGTCGCTCGACGTCGTGACGAGCTGCCCGTCGGCGACCTACGTGCTCGAGGCCTCGTGCGATGGCGAGCCCTGCATGAGGCAGGCGACGGCGACGGCGTCATGCGTGACGTCGTCGGCCGATGCCGGCGCCGACGTGAGCGCCTGCCTGGGTGATCCCGTCCAGCTCTCGGCCGCGGCCTCGATCGTGACGGACTGCGCGCAGCCAGAGTACCGCTGGCTCTTCCAGGGCGCGGAGGTGAGGGGCTGGGATCCCGATCCCACGCTCGCCATCGACGCGATCGCGCCTTCGCTCGCGGGCGCCTACGCTGCGGAGGTGCGCTGCGCAGGCCATCCCTGCTCGACGAGCGACGACGTCGTGGTCTCCTGCGATCAGGGCGCCACCTGTTGCAGGGCCGCGCTCTCGGCTGTCGCCGCAGACGTCGCGGGCTGCGCGGGAGATCGCGTGACGCTCGACGGCTCCGCGTCGCTCGTGGCGCCCTGCGCGCGACCGCTCTACCGATGGTCCGACGGCGTGGTGCAGCCGCAGGAGTGGTCAGAGGACGCGCGGCTCGACGTCACGATCACGGATGCACGCGACGACCGCTACCTGCTCGACGTCTCGTGCGAGGGCGAGAGCTGCATCAGCTCGACGACCGCGCGCGCGTTCCGCGTGCAGCCCTCGGCGAGCGCGGGCCCGGACGTGGCCGCCTGTGCCGGCAGCCGCCTCGTGCTGAGCGGCGCGTCGTCCGTCGTGACGCGCTGCGCGCGGCCCGAGTACCGATGGCTGCGCGGGGGCGTCGCGCTCGGGGAGTGGTCGCCGCATCCCACGCTGGATCTCGGCGCGCTCGATTGCGCGGCGGCCGGCGTGTACTCGGTGGAGGTTCGTTGTAGCGGGCTGGCATGCTCGTCGATTGACGAAGTTCTCGTCGCCTGCGCCTCGAGCGAGGCGCCTCCCGAGACGGCGGGACTGCGCCTCGCGCGACGGGGCGCGGGCCTCGCCGCGACGTGGCGACCGGTCGCCGTCGCCGACGGCTATCGGGTGCTGCGCGGCGGCCTCGACGCGCTGCGGCGGGAGCGCGCCTACGATCACGTCGCCGATGACGCCGAGGGTGCCGGCGCCTGCGACGTCGGCCTCGCGACGACCTGGACGGATCCCGATGACGCGACGGACGGTTCGCGCTGGTACTACCTCGTGATCCCATGGACTTCTTGCGGGGGCGACGGGGCGGCCGGGTTCGGCAGGATCGGCGACGAGCTGGTCCCGGAGCCCGTCAGGCATCGCACGCCGAGCTGCCCCTGACGCGATGCGGACCGATGCAGCGGGACCTCCGGCGCCCGTGCCCTTCGGGTCACCGTGACCCGCGCCTCGCAGCGGCCCGCATGGCAGGCGGCTTGCCTGCCTGACGGCGACTGCCCGAGCCTGCCAAGTTGCTGAAACGGCACGGAATCCCGGGCCCCCCGTTTCGCGCCTCCTTCCTTGACGCTGTCCGAACGCCGGCATATACATTCGCCGCAAGTCATCGGAAGCGGTCGCGCTCGGGCCTCGCAACTAGTCTGCGGACTGGCGGGCCGTTGCGCGCGAGCGCCTGAAGCAAGGACTTCTCATCTCGCTGCGGAGAGAAGCGAGACCGACGAGAGGCGGCCATGCGTGCGGGATGCACGCGGGAGCCGCACGAGTCCAGACACCAGGCACGACGGCCACGTCCGTCGCGCCGCGAAGCGCAGGTTGTCCCGTCGTTCAAAGGCGGCCCGCGCTTCGGAGCAGGGGTGCATGCAGTCTTCCGAGCAGGCTGGGTGGTCTTCACGCGGCAAGGGGACGTTTCCGTCGGGCTTCCTCGACGACGTCCGACATGCCGTGGGGATCGCCTCCGTCGTCGAGCAGCACGTCGCGCTGAAGCGCGCCGGCCGCACGCTGAAGGGTCTCTGCCCGTTCCACTCCGAGAAGACCCCTTCCTTCCACGTCGATGAGGCCAAGGGCTTCTATCACTGCTTCGGCTGCGGGGCCGGAGGAGACGTCTTCAAGTTCGTGATGCAGCTCGAAGCCCTGACGTTCCCCGAGGCCGTGCGCGCCGTAGCCGAGAAGGCGGGCCTGCGCGTGCCCGAGCTGCGCGCCCCGTCGGCCGCCGACGATCTTCGCGAGCGCATCCTCTCGATCAACGCGGCCGCGCAGGAGGTCTTCCTAGCGGAGCTCGGCGGCCAGCGAGCCGACGCGCGCGCGGCGCGCGAGTACCTCGCGAAGCGCGGCATCGGCGAGGACATCGTGACCGGCATGGGGCTCGGCTTCGCGCCCGAGAGCTGGAGCTTCCTCGGTCCGAAGCTCTCCGGCCGCTTCGAGGAGCGGGAGCTGACGGCGTCCGGCCTCCTCGCGCCGTCCACCGACGGCCGCTCGCCCTACGATCGGTTCCGCGGTCGCGTGACGTTCCCGATCCGCGCCGTGTCCGATCGCATCGTGGGATTCGGCGGGCGCATCCTCGGCGACGGCGAGCCGAAGTACCTCAACTCGCCGGAGACGCCGGTCTACACGAAGGGCCGTCACCTGTACGGCCTCGACAGGGCGCGCGCGGGCATCCGTCGCACGGGCCACGCGGTGATCGTCGAGGGCTACCTCGACTGCATCTCCCTGCACGCCCATGGCGTGGATCAGGCGGTGGCCGTGCTAGGCACGGCGCTGACGCCCGAGCAGGCCCGGCTGCTCGGACGCTTCACCAAGAAGGCCGTTCTCTCGTTCGACGGCGACACCGCGGGACAGCGCGCGGCGCAGCGCAGCGTCCCCGTGCTGCTGGCCGAGGGCTTCGACGTGCGCGTGCTCGAGCTCGCGGGCGGCGCGGATCCCGACGATCACGTGCGGCGCGTCGGCGGCCCCGCCTTCCAGCGGGAGGTCGAGCAGGCGGAGCCGTTCATGAGCTTCCTCGTCGGAATGGCGCGCCGCGAGCACGACGTCACGTCGCCGACGGGGCGCGTGAAGGCGCTGCACGACATCCTGCCGCTGGTGGTCGGCATCTCCGATCCGGTGCTGCGCGCCGAGCTCGCGGATGGCGCGGCGCTCGGCCTCGGCATCCGAGCCGAGCTCGTGCGCGAGGAAGTCCGCCGGATGTTGCGCCAGGGCCGGAGCGGCGCGCCGGCGCAAGCGGCCTCGCCCGTCGTCGAAGAGAAGGAGCCGGAGCACTCGCATGCGGAGGGCCAGCTCGTGACGTGGATGCTCGCCGACGCGCGCGCCCGGCGCGCCGCGCGCGAGCGCCTCGGCGCCGAGCTCGTGCGCGCGATGCCGCTGGGCGTGATCATCGGCGCGCTCATGAAGGTCGAGGAGCGCGACGACGCGCCGCTCGACATGGCTGATCTCATGGACGGCCTGCCGGAGGGCTGGCCGCGCCGCGTCGTGGCGCGCCTCGCCGTCGCGGGTCATCACGAGAGCGTCGATCCTCGCCTGCTGGGCGAGCGGATGGAGGCTCTCGCCGAGGCGCTGGGCGCAGGTCCCATGGACGACCTGCGGCGCAGGAAGGCCGAGCTGGATCGCCTCTGGACAGCGGCGAAGGCCAACGGCGACGAGGCATGGAAGCGCATTTATCAAGAAGCCACCGAAATAGGCAGGGCCATTCATCGATGAACTTCGATCTGCAACGGCGAAGCATCCCCGCCGAGGACAACGTGGGACGCCATCTCAGCTCCAAGCCAGGAGGCTCAGTGCACAAGATCGAGGAAAAGTACGAAGAGGTCGGCCAGCTCATCGCGCTGGGCAAGGAGAAGGGCTACCTCGAGTACGAGGACGTCCAGGAGAACCTTCCCGAGGAGCTCGTGGCCTCGACGGAGGAGATCGAGGAGGTCTTCATCCTTCTCGACGGCATGGGCATCGAGGTCATCGACCACGATCGCACGCCCATCAACAAGACGCCCCGCGACGACAAGAAGCTGCGCGTCGAGGACGAGGGCCGCCTCGAGATTCCCGCCTCCGGCCTCGAGAAGACGAACGATCCCGTGCGCATGTACCTGCGCGAGATGGGCACCGTCCCGCTGCTGACGCGCGAGGGCGAGGTCGCCATCGCGAAGCGGATCGAGCGGGGCGAGCTCATGGCGATGAAGTCGCTCACGCACAGCGACCTCGTCATGAAGCAGGTGTTCGCCGTCGCGGAGCAGGTCGCCATCAAGCGCGACACGGTGTTCCTCGGCGAGAACCTGCCGGCCTCCCCCACGGCGATGCCCATCGCGGACGTGGACGGCGAGGAGACCGAGTCGATGAAGCGGCGCGATCAGGTGCGCCGCGGCCTCACGGACATCCACCAGCTGCGCGCGGATCACGAGAAGCTCGTCAAGGGGCTCTCGCGCTTCAAGGGCGCGAAGAAGGGTCCGCGCTTCCGCGCGGCGGTCCGTCGCGGCCAGCGCGTGCTCGTGCAGATCGGTCGCGTCATGCGCGACATCCCCTACACGCCGCATCAGCGCGAGGAGCTCGCGCGGATCATCACGCGCCCCTACGAGCGCCTCATGGGCCTCGAGCGCCGGCGCCGGCGCGTCGAGGACAAGATCAAGGCGACGCGCTCCGAGGTGCGCCGCAAGGAGTACCTGCGCGAGCTCCGCGACGTCCGCAAGGAGATCGTCGAGTTCGAGGCGCTGACGGGGCTTCCGACGCCGGGCCTCAAGTCCACGGCGCAGCGCTACTACCGGGGCGCGCGCGAGGCGGAGCGGGCGAAGGCCGAGCTGATCGAGGCGAACCTGCGCCTCGTCGTCTCCATCGCCAAGAAGTACACCAACCGCGGCCTCCAGTTCCTGGACCTGATCCAGGAGGGCAACATCGGCCTGATGAAGGCGGTGGACAAGTTCGAGTGGCGCCGGGGCTACAAGTTCTCGACGTACGCGACGTGGTGGATCCGCCAGGCCATCACGCGCGCCATTGCCGATCAGGCGCGGACGATCCGCATCCCCGTGCACATGGTCGAGACGATCAACAAGCTCGTGCGGACGTCGCGCCAGCTCGTGCAGGAGAAGGGCCGCGAGCCCACGCCCGAGGAGATCGCGGATCGCCTGGGCATGCCCATCGCGAAGGTGCGCAAGGTCCTCAAGATCGCGCAGGAGCCCGTGTCGCTCGAGACGCCGATCGGCGAAGAGGAGGATTCGCATCTCGGCGACTTCATCGAGGATCGCGGGGCCATCTCGCCGCTCGACGCCGTCATCAGCCTCAACCGCCGCGAGCAGGCGGCTAAGGTGCTGAAGACGCTGTCGCCGCGCGAGGAGGAGGTGCTGAAGATGCGCTTCGGCATCGGTGATGGCTCGGAGCACACGCTCGAGGAGGTCGGCAAGAAGTTTGCCGTCACCCGCGAGCGCATCCGGCAGATCGAGTCGAAGGCGCTGCGCAAGCTCCGCCATCCCTCGCGCTCGCGCATGCTCGAAGCCTTCCTGCGCGGCACCGAGGTCTAGTCCCGCCTCACGGCGCGCGGCAGGTGCCGCGCGCCGGTCGACCTGACCGCGCGCCGGCTGCTACCGTCAGCGCGCCATGGACGAGGACGACGCGGCTGCACGGGACGCCCGCATGGGCGCGACGAGGCGTCGCGACGCCTGGCCGCTCGCCGCCGCCTGCGTGGTGTTTCCGATTCTCGGGCTGACCCTGCGCGGATATCGCCTCGTCTACCAGGACAATGCCCGGTGGATCGCGGCGATCCTCGAGACCGCGCATCCGGGCCCGCTCGCCGGCGAGGCCGTGCTGCGGACGCCGGAGATGAGCGTCGGCGGCCTCGTGCCGATCCTCGGCGCGATAGCGCGGCATGCGGGAGTCGCGTGGCCGTTCTTCGCGCTGCATCTCGTCGCAGCTTGCGGCGCGTCGGCGATGCTGGCGCTCGTTGCGCGGCGCCTCGGCGCCGGCAGGGCGGCTGTCGTGCTCACTGTCGCGCTGCTCTCGCGCGGCGTCTACGTCGGCAAGGCGGCGACGCTGACGCTCGAGGCCATGTTCCTGCCGCGGGCGCTGGCGCTGGTGCCGGGGCTCGGGGCCGTCCATCTCGCGCTCGCAGGCCGTCCGCTCCTCGCGGGACTCGTGACCGGAGTGGCGATCTCCATCAATCCCCTCACGGGAGGCTGCTTCGGCATGGCAGCGATGGCGCTGATCCTCGTGCATCCGGACAGGCGCCGCGGCATGCCGAGGCTGATCGCCGGAGCCGCGGCGACGGGAGGCTGGGTCGTCCTCGCGTGGGCTCTCCAGCAGCAGCCGATCGCCACCACGGTGACCGACGCCGAATGGCTGCGCATCGTCCGCGTCGCGACGATGGACATCGTCTCGTGGCCGGATGCGTGGGATTGGATGTGGGTCTTCCCGGCCGTCTCGATGGCCGCGCTCCTGGCGGGCGCCGCCCTCGGTCTCGCGGCGCGTGACGTCCTGGCCATCGCCCTCTCCGCCGTCGTCGCGATCGGCATCGGCGCGGCGGCGATCACGCTCGAGTCCGTGCCCCTGCTGGGACTCCAGTTCCCGCGCGGGGCGCAGGTCATGATGCTCGTCAGCCTCGTCGCCATGGCCGTGATCGCCCAGCGTCTCTTCGCACTGGGCCGCGCGGCCTCGGCGCTCGGCGCGGTGCTCGCTCTGTGCGCGATCGCGACGTGGTACGGATGGCTGCTCGTCCTCATGCCCATCGCCTGCGTCGTGGCGGCGAGCGGCTTGCCGAGACGTCCCCGCGTGGTGCTGCTCCTCGCGGCCGCAGCGTTCGTCCTCGCCGCGATCGTCTTCGCGGATCTCGCATGGATCGGCGTGCGCGAGACGGCGCGGCTCCCCTGGATCGCCGCGAGCGCTCTCGCCGGCGCGCTGCTCGCGACGCGGCTCCGCAGCGCCGCGGCGATGCTCGTCTTCGGCGTCGCCTGCGTGGGCGCCGTCGTGGCGATCGACGGGCCCGCTCCGGGCGACTGGCCGTGGCGAGGGGAGGACGGGCCCTCCGCCGGCCTGCATCGATGGGCCCGCGCGACGCCTGAGTCCACTCGCTTCGCGCTGTTCCCGCCGGAGGACGGATTCCGCGCACTGGCGCGCCGCCGCGTCGCCCTCGAGCCGCAGGATGCCCCGCCCACGCTTTCCGGTCGCGCGTACGCGCAGGCCTGGTGGCCTCGCTTCCAGGTGTTCGGCACCGAGCGGCCCGGCGAGTCCGCGATCGCCGCGCTCGAGGACGGCACGCTCGACGTGATCGCAGTGCGCCGCCGGCCAGCCGGTCCCCCGCTCCCCTTCCCGATTGCATGGCAGGACGGCACCTGGATCGCCCTCGTGCGCGAGGGTTCGCCGCTGCTCCATGGCGCGCGCGTCGTCGAGCCGCCGCCGAGCGGGTTCTAGCGGCGCCATCACCGTCGAGGGCCCGCGCGTGACGCGCGTGCGGCATCACGGCATGCTCCTCATCCCCCTCGAGGCGAGCAAGCATTGTTCAGCGCAGATCAGCTCGTGACGATGGTCGCCGTCATCGGCGGCGTCATCCTGATCACGGCGCTCTTGTCGGGGCTCATCGAGAAGAGCCGGCTTCCGCAGGTGGCCGTGTTCATCGGGCTCGGCGCGGTCCTGGGATCCGCGGGGCTCGGGCTCATGCACGTGGGCCTCGACTCGCCGATCCTGCGCGTCGTCGCGACGCTGAGCCTCGTGCTCGTGCTGTTCACGGATGCGCTGAACCTCGATCTGACCGACGCGCGGAAGCACCTCGGTCTCGCGGCCATCGTGCTGGGGCCGGGCACGCTGCTGTCGGCGGCCATCGTGACGCTCGGCGCATGGTCCATCCTCGGGCTGCCCCTCGCCGCATGCGCCATCCTCGGCGCGGCCCTCGCCTCGACGGATCCGGTCCTCCTGCGGGGCATCGTCCGCAACAAGTCGCTGCCCGGCGACGTGCGCCAGGCGCTGCGCCTCGAGAGCGGTCTCAATGACGCCGTGCTGGTCCCCATCGTCGTCATCGCGATGGGCTTCCTGCTTCCGACCGCGGAGCATGGCGACGGCTGGACAGGAGCCGTCGTGCGCACGCTGCTGCTGGGACCCGGCGCGGGCATCGCGGTGGGACTCGCGGGTGTTGCGGCGCTCGATCTGGTGCGGCGACGCGTGGGCGTGCGTCGCGACTACGAGTCGCTGTATTCGCTGGGGATCGCGTTCCTCGCCTACGCCGCCGCGGAAGCCGTTCACGGCAGTGGATTCCTCTCGGCGTTCGCGGCCGGGCTCACGATCCTCATGCTCGACGTCGACCTCTGCGACTGCTTCCTCGAGTATGGCGAGACGACGGCAGAGATGGCCCTCCTCTTCACGTTCGTGCTGCTCGGAAGCTCGCTCATCTGGACCGGCTTCGGCGTGCTCGACGGTCGCACGATCCTGTTCGTGCTCGTGGTGTTCATGGCGCGACCTGCGGCCTTCCTTCCCGCGCTCGCGATGACGTCCGTCCCGACGAGGAGTCGCTGGATGATCGCGTGGTTCGGGCCGCGCGGGCTCTCGTCGCTCCTTCTCGTGCTGCTCCCGGTCTTCGCGGGCGTCGCCGGCAGCGAGCGGCTGTTCTCGATCTGCTGCCTCGTCGTGCTCGCATCGGTCGTCGTCCATGGCGGCTCGCTGACGCTGCTGGCGCGTCGATGGACGCCCGCTGGCGGCGAGGCGCCAGCCTCCGCGCGGCCATCCGACGACGCCTCCCTCCGCAGGACGCTCGCGGAGGTGGAGCAGCTCGAGGCATCGTCCGCGAACGTCGTCGTGCTCGACGTCCGCACGGAACGGAGCCGCGATGCGAGCGGGCTCGATGCGAGCGGCACGCTGCGGGTGCCACCCGATGATGCCGTGCGCCGCGCCGAGGCTCTCGGCCTCGCGAAGGATGCGTGGCTCGTCGCCTTCTGTGGTTGAACGGCGGAAGCGACGAGCGCCCGTGTGGCGCTCGAGCTGAGGCGCGCCGGATGGCCGCGCGCGGTCGCGCTCGTCGGCGGCTTCGACGCATGGCGCACGGCGGGCCGACCGGTGCACGCGATCGGCGAAGGCGAGCCGCCCCGTGCGGTCGCTGTCGAGAAGACGTAGCATCTGCCTCGTCCCATGAGCGACGAGCTACATCCCGCCGCGGGGAGCGGCCCGCCTCCTCCGCCCTCGTCGCCGCCGCGCGAGGCCAATCCGCCGCGCGAAGGTCCGCCGCGTGGGCGTCGTCGGCGTCGTCCTACCTGGGGGGGCGTCGAGTCGAAGCCCGAGGAGCGCGGCCAGGCGGGCGCGCGACCGCCGCGATCCGATAGGGCCGAAGGCGATCGGCGTGATCGCGGGCGTCGTCCGACGTGGGGGGGCGTCGAGGCGAAGCCCGACGAGCGCGGCCAGGCGGGCGCGCGACCGCCGCGACCCGAACGAGCCGAGCGAGCACCGCGCCCCGAGAGGCCCGAAGGCGAGAGGCGCGATCGCGGGCGCGGTCGAGGCCGCAGGTCTCGGCGTGAGCGGCGCGACGAGGCGCCGCGCGAGGCCGCGCCGGCGGCCGCGCTCGAGAGCGCGCGCATCGACGCGAGCCTGCCCGTGGACGTGCCGCTCCTCGAGGACGAGGTCGCGGAGATGAGCAAGCACCTCCGCTTCCTCTTCAAGCATCGCGAGATCCTGCGCCTCAAGGTCAACGCACAGGAGGATCTCCTGCTCAACGGCGCGCGCCCGCCGACGCATCGCGGCCAGTGCGTGCACCTGCTGTCGAAGGTGGATCTCTCCGCGACGCAGAGCGCGCTCACGCGGATCTCCGATCCCAAGGCGAAGTCCGCGCTGCTCTCGGGCGTCGTGCGCTTCTCGACGGATCCGGGGATCCTGCTGCTCTACCTCGAGTCGCTCCACGACGTCGCCTCGCGCCAGGAGGCCGCCGCCGCCTTCGACGCGGCGATCGGGCGCGTGGACTTCGCGCAGCTCAGCTCCTCGCGCATGCGTCGCGTGCTCGATCTCATCGCAGCGACCTTCACGGGGCACGAGCGCGTGCAGGCGCTGTTCGGGCTTCTGCGCAACGACGGCTTCCGCGCCGCGTTCGACGCGTGCCGCGATGCGCTCCCCGACGCGCTGCTCGATCTCTTCGTGCCGCTGCGCGCCGCGCACGAGACGATCGTTCTCGGGCAGCCGAACCGCCATGGCGACGCGGCCCTGCGCTCGGGCGTTCGAGCGCTTCTCGACGCGCCGGTCGAAGTGCTGCGCTCGTTCCCGGACGCGGTGCGCGAGCGGCTCCTCGAGTCGGCCGTGCAGTGGCTCGACGATCCCTCGCTCGCCGACCGCGCGACCGACGCGCTGCTCGAGACGTCGCCGCGAGAGAGCCGCACCTTCAGCCGCCTCGCGATGCTGCGGGTGCAGGAGCTGCTGCGCCGCCACGAGGATGCGCGCGCCGAGGCGCTGCTCGAGCAGGTGAAGGCAGCGCATCCCTCGTTCCAGATGCCGGGCAAGTGGCTCCAGGCGCTCCGCGCGCCGCGGGTCGCGCGCCTCGCGCTCTGGGAGGAGGACGCGAGTCGCCGCGCGTCCTCGCGCTTCCGCTCCGCGTTCTGGCTGGACGCGCAGCACTCAGCGTGGGTCCGCCTCGGCGCGAAGGAGGACGCGGACGCGTTCCTGCGCGATGCGCTGCTCCAGCGCCAGGTCGCCGGCGCCGGCGTGGTTCCCGTCCTCGAGTGCGGTGTTGCGGACGACGGCACGCCCTACGCGGTGCTGCCGATCCTCGGGCGGCCCGTCGAGTCGTGGCTCGAGCGCCGCGGGCTCTCCGATGACGCGCTGGTTGCGCTCGCGCTCGCCGGCGCGCAGGTGCTGCTAGGCCTCGCGCTCGCCGGCGTCCGCCTGCCCGATGCCGCGCCCGGTCGCTTCCTCGGCGTGGACGCCGAGACGCCGCTGCTGTGGGCGGGCGATCTCTCGGGCGCGCAGCGCGCGACGCCCGAAGCGGCGCAGGAAGGACATCGCGCGCTTGCGACCTCCTGGTGCGCCGCCCTGGAGCGCGCGCGCCGTGAGTCTCGCGTCCCCCTGCGCCCCCTCGACGACGGAGCGGGCGCGCTGCCCGATCTCATCCGCGCCCTCGCCGCGCGGATGTAGCGCGCCCGCTCACCCGTCCCGCGGCCGCTAGGGCCGGGGACCGCCGCCGCCGCCGAAGACGGCGCCCATGAGACGCACGACGTCCATCTGCAGCTGCGAGACCGTGCCCTCGAGCGCGTCGACGCGAGCGCGGAGAGCCGCGTTCTCGTCAGCCAGCGCCTGATCGGCTGACGCGCGCGCCGCGGACTCCGCCGAGACGGCGCCGAGCGACGCGCCATCGCCGGCTGCGCGCGCGGCGGCCTCGGCGTCGAGCTCAACCTGCGTCGCGACGTCGAAGGAGAGATCGCCCGCGCCGATGGCGCCTGCGCGAAGGAAGGCGCTGCTGTCGAAGCCATCGAGGAGATCGGCGTTCGTCGCGAAGTCGGCGCGCGAGGCGCGATTCGCGACGTCGGCGCTGGCCGCCGAGTCCGCGCGCGTCGCGGCGTCCGCGCGATCGGCCACGTCGGCCCGCGCGGCGCTGTCGGCGCGCGTTGCCGAGTCGGCAGAGGCTGCGCGGGCTGCGACGTCGGCGCTCGCCGCCGAGTCGGCTCGCGTTGCGGCATCCGCGCGATCGGCCGCGTCAGCACGTGCGGCGCGATCCGCGGATGCCGCGCTGTCGGCGCGATCGGCGCGCGTAGCCGAGTCGGCGGAGACGGCGCGCGTGGCGCGATCCGCGATGGCCGCGCGATCTGCGGAGCCCGCGACGTCGGCGCTGGTCGCGTGATCGCAGCGGGCGGCCGTGGCGGCGACATCCGCGCTCGCCGCGGAGTCGGCGCGCGTCGCCGCGTCCGCGCGACGCGCCACGTCGGCGCTCGCCGCGTGATTCGCCTCGCTGGCCGAGTCGGCCGTCCCTGCGCTCCCCGCGCGATCGGCGACGTCCGCATGATCCGCGTTCGTCGCGTGATCGGTGCTCCCCGCCCGATCCGCGATGTCGGCGCGATCGGCGCTCGCTGCGCGATCCGCGCTGACCGCGCGATCCGCCGCATCGGCGTGGCGCGCCCGCATCGCCATGTCGGCCGTCGCGGCCTGATCCGCCGCGCGCGCCATGTCGGCGCTCGTCGCGTGTCCGGCTCGCGCGGCCTCGTCCGCCCGCAGCGCGTGATCCGCCTCGAGGGCATGGTCCGTCTCGCGCACGTGCAGCGCGACGTCCGCCTCCGTCGCGTGATCCGCGCGCAGCGCGTGATCGGCCTCGTCGGCATGCGACGCGTTGCGCACCTCGAGCGCGACGCGCGCCAGATCGGCCTCGTCGGCATGATCCGCGTCGAGCGCCCGATCGGCCTCGTCGGCATGCGCGCTGCTGCCCGCCTCCTCAGCCCGCAGCGCGTGGAGGGCGAAAGCCACCGGCTCGAGCTTCAGCGTGATGTCAGGCGCACCGCAGGATGCCGCGTCGCGGCGCGAGCACGCGCCCTGGGGGCACTCGGCCATGCCCAGGAAGAGATCGCCGTCCGGCAGGTCAGGCAAGGTGTTGCCGGCGCCGAGCACCACGTCGAACGCCGCCATCTTCGAGCGCAGGTGCACGCCGCAGAGCAGCTCGCTGAACACGACGTTCCCTCCGGCATCGATCACGTCGGCGCGCACGTCGGCCGTCGTGTCGTTGCCGCCGCTGCCGCGCTCGGGATGGAGGGCGCCGCTGGCGGCGAGACGCCGGGGGAAGTCGTCGGCGCGCAGCGACGCTGCGGCGCCGAAGGCGAGAGCGGCGAACATGACGAGGTGGCGGGTGGGCTTCATGCAACATCTCCTGGGAGGCGCGGAGCCTCGGGCGCCCATGTAGAGCACGTGCGATGCCATCCCGCGGCCGATCCCCGCTGGGGATCCGCAAGTCACGCTGGCTTAGCGACTTGCGCTCGCCGCAGGCGCCTCGTGCCGCAGCGTCCCGGAGGCGCGCGATTCATGGCTTGCCCTGCACCTTCCTGGGAGCGTTCATGTCAGGCCCGGAGGATGCCGAAGTGAAGGGAGGAGGTCGCATGCCGCTCCTCAGCGTTCGGGGACCCGATGGGCCGCCCGTCACCTACCGCTCCGAAGCCGACGTCATCACCGTCGGCCGCGCGCCGTCGAACGACGTGGTGCTTCGGCACGCGGACGTGTCGCGGCGCCACGTCGAGATCCGCCGGCACGAGGGAGGATGGATCGTCGCGGACATGGGCAGCTCGAACGGCGCCTGGCTCAACGGGCGCCCACTCGTCGGCCAGGAGCCGCTTCGAAGGGGCGACGAGATTGTCGTCGGTCCGACCGCCATCGTGTTCGACGTCGAGATCGAGGGCTCGGAGCGGCGCGACGCTGCCGCTGAGGTGAGCGAGCCGAACGACGATGGACTCGTCGGCGACTCCGCCGCGATGCGCGTGATCCGCGACGGACTCGACCGGGTGGCGACCTCGCTCGCGACGGTGCTCGTGACGGGCGAGAGCGGCACGGGCAAGGAGCTCGTCGCGCAGGCGCTGCACGCGCGCTCGCCGCGCCGCGACGGCCCGCTCGTGGTGGTGAACTGCCCGATGCTGCGCGGGAGCCTCCTCGAGGCGGAGCTTTTCGGCGTCGAGCGCGGCGTCGCGACGGGCGTTGTCGCGCGGACGGGGCGCCTCGAGAAGGCGAACGGCGGCACGCTCTTCCTCGACGAGGTCGGAGATCTCGACGCGGTCGCGCAGTCGATGCTGCTGCGCTTCCTGCACGACCGGACGATCGAGCGCCTCGGCGGCCGCGAGACCATCCGCCTCGACGTCCGCATCGTCTCGGCGACGAGCCGGGATCTCGACGAGGACGTGCGCCTGGGGGCGTTCCGGCAGGATCTGTTGCACCGCCTCGACGTCGTGCACCTGCGCATGCCGCCCCTGCGCGAGCGGCGCGAGGACGTCGCGGCGCTCGTCGCGCACTTCCTCGCGCGCGAGGGCGGTCCCGGGACGCGCCTCGCGCCCGATGCGCGCCGCGCGCTGCTCGAGCATGACTATCCGGGCAACGTGCGACAGCTCGAGCACGCCATCGAGAGCGCCGTGCTGCTGTCCGGCGGCGGCATCATCCGAGTCGAGCACCTGCCCGCGAGCTTCCGCCGCGTCACGCCGCGGCTCGGCCCCCCGGAGAGCGATGCGCAACGGGCCGCCATGCTGCTCGATCGCGTCGTCGCCGGCGAGAGCTTCTGGACGATCGTGCGTGAGCCCTACCTCAGGCGCGAGATCTCGCGCGGCGTCGCCTGCGAGCTCATCCGGCAGGCGCGTGCCCGCTGCGGTCCGCACGCGACGCTGCGCGACGTCGCGCGCCTCCTCGGCGTCGAGCGCCAGCACAAGAAGCTCCTCAACTTCCTGTGGTCCCAGCGCCTGCGCGAGCGTGACGCCGAGCTCGCCGCTGCGGGCACGGAGCGACGATAGCAATGCTCGGCCGCGGGAAGCGCCCGACGGCGTGGCATCATCGCCGCGGACCCGTAGCTCAACGGTCAGAGCCGCCGGCTCATAACCGGTCCGATGTAGGTTCGAATCCTACCGGGTCCAACGACGAGTCTCATGCCGTGGCGCGACGAGCCGGCGGCGCCGGCTCATGACCGGTCCGATGTAGGTTCGAATCCTAC
>Ga0315912_10001784_pt1 | contig 24792 bp, 20 predicted proteins | sample VfabasoilMG_FD_204469 | JGI IMG/M metagenome (GOLD analysis project Ga0315912, IMG submission 204469) | Garden soil microbial communities collected in Santa Monica, California, United States - V. faba soil | ecosystem: Environmental > Terrestrial > Soil > Garden | place: USA: California... | reverse complement strand
CTTGGTGCGGCGGTCACCCTTACCCATTCGATTCTTCCTTGTTCTGCGCGATCCACAGCAGCGCGGCTTCGATATCGGACAGCTGCGCGGCAGTCATGCCAGGGATGCGGCCACCGCCGGCTTCCTGCTTGACGCGCGCTAGCTCGGTCGAAGAAACCGTGCTTACCCAGGTGAGCCCGCGGCGCACCTTGCTGGTGAATTTTTGGGATTTTTCTTCAGTCATGTCGACTCCTCGTCACCTCATCGCGGGCGAAACATAGCGTTTCTAACGATATCGCGCCAGAACTTTCGCGAGGGCGGCAGACCCCGGCGACAGCCGGGAGTGGGGAATCTGGTTGAGCGGAATAGCCGGTGTCTCATTGACATCGTGGAACTCTTTACCATTCGTATCCACGTAGAGCAGGCCGGTCAGGAATTCTCCCTTCTTCAACCGCTCCTGGATGGCGGCCGTGGCCCGGGAGCGATCGGTGGGGTCATAGGCCGCATCGAGTTTGCGCAGCAGTATCCGGCTGCCATCGTGCAGCACCACCGGCAGGGAATCGCCCGCGGAATACTCGGCCGAGATTTCCTTCTGGAAGGGCACGAAGTCGGCGTTCACCGCGGCGTCGTAGTGCTCGCGCGTGTACTGGTAGCTCTTGGTCGAACCCTCGTGATCGTTGAACGTGACGCAGGGCGACAGCACGTCGATCAGCGCGAAACCCTTGTGACGCATCGCAGCCTGGATCAGCGGCACCAGCTGCTGCTTGTCGCCGGAGAAGCTGCGCGCCACGAACGTGGCACCCAGGGTCAGGGCGAGCAGGACGGGATCGATCGGCGGCTGTTGATTGACCTCACCCTTCTTGGCCTTCGTGCCCACGTCCGCCGACGCGGAGAACTGGCCCTTGGTGAGACCGTACACACCGTTGTTCTCGATGATGTACGCCATGTTGAGATTGCGGCGGATCGCGTGGCAGAACTGGCCGAGACCGATGGACAGCGTGTCGCCATCGCCGGAGACGCCCACGTAGGTGAGGCTGCGGTTGGCCGCGTTCGCGCCCATGGCGATCGACGGCATGCGTCCGTGCACGGAGTTGAATCCGTGTCCGCCACTCACGAAGTACGCCGTGGTCTTGGACGAACAGCCGATGCCCGACAGCTTGACCATGTTCTGCGGCTCGATGTCGAGACCCCAGGTGGCTTCAATAATGGCCGCGGTGATGCTGTCGTGGCCGCAGCCCGCGCACAGCGTGGACAGGCCGCCTTCGTAATCGCGGCGCGTCAGGCCCAGCGCATTCTTCGGCAACGAGGGATGACGGACTTTTGGCTTCGGCAGAAAAGTCATGCGAGGCCTCCGGAAGTCTTGGCCGCGGTGGCGGGAACCACCTCGGGCTTGCGCGTCTTGGGTTCGACCTCGGCGAGCACACCCTTGACGATGAACTCCGAGGAGATGGGCAGGCCGCTGTAGTGCAGCAACGAGCGCAGTTTTTCCTTGGGTACGCGCGTCTCGAGCGTCAGCAGCGAGCGCATCTGCGCGTCGCGGTTCTGCTCGACCACGAACACCAGCTTGTGCGACTCGAGGAATTTCTCCACGTCCTCGCCGAACGGAAACGACCGCAGGCGCATGTAGTTAGCCTTGAGCCCGTGACCCGAGAGGATGTCCAGCGCCTCGCGCACCGCGCCATCCGAGCTGCCGTACGCCACCACCGCGATGTCGATCCTGGCGTCCTGCTCGATGACCGGCGCGGGCACCAGCCGCTTCGCGGTGTGGAACTTGCGCACCAGGCGATCGAGCACGATCTGGTACTCGGCCGAATCCTCGGTGTAGGCGCCGTACTGCGTATGTCCCGAGCCGCGCGTGAAATACGCGCCCTTCGGATGCACACCCGGCAGCGTGCGCCAGGGAATGCCGTCGCCGTCCACGTCGAGATAGCGATGGAACTTCTCGAGCTTCGCGATCTCGTCCTTCTCGAGCACCTTGCCGCGATCCGGGACGTAGTTGTCATCCCACTTGAGATCCGGGCACATCCAGTCGTTCATGCCGATGTCGAGGTCCGACATCACCATGATCGGCGTCTGCAGGCGTTCGGCGAGATCGAAGGCATCGCGCGCGAAGTAGAAACATTCTTCGGGGTCACGCGGATAGAGGCACACGTGCTTGGTGTCGCCATGCGAGGCGTAGGCCCCTTCCAGGATGTCGCACTGCTGGGTGCGCGTGGGCATGCCTGTTGAAGGACCCACGCGCTGGATGTCGAACAACACCGCCGGTACCTCGGCGTAGTACGCGAGGCCGAGGAACTCGTTCATCAGCGACACGCCCGGTCCACTGGTGGCCGTGAAGGCGCGCGCGCCATTCCACGACGCGCCCAGCACCATGCCGATGGCCGCGAGTTCGTCCTCGGCCTGGATGAAGGCGAAGTTCTTGCGCCCCGTCTCGGGATCCACGCGCAGCTTGTCGGCGAAGGCCTTGTAGGCGTCCATCAAGGAGGTGGATGGCGTGATGGGATACCAGGCGCCCACGGTGGCGCCCGCGAACACGCAGCCCAGGCCGGCGGCCGTATTGCCGTCGATCATGATGTGGCCGGTGGTCTTGGAGCCTTCCGACAGTTTCGTCACCCGGAGCGGCAGCGGACATTGCAGGTTGGCCTTCGCGTAGTCGTAGCCCAGCTGGATGGCCTTCATGTTCGAGTCGACCAGCTGCGGCTTCTTCGCATAGGTCTCGGCCAGCAGCTCGCGGATCTTCGCCACGTCCAGATCCAGCAGCGCCGCGAGCACACCGGCGTAGCAGATGTTCTTCATGAGGATGCGCGTGCGCACCCCGTTGAAGTTCTCGTTGCAGAGCTTCGCCAGCGGCACGCCCAGCACCGTGATGTCGTCGCGCGCCAGCAGCGCGGGCCTGGGCCAGGTCGAGTCGTAAATCAGGTAGCCGCCGCTCGAGACTTCGCGCACGTCCCGCGCGTAGGTCTCCGCGTTCATCGCCACCATGAGATCGATCTTCCCCGAGCGCGCGACGTAGGAATCTTTCGTCACGCGGATTTCGTACCAGGTGGGCAGGCCCTGGATGTTCGACGGGAAGTAGTTCTTGCCCATGACCGGCACGCCGCTGCGGAAGATGGATTTCATCAGCAGCGTATTCGCGCTGGCCGAGCCGGTGCCATTCACCGTCGCGATCTTGATCGCGAAGTCGTTGGTTCTGTCTTGGGTCATCAGGCGCTCTTGGGCATCTTCGCCGCGGTGGCGGCAGCTTCGTCCTCGGCATGAGGCCACTGCACGAAGGACTTCTGCATGTCCCAGGCCGCCGTCGGGCAGCGCTCGGCGCACAGGCCGCAGTGCACACACAGGTCTTCGTCTTTGACCATGACACGCGCCGTGTGTTTCAGCGGCGACGATACGTACAAGGCCTGAGTGACATTCTTCGCCGGCGCCTTGAGGCGCGTACGCAGGTCGGCCTCTTCTCCGTTGTGCGTGATGGTGAGGCAGTCCACCGGGCAGATGTCGATGCAGGCGTCGCACTCGATGCACAGCTTGGTCTCGAACACCGTCTGCACGTCGCAGTTGAGACAGCGCTGCACCTCTTTTTCGATCTGCTCGGCCGTGAACCCGAGCTCGACTTCGATGTTGAGCTTCTTGAAGCGTTCCTTGAGCGACACGTGCGGCATGAGACGCCGCTCGGCCGGGTTGTAGTCGTTGGCATACGACCACTCGTGCATGCCCATCTTGCGCGATTGCAGGTTCACGCCCGGTGGCAGGCGTTCGGCCACGCTCTTGCCCTGGCAGTGGTTGTGGATGGAAACGGCGGCCTGGTGCCCGTGCTCCACGGCCCAGATGATGTTCTTGGGGCCGAAGGCCGCATCGCCACCGAAGAACACGCCCGGACGCGTGGACTCGAAAGTCTTCGCGTCCACCTTGGGCACATCCCACTTGTCGAATTCGATGCCGAGATCGCGCTCGATCCAGGGAAACGCGTTCTCCTGGCCGATGGCGAGGATCACGTCGTCGGCTTCGAGGAATTCCTCGCCGGTGATGCGCTCGGCCGTGATGCGGCCCTGCGCGTCGGTGTCGTACTCCATCACGTCGAAGGTCATGCCCTTCAACTTGCCGTTCTCCAGCACGAAATTCTTCGGCGAACGGTTGATGACGATCTTCACGTGCTCTTCTTCCGCGTCTTCCAGCTCCCACCCCGACGCCTTGAAGAACTGGCGCGGCTTGCGCGCCATCACCTTCACATCGTCCGCGCCGAGGCGCAGCGAGGTGCGGCAGCAATCCATGGCGGTGTTGCCGACGCCGATGATGAGAACCTTCTTGCCGATGGACTTGATGTGCTCGAAGGCCACCGATTCCAGCCAGGTGATGCCGATGTGGATGTTGGCCGCGCCTTCCTGGCGACCGGGCAGTTTCAGTTCCTTGCCCTTGGGCGCGCCCGCGCCGACGAACACCGCGTCGAAACCGCCCTTGTCCAGCATCTCGCGCAGCGACTTGATGGGGTGGTTGAGCTTGAGATCCACGCCCATGTCGACAATCTGCGCAATCTCGTCGTTGAGCACCTCGGCCGGCAGCCGAAACGACGGAATGTTGGTGCGCATGAGGCCACCGGGCACACCGAACTGCTCGAAGATCGTGACCGAGTAGCCGAGCGGCATCAGGTCATTGGCCACGGTCAGCGAGGCGCAGCCCGCGCCGATCAGCGCCACCTTCTTGCCGTTCTTGAGCTTCGGGATGCGAGGCAGGCGTCCCGAGATGTCTTCGTCCCGGTGATCGGCCGCGACACGCTTGAGGCGGCAGATCGCCACCGGTTTTTCCTCGACCCGACCCCGCCGGCAGGCCGGCTCGCAGGGCCGGTCGCAGACGCGACCGAGAATTCCAGGGAATACGTTCGAATGCCGGTTCACCAGGTAGGCGTCGGTGAAACGGCCTTGGGCGATGAGTCGAATGTATTCGGGAACGTCAGTATGTGCTGGGCAAGCCCATTGGCAATCCACGACCTTGTGAAAGTAATCGGGTTGCGAAGTATCCGTTGGTTGCATATCCCCCCGGTAAAAGCCGCCAGTTTTCCCCCTCCGGCGTGCGGCCGAGTATAGGCTTCGCCGGGCACCCATGACGACTTCCCAACAATTTCAGGCCGTTGAGATCAAGGTACGCACCCGATCGCGTGTCCTGGAGGTGGCTTTCGAGGACGGCGCGCGATTCCAGCTGCCTTTCGAGTACCTGCGCGTGCACTCACCCTCGGCCGAGGTGAAGGGTCACGGACCGGGACAGGAGGTCCTGGTCACGGGCAAGCAGAACGTCGGAATTCACGGCATCGAGCCCGTGGGGCAGTACGCGGTGAAGCTGGTGTTCGACGACGGCCACGACAGCGGGCTCTATTCGTGGAAGTACCTGCGGGAGCTGGGCGACAGCTACCAGCAAAACTGGGCGAGATACCAAGCTCGAGTCCAGGCTGCCCAACAGTGAATTGCGGAGCCGCCCTTCGGTTGGCGACATAAAAAAGGCCGGGTTTTTGACCCGGCCTTTGCAAGACCCCCGCTCGAATAGTTGGGCTTTGTAACTAAAGCCCGCCCCGACGGCAAGCGCTTTCTCGTGACAACGTACGACACGACTATACTTCCCACCCTGTGAGCAAGCCCGACCAGAACCCCGAGACCGATTTTGGTTACCAGCGCGTGCCCTTGGGCGAAAAGCAGGGGCGCGTACGCGGCGTGTTCGATTCGGTGGCACCGAACTACGACCTGATGAACGACCTCATGTCCGGCGGCGCGCACCGGCTGTGGAAGGAATTCACGCTGTCGCTGACGGGACTTCGCGCCGGCCAGCGCGCTCTCGACGTGGCCGGCGGCACCGGCGACCTGACCGCGGGTCTCGCCAAACAAGTGGGCAAGTCCGGCGTTGTCATTCTCTCGGACATCAACGCCGCCATGCTGGGTGAAGGTCGCGATCGCCTGCTCGACTCCGGCCTGGTCGGCAATGTCTCCTGCGTGCTCGCGAACGCGGAAAAACTCCCCTTCGCGGATTCACAATTCGACTGCGTCACCATCGGCTTCGGCCTGCGCAACGTCACCGACAAGCCAGCCGCACTGGCCGACATGCGCCGCGTGCTGAAGCCGGGCGGTCAGTTGCTGGTGCTGGAGTTCTCGCAGCCCGTGCTGCCGCTGCTCAAGCCGCTGTACGACCTCTATTCCTTCCGAGTGCTGCCGCTGCTCGGCAAATTCGTGGCCCGGGACGAGGCCAGCTATCGCTATCTCGCCGAATCCATCCGCATGCATCCCGACCAGGAGACCCTGCTCGGATTGATGCAGGAGGCCGGACTCGAAGACTGCCGCTATCACAATCTCACCGGCGGAATCGTGGCGGTCCACCGGGGCTATCGTTATTGATGCTGACCCAGGCGATCGAGAACCTGCTCAACCGCAATCTGCCGCGCAGTCCGCGCGCGCAGGAGCTGTGTGAAATCCTCAAGGGCAAGTCGGTGCGCATCGAGGCGCAGGGCCCGGGGTGGAGCCTCGATTGCGAGTCACTGGGCAGCTCGCTGCGCCTCGGCAAGTCTGCCGAGTCCTCGAAGACTCCGGACGCGGAGATCACCGGCAGCCTGGTGAATCTCGCCGCGCTCGCCGGCCCGGATCCCGAGCAGGTGATCCAGCGCGGTGACGTCACCATCCGCGGTGACGCCGAGGTCGCGCAGAAATTCCGCGAGCTGGCGATGCTGCTCAAGCCCGATGTCGAAGAAGAACTGTCGCGCCTGATCGGCGACTCGCCCGCGCACCAGGCCATGCGCTTCGCGCGCATGTTGACCGACTTCGGCCGCCGCGCGGTGCGCACCGGCACGCGCAACATGGCCGAATACCTCGCGCACGAGCGTGGCGACCTGGTGCCGCGCGCCGAGGCCGAGGATTTCTACCGCGGCGTCGAGCGCCTGCGCGAAGATCTCGACCGGATCGAGGCGCGTGCCCGCATCGTCGAGCAGGCCCTCGCGCCACCTCCCGGAAACGACCGATGAAACTGCGGGTCATTGCCAGGCTCATCGAGATCCAGCGCGTGCTGGTACGGCACGGCCTCGACGAATTCGTGCGTGCCACGCACCTGTATCGGCCGCTGCGGTTCCTGTTCCTGCTCTCGCCCTGGACCTGGGCCGTGCGCCGCCGCCCGGAACCGCGCGCCGTGCGGCTGCGCGAAGCGCTGCAGGAACTCGGGCCCATCTTCGTGAAATTCGGCCAGGCCTTGTCCACGCGCCGCGACCTGCTGCCGCCGGACATCGCCGAGGAGCTGGCCAAGCTGCAGGATCGGGTACCGCCGTTCGACGGCCGCGTCGCGCGCCGCATCGTCGAGGAGGCCTACGGCCGCTCGGTGGAGCAGGTGTTCTCGAGCTTCGAGGAAAAACCGCTGGCCGCGGCCTCGATTGCCCAGGTGCACGCGGCGGAGCTGCGTTCCGACGTGGTGCTGAACGGCGCCAAGACCCGCGAGGTGGTGGTCAAGGTGCTACGACCCGGCATGCACGAGGTCATCGCGCGCGACCTCGAGGTGCTGCACGCGCTTGCCGCCTTCGCGCACAACAACTGGGACGGCAGCAAGCGGCTGCGCCCCATGGAAATCGTGCGCGAGTACGAGAAGACCATTCTCGATGAGCTGGATCTCATGCGCGAAGCGGGCAATGCCTCGCAGCTGCGCCGCAACTGGGAAAACTCGCCTCTTCTATATGTTCCGGCCGTGCACTGGGATTTCTGCCGGCCCGGCGTCATGGTCATGGAACGCATCCGCGGGGTGCAGATCTCCAACATGGCGAAGCTGCGCGAGGCGGGCACCGACATCCGGCGCCTCGCCGAGAACGGCGTCGAGATCTTCTTCACGCAGGTGTTCAAGCACAATTTCTTCCACGCGGACATGCACCCCGGGAACATCTTCGTGCTCATCGACAACCCGGCGCAGCCGAAATACGCGGCCGTGGATTTCGGCATCGTGGGCACGCTGGATCCGCGCGACCAGTACTACCTCGCCGAGAATTTCCTGGCGGTGTTCGATCGCGATTATCGAAGGGTGGCCACGCTGCACCTCGAATCGGGTTGGGTTCCCGAGGGTTCGCGGGTCGACGAGATGGAATCGGCGATCCGCACGGTGTGCGAGCCCATCTTCAACAAGCCGCTCAAGGAAATTTCCTTCGGCACCGTGCTGCTGCGGCTGTTCGAGATTTCACGGCGCTTCAATGTCGAAGTGCAGCCGCAGCTCATCCTGCTGCAGAAGACGCTGCTCAATATCGAAGGACTCGGGCGCGACCTGTACCCCGACCTCGACATCTTCAAGACGGCGGGTCCCATCATGCGCGACTGGATGCGCGAGAAGATGAGCGGCCGCACGCTGCTCGAAAACGCGCGCACGCAGATTCCCGACATCCTCTCCAGCCTGCAGACGCTGGCGCCGCTGGTGCGTTCGGCCGTGCAGCGGGCCCAGGATGGCAAACTGCGGCTGGCCGTGGACGCGCCGGAAATATCCGCGTTGCGCAACGAGATCAAGCGCAGCAACCGGCGGCGCGATCGCATCACCATCGCCGCGGCGATCTTGTTGGGCGGCGTGGTCTGGCTGGCGCTGGGCCGCGATCCCGACTGGGTGGGCTGGGCGCTGAGCGGTGTGGGCGCCGCGTGGCTGATCGCGATGATTCGTCGCTGACGGGGTCGCTAACGCCGTTTCGGCTTGCGGCCGATCACGCTCCACATGATGGGCGACGGTATCGCGAACTCCTCCTCGCTGAGACGCGCCAGGTCGGCATCGATCTCACGCTGGGTGATCAGGCCCGCGGCGATCAGGTCGCCGCCGATCTGGTCGAAATTCACGCGCATGAGATCCGAGCCGCCGTTGCCACGGTCGAACATCACCATGCGTCCCTCGGCGGAAACCTGCTCGAGGCCGAGCGCGCGAAACCTTCCATGCAGGCGGCGACCGTAGTAACCGTCCTGGTTGCGCGTCAGGTATTTGCGCACCGCCTCGGAGGTGGGCAGCGGAGTCTCGAAGGGGTTGAGGCCGGCATCGGCCTGCACCGAGGCGGAGTCGAAATCTTCGATGACCAGCCAGCCACCGGGCTTCAGCGCCTGCACCATGCGTTCGATGGCATTCTCGCGCTCCAGCACGTGGATCATGACCAGCCGCGCGTGCCCGAGATCGAATGAGTCCGGCGGCAGCGGATCGCGCGCGATGTCGTGCTTCACCACCTCGAGATTCGGTGGCGCGATGGCCCGACCCCGTTCGATGATGCGCGTGTCGATGTCGGTGCACAGCACGCTGCCTCCCGGGCCCACGCGTCCCGCCATCCAGCGCGCCACGCTGCCGCCGCCACCGCCCACTTCGAGGCAACGCCAGCCGGGCGCGAGGCCGGTGCTGTCGAGCACGCGCCGCGTGGTGCCGTCATAGAGACGCGACAGGATGTCCATGCGCGCGCCGGCCTGGACGTCGGCGTTGGACAGTGGATAGGCGGTATCGATGGGCACTCTCAGTCCTCCGGCAATTCGGCGCTGGGCTCGGGCAGCCAATGGCTGGCCACCAGGGCGCAGACGGTGGCGATCACCGCGACGGTGGCCATCGAATGCGCGAGTTTCAGTGTGGGCGTGGCGCCGGGCAATACATTGGCGAGCTGGGTGGTGGCCAGCGCCGCCAGCGGCGCGAGCATGCGGCCGCCCAAGCTCATGGCGAAACTCTCCCCCGTACCGCGCAGATGCACCGGAAACACTCTCGGCAGGTAGTTACCCCAGAAGCTGTATTGCACACCCACCACCAGCGTCACCATCAGCACTGCGTACTTGAACGTGTCGGCATCGTTGAGTGCCGGCCCGAGAAACACCAGCGGGAACAGGCCGAGTCCGACCCACAACATGCCGCGCAACATCGGCCGCCGGCTGATGAACCACACCACGAGCCCGGCGAGCAGGAATCTTCCCAGCAGTGCGCCGGTGTCCACGTGCAGGTGCACCCAGCTCACCCACTGTTCCTGTTCCACGCGCGGCAATGCCGCCACCTGCGGCAGGCCCGGCACGACGCGGGGAATGTGCTGCAGCATGCCGAAGGCCAGCGCATAGCAGCATCCCACTAACAAGGTACTCACCAGCGTCACGCGCTTCAGTCGCGGCGTCAGGAGTTCCGCGAAGCTGGGACGGCGCAAGGTGCCCGCGGCGCGTTTCGCGCTCCACACCGGCGACTCCGGCAGGAAGGGTCGCAGGATGATCAGCGGGATCGCGGGTATCGCACCGAAGATGAAGGCATAGCGCCAGGGAGTGTGGGCGCCGTGAATTTCCGGGAACTGGTCCGCCCAGGTCACCGCGGCGTAGTACACGCCCGCGATCATGAAGTTTCCCAGCGTGGCGCAGACCTGCGCGAACCCCAGCACGGCCTCGCGCCGCTTCGCCTCGGGGAAGAGCTCGGTCAGCCAGGCGATGGCGGCCACGAACTCCACGCAGGCGCCGGCCACGGTGATGCAGCGCCAGAAGATCAGCTCGGTGATCGAGGTGGAAAGACCGGCGAAGAAGGCCGAGGCCGCGTAGAGCACGATGCTCCAGACCAGCACCCGCTGCCGGCCGAAACGGTCTGTCAGGTATCCGCCGACAAGTGCGCCCAGGCCGCCGAGCATGGTGGGCAGGAACAGCATGATGCCGGCCCAGTGGTTGAACGCCGCGGTGCCCGGCTGGTACGGCCCGAGCTCCATGAGAACCGGTCTCAGGACGATGGCCTGGACCACCATCTCGTACATGTCGAAGGCGAAGCCTACACCCGCGGTGATGAGAATGAGCCACTGCGTCCGGGTGAGCGGCAAAGGTCGGGCGGCGGCGGCGGCTTCCATGGGCCCGGAGGATGACTCAAGCCCCGGTGGATGTCCCGTCCGGCCGGTTTTCGAGGGGGTTTTCCGCGGGCGAGCGCAACACTCTTCGACCTACCGAGAACTGCGCACGTCGGACTTTAGGGCTACGGGACAACACCACAAGCTAACTACATTGCGGCGTCGCACGCACTTGGCGTACGTTGCCCTGTCATGGGCCCCACCGAGACCGCCGCCTCGAGCCGTACTTTCGCCCGTTTCGCGGCCTTCGTCGCCCTGACCGTGGGTCTTTTCGTGATGGCCGGCTGGACCCTCGGCCTGGAGCAGCTCACCAACATCGCGCCGCACTGGCCGCGGATGCCGATGCTCACCGCCGTCGCCTTCCTGCTCGGTGGCATCACGTTGTGGCTGACCACCGACCATGCGATTCGATCCGCGCTGGTCGGAGCCAGCCTCATCGTCGCCATCGGCGTGGTCATCCTGCTGCGCGACCTTTCGGGCGCGGAGGCGAACCTCGAGCAGTTCACGACGGCGTCGATGGCGCTCGCCACGGGTGCCGCGCCCGCACGCATGGCGCCGGCCACCGCGGTGGGCTTCATCCTGCTGGGATTGTCCCTGGCGCTGTCGATGCCGCGTCGCTCGGCGCTGTGGCACCAGGCCTTCGCCATCGGTGGCGTGCTCATCGGCTGGGTTGGGTTCTCGCGCTACGTGTTCGGGGGCGAGGCATTGTTCGCCGTGGCCAACATGGCCGTGCACACCGCGCTGCTGCTGATCCTGCTCAGCGCGGGCACCCTGTCCCTGCGCACCGACCGTGGCATCGCGGCACTGCTCGCGAGCGACGGCGTGGGCGGCGGCATCGCCAGGCGGCTGTTGCCCGCCGCCATCCTCGTGCCGCTGATCGCCGGCGCGTTCACCATTCATTACGAGCGGCGCTCCACGTTCAGCTTCGAGGCGGCCGTGTCCGTGTTCGCGCTGTTCAGCGTGATGGTGTTCGTGGCCTTCGTGTGGATCAACGCCGCGCGCGGCGAGCGCGCCGACCGCCTGCGGCGCAAGGCCGAGCGCGCCCTGCGGCTGTCGGAGGAGCGGCACCAGCTCAGTTTCGAGACCGCGCTCGACGGCATCATCATGATCGATCGCGCCGGGCACATCACCGCCTGGAACAACCTGGCGGAGAAGATGTTCGGCTGGCCGCGCGGCGAAGCGCTGGGACGCGAACTCGCCGATCTCGTCATTCCCGAGCGCCATCGCGAGGAGCATCGGCACGGCCTGCGCCGCTACGTGACCACCGGCATGTCGCGCGTGCTCAACAAGCGCATCGAGATGTCCGCCCTGCATCGGGACGGACGCGAATTCCCGGTGGAACTCGCGATCACGCCCATCGGTTTCGGCGAAGACCTGGTGTTCACGGCCTTCATCCGCGACATCACGGGCCGCACGCGCGCCGAAGCCGCGCTGCGCGAGAGCGAGCTGCGCTTCCGCACCACGGCGAATGCCGCGCCCGTGCTGATCTGGATGAGCGGCGTGGACCGGCGCTGCACCTGGTTCAACCAGCGCTGGCTGGACTTCGTCGGCCGCGGGCTCGACCAGGAGCTCGGTGACGGCTGGTGCGACAACCTGCATCCCGCGGATTTCGATCGCGTGCTCGACACCTACCATGCCGCCTTCGACGCGCGCCGACCCTACGAGATGGAGTTCCGCCTGCAGCGCGAGGACGGCGCCTGGCGCTGGCTGCTGGAAAGAGGCTCACCCATCTTCAGCCCCAACGGGGATTTCGAGGGCTACATCGGCACCGACATCGACATCACCGAGCATCGCGAGACGGTCGAGGCCCTGCGCGAGAGTCGCGCGCGCTTCAAGACGCTGGCCGAATCCCTGCCGCAGATGATCTGGACCTGCACGCGCGATGGCTACTGCGACTATCTCAGCCGGCAGTGGCTCGACTACACCGGGCGCAGCGAGTCCCAGCAGCTCGGCAAGGGCTGGCTCGAGCAGGTCCACCCCGAAGACCGCGTGAAGGTGAGCATCGAATGGGCGCGCGTCGTGGGATCCGGCGATCTCTACGACATCAGCTTCCGCATCCGGCGGGTCGATGGCGTGTATCGCTGGTTCAAGACGCGCGCGGTGCCACTGCGCGATCCGGCGGGACGCATCCTCAAGTGGTTCGGCTCGAACACCGACATCGAAGACTTCGTGATCGCGACCACGCGGCTCAATCGCCAGATCGAGCGCATGCAGCTGCTGGATCGCACCACGCACGCCATCGGCGCGCACCAGGAGGCGCGCAAGGTCTTCGAGGTGGTGCTGCGCAGCCTCGAGGAAAATCTCGGCGTCGACCTGGCCGTCATCTGTCACTACCAGGCCGAGCCGGAACAACTCACGGTGGCCTCGGTAGGTCGCAGGAGCGTGGCCCTGGCGCGCGAGCTCGGCATCGTCGAACGCGGGACGGTGGCGATCGACAACGATCCGCTGCGGCGCTGCGTGAGCGGCGAGCTGGTCTACGAGACCGCGCTCGATTCCACCGATTTGCCCTGCTTCCTGAAGCTGGCAACCGGTGGCCTGCGCGCGCTGGTGTTCGCGCCGCTGGCGGTGGAAAACGAAGTGGTGGGCATGCTGTTCGTCGGCTCGCGCGAACCGAAGGCCCTGGACACCGACGATCGCGAGTTCCTGCGGCAGCTTTCCAGCCACCTGGCCCTGGCCGCGCACCAGGCGCGGCTGTACGACGCATTGCAATCGGCCTACCAGGACCTGCGCCAGACCCAGCAGACGGTGATGCAGCAGGAACGCCTGCGCGCGCTGGGACAGATCGCCAGCGGCATCGCGCACGACATCAACAACGCACTGTCGCCGGCCGCGCTGTACACGCAGTCGCTGCTGACGCATGAGTCCGCGCTGAGCGAGCGGGCGCGCGAGCACCTGGTGGTGATCCAGCGCGCCATCGAGGACGTCGCGCAGACGGTGCAACGCATGCGGGCCTTCTACACGCCGCGCGGACTGGAGCCGACGCTGGCACCGCTGACCATGAACCAGATCATCACGCAGGTCGTGGATCTCACGCGTGCCCGCTGGCACAACATGCCGCAGGAGCGCGGCGTGGTGGTGCGCGTGGAGACCGAACTCGCGGACAACCTGCCCCCGGTGCTGGGCGCCGAGAGCGAAGTGCGCGACGCACTCACCAACCTCATGCTCAACGCGGTGGACGCTTTGCCCGAGGGTGGCGTGGTCACGTTGCGCACGCGTTTCGACGAGCGCGATCGCGAGATCGTCGTCGAGGTTCAGGACAATGGCATCGGCATGAGCGAGACCACGCGCAGCCGTTGCCTGGAACCCTTCTTCACCACCAAGGGCGAACGCGGCACCGGCCTCGGACTTGCGACCGTGTTCGGCATGCTGCAGCGTCACGGCGGTGAACTCGAAATCGACAGCGAACTCGGCAAAGGCACGACCATGCGCCTGGTGTTCCCGAGCGCCCCAACCGGAGTGACCATGCGTGATGCCAATCATGCGCCGGCGATGACGCCGTTGCGCATCCTGCTGGTGGATGACGATCCGCTGGTGCTCAAGTCACTGCGCGACGCGCTGGAGTTCGATCGGCACGACGTGGTGACGGCGGAAGGCGGCCAGGCCGGACTCGACGAGTTCGCGGGAGCGCTGGATGGTGGCAGGCGTTTCGACCTGGTGATCACCGATCTCGGCATGCCCTACGTGGATGGACGCAAGGTCGCGGCGCGCGTGCGGCAGCTCGACGCGCTGGTGCCCATCATCATGCTCACCGGCTGGGGACACCGCCTGATCGCCACCGACGATCGGCCCGAACACGTGGACCGCGTGCTCAGCAAACCGCCGAAGATGGCGGAACTGCGCGCCACCATGTCCGAACTCCTGAAGTCCCGCGCCTGAAAATGGGGACATTCCTATTTTTCGAAGCGCTGCCTGGACGATTTTCGAATCGCCTGCGCGAAAAATAGGAATGTCCCCATTTTCAGGCGTGGCGGCGCTGTGACAGGTGCCAGCACAACGCGGCGCTGCAGGTGCAGGCCAGCGACGCCCAGGCGATCCACGGCAAGTGCGGCAGCACCTTCGGCGACACCACGCCGAAGATGAAGGCCGTGAGCAGCAGTGCCACGAAGGACTGCGCCGAGGCGGCGGTGCCGCGCGCCGCCGGAAACAGGTCGAGCATGCGCAGCGTCAGCACCGGGAAAGCCACCTGCGCGCCGATACCGGTGCAGAACAACAATGCCTGTTGCAGCGGGATGGGGATGGTTTCCAGCGCGAAGTGCAGGATCACGCGCAGCAGCGAGACGCCCAGCGTCACGCCGATGCCCAGCCTGACCTGGAATGTCAGTCCCACCTTGCCGGCAATGCGGTTCGAGAGCACGGCGCCGATGAGAATGCCCGCGATCACCGGCATGAACAGCGCGGCGTAGTCGGTTTCGCTCATGCTCCAGTGTTTCTCGACGATGGCCGGCGCCGAACCGATGAACACCGCGATGGAGCAGAAGTTGATGGCCGCGGCGATGGACAGCATGAGGAACTCGCGGTGGCCGAGCACCGTGAGCGAGGTGGAGACGAGGTTGCGGAAGTCGAAAGGAATGCGTGCCGGCAGCGGATGCGTCTCCGGCAGCTTCCACCAGGCCGAGAACGCGAACACCAGGCCGCACAGCACCATGAAGGCGAACACCGCGCGCCAGCCGAAGGCCACGTGCGCCCAGCCCCCGATGATCGGGGCGATGGCCGGCGCGATGGCGAAGATCATGGTGGTGAAGCTCATGAGCTTCTGCGCGCGCGGGCCTTCGTACAGGTCGCGGATGATGGCGCGGCCGATGACCACGCCGACGCCGGCGGTCGCACCCTGCAGCACGCGCGCCGCCAGCAGCGAGGTGTAGTTAGGGGCCAGCATGCAGGCCACCGAACCCACGGTGTACAGAGTCATGCCCCAGATCATCACCGGGCGGCGCCCGACCGCGTCGGACAGCGGGCCGTGCACCAGCGAGGCGAAGGCGAACGGCACCATGTAGGCCGTGATCACCTGCTGCAGCTGCCAGGCGTCCACCTGCAATGCCCGTTCCATCGCGTGGAAGGCGGGAAAGAACGTATCGATGGAGAAAGGACTCACCATCGACAGCCCGCCGATCAGCACGACGAGCATCGCGTAGCCGGGAAGCTTGTGTTGCAAGGAGCGTTATGCGGCGCCGGGCCGCAGGGATCTCAGGTAGTTGCCCGCATCCTGTCCGCTTTCCATCACTTCCACAAGCGCCGATCCGACGATGACGCCGGCCACGTGGCCCTTCAGCTGCTCGACCTGCTCGCGGCTGCGGATGCCGAAGCCGGCGCACACGGGTAGTTTGGCGGCGGCACGCACCGCGTCGAGATAGTGCGTGACTTCGCGCGGCACCGCGGCGGTGCGGCCGGTGGTGCCGGTCATGGTCACCGCGTAGACAAAGCCCTGCGTGGCGTCGCAGAGCTTCTTCAACCGCTCCGGGCGGGTCACCGGCGTCACCATCTGGATGAGTCCCACGCCATGCGGCGCCAGCGCGGCGCGGAAGTCCTCGCTCTCGTCGTAGGGAAGATCCGGCACGATGAACCCGCAGACGCCGGAGCGCGCGGCGGCGGCCGCGAGTTCCTTGAGTCCGAAGGCCAGGAGTGGATTGAGGTAGCTCATGAGCAGCAACGGCGCTTTCGGGCGCTGCATGGCCTCGAGCTCGGCCAGCACCCAGCGCAGGGTCACGCCCTGGTCGAGCGCGGCGCGACTGGAACGCTGGATGGTCATGCCATCGGCCATGGGATCGGTGAACGGAACGCCGATCTCGACCACGTCGGCCTCGTTGCCCACCTGCGCCAGGTGTTCGCGAAACTTCTCGCGTCGCGGAAAACCGGCGGTGACGAAGGCGACAATGGCCGTGCCGCCCTGGGCGCCGCGAATCGCGGCACTGATGCGTTCGGCCGGCGTCATTGCTTCGCCTCCGCGAGCACGGTGCGAAGCAGCGTGGGCATGTCCTTGTCACCGCGGCCGGAAAGCCCGATCAGTATTTTCTTCTGGCCGCGATTCTCGCGCGCCCAGCGCCGCGCGCCCGCGAGCGCGTGCGACGACTCGATGGCCGGCAGGATGCCCTCGCTGCGACAGCATTCGGTGAGCGCATCCAGCGATTCGTCGTCGGTGGCCGCTTCGTAGCTCACGCGACCGGCCCACAGCAGCAGCGAATGCTCGGGACCCACGCCGGGATAATCCAGGCCCGCCGACACGGAGTGCGTTTCCTGGATCTGGCCGTTCTCGTCCTGCAGCAGCAGCGAGTAGGCGCCGTGCAGCACACCGGGTTTGCCATAGGCCAGCGTCGCGGCGTTCTGGCCGAGTCCGCGACCCGTGCCGCCCGCCTCGATGCCGATGATCTGCACCGACGGGTCGCCAATAAACGGATGAAACATGCCGATGGCATTGCTGCCACCGCCGACGCAGGCGATCACCAGGTCGGGCAGGCCGCCCGTGGCAAGCTGGAACTGCTCGCGCGCCTCCTTGCCGATGACGGACTGCAGCTCGCGCACCATGTACGGAAACGGATGCGGTCCCACGGCCGAACCGATGATGTAGAAGGTGTCTTCGGGGTTGCTGACCCAGTCGCGGAAGGCCTCGTCGATGGCGGCGCGCAGCGTCTGGTCGCCCGAGGTCACCGGCACCACGGTGGCGCCTAACAACTTCATGCGCCCGACGTTCGGCGCCTGGCGTTCCATGTCCACCGCGCCCATGTACACCGTGCAGGGCAATCCCACGCGCGCACAGGCCGCGGCCGTGGCCACGCCGTGTTGTCCCGCGCCGGTCTCCGCGACGATGCGGGTGACGCCGAGCCGCTTGGCGAGCAGCGCCTGGCCCAGTGCGTTGTTGATCTTGTGCGCGCCGGTGTGCGCGAGATCCTCGCGCTTCAGCCACACTTCCGCGCCCCAGGCCTGGGACAGCTTGCGCGCATGCGTGAGCGCGGTGGGACGGCCCACCCAGCTCCTGAGTTCCGCCGCGAGTTCATCGCGGAAGTCCTTCGCGTGCAGGTGCTGCTTCACCGCGGCTTCGAGTTTTTCGAAAGCCGCCGTCAACGTCTCCGGTATGTAGCGTCCGCCGAACGGGCCGAAACGGCCGCGGGCGTCGGGAAATTTGCCGGCCAGCTCATCGGCCAGCAGTTGGGCTCGGTCTGTGGAACTCATGCGGTCTCCAGCGCCGCCGCGCGTGCGGCGGCTACGAACTGCTCTATCTTCTGAATACTCTTGATGCCGGGGCTTTCCTCGACACCACTCGATACGTCGACCCCGAATGGGTGTACTTCGCGGATGGCCGCGGCCACGTTGCCGGGGTGGAGGCCGCCGGCCAGGATCACCTCGACGCGCGTCGCGAGCTCGGCGGCCTGCTTCCAGTCCGTGACCTGGCCACTGCCGCTCACCGGTCCTTCGAACAGCACGCGTCGCGGAACCACGCAGGCGCCGGGCGAACCCGGTCGCACCACCGGCAACACGCTCAGCGACTTCGGCAACGACAGGCTGTCGAGATCCTCGATGTCGGTCTGCAGGATGTCGGGGCGAAACTCGTTGATGATGGCCGCCACGGTCTCGCGCGAGGGATGACGCGTCACGGCCACGCAAGCCACGCGGCGCCGCGCGGGCGCGGCCAGCTCGTTGGCGCGCGCCGCGGTGACTTCGCGCACCGATTTCGCGAACACGAAACCGATGGCGTCGACCTGGCCCTCGAGCGCGGTGCGCACCGCCTCGGGAGTGGTCATTCCGCAGATCTTGATGAATACGCTCAAGCGCGTGCCCCGGCGGCGGCCTTGCGTGCCAACACGGCCGCGCGTCCTTCGGACAACATCGCCCCGGCCAGCTGCGCCGGTTCCGCGGCCGACATCAGCGCGCTGCCCACCAGCGCCAGGTCGTAGCCCGCCGCCGCGACGCGCGCCGCATCCTCCGCGCTGGCCACGCCGCTCTCGGCGACGCGCGCCACGGCCGTGGGCAACGAGGCCGCCATTGCGTCCAGCCTGCCGGGCACCACCTTGAGAGTGACCAGGTCACGCGAATTGATACCCACCATCAGCAGCTGTCGGTGGGCGCGACGCGCATCGATCAGGGCATTGGCGAGTTCGATGTCGGCCTCGTCGAATCCTTCGAGCAGCACGAACATCTCGAGACCCAGCGCGGTGTCGATGAGGTCCTCGAGGTCGGCCCGCGGCAGCATGCGCAGGATGGCGAGCACGCCGCTGGCGCCGGCGGCGCGACCTTCGAGTACCTGGTAGCCGTCGACCAGGAAATCCTTGCGCATGGCCGGCACCGCGAGCGGCGCCAGCGCGCGGCTGCCGGTGGCGAGATCGTCCAGCGAACCATCGAAGCGGCTTGGCTCGGTGAGTATCGACACCGCCGCCGCACCGGCGCGCGCGTAGCTCGCCACGCGCGCGCCCACGTTTTCTTCCGCGGCGGACTTCAGCAGTCCCACGGCCGGGGAACGCAGCTTCACTTCCGCGATGAGATCGAAGCCCGACAGCGACAGCCTTGGCGCCGCGGGCAGATCGGCGATGCGGGCCCGCAGTTCCTTCGCCGGCAGATGGGCCTGCGCGGCCACCGAACGCGCCCGCGAGGAAGCCGCCATGTCCGCCAGGAAATCGCTCATGCCGCGCCCCGCGCGCCAAACGACGCCAGCGCGTCGAGCGTCTTGCGTGCCGCGCCACTGTCGATGGCCTCGCTCGCGAGCCGCACGCCCTCGCGCGGCTCCTTCACGCGACCGACGATCTCCAGGGCCAGCGCCGTGCCCAGCAGCAGCGCGTCGCGATGCGGGCCGCGGTCCTCGCCGCAGAGCACCGCGCGCAGCGCGCGCGCGTTCGAGGCCGCGTCGCCACCGGCGAGGTCCGTGGCGCCACAAAGATCCAGTCCGTAGTCGGAAGGGCTGCGGATTTCCGCGCTGACCTTGCCGGGTCGCACGTCGAGCACGGTGAACGGGCCCATGGGCGTGGGTTCGTCCCAGCCCTCGGCGCCATGCACGACGAAGGCGCGTTCGATGGGCAGACCCGAAAGCGCATCGGCCATGAGTTGCGCCGTGGGCAGGTTGAACGCGCCCGTGAGCTGGAACTTGGGCGCCGCGGGATTGGTGAGCGGGCCGAGGATGTTGAATACCGTGCGCACGCCCATGGCCTGGCGCACCGGCCCCACGGCCTTCATGGCCGGGTGATAGTGCGGCGCGAACAGGAAGGTGAACTTCGTGGCGGCGAGGCAGGCGCCGGCCGCGGCCTCGTCCAGCGGTAGTTTGAGACCCAGCTGTTCGAGCACGTCGGCGCTGCCCGACTTGCTCGACACCGAGCGATTGCCGTGTTTGACCACGTCCACGCCGCAGGCCGCGGTGAGCAGCGAGGCGCCCGTGGAAAGGTTGAAACTTCCTGACGCATCGCCACCCGTGCCCACGATGTCGATGGCGTGTGTATTGCTGATCGCCGGCTGGCGCGCCAGCGAGCGCATGGCGCGCGCGAAGCCGCGCACCTCGTCGGCATTCACGCCCTTGGCGCGCAGCGCCGCGAGCAGCGCGCCGGCCAGGGCCTGCGGCATGTCGCTGGAGGTGAGCGCGCGCAACAGGTCCGAGGCCTCGGACTCGCCGAGCGACTTGCCGGACAGCAGGTGTTCCAGCGTCTCGCGCAAGTTCACTGCCGGCCCCCACTCATCTTGAGGAAGTTGCCGATGAGCGCCGGCCCTTCCGGGGTGAGCACGCTTTCGGGATGGAACTGCACGCCCTCCACTTTCAACGTACGGTGGCGGACGCCCATGATCTCGCCCTCGGGCGTACGCGCCGTCACTTCGAGATCCGCGGGCAACGTGTCCGGCTTGGCGATGAGCGAGTGATATCGGCCCACCTCGGTGTTGGCCGGCAACCCGGCAAACAAGCCCTTGCCATCGTGCGTGACCGGCGAAGTCTTGCCGTGCATGAGTCGGCCAGCCCTGACGACCTTGCCGCCGAAGACTTCGACGATGGACTGGTGCCCCAGGCACACGCCGAACACCGGCACCACGCCCGCGAAGGCGCGGATCATGTCCATGGAGACGCCGGCGTCATACGGCGTGCCCGGTCCCGGAGAAATGCACAGATGCGTGGGGCTGGACGCCTTCGCCTCTTCCACCGTGACCGCGTCGTTGCGGCGCACGTCCACCTCGGCACCCAGCACCATGAAGGCCTGCACCAGGTTGTAGGTGAAGGAATCGTAGTTGTCGATCAACAGGAGTCGGACGCTGCTCATAAACCCTCTGCCGCGAGCTTGAGGGCGCGCGCCATGGCACCCGACTTCGCGACGACTTCGTCGTATTCGGCCGCGGGCACGCTGTCGGCGACCACGCCCGCGCCCGCCTGGTAGCTGTACTGATCGCCGTTGAACACCAGCGTGCGAATGGTGATGGCCTGGTCCATGTCACCGCGCGCGCCGAAGTAGCCGACGGTGCCGCCATACAGGCCGCGGCGCACCGGCTCGAGCTCGTCGATGATTTCCATGGCGCGCACCTTCGGCGCGCCCACCAGCGTGCCGGCGGGGAACGTGGCCGCGAACAGGTCGAAGGCATCGCTGCCGGCGCGCAACTTGCCCTTCACGCCGCTCACGATGTGCATCACGTGGCTGTAGCGCTCGATGACGCGATAGGGATCCACGTGCACGCTGCCCGCCCTGGCCACGCGGCCCAGGTCGTTGCGCGCCAGGTCCACCAGCATGACGTGTTCGGCGTTTTCCTTGACGTCGGCCAGCAGCTCGCGCTCGTGGCGCGCGTCCGCGTCCGGATCGTCGGCGCGCGGCCGCGTGCCGGCGATGGGCCGCAGTTGCGCGTCACCCTGCGCCGAGACCTTCACCAGGGCTTCCGGCGAAGAACCCACGACGGTGAGGTCGCCGAGCTTGCAGTAGTACATGTAAGGCGACGGATTGATGAGGCGCAGCGCGCGGTAGGCCTCGAAGGGGTCGAGCGAGTGCCGTCCCGAGAATCTCGACGACAACACCAGCTGGTAGACGTCGCCGGCCGCGATGTATTCCTGGGTGCGTTTCACGCCCGCGATGTACTCGTCGCGCGACAGCGAACCCACGGCCGGCGAGTAGCGCGCCGCGCCGTCGGCCGACGGGGCGGAATAGTTAGGCAGTCCGCCACGCAGGGCGCGGATGACCTCGCGACGCAGTGACTGGCGCTCGATCTCGCTGCCCGCGTGCAGCAGCGCGATGCCGCGCGTCAGGTGATCGAACACCAGCATGGATTCCGGCGCCACGTAGTGCAGGTCCGGCACCGGGGCGTCGGCCCGTGCCCGTGACGGCAGGCGCTCGAAGTAGCGCACCACGTCGTAGGAGGAATAACCCACGAGGCCGCCGGCCAGCGGCACACCCGCCATCTCGGGCAGTGGCTTGGGCGCGCGCGCCAGTGCCGCGCGCAGCGCGCCTAACAACTCGGCCTGGTTGCCCGGGCGTGGCAACAAGGCATCACCCACCTTGAGTCCCGCGGGGTCCAGCCTGACTTCCAGGCACTTGCCGAAACCGATGAAGGAATACCGCGCCAGGCGTTCGCCGCCCTCGACGCTTTCCAGCAGGAAGCGCGGGTTGAACGCGCCCAGCTTGGCGAAGGCCGATACCGGCGTATCGAGATCGCCGGCGATGTCAAAAGGCGGTTTCACCGCTAATTCTCCTCAACATTTCGTACAGACAACAAAAAACCCATCTCAGGCCTTACCGGAGATGGGTTCTTTGGTAATCGCTACTCAGTTCAGACGAGCAATAGGTACCTTGGGCCCTCTCCTTATGGGAGGCGCCACCACCAAATCTTGCGCAGGCCGTTCTGAATCATGGGGCGGCGAGTATCGCCAAGCGCGGAAGTCGCCGTCAAGCCGGTTGCTTTACAGATTCACGACTGGCGAGCCCGCCCGGTGGCAAAATCCGCCCCAAATCCACGGGAGGGCACAATGCCGCGTCGACTGATTTCCTCGGGTTCCTCGTTCGAAAAGAGCATTGGCTACTCGCGCGCCGTCGTGGACGGTGACTGGGTGCTGGTATCCGGCACCACCGGATTCGACTATTCGACCATGACCATCCAGGACGACGTCGTGGCGCAGTGCGAGCAGGCGTTCCGGAACATCGAGGCGGCGTTGAAGCAGGCCGATTCCAGCTTTGCCGACGTGGTGCGCGTGCACTACCTCATGACCAGCGCCGCGGACTTCGAACGTTGCTGGCCGGCCATGGGCAAGGTGTTCGGCGAGGTTCGCCCCTCGTGCACGGCCATGGTCGTGGGCCTGGTCGATCCGCGCATGAAGATCGAGATCGAGGTGACGGCGCTGCGCAAGAGCCGCGCCCCGGCCCGTGCGAAGAAAGCACCCGCGGCGAAGGCGAAGAAGGCCAAGCCGCCCCGCCGCAAGAAATAGATGACCACCGACTACGAAAAACTCGGTGCGTTCTACCTGGGTCGCGAATACGACCCGGCCACCAGTGCGTTGCGCGACAACCTGGTGTTGTACGACTCGCAGGACCTGACCACGCACGCGGTGTGCGTGGGCATGACGGGTTCGGGCAAGACGGGACTTTGCCTCTCGCTGCTCGAGGAGGCCGCCATCGACGGCGTGCCGGCCATCTGCATAGACCCCAAGGGTGATCTCGGCAACCTGCTGCTCACCTTTCCGGATCTCGCGCCCGGTGATTTCGAACCGTGGATCGACGCCGGCGAGGCGCAGCGCAAGGGCGTGAGCGTGGCCGATCTCGCCGCGAAAACCGCCGAGAACTGGAAGAAGGGTCTCGCCGAGTGGGGCCAGGAGCCGGCGCGCATCGCGAAGCTGCGCGCCGCGGCCGACGTAGCTATCTACACGCCCGGCGCCCAGACCGGTCTGCCGCTCTCGGTGCTGCGTTCTTTCGCCCCGCCGGCGCAGGCGCTGCTCGCGGATGCCGGCGCGGTGCGCGATCGCGTGAGCTCGGTGGTCTCGGGGCTGCTGAGCTTGTTAGGCCTCGAGGCCGATCCGCTGACCTCGCGCGAACACATCCTGCTCGCGAACCTGGTCGAGGGCGCATGGCGCCAGGGCGTCGCGCTCGACGTGCCGGCCCTGATCCAGTCCGTGCAGAAGCCGCCCTTCGAGAAGCTCGGCGCCTTCGATCTCGAAACTTTCTTTCCGGCGAAGGATCGCCTCAAGCTGGCGATGCAGCTGAACAATCTCATCGCCAGCCCGGGCTTCGCGACCTGGATGACGGGCGAGCCGCTGGACGCGCAGCGGCTGCTGTTCACGCCGGAGGGCAAGCCGCGGCTGTCGATCATTTCCATCGCGCATCTCAACGATGCCGAGCGCATGTTCGTGGTCACGCTGGTGCTCAACGAACTCATCGGCTGGATGCGCGCGCAGTCGGGCACCTCGTCGCTGCGCGCCATCTTCTACATGGACGAGATTTTCGGGTACTTCCCGCCCACGGCGAACCCGGCCTCGAAGCCGCCCATGCTCACGCTGCTCAAGCAGGCGCGCGCCTTCGGCCTCGGCTGCGTGCTGGCCACGCAGAACCCGGTGGATCTCGACTACAAGGGTCTCGCCAACTGCGGCACCTGGTTCATCGGCCGCCTGCAGACCGAGCGCGACAAGCTGCGCGTCATCGACGGACTCAAGTCCGCCCAGGCCGGCGGCGACGACACCAATTTCGAAGCGCTGATGAGCAATCTCACGCAGCGTGTCTTCCTGATGCGCAATGTGCACGAGGACGCGCCCGTGCTCATGAAGACGCGCTGGGCATTGTCCTTCCTGCGCGGACCGCTGACGGGACCGGAGATCGCGCGCGCCATGGCCAGCCGCAAGGCCGTGGCCGCGAGCACGGCGCCACCCGCCACGACATCGGCGTCCGCGACCCCCGCTACCAGCACGCGACCGCCCGTGGGCGCGGGAATCTCCGAGTATTTCCTGACCGCCACGAAAGGATCCGGGCCGGTGCTCTACAAGCCCATGATCGCGGGCTTCGCCAAGCTGCACTTCGTCGATGCCAAGCTGGCGCTGGACGAATGGGAGACGGCGGGCTGGCTCGCGCCGCTGGAAGACGGCCCGG
>Ga0315912_10001783_pt1 | contig 24796 bp, 23 predicted proteins | sample VfabasoilMG_FD_204469 | JGI IMG/M metagenome (GOLD analysis project Ga0315912, IMG submission 204469) | Garden soil microbial communities collected in Santa Monica, California, United States - V. faba soil | ecosystem: Environmental > Terrestrial > Soil > Garden | place: USA: California... | reverse complement strand
GGCGAGGTGTAGAAGAGCGAGGCCTTGCGGGAGACTCCTGCGGCATCGAGTACATCTACGCCGACTGCGGTTGGCATGTCCGTTCCCACCGCTGTCACGATCGAATTTTGACCTACGATGCTGGTTTGGTAGGACGCGGCATTGGCGTTGAGAAAGCCTGTTGCGGTGAGAGCTTCAATACCGCACGGTTCACTCATATGATGAGCGCGACTGCCGTCTGTGCCTATGCCTGCCAGTAGTTCTTCGAAAGTTTGCAACGGAACGCTGTTGCCTCCGCGTCCCACGGCTGGCACGCCGATCCATTGATCGGCAGCACTTAAAGGTGTGGCTGGATTGCCACTGGACTTTGCGGCCTGACCATCGGCAACGCAGAGTTCAGGATGATCGAAAGGCGCGCGCTCAAAGCGCACGCGGTCGTCAGAAAGTGCTCTGAGAAACGCGGCGATCCCGGCTTGTTCGCCTTGGTTGAGATTGAGGGGACGCACGCCGGGTCCGTTGTTGGCGTTGGGCGGAAAGTTGCCTCCGCGATTGTAGAATTGGATCACCTGTTCGATGGTTGCCTGACCTCCATCGTGAAAGTACGGACCAGTAAATTCCACATTGCGCAGTCCTGCGGCTTTGAATCTACCTTGCGGGTTCTGGGAGACGCTGGCGAGCGGCTGATTGAAACCGTCGGTTGCGCCGAGGCCAATGTCTTCGGCGATGGGGCGTTCGCCGACAACGAAGAAACCGGTGTCGCGTCCGGCGCGCAGTGGGCTGTTGCCGTTCACTCCGGTGTGCGAGGCAAGCGTTAGCTCCGCTCCGGCGTGACAGCCGCTGCATGCCTCGGCGGGGCTGGTGAAGTCTCTCATGCCTGCTAGTTCGAGATTGCTGAGCGCGTTGGTTTGGCCTTCGGCGAAGCGATCTACGCGTGAGTCGTTTGAGACGAGTGTAGATTCATAGGCCTGGATAGAGAGTCCGAAGAACAGCCAGAAGTTGAATTCGGCTTGTGTGTATTTGCCATCGACGAGTTGTGTGCTGTTCCAGTAGTTGCTTTGGAAGGCCGTCTTTACGAGCGCGAGATAGGTCGTGAAATTCTGACCGCCAAGCACGCTGTCATCGGGCGCGATCTTCTGGTAGGCGAGTGGACGCAAGGCCAGCATCTTCTTGCCGACAAGAGGCCAGACGCGTGAGGTGTGGGACATCTCGGTATCGTTGAGCACAGGGCCTACGGCTTGCGAGGCGAGGCTGGAGTTTTCCAGGCGCACGGTCTCGGGTTGGAGCGAACCGTTGGCGGACGAGAGCAGGTTTGCAGCGGTGTCGGAGAGGCCGAATGGCGTGGGTCCCGTGAAGATTTCACTGGCGCGTCCGTCCCAGAAGTTTCGGAAGTTGAACACAGCATTGATGACGCTGGGTGCGTTGCGTGACGTGACTCGGCGCACGTTGCGATTTGCTTCCGTAAAGACGGGGTCGGCGACGTCGGTGCTTTCTTCTGAGGACAGACCTTGAATGAAGTTGGTCAGGTTGCGGAAGAAGACTCCGGCGGAACCGGTGCGTTGGGAAGAGTCGCGAATCACTGGCGATTGATTGTTGTTGGGATTAGTGAGTTGACGGAATGGATACTCGGTGGTGGTGAGACGGTGGTTGACGGGGAACGATCCCAACGCATTCGACAACTGATTTTGAATGCGATGATCACCGCCCGCGTGGAAGTGACAGGAAGCGCAAGCGGTCTTGCCGTCGCTGCCTACTTGCAAATCCCAGAACAGCGCCTTGCCAAGAACAATTAACGCCTGCTGGTCTTTGACATATGTCGACAGATTCGCGGGTACAGGAATTGCAACGTTCTTAAGAGACGGTATGTTTTGAAGCGGTGGAGGCGGATTTTGCGCCAATGCCACTGTGATTGTCAGGAAAAATGTGGTCCCCAGTAATGCCCTCATGCTCAACTAGACGCGCGTTCGAAAAAAGGGATTACGAGCTTGTAACCTTTGATGGTCGTCATGCGTGGATTCGTTATGACGAAGTATGACGTTGTAGTTGTTGGAGCCGGACTGGCTGGTCTCACTGCGGCCGCCGTGCTGGCGCAGGCGCGGAAGAAAGTATTGTTGTTGGAACAGGCAAGCCACGCTGGAGGCCGCGCCAGGACGCAATACGAACACGGCTTTCATTTGAACCTGGGGCCGCATGCCTGGATACCGGCTGGTCCTGGGACGGCGATTCTGCGGCGGTTGGGGATTGAGTTGTCTGGTTCGAGTCCTAATCTGCGTGGCGGTTTTGCTCTTCGCGATGGTCGGTTGCACACGCTGCCGGAGGGTTTCTTCTCTCTTGTGACGACGGACTTGCTGCGTCCGCGAGGCAAGTTGGAATATGCCAGGTTGATGTCAGAACTTCGGTTTATGAATACAGCGAAGGTTGATTCGGTCACTGTGGTGGATTGGCTTGCGGGGCATGTGGAAGACCGTGATGTGGCTGCGGTGATAGAGATGTTGATAAGACTGGTGACCTACGCAGATGCTCCACACCTGATGAGCGCGGGCGTGGCGTTACGTGCATTGCAGGAAGCCGTCACGGGTCAGGTGCTGTACCTGCACGGCGGATGGCAGGTGTTGGTGGAAACGCTGATAGCGCAGGTGAAAGCATTGGGTGTTGAGGTTCGACTCTCGTCGCCGGTAGATAGGGTGGATCCCGATGGGAAGACAATCCTGGCTGTTGATCCGGGGACGATGCGTCGGTTGCTGGGCGTGGAATGTGCGCCGGTTGCGGCGAAGACTGCGTGCTTGGATGTTTGCCTGCGGCGCTTGCCGAATCCGCACGGCATTGCCGTCTTTGGCGTCGGGCAGCCATTCTATTGTGTGGTGCATTCGGCGACAGCACGTCTGGCACCGGAGGGCGGAGCGATGATTCACGTTGCGAAATATCTGAGCCCGGGCGGGCCGCATGACGCGGTCGCGATAGAGAAGGAGTTGGAAGGTGTGTTGAGTTTGTTGCAACCAAATTGGCAGGACGAGGTTGTGTTTCGGCGGTATCTGCCTTCGATGGTGGCGACACACGCGATTCCGACATTAGCGGGTCGCACTCCCGTGCGGGTACCTGGGATGCTCAACGTGTTTCTTGCCGGAGATTGGGTAGGAAGCCGGGGTACACTCGGCAATGCGGCTGTCGCGAGCGGCGAGGAAGCTGCGCGTTATGTACTGGAGTCGAGATGAACGCCGAACAGGAGTTTGAAAAACACCGGCGGTTGTTGTGGGGTGTTTGTTACCGGATGACGGGGCTTGCCTCCGACGCAGATGACTTAGTGCAAGAAACATTTGTGCGGGCGTTGCAGAAGCCGCCGGAGTTGCGTGAGGACGGCTGGCGTTCGTGGTTGATGCGCACGGCGACCAACCTTTCCATTGACTGTTTGCGTCGCCGTAAAATGCGTGACTACACGGGACCATGGCTTCCTTCGCCCGTTGAAATTGAGGAAGAGGCTGCGCAGCCCTCGTATGAGGTGGCCGCAGGATACGACTTGATGGAGAGCGTGTCGATGGCATTCCTGCTGGCAATGGAACGCCTATCGCCCCGGCAGCGTGCCGTGCTGCTCTTGCGTGATGTATTCGATTACTCGGTGGAAGAAACGGCAGAAGCGCTGAACATGACCACTGCGAACGTGAAGGTCACGCATCATCGGACACGTGCTGCGATGGAAGAATATCGTCAGCGTCGGACGATGCCGGCGGCGGAACGAAACGCTGCCACGCAGTCCAAGCTGGCTGCATTTTTGATGCACCTGCAAAATGGTGATGTATCCGCGGTGGAATCAATGCTGGCGACTGATGTTCGAGTCCTGAGTGATGGCGGCGGCGAATTTGCGGCGGCGATGCAGCCGGTTATCGGGCGTGACCATGTGCTCAAACTGTTGATGACTACAGCAAGCAAGCGCTCTGCCTCCATGATTCGCTTCTGTCTGGTGAACGGGGAACCTGCAATGGTGGCCGAGACCGATGCGCCACCCGGCTGGGCACGGCGGTTCGTGATGCGGATCGAGTTGGACGCCGATGGTAAGATTCGCGAAGTCCACTCGATTTTTGCTACCGCAAAAGTAGCTTCCATTAGGTTTGGAGTCTGCTAACGTCCAACTGCTGCCCGGATACCGGCAAGGTGTTGGCAACTGTGGCGGATCGCGTGATATTCCAGCATGAACTGGCATGTCAGGGTAGCGTCGCTATGGAGCGACACAGGTGCTGCACGGTCCAATTCCTCATCGCTCAGCGCGCGCACGGCTGCGGCCGCCGCGGCGCTGCTAGTTGCCAGCAAGGCCAGCGTTGCCTTCTTTTCAGGTGCGCCATTCTCCGCCGCGTGATCGCGATTCATCTTGGCGACCCCATCCCAGGTGACGCCCGTTACGGGCTGTCCAGACGCAAGTAATTCTGCAAGGTGGATTTCAATCGGATAAACGCTGGCAACGTGATTTACCACCACGCCGATCTTGCGGCCGTCTTTGCCAAGGGGCATCTGCCATTCTGCATCAGACAGCGTTTCGGCAAACTCTGCCAAGGCCTTTGCGCCAGCCTCTAGTCGGCTCGCAAGAGCTTCAGATCTCTTATTCATATAGGTGTTATTTCAATCCTCACTATAGTGTCCCCGATCCGTCCAAAGTCCGCAATGGGAACCGTGTAACCGGGGGACGCGGTGGTGCGTGGTATCGGTATGAAGAAAACACTTTCACTCATACTTGCCGCAGCCTTGCTAAGCTCCGGCGCATTTGCTCAAGACGTTCCCGTTCCTCCACCTGCTAAGCCCGTGGAGGCGCGTTTCCAGGAACCCCCTAAGAAGACTGAAAAGAAGAAAGGAATATCCAAAAAGAAGAAAATCGGGCTTGGTGTTTTGATTGGCGTGGCCGCAGTAGCCGTGGTGGCGACAGTGATTGTCGCCACCGGCGAGGTGGAGATTAACGGGCCGTTTGGACAGTAGCTGCCTTACGAGATATGCGCGCCCTGGGTCTCTACGTACACGCTGTAGAGGGACTGGCTTGCGGTCATATAAAGACGGTTGCGGCGGACTCCGCCGAAACAGAGGTTGGAGCAGATTTCCGGGAGCAGAATTTGTCCGATGCGTTTGCCTTGGGGGCTGAAGATTTGAACACCGTCGTAGCCTGCTCCTACCCAACCGGCGGAGGCCCAGACGTTGCCATCGATGTCGCAACGGATGCCGTCGGCGTTGCCGGTTTTTCCGTTTAGCGTCATGGAGCAGAACTGCTTGCGGTTCTTCACCGTCTTGCCGTCAATGTCGAAGACCTGGATGTCTTTTCCGTTGCCGGAATCGGCGATGTACAGTTTCTTGTAGTCCGGAGAAAAGCAGAGGCCGTTCGGTTTGTGAATCTCGTCGGAAAGCATGTCGATGGCGCCGGTTTTTGGATCGACGCGGTAGGTGGCTTCTTTGATTTCCAGCGTCCCTTTGTTGCCTTCGTAGTTCATCATGCTCCCGTAGCCGGGGTCGGTGAACCAGATGGTACCATCGGGGTGGACAATTACGTCATTCGGCGCATTGAGACGTTTGTTTTGGAACTTGTCGGCGATAACTGTGACGGTTCCGTTATGTTCGTATCGCACGACGCGCCGATTGCCGTGTTCGCAGGAAAGCTGACGGCCCTCATAGTCGAACGTGTTGCCGTTGGAATTGCCTGCCGGGCTGCGCATGACGCTGACATGCCCGTCTTCTTCTAAATAGCGCATCTGCGTGTTGTTCGGGATGTCACTCCACATCAGATACTTGCCAGAACCGTTCCAGGCCGGGCCCTCTGCCCAGAGGTTGCCCACGTAATGTCGTCGAATGGGAGTGTTGCCGAGTTTGTACTTGTCGAATGCAGGGTCCAGTGAGAGGATATCCGGGTCCGGGTATCGAACCGGGTTGGGGCTTGAATAATCCCGAGGTGATTGGGCGGCGGCAATGCCAGCGGCTGCGCCGACTGCGAGGAACGAACGTCGATTGAGCATAAAGTTGATTGTGCTACAAAACGGTCCGCAGTGCCAGGGGGTATTAAAATTGACTTTTTTGTGGAGTTTGACATCCAAAGAAAATCGGTTACGGAATGTGTTTAAATGAGAAGTCACAGAACAGAGTATTTGGTTACCAACGTTGACCCCGAATACCACGAAACTCGCGCCAATTAACACAACTGTAACCACGTATTTAGCCCATACTGTCGACAACCGTCATCCAGGCCCGGTGGAGTATCTCTCACGTGGAACGCTTCAGTCTCTTGGCTATACCACCGAAGAATTCCTGGGCCATATGGAGCAATGGCACCAAATGATGCACCCGGATGACGTTCCGGGATTCGTAGCGAACCAGCAAAGTCTGTTTGCCACCCAGGCGGGATGCACGACCAGATACCGTCTCAAACATGCGACCACCGGAGAATACAGCTGGTTTGAAGACACGGCCGTTCCCGTTCTGGATAACAACCGTAGTGTTACTGGTGTTGCAGGCGTGATTCGCAGCATCGAGTCTCCCAAGGGCATCACCTCAGACTGGGGGATGGCAGCCACGGCAGTGGACGCTCTGCTCGATGCAATTCCCGATGCCGTCCTATTCACCGACAACGCTGGGCTTATTCTGAAAGCCAACGTTGCCGTGGAGCGGCTTCTTGGCCGGGACGTTTCTGGCTTGCAGGGTCAGCCTGTGGAGATTTTGTTGCCGGAACGGTTCCGCACCGGCAGGTTCCTGAACACCGATTCTAGCCGTGCTCCCTACGTAAGAGGAATGGGTTCCGGCCAGATGGTAGCGCTGCACGATGATGGTCGGGAAGTGCCGGTGGATATCATCATTCGCTCTGCCGTGGGGAAGCAGGATCAAAGGCTGGTGATCCTAAAGGATGCGTCGGAATCCAGAAAGGCTCAGCAAGGCCTCGCGTACCTCTCGTCTATCGTGAAATCAACGGACGAGAGCATTATCGGAACCAATCTGGAAGGTTTGGTGGTCGCCTGGAATCGTGGCGCTGAGCGGCTGTTTGGCTACACCGAAAAGGAAGCGCTCGGAAAGCACCTCACGATGATCTATCCGAAAGAACTGCATCAGGAAGGTCTGGAGAACATACGGCGCGTAAATCAGGGCCAGCGTCCCTCTCGTTATGAGTCCCGCCGGCAACGTAAGGACGGGTCCACCTTTGACGTCTCTGTTGTCGTCTCCCCGGTGGAAGATGGTCTCGGGAACATTCTCGGGATGTCGTCCATGTGTCGCGATATCACGGAAAGGAATCGTGCTTCCGCGGCGCTGCGGCTTGCCAAGCAGGCGGCGGAAACCGCCAGTCAGGCTAAGAGCGAATTCCTGGCAAACATGAGTCATGAACTCCGCACGCCGCTTGGCGGAGTAATTGGGCTCACGGACCTGCTTCTCGATTCTGAGCCATCAGAGGAGGCGCGAGAATGCCTGCCCATGATCAAAGAATCGGCGCAATCGCTCCTCGCCATTCTCAGTGACATTCTTGAGGTGGCCAAGATTCAGTCCGGCAAATACGTCGTGGAGGCAAAGCCATTTGGACTCCGCGAGCTGCTCCGAAACACCGCGGGCGACTTCGAGGCCGAAGCGCAAGCCAAAGGCTTGAAGCTTTCCTGGAGCATCGACCCCAAGGTGCGCTCCATGCTCCTTGGCGATCCCAATTGTATCGGGCAGGTGCTTTCCAACCTCGTCGCCAATGCCATCAAGTTCACCCCGGCTGGCGCGGTGACCATCACTGTGAAATGCTCCGCCGCTGACCCGGCTACGCTAACCTTTTGCGTGAAGGATACCGGCGTTGGCGTGCCTCCCAACAAGCAGCGCGACATATTCGAGCCCTTCACCCAGGTAGATGCCTCCCATCGAAGAGAATTTGGCGGTACCGGCCTGGGCTTGGCGATTTGCGCTCAATTGGTAGATATCATGGGCGGAAAAATCTGGCTGGAAAGCGATGGCCGAACCGGGAGTTCATTCTTCTTCATGCTGCAGCTTCCCGGAACCGGCGAGCCAGACACTAGCGAAGGCATCGGGCCTGCGCCTCACGGAGTCGAACGGCGTCTGGCAGAGCGTTTGCCCGTAAGACAACCCGTGCTGATCCGGTTGCTGGACTCCCCCGGGGCAACTCCGTTTTCAGGCCAAACGGTCAATTCTTCTCAAACCGGGCTGAGAATTCAAACCAGCCACCCGTTGCGCGTAGGCGCGCTCGTTCAGATCGAGCTGCACCGCCAGCTTGTGACGGGAGAGGTTCGCTACTGCATCGCTGCCGGAGATTGTTTCTACTCAGGCATAGCCCAACAATAACCGGCCGTTCCCGGGCAGTTACCGGCGGAACTTGGAACCTGATTGGGAATACTTTTCCAGCCTGAGCGAGATCAATAGCAAACCCGTCGCCAGCGCCATCCAGATTTGCCAGTGTGACCACAATCCCGTCTCGATGGCGAACGTCTTGGTTAACTGAATATCGGTCGCCAGCCGCCAGGCCGCAAGTGTGCCAGCCATCAATGCAGTTGGGATCCCAAATGCGGCCGCTGTTTTTGCCAGGTGACGATTGCTGCCTCCTTCGCGGTTGAGCGGACGACCTGTTCCAAGCCGGATTCTCACAATCATGCTGAGGATCTCCCTCCCTGTCCATCGGAGGCCCGAGTGCGTTACATTAGAATCGATGTCGAAAATTAGAACAGCAATCTTTGGAACCGGCTTCATGGGTAAGACCCATTTGGAAATGATACGCCGGTTGGGAAATGTCGAAGTCGTTGCCATAGCAGATGATCCGAGCCGCGATTTGAAGGCCGTTGCGGCCTCAATGAACGTCGATAATGTTACGGCGGATTATAAGTCACTCTGCAACGATCCAAATATTGATGCTGTCCACATCTGTACCCCAAACGCCCTCCATGCCCCGATGACCGAGGCTGCATTGATGGGCGGTAAGCATGTGCTTTGTGAAAAGCCGCTGGCAACGACATCGGCGGAAGCCAAGCGTATGTTAAAGCTGGCGGAGGAGAAAAAACTGGTTCACGCCGTAAATCATAACCTGCGCTACTATCCGATGGTCCAGCAAATGCGCGCCATGGTCGCCGCCGGTGAACTGGGCGAGGTCCGAGTCGTACAGGGAACCTATTCGCAGGACTGGCTGCTGTACGACACCGATTTCAATTGGCGCTTGCTTGCCAAGGAAAATGGCGCCAGCCGGGTCGTAGGCGACATCGGTTCGCATTGGATGGACATGGTCCAGCACGTGACAGGAATGAAGATCACCTCGCTCTGCGCCGACACCATGCTCTATCACGAAAAGCGCAAGCAGCCAAAGATGGCCGTGGAAGCCTTTGCGGGTAAGAATCTGAAAGCCGCTGAATACGATGAGATCACGATTGACACGGAAGATTTTGCGTCCGTGCTGGTGCGCCTGGGAGACCGTTGCCGCGGTGCTTACACAGTCAGTCAGGTAAGCGCAGGCTGCAAAAACCGTTTCCAGATGGAGATTTTTGGGACCAAGGCCGGGGTTATCTGGAATCAGGAACAGCCGGATGCGTTATGGGTTGGGCATCGCAATGAGCGCAGCCAGATCATGCTGAAGGATCCGTCGATGATGTATCCGGAAGCAGCAAAATTTGCCGATCTGCCCGGCGGACACAGCGAAGGCTACGACGATGCACACAAACAACTCTACCGCCGCTTCTACGAGCGTGTAGCCGACCCAACCAAGCCTGTCAACTACCCAACCTTCGCCGACGGTGCCAGAGGAATGGTGTTGATTGAGAAGGTGCTGGAAAGCAGCTCCAAACGAGCCTGGGTAGACATCGGCGAGTAGCACCAGAAGCCCGATCTCAGTTCTCAGTAGGCAGTCGCTCCATGCGATCGACAATCACGTTTTGGGTCGACATCTTATCCGGCTCCAGCTTCAGTCCAAGCGCGGCGAGCGAATCCACCACACGCACCGGAGGCGCGGTTGGATCGGCCATAGTCCTGCCATAGTCAAACGCAAAATCAAAACGGCCCTCAATCCCGGTCTTGTTAAAAACGGGCCTCGTCACCAGCCAGTCCGATTGAGCCTGGACGGCGACATTCGCCAGTCCGGCAGCAGCTGCATTCGGGCTGTTTGCGACAGCCGTCGCAATCTGAGCCATGTTGGTGAGCAGATCCGCTAACTCGCCCATCGTCATCCCCACGCACTTACGGCGAGCACCTTCCAAAGAACATCGGCCAGGTCCGGTACTTGTTGATGGCTGCAACTTACGGGCGCCATCGGCTGCGGTCAGGTGATAAATAGGCCGCGACACTTCCTGTCGGTGGACCACAAGTTTGAATCGCTCAGCCAGCAGCGCCTGCAGCATCTGCGGCACTCGATCCTTCGAGACACCCGGAGGAATCCGGCCCTTCACGTCAAAGAAGAGGCCATTGCTGCTATCAGGCATATTCAACACCTGATCCCGCAGTACACCAAATGCCAGTTGGATCAAAGCAATCGGAGCATGCGCCCGGAGTTCCACCGTGGAATCGTCAATGTTCACGCCAAACCGGCCCGCACGAAGAATCTCACCAAGGCTCATATCCACCTGCCGGATCGAAGCAACCTCGAATTCCTGCCCAAACAGCGTGCCGCCCAGCAACATAACGCCGAACAATTTCAGGTAAACCATCCCGCGATTATGTTCCCAGCCAGTCGCCTGAGTCAAGCGAGTGAAAAGCCGCAGAAAGCAACAACAAATCACAAACCGAACCCGCAAAACGACCCACACCAATCCGCCAGTAAGTAAAGCAGGCCGATGAGGATACTCTCGCTGGCTTGGCAGGATCTGTCAAGCCCTGCCACTCACCCCTTCAGCAACCCAAGTGGACCTGTGTACTGGTAACCCGGAAACACCCCGGTCAGGTTTTTTTGACCGAGGTGTCCGGTTACCATCTCGCCCAGGACTGTTCGAAAATCTGTTGTTACTGCCAGGTCTCGGCCTTCGTAGAGCTGTTCCTGGTTCAGGCCGGGCCAGGATCCATGGATTTTTCCGCCTTGGATTGGGCCTCCCATTGCGAACATGAGTCCGCCGTGGCCGTGGTCGGTTCCGCGGTTTCCGTTTTCTTTTGCGGCTCGGCCGAATTCGGACATGGTTACTACTACGATGTCTTCCATTTTGTCGCCCATGTCTTGGGCGAAGGCGGCTAAGGACTGTCCGAATTCGCGTAGCAGCGGTTGCAGTCTGCCTGCTTCCTGAATATGGTGGTCCCATCCACCCAGGTCGGCGAAGGCCACTTCTACTCCGGCGTCTGATTTGATGAGACGCGCTACTTGCTGCAGGCTCTGGCCCAGTCGCCCATTCGGATACTGTGCGCCTCCTGCAGGTTGGTAGGGCTTCTTGTTGATCGACTCCACCAGCTTCAATGCGTCAAAGGTGTCTTTGCCGGAACCTTTCAGTTGCGAATCCTTCGACTGCGCGTACATCGATTCGAACATCGCGGCGGCTTCCTGATCCTGCACTTGAAAATCACGAATATTGTTGATGGCGACGGCACCGCGCGACCCTCGCAGTGTACGTGGAAGCTGCGGACCCATGGAGACAGCTCGCACGGGTGATGATTTCTGATCCGGCAGCAGTGCTCGATTCAGCCAACCATCGGACGTGGACTTGCGGCCCGGCGTGCCGGACTCCATGTAATCCTGTGCATCGAAGTGCGAACGTGTTGGGTCGGGTGAACCCACCGCTTGGACCACGGCTAGCAGTCCTTTGTCGTAGAGGGGCTTCAGCGGTTGAAGATCAGGGTTGAGTCCGAAGCGCCCATCGAGATCAATGGCACCGTCTGTTTTCCCAGGTGTCGGAACCGCTAGCGTTGGCCGCATCTGATAATAGTTGCGCTCGCTGAAGGGCACCACCATATTTAAGCCGTCCGCTGCACCACGCTGAAAAATCGCCACCAGGATTTTCTTGCGACGTCCGTCTTCCGCAGAAGCAGCGCGTGCCAGCCATCCGGGCGCGGCTCCCACGCCGACCATCGCCATTGCCGAACCTTTGAGAAAAATGCGTCGAGTGTTCATGGTTATCTCCGTTGAAAATCGGGCGAGCCGAGGATGAGACCGGCGGTAAGAGCTGGAGTTTCCTGTTTGCCTTCGAGACCTTTACGAATCGCGTCGCGGGTCTGGGGTGACATAGTGGATTGAAGCAGCTCATGCGCAATGGCTTCCATATTCTTTCCGGCAAAGCGGCTGGTGTCTACTTTGATGCCCGGGAGCTGGCCTGCGGTGAGTTCCGATGCGAAGTTCATGCGGCCCAACAGCCCGGCGGTATTTACCCAACCTTCGCCCGTGTTGTCGTAGCCGGTAGGTTCTTCCTTGCGATAGAGCGGTTGTCCAAGCGTGTCGATGCGCTGCCCCATGGCGAACACCATGTTCGCGTCCGCGTTCATGGCGCGAGCCGCACTCACCACCATCTCCAGCGGCGATTTCATCTTGGCGCGGTAAGCACCTTCGGAAAGAAACTCGCGCGAGGTGAGCATGGTTTCCATCACCGCGCGAAGGTCGCCGGTGGTTTTTTTGAATGTCTCGGCCATGCGCTTTACCAAGGCTTCCGGAGGATCATCGGCAACAAAGCGCTGCGCCAGTTTGCGTGAGATGTGCAGCGCCGTGGAGGGATGTCGGAGCAGGATTTCGATCACGTCAAGACCATCGCGCTCACCGCCTCCGGCTGCAATGACGTTGTTCAACACCAACTTCTGCCCACGGTCGTGCATTGCAGGATTGAAGCGGAAATCGCCACCTTGACGGGGTTGCACGATGGTCCAGCCGGTGAAGGCACGGGCTACTTCGACGACATCTTTTTGTGTGTAACCGCCATCGACGCCGAGTGTGTGAAGCTCCAGCAATTCACGTCCGTAGTTTTCGTTAAGTCCACGAGCCCGCAGTTGGCGAGGCGCGGCATTCGGGGCCATCGATTGCCAGTTATCGAGATAGAACAACATGGCCGGGTGGCGAGCCGTGGCAAGCAGCAGGTCTTTGAACTTGCCCAGCACGTGTGGCCGGATCGCATCGCGTTCGTAACTGGTGAGCAGGAATCGGTCGGCACCTTTGTTGAAATAGACGTTGAAGTGGTTGAACCAGAAATCGACGAGTACTTCTTCGAGTTGTCGGTTGGAATAGAGAGCGCGGTAGAGTTTGTTCTCGACAAGGTCGAATGCGATGACCTGATTGGGCTGCGTCTGGACCATGATCTCTCGCCGTGTCGCGGTGGTTGCGAACTGGTTGGCGAGTCCACGCCCGCCGCGAGCTACTTGCTGACGAATCTCGGGGCGCAACGATTGCAGCAACGCCAGCTTCTCAGCCGGAGTGCCATTGCGAAAAGTATTGGCTTGCTCGGGAGTCAGAAGGTCACGCAGGCGGGGAGGCGCGGCACCTTGCGCCGGAGGAGCTTGCTGACGCTGTGCATAGAGGTTAGCAATCTGGTCCGAACGCATCGATAACGTGGCAAGCGGTTTCACTTTATCCGCGAGCAGAGGATTTTCGGCGATCCTGTCAGGATGAAGCTGCTGCTCAATCCACTTATTCACGCCGATCCGGTTCACCGCATCGACGTCACCGGGTCGAGGACCGTAGGTGAGCCGGTTCAAAACATGAACTGCCTGATCGTCTTTGGAAAGCTTCTTATCGAAGCCTCCGACGGCGTTCAGAAGAAGCGGAGTCCCCAGGACGGCAAGTGAGATAGCGACAATTGCCTTTGCGTGCATACCGTTCATACTACGTCAAACCCGGTATCGGCCAAAAAGTTGTGCTAGCAGAGAGCCGAAAACAACTCATCCAAACTGACGGAAATTTCGCCCGCGTGAAGGGCTTTGTTCACCCGCACTGGTTCGGAGGCAGCGTGATATTCCCACGCTGTGCGCTTCACAGGATCAACCACCCAGCAGAAAGCAACGCCCCACGCATGATACTCTTCGCACTTGGCGAGCATGGTACCGAGTCGATCTTCAGGCGAGAGGATCTCGCAGCAAAGCAGAACGGGTTCGGACGGGTAAGGACTCCGCAGGGCTGGAGCCGCGATAACATCCGGCACCAGATATTTGGTGGCTGAAAGCTTAACGGTTACCTCCGAGGCCGCTTGCAGACCCAGCTTGCGGAGCATCGAGACCAACATGAATTCGAGTATGCCGTGGAACAATGTGGGCAGAGGTTTGGGGGACAATACGCCGCCACGGTACTCACAGGTCGGTTTCTCTGAGTATCGGAGATATTCTTCCACTGGAATGAGAGTTGGATAGCTCATGGTGCCCGAAACGTCACGGTCACAATATTAGCGATATTTTCACCCTGCCGAATCACAATCTGCTTTTGGCCGTGCCCGATTCTCAGCGGCAGCGGACCGAGGTTGATCTGATCAAGTCCCTGAAATTGACTTTGAGCCACCGGACCCGCCACAGGGACCTGAATGTCGGCGATGGTTGCGGTTGCCGTGCCTCCTCGCATTCCTGTTCCGTACAGCAGTAGATAAATCTGGTCACCCGCGGCAGCAGGTACTCCGCTGTCGACAGCGGTTTGAGTGTTGAAGAGGTAACCTTCGGTCCGCACATTATTCGGAGTGATTCTGATGTAGGTGGCCGCCGCTACTCCGGTTCCTGTTGCGTTAGCCGAGTAAATTCCCGGGGCCGTTGCGGCTACTTCTACAGTGTGTTGCTTGGCACCGATGGTGATGGTGGCTTGGCCAGGTGCGGTTCCGTTTGGAATGATGTAGGACATCTGGTTGGGAGAGACGAAGTAGATGGGCGCGAGTCGTGTGACGTTGAGCGCATCGGTGACGTTCACCTGAATGCCTCCGAGTGTTGTCGGATACGGACTTGTTGCGACTGCCGTTGCAGCGGCGATATTTGCTCCGAAAGTAGTCACGATGGAATTAGGCGCGACAGCCCCGTCGAATGCGTAGCTGGCGCTGTTCGCGGTGGCAATTGTCGGCAGCGGTGGAGCGTTGGGAGCGGTTGCGTTACAGACGGAGTCCTTCGCGGGAATGTCCGGTGAATCCGGTGGCCGGGCGGACGCCAACACGGATGGCGTCGCTCCCGTCATCCAATTCCACAGGAGTTCGAAGAAGCTGTAGGCTGTGGCTCCGGGAGCTGTTCGCATTTTTCGACCCAGGTAACCGTTGTCATCCCCGTAGGTCACATGCATGCCGCAGTTTCTGCCAACGGATCCGGGTACGAAGTTGATGGACGTTTTCTCAATGGCGGTGTTGCCGATGTTAGGAAGAGCTACAACCTGATCGCGGACGACTTGAGCGATTTGGGTTGGGGTGAAGGGTATTCCATTGTCGAGAAGTCCGTCGATCAGCAGCGGGTCTTGTATGTCCATGATCTGGAAAAACGGCGTAGTGATGTGGTTCATCAGAAGGTAGGTGTCATCGGAACAAAGGTATTGCGCGGTAGGGTGCGCCGACAGACAAGAGTCGTCGAGTTGAGAATTGCGTTGCCCGACGCGGACGCGATTGAAATCATCGGTGAACCTTGCGTAGACAGGATCATTTGGATCACCAGCGGGGAATCCCTGCTTACCGTTGAAGTCTGGACCGAAGCCTGCCTCAAGTGCTCCGCGGACCTTGACGTTTGCGTTATTGGCTTTGAGCCGGGCGGCAATGCGATCCAGGTGGTTGCGCGCGCCAGTGGAGCCGGCGGAATCACCCGTGATCAGAACGTCGGTTGCGTCCGTGAGCTTGGGAAGCCCTGGGACACCCTGTTCCAACATAGTGAGGGCAGCGTTGACGATGGTGGCTCCGCGGAAGTGAAGGCTGTAGGATTTGCTGGAGTCCGTGGCGCTGGTAAGCACGACGTCGGACTTGCGGCCTTCCCAGTTATCGGAGCTGCAATATTTGAGCTGGACAATGTTGCGGTCGCCCAGGCGGTTGAGCGTATTCGTTCCTAGCAGGCCAGAGACATTTCGGTAGTTGCCTTCAAACGACGTGGTCATCAATGTACCCTCCCACTGGCCGATTCCACACCAGCGGGTACCGCACTCTTCGAAGCTGTCGCAGTTGCTGCCACCGTTGAAGTGAATGATCCAGCGATTCGCGGAGGAACCGTCAGGCTCTGTCGCTCCAGGTTTGGCGGCGCGCACGTACATCGCGGCGGGAGTCCCATCGTTACAGACGGCATTAGGCGCGTTGATGACAATCTTGCGGAGGTTGCCGTTCTGGAGTTGGCCTACCTTGTAGGGTTGCTTGCCGTCAACGGAGTTGGGACAAACAGCGAAGTCCTTGATGTTGGGAACCGTCTGAGCGGCGGCAGCGGAGGCGAGAAGGAAGAGTATGGTTAGGAGGCGCATAGTAGAATCTCAGTCATGGCTAAATTGATTGCGTTCGACACAGTGGGCTATCGAGGAATGGCGAAAGAGTACCAGAGCAACGATCCGGATTTGACGTTGAACGGAGATGATTTCGTTCTGTCGTCGGCGATTGTGGTGAATGGATCGTGGTCCCTGTATCCGGAAGTTGGATATGAAGGACTGCCGATTTCGCTGAACCCGCAGGGTGGGCCGGACACCGACGGGTGTTACAAGGACTACGCGGATTGGTCGGGAACGGGGCAGTTCCACGTAAAGTCGATCATGTTCCACTGATAGGTACTACGGGCGGGGTTGGGGATTTGGAAGAAACTACGGTTTCTTCGGCATTGTAGACGACACGTCGGTAAAAGTTGCTGGTGCATAATAGGAGGTAGAGATCAATCTTATGAGCGCCAGTTTGGCCATTCCGAACACGGAAGCCTCGATCCTGTCTCGCGTCCTGGAGCGTCGGGTTGAGGATCTCACGCCCGCTGCGGCGGAGTTCCTGCTTGCCATCCAGTTCCCGACAGAAGATGTCAATCGAATGAACACGCTCTCGAACCTAGCGCAACTGGGTGCGTTGAGTCCGGATCAGCAACTCGAGTTGGATTCCTACGTTCACGTGGGTAATCTACTAGCCCTCATGCAATCTCGTGCCAGAAAGTTGCTTAGGGTTTCAGATCCCGTTTGAACGCAAACCTTGATCGGCTTGTGAGAGACCGGGCGGGTGGGCGATGCGAATACTGCCAACTGTTGGCTCGTTTTCATCCGGCGCCGTTTCAGATAGACCATGTGATTGCACGCCAGCACGGGGGCACTGAAGAAGCAGACAATCTCGCATTGGCTTGTATTCACTGCAATCGTTACAAGGGTCCCAATATCGCTGGCGTGGATCCTTTGACGAATGAGATTGTCCGTCTCTTCCATCCCAGGAAAGATGACTGGAAGGAACACTTCGCATGGAATGGACCCCGAATTGAGGCGTTAACTCCCGTCGGAAGGGCTACCTTGCGGACTCTGAATCTAAATTCTATCTCCTTGTTGGATCTTCGGGACGCGTTGTCCAGGGAAGAGGAATAGCTTGGTTTATAAGCTGCCATCACTTGACGGAGACGAGCTACGCCCGGTTAGTTCCGCAAGCTTTGATTTCAGTGCGTCTATGCCTTCCGGGCTACAGTACTCTGTTCGGATGCTGCGAGGATAGTGGAATGGTAACGCCGAGCAGAACAGCCGGACGTCGTTGAGTTCAGGGTACGGAAGGGGACACGAAATAAAGTCATCCCAATCCCATTCGCCGTCTGTGCCGTCGAGGAAGTCGCTAATCGTCTGGATGACGTATTGGCGGGTTTCGTCTTGATCTTGGAATAGCGCCTTAAGCATGGTGATTCACGGGGCCGTTGCCGCTCCCTAGTCCTGGATTCGTTGCGATGGCTCTGGCTATGTAGGCTTTGGCGTTTCTTACTGCTTCCAAAATGCTTTCGCCCTTGGCGATTCCTGCTGTAATGGCTGCTGAGTAGGTGCAGCCGGTACCGTGCGTATGCGGGGTGTCGATGCGGTCTCCTGGCAGTTCGATCCACTCTCCGTTTAGTAGCAGGTAATCGATTGCTGGACCCTTTGCGTGTCCGCCCTTGATCAGCGCGGCTTTGGCTCCCATGTTGATGAGGGCTTCTGCCATTTTTCTTGGATCTTTTTCGCCGGTTAGCGTCTCGGCTTCTGGCAGATTTGGTGTTACTAGCTCGGCTCTTGGCAGGAGCTTTTCACGGATGACTGCAATCGCATCCAGATCTATGAGCGGTGCTCCGTGTTTGCTGATCATCACTGGATCAACCACTAACGGGAACTGGAAAAACCTCGCCATTTCCGCCACCATCCTGACGTTGGCGATATTGCCCAAGGCCCCGGTTTTAGCGGCTCCCGGCGGAATGTCTTCGATCACAGCCGTGATTTGCTGCGCGATCAACTCAGGGTCCATGCATTCGACTCGGCTGACACAGACTGTATTCTGCACGGTCACCAGAGTGATCACAGCCTCGCCATACACTCCGAATTGATGGAAGGTTTTGAGGTCGGCCTGAATGCCGGCTCCCCCGCTGGGGTCAGAGCCGGCGATGGTCAGGGCAACTGGTTTCAAGGCAGTTAGTATTGAGGAACGGACGGATCAACCTTCTGGCTCCAGGCGAGAATACCACCCTTTACGTTCAGGACTTTCTTGAATCCGTTCTGACGGAGGAAGTCGCAGGCTTTGCCGCTGCGTCCGCCCATTTTGCAGTGAATGATGATCTCATCATCCGGGTTCAGCTCGGCAGCGTGCTTGGGGAAGTCCCCCAGCGGCATAAGCTTTGTTCCAGGAATACTGGCGATCTGATATTCATGCACTTCGCGCACGTCGATGAAGACGAACTTGTCGCCCTTGTCGATTCTGGCTTTCAACGCGACCACATCAATTTCGGTTTCGTTCACGGTGTTCTCCAGCTCAGGTTGATGCTGCGGAATACCGCAGAATTGTTGATAGTCGATCAGCTTGGTGATAGTGCGGTTGTCTCCGCAAAGCGGGCATTCTGGATTGCGTCGAAGCTTCAGCTCGCGGAACTTCATGTTGAGAGCATCATAGAGCATCAGACGTCCGACAAGCGGCTCGCCTTTACCCAGAATCAGCTTCACGCACTCGGTTGCCTGGATGACGCCGATGATTCCCGGCAGCACTCCCAGCACGCCGCCTTCGGCGCAGGAGGGAACCAGTCCTGGGGGCGGCGGTTCGGGATACAAGCAGCGATAGCAGGGTCCGCCCGGATAGCCAAACACTGTGGATTGGCCTTCGAAGCGGAAGATGGACCCGTAGACGTTAACCTTGCCGAGCAGCACGCAGGCGTCGTTGACGAGATAACGTGTCGGGAAGTTGTCGGTTCCATCAATCACGTAGTCGTAGTCTTTGATGATATCGAGCGCGTTTTCGCTCGACAGCGCCGTGTCGAACTTGTCGATCTGGAGGAACGGGTTGATGTCCAGCATCGTATCGGCAGCCGAATCCAGCTTCTTGCGGCCGACGTCCTTGGTGCCGTGGATGACCTGACGCTGGAGGTTGCTGAAATCGACGACGTCGAAGTCGACGAGTCCGATACGCCCAATACCGGCTGCGGCAAGATACATGCCGAGCGGCGCGCCGAGTCCGCCGGTGCCGATGAGCAGGACCTTCGCGGCCTTGAGCTTCAACTGGCCTTCCATACCCACTTCGGGCAGGATCAGGTGGCGGCTGTAGCGGAGAATTTCCTCTTTGGAAAGAGTTGGCGTCACGCGCGCCCTCCCGCGATGCTGGGAACGATGGTGATGGAGTCGGTCTCTTTCACCGGTGTAGCGTCCTTGCTCATATAACGAATATCCTCGTCGTTGACATAGACGTTGACAAAGCTGCGAAGCTTGCCTTCATCGTTATAGATGTTCTTTTTGAGCTCAGGATGCAAACTCGTCAGAGTAGCGAGGACTTCGCCGACGGTTGCGCCAGCGGCATCCACCGAGGCTTGCTGGTTCACGTACTGTCGAAGTGGTGTTGGAATGTGTACTTTAGGCATGGTTTAATTCTCAGGATAGTCTAGTTGTTCTTCGTCGGCGGCTGTCTGATCCAGATTCACGATGAAGCTACGAGCCCGGTTGAACTCGCCACTTCGAATCGAGATGACGACATTGCTGTACCAGGGCCAGGAATGTTTGAGGTCGGTTGCAGAGAAATAGGAATCTTCATCCGGGTGGGAATGGAAGAAACCAAGTACTTCAAACCCTTGCGCGTCGGCCTTGCGTTCGGCGGCGGCGTATTCTTTGGGGTCGATTTCAAAGCGGTCGTTACGGGCTTCCGGGAAAATGTTGGTGCAGGCGACGGCTTCACGCACCAGGTTGCCAGTGGCGTCTTTGGTGCCGAGCATAATGCCGCAGCATTCCCGAGGGAAGCAGGCTTTCGCGTGGTCCACCATGATTTTCCAAGGAGCGGTTTCAATCCGGATCATTCCAAAACTCCTCGCTTAAATATTTGTCCGCGCCGTCGCAGAACACGGTTACGATGACACCGGTCTTGCCGGCTTCGACCAGACGTTTGCCGACCTTGCGGGCCGCGACGATGTTCGCTCCTGATGAGATGCCGACAAGCAGCCCTTCGATTCGCGCCAAACGTCGAACCATGGCGAAGGCGTCTTCGGTGTCTACTTCCAGGTTCTCATCGGCTACCGATTCGTCGTAGATTTTGGGGACCATCGCGGTGCCCATGTGCTTCATTCCCTCAAGCCCGTGGAAACCGGTGCTCGGCTGCATGGAGTAGCACTGGACATGGGGCAGATCCTGTTTTAGCCGCCGGGAAGTTCCGATGAAAGTGCCGCTGGTGCCGAGTCCGGCGATGAAGTGTGTGACGCGACGTTCGGTCTGGGCCATGATCTCGACAGCGGTGGTATTGAAATGGGCCTGCCAGTTTGCGTTGTTGCTGTACTGATCGGGATAGAAATAGCGGTCCGGATCTTCGGCGACGATTTCGTGACACTTGATGATTGCGCCGTCGGTGCTGAGAGTAGGATCGGTGAGAACCAGTTCGGTGCCGTAGGCTTTGAGAATGCGCTTGCGTTCGAGTGATGCGTTACCGGGCAGGCACAGCTTTACGGGATAACCGAGGGTTGCGCCGATCATGGCGTAGGCGATCCCTGTGTTTCCGCTGGTGGCGTCGATGATCGTCTTGCCGGGAGTCAGTCGGCCTGTGCGTTCGCCGTCGCGGATCATGTTGAGCGCAGCGCGGTCTTTTACCGAGCCACCGGGATTGAAGAACTCGGCTTTGGCATAGATCTCGACGCCGGGAAGATCCGCAGCGAGACGCGAGACGCGGAGGAGCGGGGTGTTGCCGATAGTCGAGAGCAGAGATGTATCAACAGCCATGAATGTCTTGGGAACGGTTTGCAGGGGCTAGATCGCCCTTTTGTCTATTTTAGCCGTAGTTGGGTGGCGTTTGGAACATGGCATGATATGCTGGTTTCGCAAGTGCTTTTTTCACCCCGCAACCTGTTGCTCGTCACGCTGGCGTCTGTAATCCTATCTGCGTGCGCAAGCAAAAACTCTAATCCTGCTGCTACTGACAGGCTAAAGGAATGCACCTCGGTTGACGGCCTGACTGACGCTTATTGTGGAACGCTGGAAGTATTTGAAAACCGCGCGACCAAGGCCGGACGCAAAATCAAACTTAGAGTTGTGGTGTTGCAAGGATTAGCTCGAAATTCTGCGCCGGACCCTCTTTTCTTTCTCGCCGGAGGCCCCGGCCAGGGTGCGGCAAAACTAGCCAAGACCGTTCGTGAAATGTTCCGCAGCATTCTCAATGACCGTGACATAGTCCTCGTGGATCAGCGCGGCACCGGAGACTCTCACCCGCTCGACTGTAAGTTCGACGCCGAAAAGGTGGACGAAAAACCCGAAGCCGCAAACGAAAAATTAAAAAACTGCCTCGCGGGCTATGACGCTGACCCATCGCTTTACACCACCACCATCGCCATGGACGACCTTGACGAGGTCCGGGCTTATCTTGGTTACAACAAAATCAACCTCTACGGAGGATCCTATGGAACCCGCGCGGCCATTGAATACGTTCGACGACACGCCGACCACACCCGTGCCGTAATCCTCGACGGTGTCGCTCCACCCGACATGGGACTTCCTCTTTACATGGCCCGTGACGGTCAGCGTGCTTTCGACCTTCTCGCGCGGGACTGTCAGCAGGATCCAACTTGTAATCGGCGTTTCCCGAATCTGAAAAACAGATTCCAATCCCTGATGGACCGTCTGGAAAAGCAACCTCAAAAAGTGAAAATTACCCATCCGCGCACGGGCGCAACCGAAGATGTCGAAGTCACCCGAGCCTTGGCCTCTGGAATCGTGTTCACCGCTCTGTATGCTCCGCAATACAGTGCGTTGTTGCCACTGCTGGTCGAGCGGGCAGAAGCAAATGACTTCCAGGGGTTGCTCACACTCGGGGGCATGGGAGAATCCATCGCCGGTAATATGAGCATCGGTATGCGTTACTCGGTGGTTTGCGCTGAAGACTCCCCGCGCGTCACAGCCGGTTCCATTCAAACGCAAACGGCAGGCACTTTCATGGGGGCCAAAATGGTGGAACAGTTCCTCAAGCCTTGCCAATACTGGCCTAAAGGTAAAGTGGAGCCAGCTTTCTATGAGCCGTTCCACGCAAGCGTTCCCACGCTGGTTCTCTCCGGCGAATTAGATCCAGTCACGCCACCCATTTGGGGCGATCAGATCGCCAAACATTGGAAAAACACCAAACATGTGGTTGTTCCTGGTTCCGGCCACGGAACCATTAGCCGCGGCTGCGTTACAAAGATGGCAAGGGATTTCCTGAAAACAGCGGATATCGCAAGCGTCAATCCAGCGTGCGTTCAGGAGCTCAAGCGATCCCCGTTCTTTCTTGGCTACTCCGGCCCCGACGCCGGCACTACAAAGGCTGACAGCAAGTGATACGAACCCAAGGTCTCCGCAAACAATTTGGATCGGTAATGGCGGTCAACGACGTCTCTTTCACAGCCATGGACGGCTACGTCACCGGCCTCCTTGGACCAAACGGCGCAGGCAAGACCACAACCCTCCGCATGCTCTACGGACTTTTGAAGCCTGACGGTGGCTCCATCGAAGTCGATGACATCAAGCTGAACGGAAACCCACTGGACGTTCAGGAGCGCCTCGGAGTGCTTCCTGATGTTTCCGGGCTCTACCCGCGGCTCACTTCGCGCGAGCACATTCGGTACTACGGACAGCTCCGCGGTCTCTCCGCCGCTGAGCTCGATACTGCAACGAAAAACCTGATAGAAGCGCTCGGCATGGCAGACATCATTGATCGCCGCGTTGCGGGGTTTTCTCACGGAGAGCGTACCAAAGTCGCCATGGCCCGCGCATTGGTTCACCATCCGCAAAATATTCTGCTCGATGAGCCTACTAACGGCCTTGATGTCATGGCAACGCGCGCGGTGCGCGAAGTCATCCGCCGACTGAAGGGCGAAGGTCGTTGCGTGCTCTTCTCGAGTCACGTCATGCAGGAGGTCTCCGCGCTTTGTGATCGCATCGTAGTTATCGCGAAAGGTCTTGTGGTGGCCGATGGCACACCCGATGAAATCCGGAATCAGGCCGGAGTGGAAAACCTCGAAGATGCGTTTGTGGCCCTCGCCGGGCAGGAGCAGCACGAGCAATGAATTTCCGCCGCATCTGGGTCATCTCCAGAAAAGAATGGACGGACGCATTTCGTGACCGCCGCTCCTTCTACTCCCTTGCGATCGGTGCGCTCATCGGACCCTTGCTGGTGGGCTTCATGATGAACCGCATTGCCGAGCAGCGGCGCACAGCCGATGAGATTAAGATCCCGATCATGGGCCGTCAGAATGCTCCGGCATTGGTGAGTTGGTTGGACCAGCAGGCAGGCATCGACATCATCGACGCTCCCACCAATCCTCAGGAAGCTGTCCGTAGCGGTAAAACTGATTTCGTCGTGGTCATCCCAAAGAATTTCGGGGAGAAATTTAATGAGTCCCGGCCCGCTGCCATTCAACTCGTTTCCGATAGCTCTAAGCAATCTCTGCAAGCCAAGGTGTCGCGAGTCCGGCGCTTGCTCGGAGCTTACAGCGCCGAGATTGGAACCCTTCGCCTCATCGCGCGCGGAGTCAGCCCTTCGGTGGCGACGGCCTTGACGGTGGAAGATGTCGAAATCTCCAGCGCCCAACAACGGGCGGCGATTATTTTCAATATGATTCCGCTGTTTGTCGTATTAGCCGCGTTCACCACGGCCATGCAGATTGCAACGGATTCGACAGCCGGGGAGCGGGAACGCGGCTCACTTGAGCCTCTGCTCATCAATCCTGTGCCTAAGTCGGAGTTGGTAATCGGCAAATGGTTCGCAGCCGCGATGGTGGCGACAGGAGGAATGCTGGTCACGCTGTCCTTGATCACTGCGGTTTTATCCCGTGTTCCTTTTCAGGAACTGGGTGTGCGTTTTACCTTCGGTGCAAAAGAGGCATCCATGTTGCTGGCGGCCGCGCTTCCCATGGCTCTGATGGCACCTGCTGTTCAAATCTACCTTGCCTCCTTCGCAAAGACCTTTAAGGAAGCCCAAAGCTATATGGGATTCCTGATTATGGTTCCGACGCTTGCAGGCACCGTAAGCCTGCTCTATCCTGCTGGTGACATGCCGTGGCTTCGTGTACTGCCTATCGCCGGTCAATACCTTTTGGCCACCGACGTTATGGGTGGCAAGGCTCCCGGACCCATCTGGTTCATTGCCGCCGCCGCAATGGCGGTCGCCTTGGCGGCACTCTTTATCAGTCTCACTACGCGCTTGTTCCGTAGCGAGAAGATCGTGATTGGGCGTTAACCGGGTTCGGCTTGGGTTCCAGGAACGGCGGATTGTTGAAAACATTGCTGGTTAGCTGTTTTCTTGGGTTCTTCCGAAAATAGATTTACGCCTCTTTCGAATCAATGTTTTACGGGAGCCGTTTCTGCCTCCTGTTTCGGGGTCGTTGATCGGCTTACGGTGTT
>Ga0315912_10001782_pt1 | contig 24827 bp, 27 predicted proteins | sample VfabasoilMG_FD_204469 | JGI IMG/M metagenome (GOLD analysis project Ga0315912, IMG submission 204469) | Garden soil microbial communities collected in Santa Monica, California, United States - V. faba soil | ecosystem: Environmental > Terrestrial > Soil > Garden | place: USA: California... | reverse complement strand
TCACCGCCAATGCCGCTCGCATCAGCCCCGCCGCTGCCGCCGTGCAGGTACTCAGCACGGCCTTCACAGCCGAGGACCAAAGCAAGACTGCCGCCAAGAATCCAAGCCCAAGACACATGCGATGATGAGTAAGTCAATTGATCCCCCAAGGGTAGTGCTCTGCGAAATTGCAAGGAGTCACGCTATCTAACAATCATATCATCTGCAAGCATGTGAACAAGCCCGATGTCCTTCCTAAATTGGGCTAGAAGTTGCAAAATCGGCGAGGCAGAGCGCACGGAGCGAGTCGAGCTGTGCCAAGCTGTGCCCCATCGAGCCAGGTGAACAGTCGAGTACCCAGTCGTGACTCGTGACTCGACGTGATGGCCGACTGGCGCCGTCCGCCGAGACTGAGATCATGACGCGCCCTTGGCATCGACCGACCAACGACGGAGTCGCTGCGGCACCCTCACCTGCCCAGCTTGCGCTTACCTATCCTTCGCACCGGCCGGCGATGGGTGACGGGATCCAAGCCATAGAGCCTCTTTCTAGAAATAGTGTTAGTTTTACAATTTATGAAGAAACACTAAAACAAAGGAGTTTTACAATTTATGAAGAAACACTAAAACAAATTGTATGAGAGTTCCTCAGAATCCACCGAGCATGTGGCCCATATTGACCTCCTTGCTCCAGGATCGCCCAGAACTCGCTCTCAAGGGCTCCGCGACGACCCCCGACGGCCGCTATCTGCACTGGGAAGAGCTCCGTTATCGGCAACCACCGGAAGGTCTTGCCGTCCAAGAATGGTGGGCGACCACCAAGTGGGCACGCACACAGAGACTTACACCCATCCAAGCGATGAAGTCCCTCTATCCGCTCGACTTCGGTTTCGTTCAACTCCCCACGATTCAAGCAGAGCTCCATGACTTTGACCGTAAGAATGTCGGCCGAGAGCTGTTCACCGCGCTCGGCAACCATGACCTCCTTGCCGAATATCGCGTCAGACAGCTGATTGAAGAAGCCATCAATTCCAGCGTCTTGGAAGGGGCCCGACCAACAACGCGTGAATTGGCGCGGCAACTGGTCCGTGAGAACCGGCCGCCTGCCACTCGCGATGAGAAAATGATTCTGAACAACTGGCACGCGATGAAGCGCATTGTCGAGCTGAAGGATGAGAATCGTCCCCTCGTCGTGGACGATGTTCTCGAGCTGCATCGCATTCTCGGAGAAAATGCGCTCGAGGTACCTGATGCGGAAGGACAACTGCGTGGTTCAACGGATCCGGTCGTCGTTCAAGATCTTGAGGGTACTATTTGGCACACCCCGCCTCCAGCCGAGGGCCTTCGCGAACGAATAGCGCGGCTGCTCCAGTTTGCTGAAGACGGAGCTGTCGATGGAAGCAACGCCTTCATCCATCCGGTGATCCGAGCGATCATCGTCCATTTTTGGATAGGCTACGAACATCCATTCCATGATGGAAATGGTAGAATAGCTCGAGCCTTGTACTACTGGTGCATGCTCAGACACGGCTACGAACTGGCCGAATTTCTTTCCATTTCTGGGCCCATCGATCGCGCGCCCAAGGCCTATTATCAGGCGTTTGCTTTTACGGAGACGGACGATGGAGACCTGACATACTTCGTGCTGCATCAACTCAAGGTGATGCGTGAGGCGCTCTCCGAACTCACGAATCATCTGAAAGAGCGCGCAGCCAGCATGAAGGAGCTAGCCCGAACCGTCGCCGGGTTTGATTCACTCAACCACCGGCAACGAGCACTGCTTCAACATGCGGTCCATCATCCCCTGGAGAGCTACACGATTGAAGCGCACGCTGAAGCGCACCTGGTCCACTATCAAACGGCGCGCAATGACTTCGTTGACCTGGTGGAGATGGGGTACTTCGTCGCGCGCCGGGTGGGGCGAGGCAAGCGCTACTTCCCGGCAGAATCCCTGAGCAAGAAATTGAAGGAACCGCTCAGCTGAGCGCCAGCGGCGCACTGTGCCGGTGGCCAAAGCTTGTCCCCAGGATCCATTATTCTTAGCGATTACAGATAGATAGAGTAGGGCGGTCACGCTATGTCCCAGCGAGGTTGAACGTTTGAGCAGTATCGATCACCATGGGCGCATGACCGAGTCGCGCTTCCAGCTGTCCCAGTCCGACGCCGTGCAATGGCTGCGGTCGCTCCGCTCGGAGTCAGCCCATGTGCTCATCACTGACCCGCCTTACGAGTCGCTGGAGAAGCACCGCGCCATCGGTACCACTACGCGCCTGTCGCACAGCAAGTCATCCAGCAACGATTGGTTTGCCATCTTTCCCAACGAGCGGTTTGAGGAGCTCTTTGTAGAGGTGCACCGCGTGCTCATGCGCAACGCACACTTCTATTTGTTCTGCGATCAAGAGACGATGTTCGTCGCCAAGCCCATTGCCGAGAAGGTGGGTTTCAAGTTTTGGAAACCGCTGGTGTGGGACAAGGAAAAGATCGGCATGGGTTACCACTACCGCGCCCGGTATGAGTTCATCCTGTTCTTTGAGAAGGGCAAGCGCAAACTCAACAACCTGGGCGTGGCAGATGTGATCGAGTGCCCGCGCATCCTCAAAGGTTACCCTACGGAAAAGCCGGTGGCGGTGGCGGACGTGCTCGTGCAACAAAGCACGGAACCGGGAGAAATCGTCGTGGATCCGTTCATGGGCTCGGGCTCGGTGGGCGTCGCTGCGGTCAATCAGGGCCGCACCTTTCTGGGCAATGACATCTCACCCGGTTCCCTCCAACTCACCAGGGATCGCTTGCTCGCGGAGGGCGCGGTCGAGATCGAGGTGCCTCACCATCGTATCATTGCACCCGCGGGCCAGCTCGCCCTCGAGGGCTTGGGATGAGCGCGGAGGCTGGCAAGCCCAGCAAACCTTCGCGCACAAGCCCCCCACGCGTCAGCGAACAAGCTATCCGACGTGGCGAAGCCACGAGGCCCCGAGCACCGCCAGCGACCAAGTGGGAGCTGCCGGAGCGCCGGTGGTGGGTGGGGATGAGGAGGAGGAATTTACTTCCGACGACGAAGACGAAGGGGTCTCTGCCCCCTTGCAAGAAAGACCACCATGACTGGTAAGGAGTATGCGGATTTGTTGGCTGCTTACCTGGTGCACAACTACGGGCAGCGTGGCCTCGTGGTGTATCGTGAGGTGTCTTTGGGCAAGAGCATCATCGGTAAGAACCGCAAGGTGGATATCTTGGCGGTGGAAGCAAAGACCAACAAGGCGCTGGGTATTGAGTGCAAGTACCAGGAGAGCGCCGGCACCGCCGACGAGAAAATCCCGTACACCTTGGATGACTTGGAGGCCATGCACGTACCCGCCTTTCTCTGTTATGCCGGCGAGGGGTTTTCCATCGGTGTGATTCACATGTTAGAGAGTCACAAGCTCGCCGCCTATTGCAAGCCTGGTTCTGACCTTTTGCCCGGCAAGGACACGGTGGAGCTGGACCACATCATCGCCATGGTGTTTGGCTTTTGGGACGCGGTGCTGGCGCGCAAGGCGCCGTTTACTTTGGACAGCTGGCGCCCCGGGGCCAAACTGGGGCAAATTCCAGGGGACACGCCGCTGTTTGACGCGGTACTGTCGGTGGACAAGCCGGATCTCGACGGTTGAACGATGGCCCTGCCGCGGCAGTTCAGGGACTGCTGGTGCCCGCCAGATCGACGGGACCCCAGGCCAAGCCGCTCATGTCGACGAGCGGGATCGGCGCAGCCGCGGCGGCGGCGGTGGGCGCAGAAGCATCAGCGGCCGCCGGTACGGGCAAGAACAGCGGAAGCAAGCTGATGATGAAGGCTTGGTGCTTTTCGAGCTCGACGGCGATGCGCGCCTGTTCGGTGCGGCGGGCTGCCTCGGCGGGGTCGAGCGCGCTGCCGTCAGGCGCTGTGGGCTGAGTGGTGTTGGCCACCAGCGGCGCGTTGCCGACGAGTGCAGTGTTGGGATCGAGCGCAGTGGTCGTGGCGGTGGCGGCCCCGAGTTGCTCGGTCGATGCAGCGGCGTGCACCTGCTGGTCGTCGCCCGCAGCGCTCGGGGCCATCGCTTCCAGAGCGACGGCTGGGGCATGCTCGATGGGGACCACCGGCGTCGCCGCGACCGACGCGGTCGTCGGCTCGAGTGGAGCTCCGTCAGCGAGCGTGTGCAGGGCGTCTTGGGCCAATTCTTCGCCCTGGTGGCGCATGGCTTGGTAGCTCTCTTCGAGCTGGGCCAAGCTATCGGACAGCCATGTGCCTGAGCCTGAGTCAGGCAGCGGCGTGCCCTCGGTGCCGTGAAGCTCCGCATCGGGTCCGGCGGCATCTTCGGCTTGCCGACGTTCAGCACCGTAGGTAGGCGAAACGTCGAACACCCGCGAGCGATACGTACCGGCAGAAGGTTGCTCAGTGAGCTCGCTGTCTTTGGTCGCCTCATGCAACGCTAACGCTGCGACACCGGAGCCGGCCGCGATGAGCAGCAGCATGGTAAGCGGAGAAGCGGACGAGGACATATGAGCACCTACATTTCTAGTTCCACGGTTGGCACGGGGCGTCAAATAAGCTGCGCGGTGCGGCGGTTTCTCCCGGCCCGCGGAGCGACGGGAATTGTTAAGGAAGCGCGCTATTTCCCCACGGATTGTGGTGCCGCGACATGTCGATGGGGGCCCACGGCGACAGCCCGGTCCAGGGCTTCACTGTGAGCGGCGCGGGAGTGGGCGCTGCTGGCGACGCGGTGGAACCAGAGCTGACCGGCACCGGGACGAGCAGCGGCAAGTAGCCCACTAAGAGAGTTTGATTGACCTGGGTGACGTTGGTGGTCGCTGTGGTGTTCTGCGTGATGTCAGCCTGCGCGATGTAGTTCTGAAGAGCTGCGGGCGCCGTTGCAACCGTCGCCGGGGGCGTGAGTGCTGGGTCGGTGGGCGGCGGTTGGTCGGTCTGCGCCGGTGGCACAAGAGTGGGTTCGTTGAGCGCAAGCGCGTCCTCGATGCCGGTCTGGGTTGGCTGGTCGGGCGCGGGGCTTTCGAACAAGGCCTCGGCGTCCGGGGTCTCACGCGTCAGCGCCGAGCTGCGCTGCTTCATGGCCTGATACTTTTCCTCCAGTTGAGCCAGGCTGTCCGCCAGCCACGCTCCGGTGCCGGGGTCGTCATCTTGCGCCTCGGTGGTGCCCAAGGTTGGTGCGGCCAGGCGCCTGCGCTCAGGGCTGCGCACAGCGGCGCTCTCGGTGGACTGCGTGAGCGCCAAGGCGGTGCGGCGCGGGGCCTTCTCTTCGACGTGACTGAGAGCTGGCGCCGCCCGCAGGAGCAGCGCCGCCGTCCCACCACCGACCACGCCACCGGCAATGAACACCACGAGCACAGCTGCTGAAATGGGTGATCTCGACATGTAAACCCCCGACTGAACGGACCTGCCACCCGAGTTTAGCTCATCTTGTCGACGGGCCAGCAACGCCTGCTCAAAGTGCGCCCTACGGCTAGGATTTGGGCCGATCACCCGCGGGGAATGGCGCGGGCCAGGCGCTCCACCGCGACGTTCAAGGACTCCAGGGTGAGCCCCGCGATGCTGAGGCGCAAATGCTGACCGACCGGCTCGGCCGCGAACCACCAGTGCCCCGGGTTGACGGTCACGCCGTGATGCACGGCCTGTGCGCACAGGTCGTCCTCCCGCAAATGCTCAGGCAGGCGCAACCACAGGCTGTATCCGCCGCTGGGCTCGCTCAACTTGCACGAGGGCAGCGCTGCGCGGAGCAGAGCGCAGGCTGCGCGCATGCGGGCCGCGAACGTGGCCTGGAGTTGCCTTTGGTGACCGGGGTAGCTCGAATGGAGGACGAATTCGAGCGCGGTCTCTTGCAGCGGTCGAGGCACGAAGAAATCATCCACGAGCAGCGCGCCCCGCAAGCGATTGAGCACGGGGCCATGCGCGCACAGCGCGGCCACGCGCAAACTGGGCGCGACCGATTTGGTGAGACTGCGCACGTAGATCACGTGTCCCTCGCCGTGACTGAAGAGCGGTGGCGGAACGTGCCCGGTGTAGCTGAGATCGCGCGCGTAGTCGTCTTCGATCACGAACGCATTGAAGCGGCGCGCGAGTCGGACAATCTCCTGTCGGCGTGCAACGCTCAGGCTGGCGCCGGTCGGATTGGAGAAATTGGGCTGCAAGTAGATGGCCGGGGCGCGTGTGCGCTCCAGAGCTTCGGCGAGATAGTCCGTGCGCATGCCCTCCTCATCCAGCGGCACGGGTCCCAGCTGGATCCCAGCGGCGCGCGCGATCACCAGCGGTCCCAAGTAGGTAGGCGACTCCACCAGGAGCGTAGCGCCGCGTGGCACGGTGGCGCGAATGGCGATGCCGAGCGCCGCCTGGCCGCCGTGCACGAGCAAAACGTTTTCGCCGTCGAGGCCCGGCAAGGTCCGCTCTGCGAACCAGGTGCGCAACTCAGGCAAGCCACCGGTGGGCGTGCGTTGCCAGACGTTCGGCTTGCGCACCGCGCGCGCCGCTGCACGTGCGAGTTCGCGCTCGGGCAAGGCAGAGTCATCCATGTAGCCGCTCGCAAAGTTGAGGCACCCCGGGGGTGTCACTCCGACCAAGTGCGTCATGGGCAAGTCGAGCGGGGCACCAAGGACCAAGGTTTGCCAGTCATCGTTGCGCTCGGTCGAGCGCGCGGCGCGCGCCTTGATGAAGGTGCCATGGCCGGGCCGCGCCTCCACGTAGCCCTCGGCCGTAAGTTCGCTGATCACGCGGGTGATGGTGACGGGGCTGGCGGAAAAGTTGCGCGCAAGGGCGCGGACCGACGGCAACAGCGTGCCGGGCTCCCCCGCGTCACAGCTCTGCTTGAGGTGTTGTTTGATCAAGTCTTTGGAGGACATGGCAGCGCCCGGGCAGAAATTTTTTGACCACCGACAGGATAGCGTTATCTTTGCGAGTGAAGAAGATAGATAACGTTACACAGTCGGACACAAGAGCGCTTCTGCTCAGCGGTCTCGGGGTGCTGGGCTTCAGTGGTACGCTTCCAGCCACGCGGTTGGCTGTGCCCCATCTGGGCGTGGTGCAGGTGGGCCTGGGCCGCGCGCTGTTGGCCGCTGTCTGCGCGGCGTTGGTGCTCCTGGGGTCGCGGGCGGCGTTACCCAGCCGCGCGCAGTGCACGCGGCTGCTCGTGGTGGCTTTGGGTGTGGTGGTGGGCTTTCCGTGGCTGAGCGGCTGGGCGCTTACGCGCATGCCGGCCAGTCGCGCGTCGCTGGTGGTGGCGCTGACTCCGCTGCTGACGGCCGCGCTCAGTGTGCTGCGGGACAAGGCGCGGCCACCACTTCGTTTCTGGCTGGGCAGCGGACTGGGGACAGCTTGTGTGATGGTCTACCTGGCCGTGAGCGCGGGGGAGCAAACCGCCGCGGCGGGCAGCAGCATGCTGCCTGAGATGGCATTGCTGCTGGCCACGCTGTGCGCGGCCGTGGGGTACCACGAGGGGGCGCGGCTCAGCGTGGAGATGGGTGGAGTGCGCGTCATCAGTTGGGCGCTTGTGCTCGCCGTGCCGCTGGTGTTGCCCATCGTACTCAGTCAGCCACTGCCGTTCAGTCAGTCGCTGCCGAGCAAAGATGTGCCGTACAGCGCATGGTTAGGGTTTGGTTATGTGTCGCTGATCAGCATGTATGGGGCGTTCTTCTTTTGGTATAACGGCCTGTCGCGCGCGGGCGTAGCCCGCGCCAGTCAGGTGCAGTTGATGCAACCGCTGCTGTCGCTGGCCTGGGCCGGCATTTTTGTGGGAGAAGAGCTGTCGCCTTGGCTTTTCTTGACCGGCGTGGCTGTTCTTGGCTCGATGAGCGTCGCGGTGCGTTCCTCCGTGGGGTCTCGACCTGCACGACCAGCTCACCTGGCGCAAGGTAAAGTGAACCACCCCGCGACAGGACACAGCGCCCAGCGCGCCGACCTCAAAAGGCGGCTGACCCCCTACGTCGTCTCGGTCACGGAGCAAACTCGACGTTGAGACTGCCCTCACCGGCGTACGAGCGCAGTGAAAAGGTGGGCTCGCCGCCGGAGGTGTAGTCGACCCCGCGCAGGATGGGACCAAAATCGGCCAGCGCCGACAGCGCCCAGCGTTGCGCGAGCGGAACTTTGAGTTCGAGCCGTCCACGCAGGATGACCAAGGAGCGCGATTGGGGACGTTCGCTCACGCCCAGGTCGCTTTTGCCCTGGGCCCAGCTGGGTCCCCATTGCGCGACAGCGGACAGCGTGATGAGCCGGGTGGGGAGCACATTGACGCCCAGCGCCGCTTCGTACAAGAGCACGTGCAGCTGCGCGCGACCCAGGGACGTCCGCTTGCTGGTGGTGAAGTAGCTGACCCCACCCACAAACCAGAACCGGCCCGCGAAGTTGTCGCGCAAGGTGAAGCGCGCGCCGGGCAAGAGCAGCGGCTGTGGCCCCAAAAAAGTCAGGCCGCCGCCGAGTTGCACCAAGACAGATGGCTTGGGTCGCTCGTGGGACGTGCGCTCGTCGTGCGCGGGGGGCTTTGGGCTCGGGGTCTTCGCGGCGGCGCCCTGGGGCTTGGGTGAGTCAGTGAGTGGCTCAGGAGAGGGCGCTGACGGCTGCGGCTCTGGCTCGCTTGGGGGCGTCGCGTGGTCGAGCGCGCGCAGCCATTCTACCAAGGCGACCGCTGCGGTGCGCGCCCGCGCGCGCTCGGGGACGTCGCCGAGCACCAGTTCTGTCGCTTCGGGTTCACCAAGAGGCGTGCGCACCAGAAGGAGCGAGAGCGTGCCGTCCGTGAGCTCGCAATCGCGCAAGGTCAAGCCGACGAGCCCGGGCTTGAAGCTGGGTTCTGGGTGTACATCGGCGTCCGCGAGCTCGATATCGATCGCGACGCGGAGCGCTGAGGCGCTGGGCTCCGCTTGTGTGGAGGCGGGCTCGCAGGCCGTGTGGTCCAGGTAGAGGCGTGCGCCCTGGGCCTGCGCGGGACGTGCAGTGACGCACAACGCGAGCAAGAAGAGAGTCCAAAGAGCAGCTCGAGGCAGGTTCATTCACCGGTCATTGCGCGCGGGGCGCTGCGCTTTTTCGCAGCATGGGCTCGATGGCGGCTCGATGTCGACCCTGCGGATAAAGTGCGAGGTATTCATGGGCCGTGCGCTGGGCCAGGTCCCGTTGATAGTGGAGCTGCACCTCGATGCGACGCAGGTAACAATCCTCGCGCAAGCTCCCGGAAGCACCGTGGTGCAGTGCCCAACCATAAGCCGCGTCCGCCGCCGTCCACTTGCCCTCGCGCTGGTAGTTGCGCCCGAGCGAAAACGAGCTGAGCGCGGCTTGTGGATCGCCGGGGTAGAGTTGGACGATGCTCTTGAGCAGGGACGTGGCGCGTGGGGTATCGCCGGCTGCGCGCGCCTGATCGGCCTGGCTGAGCAACCACGGCAAACTGGGCTGTTGAGCGATTGGAGCGACTGAGGCGGCTGGGGCGGCACTGTGGGGAGGCACGACGGGCGCGTCGACGAGCGCAGGGGGCGGCAATGGCACTGTGCGCTGCAGCGGCACCGTGCTCTGCGGTGGCGCCAAGCGTTGTGCTTCGGCGCGCACGGTCACTTCTTGTCCCGCGTCCAGGCGCACCACACCATCGGTGAGAGCGGGTGAGCGCACCAGAACCCGACCTTCGGTCACGGACACCACCACGCGCTCGGCGCTGCGATCGACGGAAAAGCGAGTGCCAATCACCTCGACTGCGAGCAGGCCCGTCTCGATGCGCCAGCGCCGGTGGCCCCCCTTCTGCACGTGAAACTGCGCCGCGCCGCGCTCCAAACGTAGTAGCACCTGGTCGTCGGTCATCGCCAACGCCGTGAGTTGACTGTGCACGCCGAGCGCGATGGTCGAGCGATCACTGAAGCGCAACGCGCGGGGAGAAAACTCGGCGCTCACCGTCCCCAAAGCTTGTCCGTTGGCCAACGTGAGCGCGCCGCGGTCCCGCAAGAAGTTCTCATAAGCGAACCAAATGTTGAGCACGACAAAGGCGCTCCCGAACGCCCAGACCCACCTGGGCCAAGTTGCCGCAGGGTACAGCCGACTCCACACCGAGCGGCGGCTGGGCTGTTCCAGCGGGATCTGCGCGTCAATGCGCGCCCACAGTTGAGCGCGCTCTTCTGCGCCAGCGTCATCGGTGAGCTGGGCGCGAGTAGCAGCGAGATCCAACGGTTGGGTGGGTAGCGTCATGGCTTGTCTTCCTCACTTTGGACGAAAGAGAAGTGGCGGGACAGCAGTTGATCGACCTTGGCGATGCGACGTTTGGCGGTGGCGAGCGAGCAGTCGCACTGCACGGCGATCTCGGCCAGAGCTAGTTCATCCAGGCGTCGCAACATCCAGGCGCTACGTTCGCTGTCACTCACTTGGCGGAGGAGCACGTCCAGTTGGCGCAGCTGCGCGAGATGATCGGGACTCACCGAGACGTGGGCGAATTGGTCGAGCGAGGTCGGTTGTTCTTGCGTCTGCAAAGAGCCCGTGCGCTGTCCCAAGATGGAACTGAGCCCCAGCATCGACAGCGCGCGCCGTTTGCGAAAGCGGCGGTGCACCTGATGCATGACGATACGATCGAGCCAAGCACCAAAACGCTGGGGTTCCCGCAGCTTGCTGAGGTCGCGCAGTGCCTCCAAAAATGCGTCCTGCACCACGTCCTGTGCCTCATACTTGCTGCGCAGCAGGCGCCCGGCGCGGAGCAACACGCGATCCACGTGACGGTTGTACAGCTCCTGAAAGGGGTGCCGTTGGCCACTTTGCACCAGGTGGACCAGCTCCGCATCGCTGACCTCGCGCGCGCCCGGCTCCAGCCGTGACCCTTGGACCAACCGCAAGTGCAGGGGCGGGGCAACAGCCACAATGGACAGCGAAAGGAGAGGAAGCATGGCGGGCGGGGATGGCGCTTTGGACCGTAAACTATGAGGGCCAGCAGGGGACTAACATAGCTCAATTCCCGCAAAGAAATTTCGCCCGGGCCGCGCCATGTCGAACTGAGCTACGCTGGGTGAGCCACACGTGAGCTCAGCTGGCCCAGACCCGGGATGACCATCAAAACTACATTGTGCTGTGCGATTGTGCTTGGCCTAGGCGGAGTCGGGCTCAGCGCAGGGTGCGCCGTGCCCGCTTATGATCTCTTCGAGCAGAGTCAGGCGGAGTTAGCGAATACTGTGGGCGAGTCGTGCAGCCTCCATCCTGATGCGCCTCAGGGAAACGAAGTATGGATCTCCGAGCAACCTGAAACCTGTGGAGACTTCGGCATTTGTTTGGGAATCGGACCGGATAACGAGGACGCGGAGGAGCTGGAGATGTGCTCATGCCGCTGCGACGGCGCGCCGGGTGACGGGCCGTATTGCGCCTGCCCTGAGCAGTACGAGTGCGTGCCTCTGGTCGTGGAGCTTGGGGCGCCCTCAGCTCCCAACTCCTACGCTGGTTCGTACTGTGTGCCGCGTTGAGTGGATGCTCCGGTGGGGCGTGACCGGGCTTGTTCGGGGCTCACTCGGGCGGAGCGGCATCACACACACCGCCCCCGTCCTCGAGCGTGTGGGGACAGTGGGTTTCCTCATCGATGTCGCGCGCAAACCCCAGGTGCACCACGCGGCAATCGAAGGCCTTTTGCGGTAAGCGGGCGCACACGCTCAGGCACTCGTCCCGTGCCGCGTAGCCGAGCTCACTGCCAAACGGGCAAATGGCCGATGAATCATCGCAGAATGTAGTGCACGGGTCCGGCGTGGCGTCGGGACAGGCCTCGCCGCCGTCCAAGAGGGTACCGGGGCAGTGGGTGTCCGGGTCGCTCTCGGCTCCACTCATTTCTACGAAGCGGCACTCGAGCTGCTCATCCGTATAGCCAGCACACTGCTCGAGGCAGGTGTCACGGTCCTGGTAGCCCTGCTCGGTTCCGAAGCCGCAAAAGTCCTCCGCGTCGTCGCAAAAATCGACACACAAATCGGGGTTCCCATCCGTGCCCCCGTCGCCAGAATCACTGTCGTCCCCGTCGTAGGTGAGCCCGTCGAAATTCACGCTGCAAGCCACGCCCAAAGACAGAAGGAGCAACGACGCGGAACCAAGATGTGTGAGATATTTCATAGTGGCGATCTTCATCAGTAGGTTCCGCTCAAAAATAGGCTGCCGCCGCCCCACTCTACCCCGGGTGAAAGCTCGAGGGTCCGCTGTGCGACCTCCTTGCTCTTGGGTGGCTTGCCCACAATCACCAGCGTGATCCCGGTGGCGGCCAGCACCCCGCCCGTAATGAACAGGATGTTCGTGGCGGTGGCCAAGCCTTGAGCGGACTTTTTCTTGCTCAGATCACTCTCCGGGCACGTGCCGTCCACGCAATTTTCCTTGGCCTGTTTCTCCTTGGATTTGGCCATGACGCCGGTGACGATGCCCGTGCCGGCCGCGAGCACCCCAACGCCCAGGCTCGCGTAACCGATGACTTGCAACGTGCTTGGACCATGCGCGGGGCGCCCTTGGCCCTGTGGCTCGGCGCCGTTTTGTGCGGCGGCTTGCGCTTGGGCGTCGGAGTTGGTCGCCGCGGCGTTGAAGTCAAAATGATGAGTCGTTTGTTTGCCCGGCGTGAGCAATGGCTCCCAAAGCAAGGTCTGGTCTCCGGCGGTGGCGGTGATGGTGAACGAGCCGGCGCGCAGTCCCAGCTTGGCCTCGCCGCCGCTGAGCGCGTACGCCTGTGGGGGTGAAGAGGAGCCTGAGCGCGTCACCCCGAGCTCTACCTCGGGCGACGAGGATGTGATGGTCACCCACGACATGTTGCCCTCGAGCAGCAACAATTCACGCTCAATGTCGGCGCGCTCTTTGGGGTCAATCTCGTCGCCGCCTTCCTTGAGATACAGCCGATACTGCTGCAAGGCTTCACCATCCCGCTCCAACTTGAGCGCGCAGTAGCCCAGGTTGCCACGTACCTTCCAGCTGTCGCCGCTCTTGGTGAGCGCGAGTCGAAACTGCTGCCACGCGTCTTGATAGTTGGGGGGCGTCTCCTGAAGCAGTGCCACGCCATTTGAAAAATGAAGGCGAGCTGTTTTGAGATCGGCCTCTTTGCTCGTGGCCACCTCGCCCATGTCCTTGGACGCTTGCAGCTTGTCCGAGGAACCAGAGCTGGACGCCTGTGCCCAGGCGACGGAAGAAAGGGTGAGAAGTGCGATTAACTTCAATCCGATGAGGTACACAAGGACAGATCTCATAGAACAATACTCTTCGGGCTCTGGTCCTGACCTGAGTGCTGATCCTCGCCCGCCTGACTAGCATCCCCGTCCAAGGCTTGGAGTTCAAGTGATCGGGCCGCCCAAGCGGGACCGAGCGGTCCTGGGGTAAGCGCACCCGGGGGGTTGCGCTCGGGTGACGCCAGCGGGGACTGCACAAAGTCGTGCTGTCGGCTCGCCCGTGGTCTGCTACGTAACCTGTGGTCGTCGGCCAACCGACGGGCGTCCCAGGGGACCGGGACTGGGTTGGTCTTGCTAGGTTCTCTCAGGGACAAGTCACAGTGCTCCACGTTCGCCACACCACAATCATGTCTGGGCTACTCGGCCTGAGCGTGTTTGGCTGCGAAGCATCGCCCGAGGTGGTGGAGGGCAGCGGCGGCACCAGCGCGTGGGGCGGGAGCAGCAGTGGGGGCAGCGCCTCAGGAGGCGAGGCCAACAACATGGCTGGCAGCGGTGCGTCTACCGCCGATCCGGAGCCGGACTGCTTGGAGGGCGAGGCCGCGCGTCGCGTAGGGTCCACGACGCTCTTGTATGCCGCCGACTTGGCGGCCTTGCGCGGAGTGAACGTAGTTGACGGAGATCTGACCATCGGACGAGCGGACGGTGACAACCGTAAGTCGCAGATCAAATCCCTGGCTGACCTCGTGTGCTTGCGGGAGGTCACGGGTGACTTGTTGATCACGCGCAATGCCAAGCTCTCGGATTTGAGCGGTCTCGAGCGTTTGGAGCGCGTTGGTGGACGTTTGGAGATCAGCAAAAATGAGGCTCTGACCGGCGTGGATGGGTTTGACGCGCTCAATTGGGTCACCAAAGACATCACACTCAGTGAATTGCCAAAGCTCAGTCAAGTTGCAGGTTTCGATCAACTCACACATACGAGTGGACTGAAGGTGGTGTCCAATTCAGCACTCCAGGAGCTGGGAGGGTTTGCTCTTGTCAGTGAGTTCAGCGGAGACTTGTCTATTTCTTTCAGCCCACAACTGCGCGCCGTCACCTGCTGTGAGCAGCTTGCTTTAGTGCAGAGCTTGCGGCTGAGTTACAACGACGTGCTGTCCGATGTGAGCGGTTTGGATGGCTTGGAGGTCGTGGCGGCTGAACTGTCTATCTCCGACAATAGCGGCCTGACCACGCTGGACGCATTCAATGGCTTGCTCGAGGTCAATCACCTGTCCATTTGGCAGAACGTTGGCTTGCTCGTGGTGGATGGGTTTGCGCAGCTCAACCACGTTGATTACCTGGGGATTCGCTACAACGCGGCGTTGGACAGCCTGCTCGGGTTTGACGTGCTGCATGACGTTGGGCGCTTGGATATCGATGGAAACCCCAGCTTACTCAATTGCGCGGCCGAACAGTTGAGGGATCGGCTTGGGGTCGCCGCCAGCAGCAGCCACCTGTCAGGCAACAAAGCGGGAACGTGTCCTTGAGTTTTTAGGGGGGCTTCCAGCCCCCCTCGCTTTTGGAAGTGAATTCCAAAAGCTCACCCCTAACTACCGCCGGGTCTCCGGCGGCTCCTGCATAGTCGCCGGCGGGGACGCGGCGCCTGCGTGCTCCGCACGTTCGGGGGGCTTTTTCGGTAGGTGGTCGTTGGCTTGCTCGCGGCGGTTTTCCGCGACCTTCGTGCTCCGCACGTTCGGGGGGTTTTTCGGTAGGCGGTCGTTGGCTTGTATGCCGAGGTGGTCTCTCGGGTTGCTGGGGTTTGGTGAGCTCGTTCGCTTAGGCCTTGGTGGGCTTGCTCGCCAGGGCCTTGTTGAGGATGAGTCGAGTGCAGTCTGATCCCCCAGGCAGGAGCGGAGCGGGATCGACTCCGAGCACCGGTTTCCGTCGGCTCCGTCGTCATGCCGGAGGGCGGAAGAAAAGGTTCAGAGTCGATCCCGCGGAGCGACCCTTCAGATGTCCAAAAATGGCAGCGAACCTAGGTAGTCCGCTTTGCCCAAGGGCACGCCGTTGCTGCGCAAGATCATGTAGGCCGCGCAGATGTGAAAATACACATTGGGGATTTGGCGCATCACCAAGTACTCATCTGCAGGCAGACCCTTGCCAGGCGGATACGGGACGGGGATGACCTTGTCGCTCTGCACCTGTTCAAACGCGCTCTCCGGCAAAGAAGCCAGATAGTCCCGGACTTTTTGGATGCGGGCGTGCAAGTCGGTAAAGTTTTGCTCGTTGTCCTCATGACGGGGTGGGGTCTGACCGGCGAGCTGAGCGCCCAAGCTCTTGGCGCCGTCACAGGCGATGCGGATTTGCACCGCTAGGGGCAGCATATCGGGCGCGAGACGGGCCATGAACAAGTTGTTTACGTCAAAACCGCGGGACGCGGCGTACGTCTCAGCGCTCAGAAGACAGTGGTCCAGTTGGCCTAAACTGTGATGCATTTGTTGGACGAATTGGTAATACATGGTTGCTCCTCGGCTTTTGCTGTTTTAACCGGGCGCTGCCATATCACGCCGGGCTGCCGCAGACACCTTTCTGTTCCAATTCGGGCGGCGCGGGGGTCTTGGGTCGACCAAATGCCGCCTCCAGGCACTGTCCTGCGCTCGAGAAACTGCGACGCGCGCCTCGCGCGGGTGATGGCCCACCTAGTGCAGTGCTTCGCCTGGCTGCCGCGTGTCCTTTGCGGCAACGTGCACGGGCAAGTTGCGCAAGTCATGCTGCGAACCGCCCAGGCGCAGCGCGCACACAGCGCCCGCCAAGGAGATGACAAGACTTGCATAGATGCCCCAGGTGTAAGTCAATCCGGTAGCGAAATAGGAGTGTTCCACCGGTGGCCGCAGCAGCATCATGGATGTTTCCCCGGCGGTGAGCAGCGCAAACAGCGTACATATTACACGCACCCCAAACATTTGATTCAGGGTGCGGCGACTCAGCACGAGTGGAATGAGCAGAAACCACCCCACTGCACCACCCCACAGAAACGGCGCGTTGGTCGCGGCGAGGTCCAAACCGCTGAGCGTGACCTCGTCTGGTTTGGACAGACTGACCCATGGCGCGCAGAACAAGCTCAAGCCGACGCCGGCCAGCGCTGCCAGCAATCCGCGCCCGCGTCGCAAGTAAAACAGGGGCAGCTTTTGGTCCTCGGGAGGGTCAACTACCCCCGCGGCGGCTTCTTGTTCGCCATCCAGGGACAGTGGCAGCTGATGGAGCGGCATGAGCGGTAGATCGCACGTGGGGCAACGCGGGCCCTCACCTTGCGCGAATAACTCGCGACAGAAGGGGCACGACAAAAGTTCTCCCATGACCCGGGGTTTTGCCACGATCGGACCCAGCTGGCACAGAAAAAGTGCTAGGGTAGACGCCCCATGAAAAAGGGTGATGCCGGAGACGAACGCAAGCAGCAGGCCGAGCGTGTTGCGGCGTTATTCGACTTGGACCCACAGGACGAGGTGTTCGTGGCGGCGATCACCCACCCCAGTTTTGCTCACGAGAGTCCCGGTGAGTCGGACAATCAACGACTAGAGTTCCTGGGCGACGCCATTTTGGATTTTTTGGTGAGTGAGGAACTCTACACCCGGTATCCAGATTACAATGAAGGTCAGCTGACGCGGGTCCGTGCGCAATTGGTCAGCACCCAAGCCCTGGCACGCTTCGCGCGCCACCATGATGTGGGCGCGGCGTTGCGCTTCGGCCGCGGTGCGGGCCAGACGAGCTTGTTTGGCAGCGAAAATGTGCTGGCCGATGCGGTGGAGGCGCTGATCGCGGCCTGCTATTGCAAGCGGGGCATTGAGGGCGCGCGCCGCGCCTGCCGCAAGGTGTTTGATTTTGGCCTCGACGGCAATGAGCAGATCGAAGCGCAGGATAGCAAAAGTGAGCTGCAGGAGCGCGTGCAGGCGCTCGGGCTACGTGCGCCCGTCTACCATGTCGTCGGCACCGAGGGGCCACCTCACGAGGTGGTGTTCGAGGTGGCCGTGAGTGTGGGGGGAACCACGCTCTCCACCGGGCGCGGTCGCTCCAAGCGCTTGGCCGAGCGTGCCGCTGCAGCTGTGGCCTTGCACGAAAAAAAGTTCGAAGAGTTGGTTCAGGTCGCGCTGCCTGCGGAGGACAGCGGGGATGGTTGAGATTCCGACGCGGGCCAGGCTGGGGCGGCGTCGGATGCTCTTGGGCTTGGGCCTGGCCGGCGTGCTGTGGTCGAGCGACGTTTGGGCGGGCAGTTACCTCAATCGCGCGGCCGTGCTCTTGGCCGGTGCAGATCTGGAAGCGCGGGTATTGCAACGCCGCTTGTTCGACAAAGAGCTCGCCAAAGTCACGCACCGCTTGGCGCTGGAGCGCGTGGCGGCCGGGCAAGAGATGATGGTCCCGCCGGAAGTAAAAAACGCGCACCCGCATCTGCTGCTCAGTCTGGAAGCCTACGAGCGGGCCGCCGATGGTGCGGCCCGGGGTGATCACGAGGACTTCTTGGTGGGGCTAGCGCGCGCCCGTGAAGAGCAGCGCATCTTCGCTGCGGTGCTCAAACAGGCTGGTTGGGAGCTTCCCAAGACCTAAGTCACAGGGCGGCCGCTCAAGGTTCAGCGAACAGTCGCGTGTCTTTGCGCCGCAGCCGACCTAGCAGCACATCAGCGCGATCCTTGACCGCGGTCTTTTTCAGACTCACAAGCAAGCCTTCCAGCTGTTCTTCCACGCTGCGCTCTTTGAGCAGGGCCAGGATGCGCTCTTGCTCGGCTCCTTTTGCGTTCTCCATCGGCAAGCTGCCTCGGCGCCACACGATGGCAAAGTGCTTTCCTTCTTGCACGAGCTGCGGGGCAAACTGGCCCTCTTTGAGCGGCAGGGCCGCCGCATACAGCGCTGGATCGGCGCTCACTTCGGGGACATCGGTCGAGCCATCGGGCCAGACATACCCCAAGTCGCCCCCGCGCTCGTGGGTGGCTTTGTCGACGGAATGCTCGCGGCAGAGTGCCCGAAAGCGTGTCAAATCGACGGGGCCTTGCAACAGCTCGGCGAGCAGCTTCTTGGCGTCATCCTCACGGTTGACTAGCAGACGAAAGATGCGGATGCGCAGCGGTTTCTGGTAGTCGCGTGGGTGCTGGGTGATGTAGCGCTCGATGTCCGTTTGCGTCGGGGCGGGTACCGCCTGCTCGAGCTGCGCGACCAAGGCCAAATGCAACAAATCGTCGCGCTCAAATGCCCATGCCGGCGCCTTGTCGCGTTGTTCCTCGCGTACCAGTCGATCCAGCAGCCAACGCGGAACGAAGAAGCGATCCAGGCACGTCGCGAGGGCCAGCTCGGGCATGTGGGTGGTGCAGCTGGCTTGAGCGTGGGCCACCTCGGTGGGCGCGAGCTCTTCCCCGCCAATCCGCACCGAGAGCAGCGGGGCAGGGGCCGAGGGCGCACAAAGCGCCCAGGCGCTGATCAGGAGCGGCCCGAGCGCTCCGGCGAGCCATCCAACTTTGACCAAGTGATGCGGCGACAACGACGCGGTCCTATCACCCGGCGTGCCGCCCTCCAACTCGAGCCGTCCAAGCAGAGAGATCGTCGTGACCGGATGGACGAGGGCGTGCCGTCTTGATCGCGGCTTGCACACACAGCACCTCAAATGAAACGCCGTGCTGGGTTAGCCGCTTTTGGGTCACGGCGTGGGCCTGGTCGGAGGCGTCGATGCCGAGCGCGCGCCGCCCCAAGTCGTGCGCCACCTTGAGCGTGGTGCCGCTGCCCATGTACGGATCGAGGATCACGTCTCCCGGATCGGAGCAGCTCTCGATCCAACGTCGCAGCAGCGCCTCGGGTTTCTGCGTGGGGTAACCGTTTCGCTCCCGGGCCACGGGCGCCACGATGGGTATGTCCCATACGTCGCCTAGCGGCGCGCCAGCTGACAGTTGCTCCGTGGTGCTGGAGCGTAGACGGCGTCCGGCATCGCCCACGACGGCGCGTTGCTTACGATCACCCCATGTCTTTTGGGTAGACGGGGCGAGCGGTTCGTAGAGTTGGTTGAAGCGGGGCACATGCTCGGCATTCTTGACGTAGCGCAGCATGACGTCGTGCACGCGCTGAAAATTGCGGGTCTTGGCCGGCCAGCGCCGGTAGCGCCACACCACTTCACTTGCAAAACAATCCCAGCCAAACAGTTCATCACACATGACCTTGATGTAGTGGCTGGTCTTGGGATCGACGTGCACCACGACACTGCCGTGGTCGGCGAGCAGGGCGCGCACGTGAACCAGTCGCTCTTTGAGCACACTCAGGTAATGGGCCAAAGATTCCCAGCGATCGTCGAAGGCGACGCTCTCCGCGCGCTCGATGCCGCTGGGGGTGCGCTTGCGGTCGACCCGATGATGGGTACGCCCCGTGAAGAACGGCGGGTCGAGGTATGCCAGGGTCACGCTGCCCGGCTGGTGCTCAGCCAGATAGCGCAACGCCTCCAGATTGTTGCCCTGGATCAAGGTGGTGGTCGGCGCGTCCAGGGTGAGGACCGCGGCTGCGTGGCGTAAGGCGGGGACCAACCGGGCAAGGGGCTGCGGGGGCGTAGGGACGTGGGGAAAGTGGAGTCGGGGCAGCTCGTCCGGCATCGCTACATTGTAACCCAATGTAGGATAAAGTGTGCAAGTAAGCTGGCTATGGCGGGCGGGTTGTGACTAACCTCGGGCCATGTTTGCGCGGGTGTGGTCCCCACGACGGCTGCCCAGGTTGATTGCGCTCCAGCTGGGAGGCTTGGTTGCGCTCACGAGCCTGTTGGTCCTCGGCTGTGAACCGGCGCCCACCCAGGAGGTCCCGGGGCGTGTGGCGCTGGAGTTCGTCAGCGCGATGCGGCGGGTGCACGGTGATGTCGAGGCGGGCAAGGCGGCCTATCAATTGATGTGGCAGCCAGCGCGCAAGAATTTAGAGGAGCGGGCGCGTCGCGCCTCAGCACTTTCAGGTCGTGAGCTCCATCCCGGCGAACTCATCGTTCCCTCGTGGTTTGCGCTGCGGCTCATTCCTGAGAGCTATGAGGAGCGCATCGACGGACAGTGGGCGCAGGTGACACTGACGGACGGTGGGGGCCAATCCAGCGTGGCGCGCTTGGTGCTCGAAGAGGGCAAGTGGAAGGTAGCGCTCGAGTTACCCGCCTTGACCGCCATTCGTAGTCGGGTCGACGAGCAATGATACCCCCTTGGGCAGGCCGCGTTCCGTTGGCCCTATTCTCAAAGCAAAAAACGGACATGCCCCGGGGGGCACGTCCGTCTCTCACTTTTGCATCGGGCTCGTCCGAGCCCGGCGCTCGTCGATCAGTTGCTGAAGAAGATCGCTTCGATCTCGTCCTTCACCGCTTCTTCTGATTGCTCACGAGCGATGGCAATTTCTTTGACGATCAGCGTGCGTGCCGTATCCAGCATGCGGCGCTCGCCGAAGGACAGCTGCTTGCTGGTCTTCAAGCGATAAAGGTCGCGCAGAACCTCAGCCACGTCGTAGATGGAGCCAGTTTTGATCTTGTCCATGAACCCGCGGTAGCGGCGATTCCAGGTTTGGGTATCAAACCCGATGGTGCGCTCCTCAAGAATATCAAAGATCTCACGGATTTCTTGCTCACTGATGACCTGTCGGAGACCCACTGCGTCAGCGTTGGAAACCGGAACCATAATCTTACGGTCGGTGTCGAGAATGCGGAGTACGTAAAACCTCTGGGGAGTCCCAGCAATTTCACGCTCGTCGATGCTGACGACCTCGGCCACGCCCTGCGCGGGGTAAACAGCCTTGTCTCCGACCTGGAATTCGATTTCTGCCTGCATGTTTTCTCCTTCGTGGCGAGTAAACGAGAATTCAGTCACTCGCCACAATCCTTTTGTTCTCGCGAGAGAAGTTGCTCTCGCCCTGTACTGCTCGACCGTTAACCGGCGCGTTCAGCCCAAACTTGTTATTTGTTTGCTCTATGTGAGTCGTTGGTAGTGCCTGTACCGCTTGTGTTTTCCGCTCAATTTCGCGCTTCTGAAACTAGCCTGCGCTCACCAACTCAAAATCTTTTCTGTGGAGCTCCGAGCTCAGTCGCTGCCGAGACCAACATTGCAGTGTCTGAGAGCCCTGGGCTTCTGAGACAGTCGAAGTGCCTCAATCATTCCCAAAAGCTGAGTAATTCACACACCGCACACTAGAAGAGGTCATCCAACAGTCCGCCCAGGTTGTGGGCCACCATGAGCTGGCTTGATCGAGCAACCTGGCTCGATCGAGCAATCTGGCTCGAACCACCCATTCGGCCGACTGCACCAATACGGCTGATTGCACCCACGCGGTTCACCAAACCCACGCGGCGCAGCACGCCTCCATCCGCCCACCCGCACGCTGATCCAGCCTGCAATGGCCTGAACAGACGCGCACCTGACGTCAGAAATCGTCCTCCCGAGAGAAAGTTGCTCCGGTTCTTACACTCGCCCAATTCGCTCAACTTCTCATGACGCAGATTGAATCGACGCAGCATTAAACAGAACCTACTTCCTTGAGGTTTCTCTCCGCTTTCACTTGAATTGGCACTTGCTGAATCAGCATTTGTTGAATCAACACTTCGCTCAGAACACTGGCTCGGGCGCTCATTTGGCCGCTGCCGCCTTGTTCCTGTCCGCTGCTTGCTCGATAGCTACAGCCAATCCAGGTTATTTTGCCAACGCGGGACCCTTGTTATGCTAGGACCCGGAAAGAAGAGGGGAAAACCCGTGTCCGGCAAAGCGCTACCACAACTTGGGGGTAGAACTCGCCAGGCGCCCAACTCTAGTATTCCATGGCCTGAGTGTCAAGGCCGGTGTCGGCAAATGGCCTAGGCTCGGTGTGCGGGGTGGCGGTGTCCGCCGTGGCGCCCAATGTGAGTGCTGTGGTCCGCTGCGACTGGCCGAGCGGCCTTGTGTGACAGCGCCGCGCGCTGGAGCGCCGAAATGCGGCAGGTGGGCAGCGCCTAACTCATGAATCACTCACTGATGATGCGCACACAAATGACTCACGTTTTAGTCTGGGGGTAGCGGAGCCTGGGTCACCCCGTGCGGCTGAGGCTTCGGTTGAACGCCCTGGGGGCAGCCGGCGTCGGCCCTCGGCAGGGCCCGGCCCAGCGCTGCGTCGCGTGCCGGAGCGAAGAGACTTCGCCGCACGACGCGAGCTCTGCACGCGGCTGACCCAACGCGGCGCCGTGGCAAGCTGGTTCAACGCACAGGGCCACGCCCCTTCGGGCGAGCGATCGGGTGCGGCACGGCGGAGGTCGCGAGGGCTGCGCGGATCGCCGAACGGAGCGTGTCGGCTGAGCGAGGCGTGTCGACGCAGTGGAAACCAACCCTCAGCCGAGCGCTCACGAGCAGAGCGGCTCCGGTCATCGGCTGCGCTCAGTCGCTCAGGTCATTGGCCAGGGCGTGCAGCAAACCAAAGCGCACGCCGCGATCAGAAACGACCAAACGCGGCGCCTGGGCTTGTTCGACGATCATCGAACACAAAAGCGCACCGGCGCCGATCACGTCGGCGCGGCCCGGTGTGAGCCCACTCAGCCCGAGGCGCTCTTTGACCGACAGCGTCAAGATGCGTGCGGTGAGCTGCGCCAGATCGGACGCGTCGACCAGGCTTCCGTGAATGCGCTCGGCGTCATACTTGTCCATCTTCATCAGGATGGCCGCGAGTGTGGTCACGGTGCCCGCGACGCCCACCAGGACGGCCCCGCGTGCGCGGTTGAGATCGAACTGACTGAGTTGCTGCGCGATGGTGGCGCGCAGCTCGACGATTTGCTCGGCAGTGGGTGGGTCACTGAGGCCTAGGCGCTCAGTCAGACGCACGCTGCCTACATTGAGGCTGATCGACGTCTCGATGGCGCCGCTGTCCGCGTCGCCCAAGATCAGCTCCGTCGAGCCCCCGCCGATGTCGAACACGCAGGCCCGGCCGTGGACATCCAAGCCCAAGAGCGCACCGTTGAACGTCAACTCGGCTTCGGTCTGGCCGCTGACGACTTCCAATGGAAAGCCGAGAATTTGGCTGGCTTGTGCCAGAAATTCACTGCCACCTCGTGCGTCGCGCAGCGCGCTGGTGCCCACAGCGCGGCCCCGCACAACGCCGTGGGTGTCCATGATCGCGCGGTACTCCTTGAGACACGCAAGGGTGCGCGCCTCGGCGTCGGGATGCAAACGCGCGGTCTGGTCCACACCCTGACCAAGACGCGTGACAGTGGCCCGTTGGTCGAGCACCGTCAGCTGGCCAGCCTCCAGGCGCGCGACGGTGAGAAGCACGCTGTTGGTACCCACGTCAATGGCGGACAGGATGGGAGTTGGGGTGGCGGGAGGAGCAGACATGGGCGTTACGGCGCCGGGGGCGCGCCGTCGGCGATGGAGTTGAGGTTGAGCATTTCTGCCACGGCCGGTTGCACCACGAGCTCCACGCGGCGGTTTTGCGTACGCCCACTTTCACTCGAGTTGTCGGCGACTGGATCGGTCGAACCATAGCCGGCCGCACTCCAGGTCTGTTCGGGTAGACCACCACCGCCGTCCGCTTGGGGTTTGGTGAGCAGCAGCAGCACGGAGCGGGCGCGCATGGCGGAAAGGCCCCAATTGTCGCCAAATCGACCGCCTTTGAGCGGACGATCGTCGGTGTGGCCTGCTACCTGGAATTCGCGCCGGCGCAATTCTGCATCGGCCTGGATCACGGCGGCCACGTTGAGCACGATCTCTTCACCCTCGTCCCGCAATTTGTCTTGGCCGGAGTCGAACAGCACATCGCCGGGCAGTTGGATGACCATGCGGTTGTCGCGTACGTCGACCTTGAGGCCCAATCGCGTGAGTTCATTCAGTTTGCGTTTGAGGCGGTCGAACTCTTCGCGGATCTGATTGAGGCGCGACATGCGCTGCTCATATTCAGCCAGCGCCTTCTTTTGCGATTCGAGATCGGCGGCCAGCGAATCCAAGTTCACACCACGCTCGGCGAGCTTGATGCGCAGCGCTTCGATCTCTTCCAGCGCGTCGGCGTAGTCGGCCTCCGCTTTACTGCGCGCGCTTTGTTCCTCGGCGAGTTGCCCGCGCAGCTCGGTGCTCTCCCGCACTTTGAGATCCCACTCCTCTTGGGAGTAGCCACACGCGGAAAAAAGTGTCGCGCCGCACACGAGAAATAACTTTTGTGGGTTCATGAGGGTGGAGAATTTTTGGACGGAACCTCGCATCTTTTATCCGTTGTCAATGCCCGGTGCGGGAGAATGGGAGAAGCCCGCTAGCGCGCGAGAGGAAGGATCGTCAAGCAGCTGAAATCAGCTTGTTTGGCGATCAGGCCGCGAAAGCAACAAGATCTGTTTCTTTGGCCCAAAAGGGCGGCGTGGGTCAAACTTGGACCCTGATCTTCTGAGTAAGTAAGAAAAGTTTGCATAGCTGGAAGCAGCAAAACCGGCTGTCTAGTCCCAAGGCGTCGCACTTTTTTCGTTGACAGATCGCACTAGGTGGCAATATACGTCTTGCAACATACCCTAGGGGTGGACGACATGTTGCGAGTCCGCCCTGCCATCCGTTCAGGGAGAAAAAGAATCATGGCTGCAAAGAAATCCAAGAAGAAGGCCGCTAAGAAGGCACCCGCTAAGAAAGCAACCGCTAAGAAGGCACCCGCCAAGAAAGCGGCAAAGAAGAAGGCGTCCAAGAAGGCTCCTGCTAAGAAAGCAACTGCCAAAAAGGCTCCTGCTAAGAAGGCAAAGAAGAAGGCTTCTAAGAAGGCTGCTAAGAAGGCCGTATAAGGTCGTCTTGCGCCCCATCTTTGGGGTGGCTCGCTGGGTAA
>Ga0315912_10001781_pt1 | contig 24839 bp, 14 predicted proteins | sample VfabasoilMG_FD_204469 | JGI IMG/M metagenome (GOLD analysis project Ga0315912, IMG submission 204469) | Garden soil microbial communities collected in Santa Monica, California, United States - V. faba soil | ecosystem: Environmental > Terrestrial > Soil > Garden | place: USA: California... | reverse complement strand
GTTGGTAGGAGGGCTCGAATCGAACACGTTCCAAGCGACTCGGTGCCGCCCACAACAGTTCGGTCGATCCTTCTTTGACCCGGAGCAAGCGTTGTTTCGATTCCTCCTCGACGAGCAGAACGGGATGCAACTCACCGCGCACGACCTCGACGTCGACCCCGAACGGGCGCCCCGGAGCGACCGGAAGATCGCGAAGTGTCACTCCGCTCGCCCCCTCCAACCCATACACGACGTAGTGACCTTGGCTGCTCGGAAACGCATACCTGGGGCCGCGGTCACGTGCTGAAGACCGCGGGCCGAACACGACCGCACCGCGTTGTCCTTCGTCGAGCGACGGTCCGGCGTGCGCGAGCTGTCCGCTTCCACATACGCGCTCCAGGCTGTCCGAGACCCAGAGAAAGTCTCCGTTGTCGTACCGCCGAAGCGCGCGACAACCTCGCTCCATGATCGTGAGCGACGACGAGCTCCCTTTGCGCACCGCCAAGCGCCACAACTGTTGGCCATGATCGAGGATCCATGCCTCGAACACTCCAACCCGTGCCTCGGTGACGTACAACGTCAAGAGCGCATCATCCTGGAAGACCATGGACTCGGGTCGTTCGATCGTGGTGTCGAGTTCATGCCCGATCGAGCACGAGGTTCGGCCGTCGAATCCAGACCCGCGCACGACGAAGACGCTGCGCCGATCGAAGGCCAAGACGACGAGTCGACGCCCGACCCCATCGACGCCGACGGTTTGAAGGTTCGGAACCTTCCGGATCGTCTTTGGACGGCCAACGGCCATGGCGGGCGCTGGTGGGACGAAGAGGCCCTCGATCGTCCCGTCGCTCCGCGACATGAGCAGGCGTCGCCCACCGAGGAACAAGCGTCCGACTTGCCCGGGGGTCCGATCCTGCTCGGGCTCGCTCGGCATCCGCCGAGGACCGAGAGGACTCCGCAACATGCGTAAGCAGGCAGGTTCGTCGGGTACGACGAGGTCCACGTCGCGGCGTCTCGTTCCGCGGCGCACCACGGTCACACGCACGTGACGGCGCACCGGAGCGGGACCAAAGTCGAGCGGCTCCGTCACACCGACGAATCCCGCATCGATCGCCCCGGCGGCCTTGGCCAATGTGGCATCGCCGAGCAACCATCGATCGTCGATCCGATCGTGGTCGAGGATCGCCTGCCAAGCCGCGATGTCCTGGTCTCCGCGCGTCCAGGCACGGCTCGTGCACCATGACCGGATCCCTTTGCGATCGACCCGATGGAATCCGGCTTGTGGTGCTTGGAGAACCCCGAAGCGAAACTCGGCTCCGACGTCTGCGGCACGTTGCCGCAGGACGACGAACGCGGCGAGTTGAACCAACCGCGGCACGCCGAGCTGCAACGGGCCGACATCGACCAAAGCCACGCTGCTCCGCGTCCCTTTGGGATGCAGGAACGCGGGAGCCAAAAACGCGTGCTCGCCCATCGCGGCTCGTCGTGTGAACTCGTCGGGCAGTTCGAGCGCGACCGCCCACTCGCTGAGGAGCAACCGCTCGTACGGACCCCGACGGGCCAAACCGTGGATTCCGTCGGGATCTCCGACCACCGCCGACTCGGGGCGTGCCATGGGTCCGATGAGATCGAACAGGGGCTTGAGCCATGGCCCCAACTCTCCCCAAACCTCTCGATCGAAGAGCTCGAGGGCAGGCCTCCATGGGCGCAATGCCGCGGGGAGTTCGCTCATGAACGCGTTCGACCCATCCGTTCGAGCAGGGCTCGATCGACCGGACGTGCGTGAGCCAACGAAAACACACACCGCCGCTCCGGCCACGCGACGATCGGGGACTGCAAGTCCGGATGGGCTCGCAGCAACGCGGCCATGAGCACCGCCGCGGGAACTTCTGGAACGAACAATGTGGGCAGCAATAGCCCCGCAGCGTTCGGCTGTCGGGCGACATAGACCGCGCCCTCGACCCATGGAAGGTCGTCGGGTCCGCCGATGAGGCCGATCAACTCCTCGTTGAACACTCCGCTCACGCGACGCAGTTCCGCGTCGCTCGCTTGCAGGAGCCGGGCGAGCATGTCCTCACGCGCTCGCTCGGCCGCGACCACCCCATCGATCTCGAGCTTCGCCGGCGGCTCCCTTCGGAAGCGAGGTTTCTGCCCGGTCGCCATCGCGGCGGCCGTCGGATCGATGCTCACGCTCCACCTTGGCTCGGTTCGAGCGGCGTCGCGTCGATCGCCGCAGCAAGCCGCGGGCGCAGCTCCGCCAACCCGCGTGGAAGGCTATCCGCGAGAAACCCAGCATCGATCTCACGCATGACGCCTTCGAGCTTGAGCCGCCACGACCGGCGCTCGCTCGGCGGATCCGCTGCCGGCGGGGCGTCGAGCAAAGCGACCCCCGAGCGTTCGAGGCGAGCCGCCCGGGCCAAAGGTCCAAACGAAGCCTGCTCCGCGGCCGCCCCGAGCCCCGCATTGCGACTCGACTCGAGCAGGTTGCGCAACAGGTCGCGAGCTCGATCTTGCTCGGCCACCTGCGAGATCGCGAAGACGAGCGGCCAGAGGTCTGCCTCCGACGCTCGGTCGCGACCATCGAGCACCGCCGCCGCGGCGACCAGCCGCTGCGCCTTCACGACGCGCCGATCCGACAGGAGGATCCCGGCCGACCGCAGCACTCGCACAGCCTCGGCTAGTCGCGAACGCACCGCGGTGACATCGACCTGCAACCCCGCATCGATCAATCGATCGAGATCGGGAAGCGCCGAGATTTCGGGCGCTCCCACGGGTCGTTGCGACCAGCCGACATCCAGCAACGCCTCGAGCAACGGATCGGGCACTGGTTCGAGGAACGCATGCAACAGGAAGCGATCGGAAAATGCCGCGAGCGACGGGTCCTCGGGCAATCGATTCGATGCCCCCACGCACACGCGGAGCGGACACCGGAGCATCGTGTGACCGCGCCGAAAGACGCGTTCGTTGAGCACACCGAGCAATGTATTGAGGATCGCCGTCGAACCGAGAAACACTTCGTCGATGAACGCGACGTCGGCCTCCGGCAACATGCCCTCGGTCTGGGTTTCGACCAGGCCATCGCGCAGCTTACGGAGGTCCACCGCGCCAAAGATCTCGGACGGCTCAGTGAACCGACCGACGAGGTACTCGAAGTATCGACCCCCGAGCCCAGTGGCAACGCGACGCACCGCTTCACTTTTCGCCGTCCCCGGCGGACCGACGAGCAAAAGGTGCTCACGAGCCACCGCAGCGAGCAGGATGAGCTGAACGACGACCTCGCGCTCGACCAACCCCGCCGAAGCGACCCGGCCGATCTCGGTCAAACGAAGTGCGGCGCGTTCGAGATCGGTCATGGCTCGCCATGAGTCTACCAATCATGGCTCACGCCGAGGGAGCTCCGGCGAGCTTCGTTAGGACTTTGCCGCGCGTCTCTCATGGGGCTCATACTGACTGCTGCGACGATGCCCCCGCGACGCTTCCGAATGACCGCGCCCTCGGCGAGCGCAGGCCAGCGGGCCGATCGTGTCCTCGCGAATCTGCTCCATCGCGCGACGGGACACGCGTGGTCGCAACGCTCCGCGGCGCGGCTCATCGAACGAGGGGCGGTTCGGCTCGAGGGACGGATCCTCCGCGGCGGGTCCGAACTCGTGGGCGGGGGGGCGCGATTCGAAGCGACCCTAGAGCCCAGAGCGCGTCGCAGCGCGGAAGCCCATTCGTTCGAACCGTTCGAGATCGCCGCGGAACACGTCCGCTACGAGGATGAGGACCTCATCGTCGTCGCCAAACCGGAAGGATTGTCCACCCATGCCACGATCGACCCGAATCGGCCGCACCTCCACGGCGCCGTGCAGCGGTACCTCGCGCAAACCGGAGACGGTTATGCCGGCATTCACCACCGTTTGGACGTCGACACCTCGGGTTTGGTGCTGTTCACCAAACGCAAGGAAGCCAATCCCAAGGTGGCCGATCTCTTCGCCGAGCGCCGGATTCACAAAGTGTATTGGGCCGTTGTGACCCGAGTGTCCGGCGAGCCCGTCCCACCATCCTGGCAGATTCGGAACTACCTCGGACGCCTGCTCAAGGTCCACGGTAAGACGCGTTACGGAGCGGTTCGCACGGGCGGTGATCTTGCGGAGACGGATTTCCGGGTGCTCGAGACATTGTCGCCTTTGAAAGGTGGGGGACCCGGTGCGTGGCTCGTCGAAGCTCGCCCGCGGACCGGGCGGACGCACCAGATCCGCGTTCATCTTTCGGGCTCCGGCCTGCCGATCCTGGGCGATCCGCTCTACGAGGGTCTTCCGGCCGGACGCCTCATGCTACACGCTCGGCAACTCGCGTTCGTGCACCCGATGATGGGAAATCCGATCGAGGTCACGGCTCCTCCTCCGTCGTCGTTCTTCGCGATTCTGCAGCGCGTACGGGGGCAGCGGTGATCGTTGCAGGAGATTCGCCACGAGGGCGTCCCCCTCCGTCACGCCCACCAAGACTGCAGTCGTGAGCAGGGCGTCGACGTCACCGCGGGGATAGGCCGCGATCGAAACTGCGCCGTTGCGGCGCAGTCGAGCTCGCCAGCACTTCGACCCGCGGCACGTGCGACGCGAGCTCCTGCAAAACCTTGACGCTGGTTTGCAGCCGGTGACCACGATGCCCGGCCACCTTGGGGAGATCGGCGACAATCCGATCGCCGGTCGTCAGACGGAGGGCCCCGTTCGTCGTCCGATGCAGCGTGGCGGCAACGTTGGTGGGAAGCGGGGTTTCGGCCGATAGCCGTATGGCGAGTTTTTCTCCGCGCAGTTCGAGACTCAACGCTCGAAGCGCACGGCCATACGTCTTGCACCCCATGATGTATCCAAGGTTGCGCGTGGTCTCGGGCAGCTCACCGAAGCGATCGCGAACCTCGTCCATGACGCCTTCGACTTCGTCGATATCCGCGGCCGCCGAGAGCCGCCGATAGAGGTCGAGCCGCACGCCCACGTCCTCGACGTAGTCATCCGGCAAGAAGGCCGGTATGTCGAAGATGATCTCTGGATCCGCCTCGTGGACGATCGGCTGTCCTTTGAGTTCAGCCACGGCCTCACTCAAGATCCTGGAGTACGCGTCGAAACCGATCGCTTGGATTTGCCCGCTTTGGCGCGATCCGAGGAGGTCGCCTGCCCCCCGAATCTCGAGGTCCTGACTGGCTACGTGAAAGCCGGAGCCGAGCTCGGCGTATCGAACGATCGCCTCGAGCCGGCGTCGTGGCTCGGCATCGAGTTTCTCGAGCGAGTTGACCATGAGGTAGCAAAACGCTCGATGCTTCGACCGCCCCACGCGGCCGCGAAGTTGGTAGAGCTGAGACAATCCGAACATATCGGCGCGCGCGATGAACATCGTGTTGGCACGCGGAATGTCGAGACCACTTTCGATGATCGTGGTCGATACGAGTACGTCGGCACGATGCTCGACGAAATCCACCATGGTTTGCTCGAGCAATTCAGCCGGCATTTGACCGTGCGCGACCAAGACCCGTGCCTCGGGGACGAGCGTTCGGACTCGCACCGCGTGTTCTTCGATCCCCTGGATCTTCGGGACCACGAAGAAGATCTGACCGCCTCGGGCCAGCTCCTTGCGAATGCCCTCTTCGATGACGGGATCGCTTGGCCGGGTCAAATACGTGCGTACGGCCAACCGATCGACGGGCGGCGTCGTGATGAGGCTGATCTCGCGAATACCGAGCATCGACATCTGGAGCGTGCGGGGGATCGGGGTCGCAGTCAGCGTCAGGACGTCGACTTGGGTCTTCAGTTTCTTGAAGCGCTCCTTTTGCGCGACACCAAACCGCTGCTCCTCGTCGACCACGACGAGGCCGAGATCCTTGAACCGCACGTCTCGGCCAAGCAACCGATGGGTGCCGACGGCGATGTCGATCGTGCCATCGCGGATGCCCGCGATGCAGGCTTTGCGATCGGCGTTCGGCGTCAAACGATTGAGGCGACCCACGCGGACGCCGAAACGCTCCATACGTTCGCGGAACGTACGATAGTGCTGCTCGACCAACACGGTGGTGGGCGCGAGCACGGCAACCTGCTTGCCGCTGATGGCGACCCGAAACGCCCCTCGCAACGCGACTTCGGTCTTGCCAAACCCCACGTCGCCACAGACCAATCGATCCATCGGCTGGCCTCGCGAGAGGTCGCCTTGCACGGCTCGGATCGCGTCCTCTTGATCGGGGGTTTCCTCGAACGGAAAGGTGGACTCGAACGAAGCATAGAGGTCGCCCCCCTCGGGGAATGCATGCCCAGCGAGCGCCTCGCGTTGGGCATAGATCTGCAAGAGCTCGTCGGCGATCTGTCGAACTTCGGCTTTGACCTTTCCGGTCTTGGTGGCAAACGTCGAGCCACCCATCTTGTCGAGCTTCGGCGCCTTCGAGTCGGCAGCGACATAGCGCTCGATCTCGCCGAGGCGATAGATCGGAAGATAGAGCTTGTCGTCGCCCGCATAGTGGAGGAGCACGAAATCGCCCGGTACGCCCAGGAGCGTCAGCTTGGACAATCCTCCATAGCGACCTACGCCGTGGACGACGTGAACGACATAGTCGTTGAGCTGGAGCTGAGTGAGATTTCCGAGGCCCGCTCGTTTCCGTCGTTGACGGCTTTTCCTCGTGATCTTGCCGAAGATGTCCGCTTCCGAAAGCAGGAGGATCCGTTCGGCATCGGACTGAAATCCGCTCGAGAGTTCGCCCGCGACGACCTGCACCCGCGTCTCACCCTGGCTCGGTGCCTCGAGCGGAACGGGACCTTCGCCGATGGGCCGCGGGGGATCGGGTTGCAACCCATAGCCCCGCAAAAACTGAGTCATCCGTTCCGCGTGGGTGAGATTCGGAGCGGCGAGAATGACCGACCATGGCAAGGACGCCGGATCGTCGTCGTTCACGGGGCGGGTCAGCCGGCGGATGTGATCGACGACCGGGCGGAGCAGCTCGGCCCCTTTTTGTTTGCGCGCCGCCTCGAGCTCCGCGCGCAGGCGAGCATGCGCCTCGGCATCGATGCGCAGCACCGGTCGGTCGTCGCTGCGACTTGGGTCATAGAGATCGAGACGCGACAACACGACAGGATGCGATCGGAGTTCCGCGTCGACCTCGGCGGGTGTGAGCATGAAGTCCGCCGGGGGAGCGGCCAACGTCAGGTTGGCCGTGGATCGTTCGTGTTCGACCCGTAGCTCGGTTTCCAACCGATCGGCGAGTCCCGCGAGCGCGTCGGGTTCATCGACGAGCCAACGCGCACCGTCGATGTATTCCCAAAACGGGACCATCTCGTCGTGGAAGAGTGGCGTCAGGGCATCGAGACCAAAAAAATCGAGCCCACGCTCCAGATTCTCGCACACTTGCCGGCTGCGGCTCGACGGGGCGTTGACCCGATCGGCGAGTCGCAAGACCCGGATGCGTAGTTCCTCCCGAGTCGTCCGCACCGTCTCGCGAACCGGATGGACGAGCACGGATTCGAGGTCGCGAAGGCTCCGCTGCGATTCGGGGTCGAAGGATCGGAGGCGTTCGAGCGTATCGCCGAACCATTCGATGCGGACCGGAAATCGCAACCGCGGAACGAACACATCCATCACTCCGCCGCGGACCGCAAACGTGCCTGGGTCTTCGACGATGTCGGTTCGCGAGTAGCCCGCATTCACCAGCGCAGCCACGGCTTGGTCGCGTTCGACCTCTTCACCGACCCCCCACGTCACGCACAATCGCTCGAAGGCGTCGCGGGGCATCACTTTGCGCATCGCGGCGCGCAAGCTGGCGATGATGACGGCCGGCGGTCTTGGCTCGCGTAGGCGCCCGAGCGCGGCCAAGCGGGCCGCAACGCCGCGCGCGTCGGGAGAGACCTCGGCATACGGAGACACGTCGAGATCCGGAACCAGCACGATCTCGCCATCGAGGTCGTGCTCGGTCGGCGTTCCGACGCCCATGAAAAACGCGGCATCCATCGCGACTGCCTGCGCCGAGGCCTCATCCGGCGCAATGAAAACGACCGGTCGGTGCGACCCATCGAGGGCCGCGGTCGCGAGCACGAGACCACGAAGGGCTCCGTCTGCACCCAACACACGCAAAGGCATCGCGCCTTCGAGCGCTCGAGCGATTTGATGACTTGCGGTACGCGGTGGTGCGATGGCCACGGTCCGGATACTAAGCTCTGTTCGGTGTCCGGGCAGAACCGAGTCGGGTGGGACGAGCCGGTCGGCGCTCGGGTCGGGTGAGCGTTTCGGCAGCGAAAGGCCTGGTAAAACGCTCGAGACGAACCGATCGGCGCTCGGGTCGGGGTGCAGCGTGGCCAGACGCGGAGGTGCTCGGCGATGGGTCGCCCTGGAACTCGCACCCGTTCCGGCGAAGGCCGCGGGCAAACGGGGAAGCTCGCGCTTCGACTCGGCAGGTGGCCGCGCCGCGCGTGCCCGGCTACGCTGTGCACGTGCTCGCCCGGCTTTGGCAGCCCCGCAGCCCGGCCTGGGCATCCCGTTTCGCCTGCATGGTCGCCGCGATCAGCTCGGCGGCCGCGTGTGCTTCCACCGGTCACCGATCGCCGGACCTGACGGTGGAAACCGAGCCTTCGACCACGACTCCGTCGCCCAATCCGAACCTCGATTCGCGTCGGACCGTGGACGGGCATCGGCTCGAAGACCTCGAACAGGAGGCCCGCACCGCGCTTGCGAACATTGCGCGCGCGCGAAACCTCGACGTCATCGGTGAAGTCAAAGTCCGATTGATCGATCGCCCCGAGATCCGTCGCTTCGCGGAACGATCGCTCAACGAATCGATCGATCCGGAAACGCTGCGCATCGTGGGGCAGATTCAAGCCTCGCTCGGGATCATTCCCGAGCATGCCGATCCGGAACGCTTGCTGCTCGACATGCTCGAGGAAGGGATCTGGGGGATCTACGATCCGAAGACTCAGACCCTTTTGATCGGTGACTTCGTTCCCAAGCCCCTGCTCCCGATGGTGATCGGTCACGAAGTCGCGCACGGGCTCCAGGACATGCATTTCGACTTGTCGCTGCATCAGGAGCCCCTACCGCATCGATCCGATGCCGAGGCGGCTCGTCGGTACCTCATCGAAGGCGAAGCTCAAGCGGCGTATCTCGCCTGGACGAGTGGCGCCGAGGGGCTCGGTCGAATCGGGGAATCGGTGTTGAACGCACTCAGCGATCAAGCGTTGCAAAGCGCCGCGCTGACACCCTATCCAATCCTGGCGCGTGAGCTGCAAATGCCCTATGGCGACGGCACTGCGACGATCGTTCGACTGGTGCTCGAGCAGGGTTGGGGGGCTGTCGATGCGCTCTATCGGGACTTACCGCAGACCTCCGAGCAGATGTTGCACATCGACAAATTGCTCGCTCGCGAAGGCCCGATCTCGCTCGCGATCGACACGGACTCGGTTGGACGCGCGCTGACGATGAAACCGGTTTGGCACGATCAGGTCGGTGAGGCCTCGCTCCTCGCCATCCTGGCCGACGCGTCACCCATCAAGGTGGCGCGTCAAGCCGCGGCCGGCTGGGGCGGCGACGCATTGATCGCTTTGCGAACCGTCGATGCGCCGACCACCACTCTTCCGACGATCTTGATCGCGACCGCGTGGGACTCGGTCGAGGACGCCGCGGAGTTTGCCTCGGCGTTGCAGAGCTACAGCACGAAAGCATTGCCCAAGTCGACGATGCTCACGCATCGAGGCACCGCGGTGATCTGGGTGGTTCGAATTCCCGATGGGGTATCGCCATCGAAGCTCGAGGCCGCACTCTGGGATGCGATCGCGATCGACAAGGGGCAGGGGGCGTGACCGATCCGCTGCGCCGGCTGCTCCTCGCCGTGCAACGGCGGCAGCGCGTGGCCGATGCCGCTTGGGGCCTCACACGCTTCGCCCTTCCCTGCGGTCTCTTCATTGCGACCGCAACGACCTTCGCGATCCGTTTTCTGGATGCTCCGCCGCCGCTGCTCTGGCTCACGGCGTTGCCCATGCCCGTCGTGTTGGCATGGGCGTTCGTGCGCCCGCGATCCCTTCGCAGTTGCGCTCGCCGGGTCGACGAACACTTCGCGCTCGACGATCAATTGGGCAGCGCCCTCGAGCTCGACCCCAAAGCCGCTCACGCCGACGAGCGCACGCGTCACATCGTGGTGCTGCTCCACGAACAGGCTCGAGCGCGATCGCAGGGCCTCGACCCGCGATCGGTCGTGGCGATTCAGCTATCCGCACCACGCTGGATCGACGGCCTTGCGGTAGGCCTGCTCCTCCTCGCGGCCGCGATTCCAGCTCCGCGCCCGCCAACGCTTCGAACGTGGATGGGTGAGATCGCGGTGGGACCCGCTCCCGCGATCGTTCGCAAGGGTATCGACCTCGCGCTCGCCGAACCGCTGCGCCAAACCCTGGAGTCGCTGCGCGGACTTCGTGATCCAGCCGCAGCCGCGGCCGCAGAGATCCTCGCCCTGCTCGCGGAGCTCGAGCGTGGCGAAATCGATCGGGCCCTCGCGCTGGCCGCTCTGACCGAGATCGATCGTGAACTGACCGAGGCGGAGGAGACCTTCGAGGCCCAGCTCGCAGAGGACCCCGAGCGGCTAGCCGAGGCCATGCACGCCCTGGCCGATGCACTCACGGAGCACGAGCTCACGCAAGCCGTCGGGGAAGCGCTCGACGAGGGCCGGGCCGAGGATGCGCAAGGAGCCTTGAACGAAGCGGCGGAAACCATGGAGCAGGGCTCGGCCGAGGATCGCGAGGCGTTGCGCCAGGCCATGGAAGCGGCCGAACGATCGCTCGCGCAAGCCGCGGGCGACGACAGCTCGACCGACGCCGAACTCGATGAAGCCGAGCGTCGCTTGCGACGCGAACAACGTCAGGATCCTCAGGAGGGGCGCGAGGAGCAGGAACGCCGCCTCAAACGCTTGCAGGAGCGCGTCGAAGAGCTCCGACGGCAACAGGAACGCGAAGCTGCCGCGCAACGAAGGCTCGAACAGCTGCGCCGCGATGCCGATGATGCGTCTCGTTCAGGGAGTGGTGGGAAGTCGCAACGCCGTGCGCTCGAGCAGTTGTCCCGCGGCGTCGGTTCGGCGGCGCAACAAGCCCGCGCCGCGCAACGCATGCGACAAGCTCGCGACGGCCTGGATGAGGCGAAGCGATTCATCCGACGCAGCGACAAACAAGATGATGCGTCGAACCGTCGTCGTGAACAGTTTCGACGCTTCGCCAAAGCGGCACAGGGGGAACCCAAACCCAAGCCTGGAGAAGACTCGGCGACGGTATTGATGGAAGGCGAAGTCGGCGACGGCGAGCCGACGATGATGATGGAAGGCGAAGGCCCCGAAAGCGGCCAAGAGGGTGAAGGCGAACCCATGCTCGGGGATGCCGGTACCGAGCAGGAACGGACGCCAGGAGGTGGGCCGGGCGATCCCTCACCTGGAGAAGGCGTGGGCGAGGGTTCGTCGGAGCCGCTGTCCGAGGCGGAGGAGCGCAAGCTTGCCGTGCGAAATGTCCATGTGGACGCCCGTGCAGGTCGTGGCGTCAGTCGAGCCGAGGTGATCCGCGACTCGAGTCAAGCCGGATTCGCGTCCGAGCCCTACCGTCGAGTGTTCAACGACTATCGCGCGTTTGCTCAGAGCGCGCTCGACCACGAAGCCTTGCCGTCGGCCAAGCGGCAAGCCGTCAAACGCTATTATCAGCTCATTCAGCCCCGGGATTGAAACCCTAGCTTCCCCATGTCCACTGCGATCTCGACCGCTCAAACCCAACAAGAACTGGAACGCTTGACGCAGGACCTCGAGCGTCTCGTGGACGAGGTCCAACGCGTGATCGTCGGGCAGGACCGCGTGATCAGCAGCGTGCTCACGTGTTTGCTCGCCGGCGGGCACGGACTCCTCGAAGGCGTCCCCGGCCTCGGCAAGACCTTGCTCATCCGGACCTTGGCACAGTCCGTCGCGCTGCACTTTTCGCGGATCCAGTTCACCCCCGATCTGATGCCCGCGGACATTCTCGGGACCTCGGTATTGCTTTCCAGCGAAACCGAGATGGCCGGGCGACCGATGCTCGAATATCAGCCCGGCCCGATCTTCGCGAACATCGTCCTCGCCGACGAGATCAACCGCGCGACACCGAAAACCCAGTCCGCATTGCTCGAAGCGATGGCTGAGGGAACCGTCACGGCCGCGGGGGAGACCCGGTGGTTGCCCAAACCCTTCCTCGTGCTCGCGACCCAAAACCCGCTCGAAATGGAAGGAACATATCCCCTACCCGAGGCGCAGCTCGATCGCTTCTTGCTCAAGATCCAAGTCGAGTTCCCCAAAGAGGACGAGTTGATGGCGATCCTCGATCGGACGACGGGCCTCGCCCAGCAATCGGCGGCACCCGTCGTCGATGGCGACCGCATCTTGCAAATGCAGGCCCTCGTGCGCGCGATCCCAGTGACCGAGAGCTTGACCCGTTACGTGGTTCGCGTCCTCCGAGCGACCCACCCGGACGATGCACGGGCACCCGACCTCATCAAGCGATACGTACGGTTTGGGGGCAGCCCGCGTGGGGCCCAGGCGACCTTGCTCGCGGCGCGCATTCGAGCCTGCATGGCCGGGCGCCTCACCCCTTCGATCGACGACGTGCAAGCGGTGACCCTCCCGGCACTACGCCACCGGGTGATCCTCAACTTCGAGGGCGAGGCCGAAGGTATTGCGATCGACGACTGCCTGCGTCAAGTGTTGGAGACCGTCCCGCGCGATTAGAGCGGCATGCAACCACGTTCCCATTCGCCAGCCGCGAGCGACCTCTTCGACGAGGCCTTTCTCGCACGCCTCGAGCTCCTCCAAGTCATCGCTCGACGGCTGTTTCGCGGCCGACAACGCGCCGAACGCAAAACTCGCAAATCGGGCCACGGACTCGAGTTCGCGGATCATCGGGACTACTCACCGGGGGACGACATCCGCTATCTCGACTGGACGGTGTGGGTTCGCCTACGCCATGCCCTCATCCGATTGTTCGAGGAGGACGAAGATCTCCCCATCCGGATCGTCGTCGACGTCAGCGACTCCATGCTCACCCGTGGCGGTGGCAAACTTCGCTACGCGCAACAGATCGGTGCCGCGTTGGCCTACGTCGGCCTTGCCAATCTCGACCGCGTCGGTCTGACCTGCATGAGCCGTCGATCCCACGTCACTCTGCCCGCCGTGCGTGGCAAAGGCCGGATCTTTCGGGTCTTCGACTTCCTCCGTTCAGCCCCCGTGGGCGGCGCGACCGATATTCGGCAAGGGTGTTCCCGCGTCGCGGCGCAAAGCCAACAGCCGGGTTTGACCATCGTGCTGAGCGACTTTTACGACCTCGAGGGTGCTTTCGAAGGCCTGAACCTGTTGCGCTTTCGCAGGCACGAACCGATCGCGATCCAAGTGCTCGACCCGGTCGAGGCCGACCCCACCCGCACGGGACTGCGCGGGGACGTATCGCTCCTCGATGCCGAAGGTGGCATCGCACGCGAGGTGACGTTGTCGCCCGCGACGCTGCGAGCCTATCGTGATGCGCACGAGCGCTTTTGTCGGCAGCTCGAGCAAAGCTGCCGTTCACGCGGGATCGGATACGTGCGGGCGAACATCGACATCCCGTTCGATGATCTGATCCTGCGCCTGTTTCGGACCGGAGGCATCCTTCGATGATCTTCACCGGCTGGACACTCGCTCAACTCGCGCCATGGTTTGCGATCGGGGCGACGGCCGTCACCGGTCTCTACCTCCTGCGAATGCGTCGACGGCAAGTCGAGGTCCCATTCGCCGCGCTCTGGGAGCAAGTCGCGCGACAAAGCGAGAGCCGCAAGATCTGGCGTCAATTCCGACGGATCTTTTCCTGGCTCATCCAGATCATGTTGCTCGCGCTCGTCGGATTCGCGTTGCTCGATCCGAAGCCGACCACGTGGTTGCACGAACCGACGACCCTCGCAATCGTCATCGATCGCTCGCTCAGCATGTCGGCGGTTTCCGATACCCGTGAGGGCGAACGCCGGATCGATGCTGCCAAACACGATGCCGTCGGTTGGGTCCGCACGCTTCGATCGATGGATCGTGCCCTCGTCATCGCCGTGGGGGAAACCGTAGCCGCTCTGGCCCCGTTGACTTCGGACATCTCGGTCCTGCTCGACACGATCGACGCCATCGAACCCGCGTTCGGCGAAGCCGATCTTCCCCGCGCCCTGGCCCTCGCCGAGCATGCCGTTCGCGACCAACCCGGCCCCCGGATCGTCATTCTGACGGACGGGGCCGTAGACCCAGCCGGGGCCGAGGCCCTCACCGCTTGTCGAACCCTCGTCACGCCTTGCGAGGTCCGTCAGGTCGTGGGTCCTGCGCAGAACCTGGCGATCACTGCCTTCGCTGCCCGCCGTTACCCATTCCGACGCGATCAAGTCGAGGTGCTCACCGAGGTCAGCAACCTTGGAGACAGCCGTGCCGCCGTCTTGCTCGATATCGAGGCAGGCGGTGTCAGCCTCGGGACGCGCCGTCTCGAGCTCGATCCCGGAGAGCGCAAGCGGGAAGTGATCGCCGACCTCGATGCTGCTCGCGACCGGATCACGGCTCGGTTACTGCCGGTCTCCTCGGTGGATGACCATCTCACGACCGACCTCGGACCTACGCTCGACGACGTCGCGTATGCCGTGGTCCCTCCGCTCAAGCCGCTCGACGTCACGCTCGTCACCGATCGCAACGACCTCTTCTTGGAGGCCGCGCTGCTGTCGCTCGACGATCACATTCGGTTGCAAACGCTCGCGATCGACCGCGCGCTCGAGACCCCGCCGCCACCGGAACTAGCGGAAGCCAAACTCATCATTTTCGACACGGGAGCCGAACCGCTGCCCCGCGTCGTCCCTGAGACCCACGTCGTGTTCTTCGATCCTTGGCGGCACGAAAGCGGTCCCTGCCCGATCCTCAAACGAGCCGATGTCACGCGCCCATTCCTGACCGAACAGCTTCGCCGGCATCCGCTCCTCGACGATGTCGTGCTCAAGGATGTGAACATCGCAAGGGGCACGACACTGACCACGGAAGTTGGCGACACCGTCCTCGTCCGCAGTTTGGGCGAGCCGCTCGCCGTGCTACGCGAACGCGAGCACGCGACGCTCGCGATCGGATTCGATCCACGGCAATCCGACTTCCCACTGCGCACGGCATTTCCCTTGTTCATCGACAACATCGTGCGGTTCGTCGAACAACGCAGTCCTGGATTCGTCGCCTCCGCTCCGCTCGGCCAAAGCCAAGAGCTCCTTCTCGCCGATCTCGGCCTCGATCCGACCGGCGTGACCCGGATCCGAGTCCTCACCCCCGGAGGAGTCGCACAGGACACCCCCGTCGAACGCGGACGCTTTCGCCTCCAAGCCGCCATCCCCGGCGTTTACGCGCTCACGAGCCTCGATGGAACTTCTGTGGGAACGACCGTGGATGTCGCGGTCAACCAAGCCGATCTCGAAGCGTCCGATCTCCACCCTCGTTTTGCCGGCACTCCTGCAGAAGAGCTCACCGTCATGACGCCCGCCCCCCCGGCCTCCGCGCTCGGAGGGCCACTCTGGACGGTCATCATGCTCTGCTGCGCCACGATCATCGCACTCGAGTGGGGCACCTATCATCGCAGGCTGACCGTATGAACGATCGGAACCCTTGGCGACAGGGGCTCCTCGTCGGAAGCCTCGCCCTTGCGGGTGGGCTCGTCGCGGCGCTGTTGATCGAGCGGTTCGGGCCGCGCCCGACGGGTCTATCGATTCCACTTCCCGCTTGGGTGCTCCGTAGCTTGGGCAGCCCAGCCGACCATCGCGCGCACCTGACCAAACCCGAAGCGTTGTGGGTTCTGCCGATTGCGGCCCTTCCATTTCTCGTCGTCGCATGTCTACGCACACTGGTCGACGCGACGCGACTCCAGCTCGCCCTCCAGCTGATCGCGCGGATTTTCGTGCTCTTGGTGACCGCGCTCGCGCTCGCGCAGCCCACATTGCGAACCCCGATCCGTGGCAAGTCGGTCGTGTTCGTCATCGACGTGTCCGACAGCATCGACGACGACCAGCTCGCGAGCGCTCGTCGCCTGCTCGATGAGGGCTTGGCCCACATCGCAACCGAACGGCAGAGCGGCGTCGACCCGGAGGATCGAACCCGACTGGCCGTCGTCACGTATGCCGCCCGCGCTCGCGTCCTTCCCATCGGGCCCGGCACCGATGCGCAAACCCTGGATGCGCAAACCCTGGTCCAACGTCATCCCGACGGGAGTTTCGCGAGTGACCACGCGGGCGCGATCCGCCTCGCAACCGCACTCATCGACCCCCAGACCGACGGCCGCATCGTGCTCGTGACGGACGGCGGAGGAAGTATTGCCGAACGCGAGGACCTGAGCCGCGCAACCGAAGAGCTCGCGGCGACGAGCCGTTCGCTGCACGTGCGTCGGTTCGAACCGGTGGCCCATGACGACGTATGGGTGGAAGCCGTTCACTTGCCTCCCGAGTTGCGGGTCGGTGAAACGATCGAAGTCGCGATCGAGGTCGTTGCCTCGACCGCGACCGAGGTCACGATCCACCTCGACCGCAACGGCGAGCCCAATCCCATCGAGCCGCAGCGCACGTTGACCTTGCGACCGGGACTCCAAGAGATCCGGATAGCCGCGCAGCTCACCGAACCCGGCCCGGCCGTCTTCACTGCCCGTCTCGCCAGCGACAAGCTTGCACCACAAATCAATCGCCGCGAGGGCAACGACGCCGCGGCCGTGGTCGGGGAAGTCCGTGGTCGCCCGCGCATCCTCGTCGTCGGTAGCGGAGACGACGAACCCCTCGCGGCCGCGCTGCGATCCGATCACCTCGATGTCGACGTTCGTTCGGGTGTCGCGATGCCCGATACCGTCGACGGACTCCGGGCGTTCGACCTCGTGATGTTTTCGGACATCCCCTCACAAGCCGTCCCGATCCCTGCCCGACTCGCACTCGAACGCTACGTCGTCGACCACGGTGGTGGTTTCGTCATGGTCGGGGGCGAACACGCCTTCGGCCTCGGCGGATGGGAGCGAACCTCGGTCGAAGATCTCTTGCCGGTACACTTCGAAGGCGAGCGTCAGCGCGAGCAACCCAAACTCGCCTTGGTCCTCGTCATCGACAAGAGCGGCTCGATGAGCAGCGAGGACAAACTCGACCTCGTCAAAGAAGCCGCGCGAGCGACCGCACGCACGCTCGATCCATCGGACGAGCTCGGAGTCATCGCGTTCGACTCACGACCTCACACCCTGGTTCGCCTCCAACCCGCGAGCAACCGGATCCGGATCGCTGCGGACATCCGCCGATTGACCTCGGGCGGTGGCACGAATGCACTCCCCGCCTTGCGTGAAGCGTACTTGCAGCTCGCCGGGAGCAATGCCCTCATCAAACACGTCATCTTGCTGAGCGACGGTCAGTCGCCCGAGAACGGCATTTCGGCCCTCCTTGGCGACATGCGGGACGCCAACATCACCGTGTCGAGCGTGGGTGTCGGGGCCGGTGCTGGCAAGGACCTATTGCGGCGGATCGCCCACCGTGGACGAGGTCGTTTCTATTCGAGCCAAGACGGCACGGACGTACCGCGGATCTTCTCTCGCGAAACTCGAGAGGTCACCCGCAACTCCGTCAAAGAACGGGCTCTGTTCCCCCGTGTGGGCAAGAACGCTCAAGCGTTGCGAGGTATCGACTTCGCCGGGGCTCCAGGCCTGCGCGGCATGGTGCCGATCAAACCGAAGCCGCTCGCCGAAGTTCTCTTGCGCACTCATCTCGGCGAACCTTTGCTCGTACGCGGTCGACGGGGCCTCGGACGAACGGCTGCATTCGCGAGCGACGCCAAAGCCCGTTGGTCTGCAGCGTGGCTCGGATGGAGCGGCTTCGCCAAGTTGTGGTCCCAGCTCGCTCGCGACACGATGCGCCAAGGCGCCACATTGCTCGGCGGCGCTACGATCGGGATCCATTCGACGTCGGACGAGGGTACCTATCGCGTCGTCGTCGATGTGGACGCACCGGAAGGGTTCGCCAACGAGCTCGAGGGCGAGATCGAAGTGACCGATCCCGCCGAGCCAGCCGATAGCGCAACTCGACAACACGTCGTTCCCCTCGCCCTCAGCGCGCCGGGGCGCTACGAAGCCGAGATGAGGGGCATCTCCGCCGGTCAACGATTGGTCAAAGCACGCCTCTACGACCTCGCGTCTTCACCCAAACGATTGACCGCCGAGGCCACTCACCAAGTTTCGGTGCCGTATCCAACCGAATGGCTCCCATCCGCCGTCGAAGCGGGCGTCCAACAGCTTGCTTCGGTCTCCGCGGTCTCGCGCGACGGATCGATCGACGATGTCCTTTCCGTAGCGGGAGATCCCCGCGGACGCGAGCGCAACCGGGCGCTGTGGCCCTACGTGCTCTGGGCGATGTTGCTCCCCGCGCTCCTGCTCGATCTCTCGCTCCGTCGGATCTCGATCGGCCGTCGACGACTCGCGATTTAGCGCGAGGCCAGGGCTTTCATGCCCGCGGCCAAAACTTCGATGATGCGATCTGGATCGTAGACGCAACCTGCCCAGGTTCCGCCGCTCGCTTCTTGCAGCGCGGCCCAGAGGCGTGTGTCGGTGGGAAGATCCTCACGCGGTGCGAGGCCGGGATGGCATGGACGCGAGTGCAAGAGCGACTCGGCCTCGTCGGCATCGAGCGGCCGACCTGCGGTGGCCACGAGGTTGACGGATCCCGTCAGGGCGATCCGATCGATCCGGATCTCGACGATATCACCGTCCCGGAGTTTGCCGAGCGGACCGCCAGCGAGCGCTTCGGGACCGACGTGACCGATGCACGCACCGGTCGACACACCCGAGAAACGGGCATCCGTGACGAGAGCCACGGTTTTGCCCCACGGCACGAACTTCAGCGCAGACGTCAGCTGATAGGTCTCTTCCATCCCCGTCCCCATCGGGCCACAGCCGATGAGCACGAGGACGTCGCCTGGCTCGACCGATTGCGACGATTGTCCCTTGATCGCACGGATGGCCTCGTGTTCGGTCGCGAACACGCGGGCGGGACCTCGATGGTGATAGACCTCGTGCTCATCGACCATCGAGGGATCGATCGCCGTCGCCTTGATGACGGAACCTTGCGGGCACAGGTTGCCTTTGGGAAACACGACCGTGCTCGTGAGCTTGGCCCGGCGAGCGGAATCGGGATCCATGATCACGAGATCCGGATCGACGCCCGCGGCTTCGCGTAGCCGCGCTCGAACGAGGTGACGACGCTCGCTTTCCTCCCACCAGTCGAGCGAGGTATCGAGGGTCTCGCCGGTCACGGTGAGGACGGACGTGTCGAGCAGGCTCATGCGGCGCAGATGAAGCATCACCTCCGGTACGCCCCCGGCGAGGAAGACCTGGACGGTCGGATGGTGACGCGGGCCGTTCGGAAGCGCGTCCACCAACCGGGGGGTCGCACGGTTGACGCGAATCCAGTCGTCGACCGTGGGTCGCTTCACATTTGCCGCCTGCGCGAGCGCGGGGATGTGCAGCAGCAGATTCGTGGAACCACCAAAGGCCGCGTGCAGGAGCATCGCGTTGTCGATGGCCGCCGACGTCAAGATCGACGACAGCGGAAGACGACGCGCGGCGAGACGCATGAGCGCAAGCGCAGAGCGTTCCGCCATGTCGAGCCACACGGGTTGACCGGACGGACTCAAGGCGCTGTGCGGGAGCGCGATCCCAGCGGCCTCGGCCACGACTTGAGCGGTCGCCGCGGTGCCCAAGAATTGGCAACCGCCGCCGGGCGACCCACAGGCTCGACACCCCATGGACGCCGCATAGTCCAAATCGATCATGCCGTGCGCGAAGCGTGCACCGATCGACTGCACCTTCCCTGCGTCTTCGGCATCTCGCGTCGGGAGCGTGACCCCACCTGGCACGATCACGCCCGGAAGATGGCTGCACCCCGCGAGCGCGAGCATCATCGCCGGCAGCCCTTTGTCGCAGGTCGCGATCCCGAGCACGCCCGCGCGCTGCGGGAGCGATCGAATGAGCCGACGCATCGTCATCGCGGCGTCATTGCGATACGGCAAGCTGTCGAACATGCCCGCGGTCCCTTGCGTGCGACCATCACAAGGGTCGCTGCAATACGCCGCAAACGGCAACACGCCCTCGTCGCGAAACACTCGTGCGGCGGCTTTGACGAGCAGGCCGATCTCCCAGTGTCCCGTGTGATAGCCGAGGGCCAACGGTTCGCCGTCCTCGGATCGAAGACCCCCGAGCGTGCTCAGGATGAGGAACGGGGTCCGAGTCACTTCGCTCGCACGCCAACCCATGCCCGCATTTTGCGTGAGACCAAAGAGATGGCCGCTCGGTTCGTGCAGCAGCATGTCCTCGGTCAGCGGAAGCTTGCCCGTGGGACCGGACGAGTCGTGCTTCACATCGCGCACGGTTCGCGCATCGCCCAGCACGGAGTTCAACGAGGGCTCGGGGATGGCCGGCATGAGGCTTTTACCGGGCACCGACCGAGCGCTGCGTCCATTCCCCGTCGATCATTCGCCACATCTTCCCGGTGGGGTTGTCGTCGCGGAGCTCGGTCGGCAGTCGATGCGGGCGAACGTTGTCGTAACACCGCAGGGCGGAGAACCGCAGCAAAGACGCGGGAAAACCCACCGCCGTGAAGCCGGGATGGCCGGTCGCGGGGAACGGACCGCCATGATTCATGGCCGGCGCAACCGCAACCCCTGTCGGCATCTTGTCGTTCAATAGGCGTCCAACCCGAGTTCGCAGGACGGGCTCCAGGCGACGATAGGCCTCGTCGTCGCCACCTGCGATCTCGCTATAGATGCTGCCGGTCAGATTGCCTTCCAACCGACCCGCGATCTCGACCATTTGGTCGATGCCGTCGGCCAATACGATCAGACACGCATTGCCGAACGCTTCGGTTTGCAGATGCTTCGATTCCCGCAGGAACTGCTCCCCGGACACCGAAAGCAGCGTATTCGCGAATGCATAACCCGTGCGATCGATGATCTGGCCGCCGGTGAGGAGCTCGGCCCCCGCTTCGCGCAAAGCCTTCACCGCGTACTCGAGGATCTGCGGTCCTCGGGAAGTGAGCAGATTGGCCGATGCCCGTCCCGCGAATTTGCCCGCCAAGTCGCGCGCGAAATCTTGACCCGCGGCATTGGCGAGAAGTACGATCATCCCGGGTTTCGTGCAAAATTGACCCGAGCCCAATAGGCATGAGTTCAACAATTGATCGCTGATTTCACCCGAACGTTCTTTCAATGCACGTTCGAGGACGAACACCGGGTTGATGCTCGACATCTCCAGATAGATCGGCTTTCCGGCCTTGTCCGCCGCAGCTTTCAGGGCAAGCCCCGAGGGCCGGCTCCCCGTGAAGCCGATCGCACTCGTTGCCGGATGGCTGACGAGACGCAAGCCGAGCTCGAGCGGAGTGTCATAGACGAGTTGGACCGTCGCTGCCGGCAAGGCCGAACGTTGCAACGCACGCCAGGCAGCCTCGGCAAGCCGCCGTGTCGTATGGGGGTGGCAGGGATGACCCTTCGCGATCACCGGATTGCCCGCAGCGATCGCGGCTGCAAAATCACCCCCAGAAACAGCGTTGTAGGCAAAGGGGAAATTGTTCGGCCCAAAGACGACGACGGCACCACCGAGCGGCTCCAGTTGCGAGCGCAGCTGGATCGCCGTATCGATCGTTGCCCGCCGCCATGAACGTTCCCGCGCGGCCGCTCCAGCTTTGCGCAACTGATCCATCGTGCGCGGCAGTTCGACGGTTTTGAGTCGAGGTTCGATCGGCAACGCCGTCTCCTCGCTCGCGATCCGTGCCAGCTCATCGAGATCCGCTCCAATCTCGTTCGCATAACCATCGAGGAAGTCCGCGAGTGCGTCCGGCGGGACGTCCCTGAGCCTGCGTGCCGCGTCTCCGGCAGCCGCGAGGGCCTCTTCGAGATCGGCCTCGCCCGACACGGGGAACTCACCCGGAATCCGCTGTTTGTTGGACGGGTTCTCGGCTTGGAAGACCCCGGAAGTGTTGCCCGAAGGGCGCCACGCCCCATGGATGAGAACCGGAAACAGTGTCATCGGTCGCTGCTGCTGTGGAGGTGGTTGGATGGAGTCATGCCACGGGGTTCTCGAGCACGAGTTCGCCGACCTTGATCCGCACGCGATCCCCCGACTTCAGGCTGAACGCGTCGGGAGGGACGATCCCCGCACCAGTCAGTACGAATGCGCCCGTGGGGAACGTGATCTCGCGAATCAGCCATGACACGAGTTCGGCGGGAGTCCGCTTCATTTGCGCCACGCTGGTATCGCCTTCGAAGACAACGGAGCCTGCGCGTTCGATCTGCATTTCGATCCGTAGCTGGGCGATCTCCGCGGCCGAGCAAAGCATGATGCCGGGACCGATCGCACAGGAACCGTCGTAAACTTTGGCTTGCGGCAAGTAGAGCGGGTTTTCGCCTTCGATGTCGCGGGCGGACACATCGTTTCCCGCGGTATAGCCCACGATCTCGCCGTGGCCGTTGACCACGAGCGTGAGCTCTGGCTCGGGCACGGTCCACCCGCTGTCACGGCGGACGCGAATCGGTGCGCCATGCCCCACGACCCGCCAGCCCACCGCCTTGAAGAAGGTTTCTGGACGTTCCGCTTCGTACACACGGGAGTAGACGTCACGAACCGTCGACTCGGCTTCACGAGCACTGCGGCTGCGCAGATACGTCACGCCACAGGCCCAGACTTCGTGCGATGGTTCGAGCGGCGCCACCAAATCCTGTGACGCGACCTCATCCGTTCGATGCAAGCGGAGGTAGGATTCGATGCTGGAGGACGGCTCGGCGAGCATTTGGCCGAAGTTGAAGTCGGCCGACAGCTGCTTGCCGTCGAGCGCCCATCGGGGATTCCCACCGACGCCATGTTTCGAAAGGTATGCGTTCACAGGTGACTTCCGGTCAGCCAAAGATGGAAGAGAGGATCAGGATCTCGATCAATCCCGTGATGGAGATCGCCGTCAGAACGACGGTGAACGTACGCAGTGTATAACGTTCGGTCCAGCCGCAAAGCCGACTCACGAGCCAGAAGCCACTATCGTTCATCCACGAGCAGATCATGCCGCCGTAGCCCACCGCGAGGAAGACCCAGAAGGGATGACAGCTCCAGCCGCTCGGTTCCGCGACCGCGGTCATGATGCCCGCGGCGGTGATCATCGCCACGGTGACCGAGCCTTGAGCGATGCGAATCACGGCCGCGATGAGCCATGCGAGCAACACGTGGTTCAGCGGCATACCGCCAGCCAATCCGCGGATCGCCCCCGCAATCCCCGCCTCTCGAAGCATCCCTCCGAAAGCTCCCCCCGCAGCGGTGATCAAAATGATGACACCCGCATTTTCGAGCGGACGACCCAAGAACACGCCGAGCGAGGGCGTGCGATCGTTCGACCTTCGGTAGACCAGACCAAGCCCACACGTCATCCCGAGAAACATGGCGACGTGTTTGTTGCCAAGGAACGCGACGGCAACGTCGAGCGTAGAATGGACCTGCTCTCCAGACCGGGTGAGTCCCATCACCGAGTTGACGGACACGAGAACGAGCGGAACGAACACCGGTGCGAGCGAAGCGAGGAGCGATGGTGGGGTCATCGTGTCGACCCGAGGCGCCTCCTCGGGGGTCGTCCCCTCCTCTCCAAGGCGACGATGCAATCGGCGTGAGAGCCCGAGTCCCACGGCGCCGGGGATCAATCCACACGCAACCCCCCCCAAGACCGCGAGCCCAAAATCGACCTGCAACGTCTCGGCAGCCAGCAGAGGTCCCGGCGTCGGCGGTACGGTCGAATGCGAAACGACCGCGCCACAGCAGATCGCGAGGACGTAGAACGTCAGACCCCCGCCCGTCCGCACGGCCATTTCGCGAGCGAGCGGTAGGAGCAGCAGCAGCACCGTGTCGAAGAAGACGGGGATCGAGAGCACGAACGACGCTACGCACAGTGCAGGCCCTGCCCGGCTTTCCCCAAAGAGACGGAACATCCACTCGACGATCCGACGCGCCGCACCACTTTCGTGCAACGACTCGCCGATCACCGCAGCCATCGCGATGACGAGCGCGATCTGACCTGCCGCTTCACCGAACTTCGTTGTGGGACGCTCGATGGCGTCGACCAGCGTGAGGTTGTGAAATCCGCCCAAGGCGACCACGAGCCCGACGACTGTCGCCGCGAAAAACAGGGCGAAAAACGCATGCACCTTCCAACGAGCGATCAACAGAAGGATGACCGCCGTCCCGGCGACGAGAGCGATGAGGGGGCCCGCGATCGGAGCTTGCGTGGGATCGACGGCTGCGAGCATCCGACGCCCGATTCTCGCAGTGTTTCACCACTGCGGATAGACCTCGACTCACGGCCACGCCCACGACCCCCCGCGAGGACACCGGGGCAGACCGAACACAACCCATTCGAGCCTTAGGCGAGCGCTTCGGGTGTGCGACGTCAGCTGTGCTTCCTACAATGCCTGCCCGTCCATGGCGCCTTCGATATCGCCCGTCGCCGACTCGCCGTCGTCGGTTGCGGCTTCATCGTCGGTCGTTGGCAACTCCCCGTTGTCGCTCGCTTGCTCGCCCTGATCTTCCCCGCCCCCGTCGTCGTCGTCGCCTGACGCTCCCTCGTCGCCACCATCCTCGCCGAAATCGAAGCAACTGCTTTCGTCAAACTGGCAACTCGGGTCGCAAGTCAAGAACCCGCCGTCATGTCCGAGCGTGAAGCAACCGTCCAGAGGCGCAAAACCGTCGCATTCTTCGTCGTCGGCATCGACGACTCCGTTGCCGCATCGCTCGCACCCACCGTCGTTGAAGGTGCAGTTCGCATTGCAACTCAGTGCATTGGGACTCGCCGCAAATCCT
>Ga0315912_10001780_pt1 | contig 24843 bp, 21 predicted proteins | sample VfabasoilMG_FD_204469 | JGI IMG/M metagenome (GOLD analysis project Ga0315912, IMG submission 204469) | Garden soil microbial communities collected in Santa Monica, California, United States - V. faba soil | ecosystem: Environmental > Terrestrial > Soil > Garden | place: USA: California... | reverse complement strand
GTTCCGGGACCAGGTGCTCCAGGCGGCGGCGCCGCCGAGCACCGACACGATCACCGTAGCCGCGAACGCGACCGTCCAGCGCCGCGCGCGGCGCTCCTGGCGCGCTCGCTCGCCCTCCCTCGCGGCCGCGATCTCGGCCGCGCGGGCTCGCGCTTCGAGGTTGGCGAACGAATGCGCGATGCCCTCGGCGATCTCGATCGCGTCGCGCGGGCGAGCCGCAGGATTCTCGTCGAGGCAGCGCAAGCACAGGTTTGCGAGCTCGGCCGGGCTCGCCGCCGCAAGTCGCGCACGCGCCTCGCCGAGGCGCGCTTCCGCGGCTGCACGCCGGCTCGCCGCTCGGCCTTCGGGGTAGGGCGGGCTGCCGGTGAGGATCTCGCACAGGATCGCACCGAGCGCGAACAGATCCGCGCGCCAGCCGAGCTGGCTCGCGACCCCGCGCGCCTGCTCGGGCGGCATGTAGGCGGGCGTGCCGTAGACCTCGCCCTTGCGCCGGCCAGTGCCGGCCGCGCTCTCCATCGAGGGCAGCAGCGCGGCGAGCCCCCAGTCGACGACCTGCACCTCGCCGAAGGCCCCGACCATCACATTTCCCGGTTTGAGGTCGAGGTGCACGACACCACGTGCATGGGCGAACGCGATCGTGCGGCAGACCGACTCGAGGATCGCGAGGAAGCGCCGCTGCTCGTGCGCCGCGGAAGGCCGGGTCGCGAGCAGCGAGGCCAAGGTCTGGCCCTCGATCAACTTCATCGTGAACCAGGGCCGGCCCGTCTGCGTCCGGCCGCACGCATAGACCGGGACCACCCCGGGATGCTGCAGCATGCCGCCCACGCGCGCCTCCTCGACGAAGCGCTCGACGGCGGCAGGGTCGCTGCCGAGCTCCTCGTGCAGCAGCTTGAGCGCGACCTCGCGCCGCAGCGCCGGGTCGCGGGCGCGGTAGACGATCCCCATCCCGCCGCGCGCGATCTCGGCCTCGACGCGACAGACGCTCTCGGCCGGCATGCTCGCGTCGGGGCGCCCGCGGGCGCGCGAGCGATCCGCGGGACCCGCGTAGGCCTCGCGCAGCGCGCGATCCAGCCGGACCTCGCTCGTGGGTCGTTCACTTGCAGGCTTGCTCATCGATCAACCCTCGCCGAGCAGGCCGATCAGCTCGGCGCACTCGCGCTCGATCGCGGCGTCGGACCCCGGCGCGTGGAAGGCCACGATCTCGCGCAGCGCGCCCGCGAACTCCTTGCGCGCCCGCGCGTACTGGCGGTGCAGTTCTTCGGGCGGCTCGCCCCACTCGCGCGCGATGTCAGCGATGCGCTGGCCGTCCTGGAAGATGCGCCGCAGGAGCTCCACGCGTCGCAGGGCCTCGACGCCGCCGGCACGCGCCTCTTCCTGCTGGCGCCCGGCCGCCTGGCGCATGATCGTCGCGGCCCAGCTGCGGTCGAATACGCGCGAGGAGCTCGGCTCGTCGGCGGGCACGAGCTCGAGCTCCGAGGCCGAATGCCGATCGCCGTCGAGCCTGCGTGCGCCGCGTTCCTCGATGCGCAGGGCGACGTTGCGCACGGCGCCGAGCAGGTAGCCACGGAACCCCCGGCCGCGACGCTCGCGGTTGCGCTCGAGCACGCCCTCGCTCTTCAGGCACTCGAGGAACACGTCCTGCACGGCGTCCTCGAGCTCCGTGCGCGAGAGCCGGGCTCGCCAGCGCGCCTCGAGGTAGTCCCGCACCAGCGGCAAGTAGTGTTCGGCGAACGCCTCCCGCGCACCGCGATCACCCGCAGCCGCGCATTCGATCAGGGTCCAGCAGGTTGCGTCGGCCATGGCCTCCAAAACATGTTATCCCCCGGCGCAACGGCCGCCTTTTTTCGGGAATTATCGCGCTAGACCGGCGGCCCGTCGGACCCCGCTGACGAGGTTCCCATGCGCATTCGTCCGACCCCGTTCTCTCCTCCCCGCCACGCCCCTGCGGGGGCCATGCTCACCTCCTGGCTCGCGCTCGTCCTGCTGTCCGATGCCGGGTGGGCGCAGAGCACCTGGCGGGTGAGCATGGGCGCGGGCGGGGCGGAGGCCAACGGTCTCAGCGCCTATCCCATCTTCTCAGCCGACGGCCGCTACGTGGTCTTCCAGAGCGCCGCGAGCAACCTGGTCCCCGGCGACACGAACCTGGTCCAGGACATATTCGTCCGCGACCTGCAGAACGGGACGAACGAGCGCGTCAGCGTCGACTACCTCGGGAACGAGGTGAGCGTCTCCAGCACCAATCCAGCGATCTCCGACGACGGCCGCTTCGTGGCGTTCCACAGCTCGGCCACGAACCTCGTGCTGGGCGACACGAACGGGACGTCCGACATCTTCGTCCGCGACAGGCAGCTCGGAACGACCGAGCGCGTCAGCCTGAGCTCGCTTGGCGGACAAGCGCAAGGTCACAGCGCCCAGGCCGCCTTCACTGCAGACGGCCGCTTCGTGGCGTTCCAGAGCGGGGCCGCAGACCTCGTCCCGGGCGACACGAACGGGGCCTTCGACATCTTCGTCAAGGACCGCGTGGGCGGCACGATCGTGCGCCTCAGCATCGGTCCGGGCGGGGTGCAGGCGAACGGCGGCAGCTTCGACCCCAAGCTCGCCGCTGCCGGCCGCTTCGTGGCGTTCGAGAGCCAGGCCACGAACCTGGTCCTCGGGGACACGAACGGGTTCTCCGACTGCTTCGTCTACGACCGCCTCTTGGGGACGACCGAGCGGGTGAGCGTCGGTCCGGCCGGGGCGCAGGGGAACGCCTACAGCGCCACAACCCTCATCTCCGCCGACGGTCGCTTCGTAGTCTTCCTGAGCGCCGCCACGAACCTCGTCGCCGGAGACACGAACGGCGGGGTAGACATCTTCGTCCGCGACCGCCTGTTCAGCACGACCGAGCGCGTCAGCGTCGACTCGAGCGGAGCGCAATCGAATGGCACTGCTTCAGCTCCCGCCCTTTCCGCCGACGGCCGGTTCGTGGCGTTCGTGAGCACGGCATCGGACCTCGTCCCCGGGGACACGAACGGGCTGCGGGACGTCTTCGTCCGCGACCTCCAGCTCGACCGGACGACGCGCGTGAGCACGAGCTGGCTCGGCGGCCAGGCGAACGCCGAGTGCCTCGGGCCCTCCCTCCCCGCCGACGGCCGCTTCGTGGTGTTCCCGAGCAGCGCCAGCAACCTCGTCCTCGGGGACTTGAACTTCAGCTCCGACATCTTCGTCCACGACCCCGATGCGACCGGCTTCGCGAGCGTCTGCGGGCCGGGCGCGGGCGGAGTGATCGCCTGCCCCTGCGCGAACCCTGCCTCGGGGTCCGGACGCGGCTGCAACAACTCCGCGGCGACCGGCGGCGCCATGCTCGCCGTCCTCGGCGTCGCCAGCCTCTCGGCGGACACGCTGGTGTTCGGGACGAGCGGCGAGCTGCCGACGGCGATCAGCGTCGTGGTCCAATACGGCGCCGCAGAATCGACGGGTGTCGTGTTCGGCCAGGGTGTCCGCTGCGCGGGAGGTCCCCTGAAGCGCCTCTATGTCAAGACCGCTTCGAACGGCAGCATCATCGCGCCCGATACCAGCGTGGGCGAGGCGAAGGTGTCGACGCGCTCGGCGGCGAGGGGCGATCCCATCGGGGCCGGCCAGAGCCGCTGGTACCTCGTGTACTACCGCGATCCGGTCGTGCTCGGCGGGTGTACTAACACGAAGTCGTTCAACGCGACGCCGACCGGACGCGTGAACTGGTTGCCCTGATCACGGTGTCGGCTTGACTAGCCGCGGAAGCTCGCCACCGTCTCGATCACCTCGCCCTGCTCGGACTCGCTGAGCGAGTTGTAGAACGGCAGGCGCACGAGGCGCGCGCTGATGTCCTCGGCCACCGGGCAGTCGCCCTGCTTGCCGCCGAAGCGCTGGCCCATGTCGGAGACGTGCAGCGGCAGGTAGTGGAACACGCCGAGGATCCCGCGCTGGCCGAGGTGGTCGAGGAAGCGCTCGCGCGACGAGCCCTGCGGTAGCAGCATGTAGAAGAGGTGCCAGGACGGATCGCAGCCCGCGGGCACGCTCGGGAGCGTGGCGCCGAATGTTCGCGCCCAGCCCGCGAGCTCGCGCGCGTAGCGCTGCCAGATCTCGGCGCGGCGCCGCTGGATCGACTCGCGCTGCTCGAGCTGCGCGTAGAGGAAGGCGGCCAGGACCTCGCTCGGCAGGTAGCTCGAGCCCAGATCCACCCAGCTGTACTTGTGCACCTCGCCGCGCAGGAAGCGGCTGCGGTCCGTGCCCTTCTCGCGCACGATCTCGGCCCGCTCGGCGTGGCGCTGGTCGTTGACGATCAGCGCGCCGCCCTCGCCGCAGGTGAAGTTCTTGGTTTCGTGGAAGCTCTGCGTCGCCAGACTGCCCAGCGTCCCGAGCCAGCGCTGCTTGTACTTGCCGTACAGTCCGTGTGCGTTGTCCTCGATCACCTCCAGGCCGTGCTTCCCGGCCAGCGCGAGCAGCGCATCCATCTCGCAGGCGATGCCGGCGTAGTGCAGCGCGATGATGGCCTTCGTGCGCTTCGTGATCGCGCGCTCGACCTGCTGCTCGTCGAGGTTGAGCGTGTCGCGCCGCACGTCGACGAAGACCGGCCTGGCTCCACGCACGGCGAAGGCGTTGGCGGTCGTGACGAAGGCGAAGGAGGGCACGATCACCTCGTCGCCGGGCTGCAGGTCGAGCAGGAAGGCGCTCATCTCGAGCGCGTGCGTGCAGTTGGTCGTCAGCAGCACCTTGTGCGCGCCGAGCGTCTGCTCGAGCAGCGCGTGGCAGCGCTTGGTGAAGTGTCCGTCGCCGGAGATGTGGCCGCGCTCCAGCGCCTCGGCGATGTAGCGGCTCTCGTTGCCCGCGAGCGAGGGCTTGTTGAAGGGGATCCGGTAGGTCGTCATGCCTGCTCGAACCAGAGATGGTGCCAGCACTGCGAGCGCACGATCCGGAACCCGAAGCGGTCGTAGAGCCGCGTCGCGGCGCCGTTCTTCCCCTGCGTGACGACGCGGACGTACGGGAGCGAGAGCTCGGCGGCCCAGACGATCGCCCGCTCGGTTAGTGCGCGGCCGATCCCTTCGCCGCGCAAGTTCTCGACGACCGCCATCAGGGCCATCTCGACGCAGTCGGACTCGCGCACGTTGCAGCTCAGGTATCCGACCGGCGCGGAGTCGAGCTCGGCGACGAAGACGGCCTGCGCCCAGCCCCCGATGCTGCGCTCGATCCAGGTCGCGTAGAGCTCCGCGCAGCGCTCCCGGGCGAAGCGGCTGTCCTTCCAGAAGCGCGAGTCCGCGTGCGAGATCCGCGCCAGCGCGCTCAGCACGGGCGTGTCCTCGGGGCGCGCGAGGCGCAGCCGCGCCCGCGTCGATCCGGGCTCCGGCAGGGGCAGCGTCGCGCGCTCGAACGAGACGCGCAGGTCGAGTGGCTCGGCCTTCTCGAGCTCCGTGCTGCGCGCGCTGGTCCGGTCCTCCGCGTCCATCAGGACGTAGAGGCACTGGATGCGCTCGGCCCTGCAGCGCTCGAGCTGCGCGCGCCAGTCCGCTGCGCCGATCGCCTTGCACTCGATCGTCGCGATCCGCACCCCGAAGAACCGCGTGTCCCAATCGAGGAAGCGCGCGACGTTTTTCGGCGCGGCCTCGCTCATGCGCCTCCGATGTGGTCGCGCACCGCGTAGCTCGGCCGGTCCAGCATGCGGAAGTGCATGCGCGCAAGGTACTCGCCGATGATTCCCAGCGCAAAAAGCTGCGCGCCCGAGAAGATGGCGATGATGCTCGCGAGGAAGGGGAAACCGGGCACGGCGCTGCCCTGGAGCACGTAGCGCAGCAAGACGTAGAGCAGCACGCACATCCCGAAGGCCGTGAACAGGAAGCCGACCCAGCTCGCCAGCTGCAGCGGCAGCGTGCTGAAGCCCGTGATCATGTTGAAGGCGTGCACGACCAGCTTGCGGTAGGTGTAGTTCGACTGCCCGAAGCGGCGCTCGTCATGGCGCACGCGCACGCTGACGAAGCGCGTAGTGGCCCAGGTCAGCAGCACGTCGATCGAGACGTATTCGCTCTTGTACTCGGCGAAGGCCTCGCGCAGGCAGGTGCGGAAGACGCGCAGGGCACTCACAGCGCGCGCGTTCTCCGCGCCCATCGACTTCTGTAGCGCGAGCTTGGTCAGCTGCGAGGCCAGATCGCGCAGCAGGCCGTGCTGCTCCTTCTCCGGCGGGCCGTAGACGACATCGCACTCGGGCCCGATGCGCGCGAGCAGCTTCGGAAGCTCCTCCGGCGGGTGCTGCAGGTCGTCGTCCATCGTCACGATCAGCTCATGGCGCGCGGCGCGGATGCCGCACAGGAGCGCGTTGTGCTGGCCGTAGTTGCGCAGCATGTCGATGCCGCGCACCCAGCCGTGCTGAGCCACGAGCGACGCGATCACGCTCCACGAGTTGTCGCGGCTGCCGTCGTTGACCAGCAGCAGCTCGAAGCGCGAGGAGTGCGCGCACAGGACCGGCTCGAGGCGCTCGATCAACCCGGGCAGGGAGGCTGCGCCGTTGTAGACGGGCACGACGACGGAAATCGTGGGCAGGCCGGGGGTCATGCGCGGGCGCGGGATTCTACTCATCGCGCTGCGCCCGGCCCACGCGCTGCGCAGGCCTGCGGAAGGATCTTCAGGGTGCGCGATTCCAGTTTCTCGCTCCGGGCCGCCGATCCTGCCGGCTGGGGACTGCGCGGAGGCCGGCAGAGCCGTCCGTGCCCGATGGGGACGACCACTCACTTCCGGTCAGGCCTGGCAGGCCTGCTCTTCGCGCTCGCTTCGTGCTCTGAGAGCGCGCCCGGCCCGGTTTCGAAGGAATACGCGGGCTCGCAGCAGGTGCGCTACGAGGGCCTGCTCGTCGACCTGGACGGCGGCCGCCTCGCGGCCGAAGGGATCTGGCGCTTCTACTGGCGCAACGGGCAGCTGCAGGCGCTCGGCGATTTCCGCGCGGGCGAGGTCCCGACCGCGGCGAACGAGTTCGACGACCACACGCAGGTCCCCAAGCAAGGCCGCAGCGGACACTGGCGCGAGTGGAGCTCGTCGGGCGTGCTGCTCAGCGAGGGCTGCTACTGCGCGGGCAAGCGCGCGGGCCTGTGGTTCAGCTGGTACGAGGACGGCAAGCCGCGCACGCAGGGCCGCTTCGTCGACGATCGGGAGAGCGGCGAGCAATTCACCTGGCATCCGAACGGCGTGCTGGCGACCCAGGGCCAGTACGAGTTCGGGCAGAAGGACGGCTTGATGCGCGAGTGGGACGAGTCGGGCGCGCTGCGCAAGGCCGCGAGCTGGGTCGACGGCGTGCAGGATGGCCTGTGCACGCTCTGGGACGAGAACGAGACGCGGCGCGAGCAGGCGCAGTACAAGAAGGGGCTGCTCGACGGCACGCGCGGATTGTGGAACCTGAAGGGCGAGCTGACTTGCATCTCGCACTACGAAGGCGGAGTTCTCGAAGGCGAGGAGGAGCTCTATCACCCCAACGGCCAGGTGCGCGTGCGCGGCGCGTACGAGCACGGCGACCCGGTCGGGAAGTGGATCGCCTGGGACGAGGACGGGAGCGTGATCTGGTCGCGCGACGAGCGCCCGCCGCGCGCGGACAAGGTCACGCACGGGAACTAGCGCGATTCCTGTATCCTCCGCGCGCTTGGGAGAGGGAGGAACCACTCGCCGGAATCGTGCGCAGCCGAGAACGACGCTCGATCGCTGTCCGCGCTGCCTGCTGCACGTGCCGTCGTGCCTGTGCGCGGAACTCGAACCGCTGCGGCTCGCGACGCGCGTGGTCGTTCTGCGTCACCGCAAGGAGGCCCACAAGCCGACGAACACGGGCCGCCTCGTTCCGCTGACGCTGGTCGGCGGAGAGATCCGCGTCTTCGGGGCACGCGACGAGGAACTGGACACGACCGGTTTCTTCGATCCGGCGCGACGAACGCTGCTGCTCTACCCGAGCCCGGATGCGCAGCTCCTCGCGCGCGACGAGAGCGACACGCGGCCGGTTACGCTGATCGTGCCCGATTCCGATTGGCGCCGGGCGCAGAAGCTCGCGCTGCGCGAGGAGAAGCTGCTCGACCTGCCGCGCGTGCGCCTGCCCGCGGGCCCGCTCTCGAGCTACCGCCTGCGCCGCCATCCCGATCCGCGCTATCTCGCCACGTTCGAAGCCGTCGCGCGTGCGCTCGGCATCCTCGAAGGGCCAGAGGTGCAGTCGCGGCTCGAGCAGGTGTTCCGGATGCTGGTCGAGCGCGTGCTCTCGTCCCGTGGCCAGCGCGCGAGCGTCGAGTGAGCGTTCTGCTAGACTCCCGCGCCGACGACGCCGCATGAGCCGTGCCCTGATCAGTCTCGTGCTGCCGGTCTACAACGAGGGCGAGAACATCGTCGAGTGCCTGCGGCGCATCGAGCGCGGGCTCGCGGGGCACGCGCACGAGATCCTCGTCTGCTACGACATCGACGGGGACACGACGCTGCCGCCGATCGCGGCCATGGCCGACCGGCCGGAGGGCGTGCGCCTGGTGAAGAACACGCTCGGCCGCGGCGCTCCCAAGGCGATGCGCGCGGGCTTCCTCGCCGCGCAGGGCGACGTGATCGTGACCACGATGGCCGACCTCTCCGATCCGCCCGAGCTCGTGCCGCGCATGGCCGAGCTCGTGCGCGCGGGCGCGGACGTGGTCTCGGGCTCGCGCTACATGCGCGGCGGCTCGCAGCAGGGCGGTCCGCTGGTGAAGCGCACGCTCTCGCGCACGGCCGGACTGCTCTTGTACTGGATCTGCGGATTGCGCACGCACGATCCGACCAACAACTTCCGCGCCTACAGCCCGCGCTTCCTCTCCGGTGTGGACGTCGAGAGCTCGCGCGGCTTCGAGATCGCGCTGGAGCTCACGGTCAAGGCGCACCTCGCAGGCGCGCGCGTGACCGAGATCCCGAGCAGCTGGGTCGACCGCAGCGCGGGCAAGAGCAACTTCAAGCTCTGGAAGTGGATGCCGAACTATCTGCGCTGGTTCGCGCGCGCGATCCTGGCGCCGGTGCTCGCGCTCGGCGTGTGGGCAGCCAGTCTCGGCTTCGCGTGCTGGAGGCTGGAAGGCAGCGCGCTGCGCCATGGGTTGTGGCTGCCGGCCGGGATCGCGCTGGGCGTGCTGGCGCTGGCGCGCATCGTGCGCGGACGCAACACGCGCTGGGACGTGCTGCAGCCGGCGCTCTGGATCCTGCCCGTCGTGTGGGTGACCCCGAGCGGGGGGATGTGGGCCGCGCAGGCCGCGGCCAGCGTGCTGCTCTTCCTGGCCTCGCGCCCGTTCGCTAGATCGCGCCGAGCTTGACCTGCTCGGTGATCCAGGGCACGACCTCGTCCAGGATCTGATCGAGCGGCGTCGTGGCCTCGAAGCCGAGCAAGCGCTTGGATTTCGAGACGTCCGGCGTGCGCAATTGGACGTCGTGCTCGAAGGGCGGATCGGAGACGTAGCGGAAGGGCTTCGTCGCGCCGTGGATCTTCTTCCAGATCGCCTGGGCCAGCTCGAGCACGGTCGTCTTCTCCGCGGTCGAGATGTTGAAGTCCTCGTCGAAGGCCTTGGGGTGCTCGATGCAGACGCGGATGCCGCGCGCGAGATCGCCGCCGTAGGTGTAGTGGCGCACCTGCTGGCCGTCGCCGAGCACGTGCAGCGGATCCTGGCCCTTGAGCACCTTCTGCACGAGGTCGGGCACCACGTGCGAGAGCGCGAGCTTGACGTTGCCGGAGTGGATCTCGTGCTCGCCGAGCGCGCGGCCCTCGCCGATGCCGACGCAGTTGAAGGGCCGCACGATCGTGCAGGGCAGCCCGTACTGTTCGCGCGCGCCCTTGGCGTAGTACTCGCAGGCGAGCTTCTGGAAGCCGTAGGTCGAGCGCGGCGGCGGCGAGCTCGTCTGCGCGCCTTCGGGCGTGGGGAAGACCGTGGTCGATTCGTAGACCATCGAGGAGCTGAGCAGCGTCGCCTTCTGCAGCTTCTTCTGCTTGTGGGCCCAGATCGCGGCGTCGAAGCTCGCGCCGGTGATGCGCTCGTTCTCGGCCATCAGGTCGTAGGCGTACTTGTGGAAGTACGAGATGCCGCCGATCATCGCCGCGCACATCACGAAGTGATCGCAGTCGGCGACGAGAGTCTTCAGCAGCGCGACGTCCTTGGCATCGCCCTCGACGAGCCTGTAGCGCGGGTGCTTGTCGTACGACTTCGAGACCTTGCCGTACTTGCCGAAATTGTCGAGACCGACGACTTCCCAGCCGTGCTCGAGGAGCTCGGCGACCAGATAGCCGGCGATGAAGCCGTTCGAACCGGTGACGAGGACCTTCACAGGCTGGAGATTCCTCCCGGGATCGCGTTCCAGACGTCGATCACGGGCTTGCCGCGGAAATCGAGCGACTTGTACTCGCTGTGGGGGGTGCCGATGAAGACCAGGCCGGAGCGCCGGATCACCTCCTCGGCGGACAGGATCCAGGGCCGCTCGAGGTACGGGTCGGCGCAGAGCACCTCCTTGGCCTCGAAGGCGAGCGTCTTCTTGAGCTTGTAGGAGAGCGAGTCGCGCGGATCGTCGCAGTCGGGCTTGAAGGTCATGCCCAGGATGCCGACGGTCAGCGAGCGCAGGTCGTACTTCGCGGCCGCGCGCCGCACGATGTAGTTCGGCAGCCCCTCGTTCACCAGCATGGCCGCGTGCCCGAGGAAGAACGAGTTCTGGTGGAAGGAAGAGAGCTGGATCGTGTCCTTGAAGAGGCACGGACCCGCGGCGAAACCGGCCTTGGGGAAGCCGCGCGCGCGCGGGTACTTCTCGGTCATCGCGCGGTGGATCTCGTAGAAGTCCAGGCCGTAGTCGTTGGCGATCATGTAGAACTGGTTCGCCACCGCGAACTGGATGTAGCGCCAGGCGTTGTTGTAGAGCTTGGTCAGCTCCGCGGCGACCGTCGGCAGCACGATCACGTCGTCGGTCAGCAGCCGGAAGAGCTCGCTGGCGCGTTCCTCGGCGCGCGGGGTCGTGCCCGAGACGATCTGCGGCAGGGAGTGGATCTCCTCCAACGCGACGCCCTGCGCCACGCGCTCGGGACAAAAGGCCACGTCGACGTCGAAACCCGCCTGCGCGAGTTCGCGCGCGACGCGCTCGGTCGTGCCGGGGTAGACCGTGCTGCGCAGGACCAGCAACTGGCCCGGCGAGAGGTGCGAGCGGTCCTTGCTGATCAGGTCGCGGTAGACCTCGAGACGCGGGTTCAGGTGCTCGTCGAGCGGCGTGCCGATGACCGTGATCACGATCTTCGCCGTGCGGATCAGCGCCGGGTCGGTCGTGGCCCGGAACCTGCCCTTCTTCAGCACTTCGAGCAGGAGTTCGTCCGCGCCCTTGTCGACGAAGGGCATGTGACCTTCGTTGGTCTGCGCGACCTTGCCCGCGTCGATGTCGAGCGCGACGACCTCCTGGCCGGCCTTGGCGAAGGCCAGTCCGAGCGGCAGTCCGACGTGGCCGCAGCCGCCGATGATGACGATGTCCGCCATTGGAGTCGGGGAAGGATACCCCCGAGTCTGCGCTCGCGCATGCATCACCCCCCAGGCTGAGGACGTTGCGCTTCCAGGGTGGTAGGCTCGCTCGGAATGAATGTCCGCATCCCGAGCCGCGACGGCCGGATCGCGATCGCGCTCGGACTCGGGCTGTGCGTGCTGTACCTGCTCTCGATGCCGATCCGCGTTCCCGACGGCGGGGACACTTTTTTCGAGATCGAACTGGCGCTCGAACCGCACGCGCGCGCGTTGCGACCGAATCACCTGTTCCTGACGCCCGTGTACAGGGCCGGCGTCGCGCTGTTCGGCTGGGCCTTCGAGCCCGAGCGGCGCTGGATCCTGCTCGAATGCATCAATTCAGTCGCCGGCGCGCTGACCGCGGCCCTGCTCTTCCTCTCGCTGCGACGCTTCGGGTGCTCCGCCAGGGTCGCCATCCCGGGCGTGCTGGTCATGGCGCTCTCCTGGGCGCACTGGGAGCACAGCCGCGAGGTGCAGGCCGGGATCCTGCCCGAACTCTGCGCGGTCACGACACTCTACCTGCTCGCCCGCAGCACGACTGCGGGAAGCGTGCGCGCCGGCGACTGGCTGGCCTGCGCCGCGGGCCTGGCTCTGGCGGCGGGGGTGCTCTTCGCGACCAACATCATCCTGCTCGCGCCGGCGCTCGCGACGGGCATGTTCCTGCTTTCACCCGCGGGCCGACGCGTGCGGCGAAGCGCAAGTTTCACGCTCGTGGCCGCGAGCGCGACGCTGGTGCCGTTTCTCGTCGTCGCCAGTCTGCAACTCGGGACCTTGAGCGTGCACGGGTTCCTGAAATGGGTCACGTACCATCCATCCGAAGCCTACGCGGGAGCGAAGCAGTTCAGCGTCCTCAACCTCCTGCGCGCATGCTCGGGTCTGGGCAACACTTTCACCGGCTACAACGCGCCGACCACCGTCCTCAAGCAGTGGCTCAAGGGCCTCGATCCGATCGCGATTCCGCTGGCGGAGTGGTTCTGGTTCGTGGTGGGCTTCGCGCTCGTCTTGCTCTTGCTCCTGCAGTGCGTCGCGCGCCCGGGTGATCCGCTCCGACGTGCGATCGCGGCCATGGCGGCCGTGGCGTGCCTGCCGGTGCTGGTCTTCAACGTGCTCTGGATGGGGAGCGATCCGAAGTTCTGGATGCCGTTGATGCCGTTCCTGATCCTCCAGGCCTGCTCGGTGAACGCGGCCGCGCCTGCTGGAAGTCGGCGCCCGCGCCTGTATCGCATCGGCGCGTGGGCGGCGGTGGTGCTGCTCTTCGCCTGCAACTTCCGCTTCCCCGTCCCCACGCTGACCTCGCCGTGGGGCGGGAGGAACTGGCAGCGCGCCGAGTTGCTCGCGCAGCGCATGACGCCGGCCGACACCGTGCTCGACATGAGCGGCTGGGGAAGCTACGTGCACGCCTTCAACGGCCAACGCATCCTGAGCCCGCTCTCCGGTATCCCTGGGCGTGGCGCGGAATTCCAGACGAACCTCGAAGCGGAGCTCGACCTCACGCTCGCTGCGGGGGGAAAGATCCACGCAATCGACGTCTTCCGCAGCACGGATTCCGCCTCGACAGGCAACTGGGAGTCGCTGGAGATCTATACCGGCCTCGAGCGCGCACGTCTGCTCGACCGCTTGCGCGCGCGCTATGAGACACGGGAGGAAAATTTCGCAGGGTCGGACGGAGCGGTCTGGCTGATCAGCGCGCAGTCCCCGCGCTGAGTCCGTCAGAATCGTAATCCGGTCCTGGGCGTCGGGTGTCGAGGATGGACCTAGGATGGGCGGGGATGAGCGGGGTTCTTGACGCTGGGGTTCGATGGCTCGTCGCCATCCTGGGCCTCGCCACAGCCTCTTGCACCCAGCACGAAGACTCGGTCCAGGTCTTCGTCAACGGGGTACCGCACAGGCTCGCCCTCGCAAGCTCCACGGCGTGGGAGGAACAGTGGTTGCCCGGCCGCATCGACATTTGGGTCGCCTCGCGCAGGCAAGGCTCAGGCTGGACCGTCGAATACGAGTTGAGCGCGCGCGCGAACGCACCCGAGATGCGCGAGGTTCGCATCATGGTGCCCGGCTACGCGCGCAAGGACATCGAGATCGGCATGAACTGGCCCGCCGGGCGCTCGCTGAGCGGGCGTGTCGGAGAGGAACTTCCGCTCCACCCCGATTGGGATGAGCGCAAGAAGCATTTCGGGCCGCTGAACCTGAAGCTCCCGAGGATCCCGGACGTCACGCAACAGACTGCCTGGGCTGAAGCGAAGTTGACCGGATTGCGCGCAGCCATCGCATCTCGCACGAAGACCGGATTCCCGATCGACGATTCGCTCGACGGGATCTACGCCAGTCACGGCGACAAGGATCCCGCGTGGAAGGGACCGTGGGCGTGCTGGACCATGCCTGATCCCGGCCCGGGTGCGCCGGGCGGCAGTGGGATCAACTACACGACCGGTTGGCAGGACAACGAAGCGTACGCGCGCCTCGCCTGCGAGGTCGAAGCCCTGGCGATGGGGCGCATGTGGTGCTTCCACAACGAAGACGGCTCGTTCTACTCGGTGGACCAGTTCCGCCAGCCGGGGCAGGTCAGCCCCGTCTGCGCCAGCGAGGCCAACATCAAGCCGCCCGCGTTCGGCGGCCAGTACGATCCCAACGACCCGCTTTGGCGGCCGATCTCGATCAGCCACTATCCGCGCGTCCTGCGCTACTGCCAGGCCGCCTACGAGATGACCGGGTCGCCGCTCGCTCGACGCCACCTGATCCAGCTGGCCGAAACGGCGCGACTCCAGTTCACCGAGTGGGGACCGCTCGCAACCGGCGGCACGTGGGTCGCCTGGAACCTCACCACGTGGGAGAACCTCGTGCAGCAGCATCCGGCGCACAGCGGTCTGGTCGCGCCGCAATACGGGCTCGGCTGGGATCGCAACCACGGCTGGATGTTGTGGGCCGCGGCGATGGCGAAGAAGGCCGGCATGCCCTGGACGCCCGGCTGGGAGGATTGGGCGCAGCGCATGGTCGGAGCGCTGACCGCCACGCAGATGCAGAACGGCCTCTTCGGTCGAGCGTACCTCGCCCCGTTCCCGAACGAAGACGTGTCCGCCGCCATGCACGAGGCGATCCTCGGCATCGGCCTGCTCGCGATCCATGTCCAGGCCGGCATCGCCATGCCGACCGTCCTCCCGAATCACGCGCGCACACTCTACCAGCAGGCGCCCATCGGACCGTACGCCGGCCAGGTGGGACCGATGCACTACCTGGTGGTGGCCCCGCGCGGCGGGGCGCCCGTCGACACCATCACCAGCGGCCACGGCGAGCCTTCGGTCTATCCCCCGACGGATACGGGCGACCCGATCGGCGTGGAGACGTACCTGGCGGCGGTCATCTCGCTGACGGGCGACATGTCGTTCGCCGCGAGCGCGCTGCAGCTCGGAACTCCGGCTCCCACGCAGGAGCAGAAGGTCGCCCAGATGATCGACCCGGCGACCGCTCACATGCAGCGCTACTGGCAGGCGTACTTGCTCGCGCAACTGCAGTAGCTGTCCAGGAGCTGGTGCGGGAAGGGGGAGTCGAACCCCCAAGGGTTGCCCCACGGGATCCTAAGTCCCGCGCGTCTGCCAGTTCCGCCATTCCCGCGTCGGCGCAGAGCATAGCAGGGGCCTACTGTCCATCGACAACAGGGACGATGATGCACCCGATGCTGCTGCTCTCCATCGGGATGCCGGCGATCGCGGGGATGCTCTGGATCTTCGTCACGGGGCTCTCCGCGCCGCGCACGAAGAAGCTCGCCATCTTCGGCATGGTGCCCGCGGGCTGCGCCTTCGGGGCGCTGCTCTGGAGCGCGATCAACCCCGAGGTCGAACTCGTTGCGCGCTTCGCCGCGTCGCTCGCCGCGATCGCCGGCGGGACGGCCCACGCGGTCTGGGTCTCGACGCTCGCGCTGCCGCGGCAGAGGGTCTGGCTGCGCCTGCTCTTCGTCCCGATGGGCCTGTGGGCGGGCGCGACGCTCTCGCTCTGGTTCGTGCTGCCCACGCGGGGCGCGATCCTCGAGGCCTGCCTGCTGCTTTTGCTCTCGGCGACGCTGACCTCCTGGTTCCTTCTGCCCTGGTACGGCCGGCGGCCGAAACTCATCGCGCTCGGCGCGCGAAAGCTGCCCTGCGTGCGCTTCGCCTGTCCGCGCTGCGGCACGCGCGTCGATTGGGCGCAGGGAATCTTCGCCTGCACCGACTGCGGGCTGTTCCTGCACGTGGATTGGCCGGCGCACGAGCGCGAGCAGAAGCCGGCGCAGGTCCTCACGGAGCGCCGGATCCGATTCGACTGCCCGGCTTGCGGGAAGTCACGCGAGTGGAAGCGCGGCGAGGACCAGTGCGAGGGCTGCGGGCTGAAGGTCGAGCTGCACTGGAGCGAGCAGCCGGCTAGGAAGCAGTGAGGCTCGCGAGGTCCTGAGCGACCGTGCGACGCCGCGCCGTCTCCTCGGCATTCACGCGCGCGAGCCCTTCTTCGAAGCTGCGCACGAGTTCGGCGCCGTACTTGGTCCGGTCGAAGCCGTGCTTGCCGCGGAAGTCGCGCAGGAAGTGGTTGCGCTTGCGGTCGAGCGCATCCTGCTCGACGATCCACTCCGCGACCGTCGCCTTGAGCGACTCGAGCTGCGCGCCCTCGAGCCCCGCGGGCCAGAGCTGCGCGGCGAGCTCGCGCCCGTGCGCCGAAAGGTCGAGATCGATCGCCGCCTTCTCGCCCAGGCCGCAGTTGCCCGCACCCGGATTCGCGCCGCGTCGCAGCTCGACACCGGCAGCCTGACGCTCGCGCGAACGGAAGACGGCCTCCTGCAGGAAGCCCTCGGCGAGCTCGAGGCGCGCCGCGGCGGGCTGCATGCTCAACAGAACTCGTTGAAGGCCGCCGTCAGCGACTCGGCGATCTGCTGCGGCTGCTTGCCCTCGAGGTCCTGGCGCTGGAGCATCTTGACCAGCTTGCCGTCCTTCATCAGCGCGATCTGAGGCGAGCTCGGGCGGTAGGGCTTGAAGAACTCGCGCGCGCGCTCGACCGCGGCCGTTTCCATGCCCGCGAAGATGGTCACCATCTGGTTGGGCTTCTTCTTGGCGCCCATCAGCGAGAGGCGCAGGCCCGGCCGGGCGCCGCCGGCCGCGCAGCCGCAGACGGAGTTGACGAAGATCAGCGTCGTCCCGGGCTTGCCGACCGCCTTTTCGACGTCGGCGGGGGTGAGGAGCTCGCTCACTCCGAGTGAGGTCACCTCTTCGCGCATGGGCTTGACGAGATCGGGGTCGTACATGGGGTCGGGCTCCGTTCGGGGTAGGGGGCGGACGAGTGCGGATTGTAGCGCATCGCCATTCCTGTGACCGGATGGGCCCTTGCTGCTAGAACGGGCCCGATGTTCCCCCGCATCCTGCTCCTGGCGTTCCTTCCGCTCTTCCCGAGCTGCACCTCGGCCGCCAACGAGACGGTCGTCTCCGGCTCGGGCGCGCTGGCACCCGCCGCCAGGCCGGAGGGCCCGGATGTGATGCAGAGCGTCTTCTGCGCCAAGTGCCATCCGAACCAGTACGCCGAGCACGAGCAGAACACGCACGGGCGCGCGTTCACGGACGAGGAGGTGCGGCTCGCCACGGCGCGCTTCAGCCAGCAGGACTGCATCATCTGCCACACGCCGCGGCCGATCTTCGAGACCGGCGTCGGGATGAACCCCATGAAGCGCATGCACAACCTCGAAGAGGGCAATACGTGCATGACCTGCCACTGGCGGCCGAACTACGACTATGCGCAGTTCGAAGGCGGTGCGCACTGCAAGACGGCGTTCCACCCCGATGTCGGGACGGTCGAGGCTTGCGCCTCGTGCCATCGCAACCACGGCACGCCCTATCAGTGGGAGAAGAGCCCCCACGGCAAGGCCGCCGGTCGCGTGTGCATGGACTGCCACATGGCGGAGGTGACGCGCGCGGTCGCCGTCGGCGGCCCGGTGCGCGAGACGCGCAGCCACGTCTTCCCGGGCGGACGCGACGAAAAGCACGTGCGCCGCGCCTACAGCTACGAGACGAAGATCGAGGGCAACGAGGTCGTCGTCACGATCACCAACAAGGGGGCGGGCCACAACTTCCCGACCGAACTGAAGCAGCGCTCGGTCGAGTCGCTGGTGGTCGTCAAGGACAAGGAGGGCAAGGAGGTCGCGCGCTCGCGCATGGTCTTCCGCGACCCGTACAAGCGACCCTACGGCCTCGAGCTGCCGGTCAACACGCAGATCCCGAGCGGCCAGTCGCGCGAACACCACGTGCCGCTGCCGGTCGCGGGCGGCACGGTCGAGTGCCAGCTCTTCTACAAGCTCTACTTCCCGATCGAGGACCAGCATCCCGACCTCGCCCGGCAGCTCGAGACGCGCACGCTGCCCTTCGACGGGATCACGCCCTCGACCAAGCCTGTCGTGACCGACCCCGAGGTCGTGGCCAAGACTCCGAACAACATCTCACCCGAGCTCGCCGGGCCCGCGAACCTGGTCGACTTCGTGCGGCCGCCGATCGACAAGGTCGCGGTCGACTTCCCGCAGGGGGACTCACCCGAGGAGATCACGAAGCTCGTCGAGCTGTTCCAGTTCCCGGTGCCCGAGGCCAACGGCAAGGCGCGCAAGCGCCTGACCGAGCTCGGCATCAAGGCCGTCCCGGCGCTGATCGAGGGCCTCGCCTCGTGGGACAACAAGACCTTCAACCAGTCGATGCAGGTGCTGCAGGACATCGGCGCACCGGCCGTGCCCACGCTCGAGAAGGCGCTCACCGATCCGCGCCTGTACGTGCGGCGCTGGTCGCGCGAACTCCTCGCGCGCATGCGCGTTCAGAGCGATGCGGTGAAGTCCGGCCTGCAGCAGGGCCTGGCGATGGAGAACGCGCTCGATCGCGCCAGCGCGGCGCTCGCGCTCGGCACGCTGCGCGTGGAAGCAGCGAGCGCGAAGCTGCGCGCGCTGCTCGCCGATCCCGACCCCGACGTCGTGCGCGCGGCGGGCCTGGCTCTGGGCCAGATCGGCGCCAAGGATGCCGCCGACACGATCTTCCAGGCGCTCGAACGCGCGCCCTACCCCGAGACGCAGCGCGATCTCGCGACCGCGCTGGCCAACCTCGGTGATGCGCGCGGCATTCCCGCGCTCATACGCGGCCTCGACATCAGCGACGATCTCGTGCGCGAGAGCTGCTTCGAGTCGCTCTTCGCAGCAACCGGCCTGTTCGAGGGCTACGAACCGCTCGCGCCGCGCCCCGAGCGTCTCGCGGTGATCGCGCGCATCCAGGCGCGCTGGGCCAAGGAAGGCGGACCGTCAATGCTCCACCCGCCGCACGGCCCGCACGATCCCAAGAAGAACGCGCGCGCGTTGAGGCTCGTCACCGACATCGGCGGCAGCGACACGGCCGGCTCGACGCCGGACAACGACCAGGCGGCGCTCAACGAACTCGTCGATCTGGGCGCGGACGCGCTGCCGGCCCTGCTGCACGGCCTCAAGTGGGCGCCCGGCTTCGCGGAAAAGCGCGTGTTCGTGTGCAACGCGCTCGGGCAGATCGGCGACAAGCGCGCCGCGCCGGCCTTGTGCTACGCGCTGCGTGATCCGGTGATCGCGACCTCGGCCTGGGCCTGCTGGGCGCTCGAGCGCGTCGGCGAGCCGGACGCGGTGCCGGCGCTCATGCGCTACCAGCAGCGCCTGCGCGCGGCCGCGGTCGCCGGGCAGATCCCCGAGAGCGCGGGCAGGCCCGAGATGCTGCTCGCGCAGGCGGCCTGCGCGCGCCTCACGCTGGGCGACGAATTCGCGCGGCAGGAGGTCGTCGCGGGGCTGCTCTCGAAGGACGAATCCGTTCGGCGCCTCGCCTTCGACACGCTGCGCAAGCACTACAAGGACGATCGGGGCTTCGACCCGCTCGCTCCCGAGGAAGAACGCGCCGCTGCGGTGAAGCGCTGGATGGAGTGACGTCCGGCGCGGCATGATGGGGGCATGCGGCTGACCCTCCCTCGAGCCCTCCTCCTCGCGGCCACCGCTGGAGTCGCATGCATTCTTCTGGTGCTCATGTACCGAACCCCGGGCTCGGTTGGACCCGGCAATGCGATTCCGCAACCAGCCGGCGCCGGAGGGAATGCGGCGCCTGACGCCCCCAGGGTTGCGCTTGACTCCGAAGCGGGCTCGCGAACCTCTGCGCGCATGAGGACCGGGCGCGAGGTTCTTGAGGAGTACTGGGGTGATCGTTGGCCCGAGATGCAGCGAGTGCTTCAGGAGAAGGGGATCGACCTGGAAAAGCCCTGCAATTCTCCACCCTGGGAGGAGGTCAAGAAGGAATTTGAGGACCTCTCTCGACTAACGGTTCAAGAGCGGGATGGCCACCGCAAGGGATTCGTCAACTGGCCAGAGCATCTCGACAATGCGTGGCTTGATGCAAACCTCGGGATCTCGCGCCAGTTGACACCGGAGCAGTTGGCGCTCGTGGAGGCATCAGTCGTCGAGAAGAATGCCAAGCTAGAGGACATGAGTGACGACGCACTCTCCCGCATCGATGCCGCAATGCAGGATGCGTGGCAGCGCGACCGGATCATTCGCTCACCGGTGTCCACCGAGGGCATTACCAATCCCCTCCCCTGCTTCATGTCGAAGTCCAAGGCTGGTCATGGCTGGGGGGCGTCAGTCAACCTGACACATGCCGAAAACCCTGAGCTGTCTGCTCTGCTCACAAAGCTCAACGCATTTCGCCATAGGCGTGATGACTCGGTCCGCAGCTACATCGCCGGCCTCTGAATCGTCGCGTTCGAGCAGACTCGTTCTGATGAGGCCGCTGCGGCGTTGACGCGCAGGTCGCCGGTAGCCGACCTGGAGTTTTCCCGACCACCCTTCCTCCGGCATGATGGGGGCATGCTGACCGCCCTGCTCCTCGTCGCGCTCCCCGTACCCGCTCCCGACGCCGCGCAGGTCGTGCGCGAGAAGCTGCCGGCGCTGCTCGCGCTCTACAAGGAGCTCCACGCGGCTCCCGAGCTCTCGCTGCGCGAGGAGAAGACCTCCGCGCGCATGGCGAGCGAGCTGCGCGCGCTCGGCTACGAGGTCACCGAAAAGGTGGGCGGCTACGGCGTCGTCGGTGTGCTGCAGAACGGCCCGGGCCGCACGCTGCTCGTGCGCTGCGACATGGACGCGCTGCCGCTCGAGGAGAAGACCGGTCTCGCCTACGCGAGCAAGGTCATGACCGATCTGGGCGGCAAGCAGGTCCCCGCGATGCACGCCTGCGGCCACGACATGCACATGAGCGTCTGGCTCGGGGCGGCGACCGTGCTGGCGCGGACGAAGGACCAGTGGAAGGGCAAGCTGATCCTGGTCGCGCAACCGGCGGAGGAGAAGGGCCTGGGCGCGCACGCGATGCTCGACGACAAGCTCTTCGAGCGTTTCGGCAAGCCGGACGGCTGCCTGGCGCTGCACATGAGCTCGGCCCACGCGGCCGGCACGGTCGCCGTCTGCCCGGGCTACGCGCTGGCGAATGCCGAGAGCTGCGACATCCTCGTCAAGGGCCGCGGCGGCCATGGCTCGATGCCGCACACGACGATCGACCCGATCGTGATCGCCTCGAAGATCGTGCTCGGGCTGCAGACGGTCATCAGCCGCGAGAAGGACCCGCGCCGGCCGGGCGTGATCACCGTCGGTTCGATCCACGGCGGCTTGAAGCACAACATCATCTCGGACGAGTGCTCCATGCAGCTCACGATCCGCAGCTACGACGACAAGGTGCACGAGGGGCTCAAGGCCGGCATCGTGCGCGTCGCCAAGGCCGAGGCGCAGGCGGCCGGCGCACCCGAGCCGGTCGTGACTTTTTCCGAGGGAGTCAAGTCGACCTACAACGATCCCCCCTGGAGCGCGCGCCTCTTGGAAGTCTTCCGCGGCGCGCTCGGCAAGGGAAACGTCTCCGAGGCCGAGCCGGTGATGGGCGCCGAGGACTTCGGCCTCTTCGGCCGTGCCGGCGTGCCGGCCGTGATCTTCTGGCTCGGTTCCTGGGAACGGGGGCGCTACGACGCGGCGCAGAAGAGCGGCGAGGTCCTGCCTTCGCTGCACTCCTCGGGCTTCGCACCCGACCCGCAACCCGCGCTCGAGGCGGGCGTGCTGGCGATGAGCGCGGCCGTGACGGACGCCTTCGTGCACGGCATCCCGGTGAAGTGACCATGCTCTCCATCGACGAGCTCGCCACCGAAGTCGCCGCCGGGACGATCGAAACGGTGCTCGTCGGCTTCACCGATCCCTACGGCCGGCTGATGGGCAAGCGCTACGACGCGGAGTTCTTCCTCGCCAATGTCGCCAAGCACGGCTCGCACGCCTGCGACTACCTGCTGACCGTGGACATGGAGATGAACCCTGTCCCGGGCTACCGCTTCGCCAACTGGGAGCGCGGCTACGGCGACGTCGCACTGGTCCCCGACCTCGCGACGCTGCGCCGGGCGAGCTGGCTCGAGAAGAGCGCGCTCGTCCTGTGCGACGTCGCGCGCGTCGCGGACGGAGCCGCGGTCGCCATCGCGCCGCGCGCGATCTTGAAGCGACAGGTCGAACGCGCCGCCGCTGCCGGCTACGAGCCGCTCGCAGCCTCCGAGCTCGAGTACTTCCTCTTCCGCGACTCGTACAAGGAAGCCGCGGCGAAGGGCTGGCGCGGGCTCGAGCCCTTCTCCGCCTATCTCGAGGACTACCACCTGCAGCAGGGCGCGCGCGAGGAGGTCTTCACGGCCGAAGCGCGCCGCCATCTGCGGCTCTCGGGCGTTCCGATCGAGGGTTCGAAGGGCGAGTGGGGCCTCGGCCAGCACGAGCTCAACGTGCGCTACGCGAACTCGCTCGAGATGGCTGATCGCCACGCCGTCTACAAGCAGTGCCTGCGCGAGCTCGCCGACAAGCTCGGCTTCAGCCTGACGTTCATGGCCAAGTTCGCGGCCGACGGCGCCGGCTCCTCGTGCCACATCCATCTCAGCCTGGTCAAGGGCGGGCGCAACGCCTTCAGCGGAACGAAGCTCCTCGGCCCGATCGAATGCTCCGACGAGTTCCGCTGGTTCCTCGGCGGCTGGATGGCGCACACGAGCGACGTGATGGTCTTCTACGCGCCGACCGTGAACTCCTACAAACGCTACCAGTCGGCTTCGTGGGCGCCGACGCGGCTGGCCTGGAGCAGCGACAACCGCACGGGCGGCTTCCGCGTCGTCGGCAAGGGACCGAGCCTGCGCATCGAGTGCCGCATCCCGGGCGCGGACTGCAATCCGTACCTCGCGCACGCTGCGGCGCTGGCGAGCGGGCTCGAAGGCATCGAGAAGCGCATCGAGCCGCCGCCGATCTTCACGGGCGACATCTACGCCGCCGAGCAGCTGCCGCGCGTGCCGTCGAGCTTGAGGGAAGCGACCGAGCGCTTCGAGCAGAGCGAGTTCGCCAAGCGCGCGTTCGGCGCGGAAGTCGTCGAGCACTACGCGCACTTCTATCGCAGCGAGCAGGAGGCCTACGACAAGGCCGTGACGGACTGGGAGCGGCAGCGCTACTTCGAGCGGATCTGATCTGGAACGCCCCGCACTTTCGCGAGTGCCGCGTCGGGCGCGGTGCCACCACCGAGCTTCGCGCCGCCTTCCATCACGAGAGCAAACAAGCGCGCACTCGAGCCGTTGTGCTCGGAGCGGTACGTGAATCGAACGATCGGCTTTGCAGCTCCTCCGAACTGAAGTCGGACGTGTCCACCTGTCACTTCAAGGCTCGACAACTGCTGAAACGCCATCAACTCGTCTGGACGATCCTTGGACTCTGGGAACTCGCTAGCGATCCAAGCTAGGCAGCGGGCCGCGCTGGCGTTCGTCATCGGCATGTCCAGCACGACCGCCCGCTCCTGGATGCTCAACCAGGCGTGGTTCTTCGCGACTGCGGAACGGAAGAGCTCCCGCGAGGCCGCGTCGAAGAACGGGAATTCCGGTTCGGGCGACAGAAACTGGTCTGGGTTCTCGCGCATTTGACGATTGAGGTACGCGTTGGTGATCTCGATCACGCGCTTGATGTGCTGCAGCCGCGTGAGCCTGAACAGTGATAGGCCGCGTTCTTCGTCGAGATACATGCCGTGATCTTCGACATGAATAGTCTGGATGAATTCCAGGAGTTCGGCCCGCTCCGGTTCCGTCACCTCGTGTTCCGTCGGCTCGTCGGCGCGGGCGCGTTGCATGAGCTCATCGATGTCGACCGCAAACCAGGTACCCGAGGCGGGGTAGATCCTCTTGCCGCCGGCGATCCCGCGCAGGGCTTCGGCGGCCTTGCGTGTACGTTCCGGAGTTGGGTCACTCACCCCGATCCCGTGTTCGATCTCGAGCACGAGCAGCTCGTCCTGTTCCGGCAGGTAGCGGATCAGCACCTCGGTCTCGGCGACCTCGTAGGTATTGCTGAAACACGAGCAGAGCGGCAGGAGTGCGAGTGCAGCGAGCGCGATGGAGCGTGACATGGCGACCCTCCGTGGACGGAACCGGACTCTGCACGAAGCCTAGCACTCCCTGGCCCGTGGCACCCGGGCATCCCGATGCGTACCTTGGCCGCGATGGCGCGCACGCCCCGCATCGGGATCACGACCTACGGCCGCAACGAGGAGGGCCGTTTCACGCTCAACGCGCGCTACGTCGAGTGCGTGCGCCGCGCGGGCGGGCTGCCGCTGCTCTTGCCGCCCGGCGAGATGCACCTCGAGGAAGCGCTCGGGCTATTCGACGCCTTCGTGATGTGCGGCGGGCCGGACGTCGATCCGAAGCTCTACGGCGGCAAGGCCCACCCGCAGGTCTACGGCATCGACAGCGAGCGCGACGCGAGCGACATCGCGCTGGCGAAGGCGCTCGTCACGCGGCGCGTGCCCGCGCTGTGCATCTGCCGCGGGATTCAGGTGCTCAACGTCGCGTTCGGCGGCACGCTGGTCGAACACCTGCCGGACGAGGTCGGCGAGAAAGTGGCGCACCGCGGGCCGCAGCGCGAGTACGTGCCGCACGAGGTCCGGCTCGAGCCGCGCTCACGGCTCGCCGCGCTGCTCGGCAAGCAGAGCGTGAGCCCGGCTTCCTCGCACCACCAGGCAGTGCGCAAGCCAGGGACGGGCCTCGAGGTCGTCGCGCGCGCGGGCGACGGCGCGATCGAGGCCCTCGAACACAAGGAGCACGAGCGGATGATCGCCGTGCAGTGGCATCCGGAGTACACGGCGCACGAGGATCCGCTGCAGCAGCGGCTCTTCGACGAGCTGGTGCGCTGGGCGAAGGAACAGAGGAACGCGACATGAGATTGAAGGACAAGGTGGCCCTGATCACGGGCGCGGCCGGCGGCATCGGCGGCGAGTCGGCGCTGCTCTTCGCGGCCGAGGGCGCGAGCGTGCTCGTCGTCGACGTC
>Ga0315912_10001779_pt1 | contig 24877 bp, 26 predicted proteins | sample VfabasoilMG_FD_204469 | JGI IMG/M metagenome (GOLD analysis project Ga0315912, IMG submission 204469) | Garden soil microbial communities collected in Santa Monica, California, United States - V. faba soil | ecosystem: Environmental > Terrestrial > Soil > Garden | place: USA: California... | reverse complement strand
CGGCGCGTGCCCACGGGAAGCGAGCGCGGCTACACGAGCGTGCTCGAGACCATCATCGAGCTCGTGCGGCAGACGGCGCGCGAGGCTGGCGTCGACCCGAAGAAGATCCCCATCGGGGTCGGCATGCCCGGCTCGGTCACCCGCCTGGGTGGCCTGATCAAGAACTCGAACACGGAGTGCCTCAACGGCAAGCCGTTCCGGCAAGATCTCGCGCGCGTGCTCGGCGGTCGCGTGCTGTTCGACAACGATGCCAACTGCTTTGCCCTGGCCGAGGCACGCTGCGGAGCGGCGCGCGAGTACATCGACGGCGTCGTCTTCGGCGTCATCATGGGTACGGGTGTCGGCGGCGGGCTCGTCGTGCGGGGTCGCCTGTGGGGCGGCTTGCAGGGGCTCGGGGGCGAGTGGGGTCACCATGCCGTGGGTCCCTGGCGCAGGCTCGACGCCGCGGTGGAGGAGCCGATCACGGGCACCGGCATCAGCGAGCGCCCACCGTGCTCGTGCGGGAAGATGGGTTGTGTCGAGCTCTACGCGAGCGGTAGCGGCGTCGAACGCGAGTACCTCCGCCGCGCAGGCGAGTCGCGCAAGCTCTCCGAGCTCGTCGAGCGGCGCGAGACCGACGAGCATGCGGCGGCGCTCGTGGACGAGCTGGTGGAGGCGTTCGGGCGCGGGCTCGCGAACGTCATCGACATTCTCGATCCCACCGCCGTCGTGCTCGGCGGCGGCGTGTCGAACCTCGAGCTCCTGTACGGAGAGGGGCGCTCGCGCGTGGAAACCTACGTCTGCAACGGCGAGCTGCAGACGCCGATCCTGCGCCACGAGCTCGGCGATTCGGCCGGTGTGATTGGAGCTGCCCTGCTCGACGAGACCGGCAGCTCGGGCGCCTGAGCGAACGCCTCGGGGCTACATCCGTTCGCCGAGGCGGCCCCAGCGCGGCACGCGCGGCTCGCTGACCCGCGCCAGCGTGTGGGCGACCGCCGTCCAGGTCATGCCGTCGCCGCCCAGCGTCTGCTCGGCCGCCATCGCGTAGGCGAGGTCACCGAGGCTGACGATGCCGAGCAACCGCTTCTGCTCGTCGACGACCGGGACGCGGCGGATCTTGTGCTGCTGCATGATCGCTTGCACCGTCGCTGGGGTGTCGCGCGGCGAGCAACACTTCACGTCGCGTGCCATCGCACTCGATACGCGAGAGGCTCGGAGCGCGACGCCTTGCAGGTGCGCGGCCATGGCAAGATCGCGATCGGTGATGATGCCCATCACGCGCCCGTCAGCGTCGGTGACGGGTACCGAGCCACAATCGTTCTCCCACATGATCTGGGCAGCCGTTGCCAGGCTGTCGTCGGCCATGCAGCCGCGAACGTCGCGGGTCATGATGTCCTCGATCTTCACGAGAGCTCTCCTTCGCGCGCCAGTCTAGCACTAGCCCGCCCCAATCCTTAACGTCTTCGCGGGTTTCCGTTGGATGGACCCTGGGTATACTCCGAGGGTGGACTTCGCGACCTACGCCGCGCAGCCGGACGACGAGCTCGACTTGCTCGAAGGCGCGCTGCTGATCGCGGCCGACGCGCATCCCGGCCTCGACCACGCTGCGGTGCTCGCCGCGCTCGACGAGCTGGCGGCGCCGCTCTGCCGGAGGGGACTGGCCGATCTGCCCGTTTCCGCGCAGGCGCGCGTGATCGCCGACCACCTGTTCGTCGGTGTCGGATTCCACGGAAACGACGCTGATTACTACGACCCACGCAATTCGTTTCTGGACGAGGTCATCGCGCGGCGCACCGGGATCCCGATTTCGCTCTCCGTCGTGTACGTCGAGGTGGCGCGTCGCGCCGGCGTGATGGCAAGTCCAGTGGGTTTCCCGGGGCATTTCTTGGTTCGCATCGACGATCCCGAGCGGCGGCTGGTGGTGGATCCTTTCCACGGCGGCAGCGCGCTCGACGAGGTGGCCCTGGCGGAGCTTCTCCGTCGTTCCGGTTCCAAGCTCCGCTACAGCTCGGAGCTGATCGCCCCGACTCCGGTGCGGCAGGTGGTGGCCCGCCTGCTGATGAACCTGCGCGGCATTTACGCCTCGCGCGGGGATTTCCCGCGGCTGCTCGTCGTCATCGATCGGCTGATCGACCTTTTGCCCGGGTCGACCGACGAGCTGCGCGAGCGAGGTTACCTGCTCGGTCGTCTGGGCGCGCCGCGGGGGGCAGTCGAGGACCTCGCTCACTACGTCGAACGCCTGCCGCACGCGGACGACGCGGACGAGGTCAAGCGCTGGATCGGTCGCCTCTCCGACGACGCCGGGTCGAGTCCCGCCTCCTAGCGCCGCGCGGCGCGCCCCGCCCTCAGGGTGCCGGTGCGCCTGGAACCCCGCCGCTCGTTCGCTTGCAGTCGTAGTCGCCGAAGAGGACATATGCCCGCCGGCACTCGACGTCCGCGGTCGCCGCGCGCTCCTTACCCCGCTCCGTCAGCTTCACCTGGAACGTGAAGGTCTGCGACAGGGGCGAGCGCTCTTCGCGAAGCTTCTCGTAGGAGCAGGCGCCGGAGCCGCAGGCTGCGCGCTGGGCCTTGGCGACCGTGTCGGCATTGTCGCCGTAGGTGTTGGCGAGGCCGAGCGCCGTGGCTGCGAGGCAGACTGCCGCGATGATCGCCCGCGAGAGCCCGCTGCGCTCGGCCATCAGCCCGCCATCTCGAGCTCGAAGAAGGGCGGCGGGCGATCCTTCACCCACCACAGGCCCGCACCGATGCTGAGCAGGTGCTTGCTGAGGATGCCGCGGTAGTACGAGCCGTTGCGCACGAAGATGTCGGAATCGGTGCGCGTCGTATCGCAGCGCTCGCGCAGATCTTGGCGCGTGGTGACCTCGACGTAGACGAGCCCGCGCGACATTGCGGCGATGTTCGCCACGGCGGGGGCCACGTCGGGGTCCGGCAAATATTGCAGCACGCCCTGACACACGATGAGGTCGTGCTTCTTGCGATCCCGCCAGCGCGCGATGTCGCGGTGCATGTAGCCGTGACGCTTGCACATCACCTGGCTCACCTCGGTGCCCGTGTACTGCACGCCCTTGAGGTTCTTTTCGACGTAGTGCTTCCACAAACCGATGCCCGCGCCCACGTCGAGGACGCTCTTCATTTCGACTTTGTTGTAGCGGGCAAACGCGAACACGTACTCGGCGAGGCTCGCGTGCTCCTCGGGGGAGGTGACGCGTGTCTGCGGCGAGTCGTAGAAGCGGTGGTAGTAGGCTTCGTCGAAGCGGCGAAACCGATCCATGGCCGGGCAGTCTAGTCGCACTGCCCGCGGCTGCGATAGGCCAAGGCCAGCGACGAGCGTCTGCATCGGCCGTTGGCCCGGGGGTGGCTCTCCGGCCTCGAGGCTCGAAAAAGGACGGCCAGGCAAGCGATTTGGCGTTTCCGGGGGGCTTCGGTGCTGGTCATACGAGGGTTCGTCGACTAGAAACCCAAGACTTCCCGAAGGAGTTACTGGAGCATGGCGCAGAGCACAGTGGTCGAGAGCGGCAAAGCACCGGCTGAGGGCGAGGGTCGCCGTCGCAAGCAACAGAGCGTCCCCACGCAGGAGGGCAAGACCTACCGCGTGCACGACATCGGGCTCGCCGATTGGGGTCGGAAGGAGATCTCCATCGCCGAGACGGAGATGCCCGGCCTGATGGCCCTTCGCGCCGAGTACGGCACGACCAAGCCCCTGAAGGGCGCCCGCGTCGCCGGCTGCCTGCACATGACGATCCAGACCGCCGTGCTGATCGAGACCCTCCGGGAGCTCGGCGCCGAGGTGACCTGGACCTCGTGCAACATCTACTCCACGCAGGATCACGCCGCCGCGGCCATCGCGAAGGCCGGGATCCCGGTGTTTGCTTGGAAAGGCGAGACCGAGGAGGAGTACGACGTGTGCCTCGAGCGCCAGATCTTCGCGTTCGAGGGCGGCAAGGGTCCGAACATGATCCTCGACGACGGCGGCGATCTCACCAAGTGGATCCACGAGAAGTACCCGCAGCTCTTCTCGGGCGCCGATCCGATTCGCGGCCTCAGCGAAGAGACGACCACGGGCGTTCACCGTCTGTACGAGATGTTCAAGGCCGGCACGCTCAAGTGCCCCGCGATGAACGTCAACGACTCGGTGACCAAGAGCAAGTTCGACAACCTCTACGGCTGCCGCGAGTCGCTCACCGACGGCATCAAGCGCGCCACCGACGTGATGTTTGCCGGCAAGATCTGCGTGGTCGCCGGTTACGGCGACGTCGGCAAGGGCTGCGCGCAGGCCATGCGCGGCCTCGGGGCCCGCGTGCTGATCACGGAGATCGACCCCATCTGCGCGCTTCAGGCGGCGATGGAAGGCTACGAAGTGCTCACGATGGAGGAGGCGGCTCCCCAGGCCGATATCGTCGTGACGGCCACCGGCTGCTGCGACGTCGTGCGTGGCGAGCACCTGAAGGTGCTGAAGAACGAGGCCATTCTCTGCAACATCGGCCACTTCGACAGCGAAATCGACATCGCCTGGCTCGAGACGCAGCCCGGCATGCGTGAAGAAAACATCAAGCCGCAGGTCGACCACTTCATCTTCCCGGACGGGAAGAAGCTGATCGTGCTGGCGCGCGGGCGGCTCGTGAACCTCGGCTGTGCCACGGGCCACCCGAGCTTCGTGATGAGCTCGAGCTTCACGAACCAGGTGATCGCGCAGATCGCGCTCTTCACCGAGAAGTTCCCGCTCGGCGTGCACGTGCTGCCGAAGAAGCTCGACGAGAAGGTCGCCCGGCTGCACCTCGGCAAGCTCGGCGTGAAGCTGCAGAAGCTGAGCGCCAAGCAGGCCGAGTACCTCGGTGTGTCGGTCGAGGGCCCCTACAAGCCCGACATGTACCGCTACTGAGCCGCCGCCCGAAGCGAGCGAGAGAGGGTTGTCATGACTCCGAGCGAGAAGAACATCGTGAGATCGCTGGTCGCCGTGGCCTGGGCCGACGGCCAGCTCGCGGACGGTGAATCGAGCGTGATCGAAGGGCTGCTCACCGGCTTCGATGCCAGCGACGCCGAAGAGCAGGAGATCCTCGACTACGCTCGGACGCCGCGAACCCTCGAGAAGGACGTCCCGCTCGCGGAGCTCACGCGCGAGGATCGGGAGCTATTGCTCGCCAATGCGGCTCTGCTCACGCACGCCGACGGGGATCAATCGAGCGACGAGACCGAGGTGCTGGACGACCTGATCCAGCTCCTCGGGTTCTCGGACGAAGAGGCCCACGAGATCCTCGCCGGTGCCGACGACGGCGCGCTGCAGCTGAGCTCCCGCTCGCTCAAGCCCGACTGAAAAAGCCGATCGCGACACGTGGCGTGCGGGGCCCCTACGCCACGTGCTGCGGCGGCAGGATGCTCTGGCCGACACCGAAGCCGGACACGCCGCCCGACACGATGAACGTCATCACCTCGGAGGCTGGGACGTTCAGCCGTTCGACCTGCGTGCGGGGCACGAGCATCAGGTAGCCCGCGAAGTTGTACGACTGCGGAAAGTAGACCGCGACGAAGTCCGGCATGCCGATGCGCGCGAGGCCGTCACGCGTGACGAAACCGAGCACGCGCGCGCCGCTCGTGGGCGCGAGCGTCACGGCTACGGGGATGTCGAAGCGACGCTTGTCGCCGACGAACGCGCTCACCAGATCCTTGATCGACGTGTAGACGAGCTTCACGAGCGGCAAGCGCCCGAGCAGCCCGTCCGCCAGCTCGACCACGCTGCGCCCGACGACGTTGGACGTGAGCACGCCGATGAGCGTGATGAGCGTCAGCGTGACGACCAGCCCGAGGCCGGGTATCGGCAGGGGCAGCAGTCGATCGATGGCGCTCAAGACCATCCAGACGATGTACACGGTGAGGCCGAGAGGTGCCGTGACGAGACACCCGCGCAGGAAGTACCGCACCAGCAGTTTGAGGCTCATGGCGGGAAGGGTAGCGCTCGCGTCGCGGCGAAGCGAAATGGCGGCCGGGCATGCTAAGAGGCGGGGCATGAGACTTCCGGAAGCCCTCCTCCTCTCGGTGCTCGCCCTCGGCTGCCAGACGCGCGTGCCCGAGCCCGAGTCGTTCGCGCCGGCGCCGCAGGGCTCGACGGCATCTGCCACGACGCCCCCGGTCGCGACTCCGGCCACCGCGCTTCCGACTGCTCCGGCCGCGCCCGCTTCCGCGAAAGGCGTCACGGCGCTCGTGAAAGACGACGCCAAGCTAGGCAAGGGGAGCGCCGCCAAGACCGGAGACACGGTGCGCGTCCACTACACGGGCACGCTGCTCGACGGGACCAAGTTCGACAGCTCGCTCGATCGCAGCGAGCCCTTCGAGTTCACCCTCGGCGCAGGCATGGTGATCAAGGGCTGGGACGATGGCATCGTCGGCATGAAGCCCGGCGGGAAGCGGAAGCTCACCATCCCGAGCGAGCTCGCGTACGGGAAATCGGGGCGCCCGCCCGTGATCCCGCCGGACGCGCCGCTCGTCTTCGACGTCGAGCTGCTCGAGATCAAGGCGCCGGCCGCACCCTGAGCGCCCGCGTCCAGAACGCGTCTAGATGCCGGCGCTCGTTTGCCAGTTCGCCAGGCGTTCGAGGCCGAGCAGTCGCTGGAGGACGAAGCGCTCGGCCGGGGCAAGGTCCTGGGTGCGGGCCCGCAGGTGCTCCGTGTAGGTGCGGAGCACCTCGATATCGAGCCCCCGCACGCGGCGTAAGAGCACGTACATCTCGTCGACGAGGGCGAGCGGCAGCACGAGGCCGAGCGCGTCGTAGAGCTTCACCGCGTGGTCGAGCCAGAGCGGCTTGCCCGTCGCGCCCGCGAGCTTCACGGCGTAGCCCGCAGCGGTGCGCGCGAGCTCCGACGAGAGCGTGCGGCCGGAGGTCGCGTCGGCCAGGGCGGAGTGAAGGTGGCTGGCGATCACCCGCTCGGCCTCCTCGCCGCGTCCGAGCGCGAGCGCCTTGTCGACCACACCCGCGAGGAGCTGGAAGACGTCGGCGCTGCGGGTGGCGACGGCCATCTGGTCGTCCGTGAAGCTGTCGCGCTGAGGGCGCGCCGCCGCGAGACCCATCGGCGTCGGGGCTTCCTTCCGCTCGGGCTCGGTGAGCTCGGCAAACTGGAGCAGCTCGTCGCCGATGGCGAGCCGGTCGCCCGACTTGAGGCGCGCCGAGCCGATGACCCGGACCGAGTTCACGTAAACGCCATTGCGACTGCCGAGATCCTCGACGGTGACACCGAGGTGCGTGAGCGTCAGGCGCGCGTGACGGCGTGACACGAGCGCGCTCGAGAGCTGGACCTCGCAGGCCGCGCTGCGGCCGATCGTGAGCGCCGGCCGATCCAGGACGATCTCGCGCAATCCTTGGCGCAGGATGGGCACGACGCGGCGCCGGGCATGAAAGCCGCTGTCCGCGGCGCGTGGCTCGCTGCCGACCTCTTCCGCGTGCTCCGCCTGTTCGGTGCCCACTTCTCCCTACATCTATAAATGCTCAGGCATCGGCCGTAAAGCGCCCCGGCCCGGACTCGGGGGCAAAAGTATAACCCTTCGAGTTTCATCATTTATCTCCCCCTTCGACGGCGCGCGGGTAGCTTCCGAGCACGCGAACCGAGGAGCTTCTCTGGCGCAATAGCTCGAGTGCCCCCGCCACTTCGGGGTCGCTCCGGTGCCCTTCGAGGTCGGTGACGAACACGTACTCCCAGCGCTTGCCCGGGGCGGGGCGAGACTCGATGCGCGTCAGGTTGATGCCCGCCTGATCGAACACGCCGAGGGCCTCGTAGAGCGCACCCCGCTCGTGGCGCGTCGTGAAGGCGATGCTCGTCTTGTCGTGACCGCTGCGCGCCGCGTCCTCGCGCCCCACGATCACGAAGCGCGTCGCGTTCCCCGCGTGGTCCTGAATGTCCTCTGCGAGGATGAACAGCTGGTGAAGCTCCGCGCCGAGGTGGCTCGTGACGGCGCCGGTGGCATCGTCACGCTGGGCCTCGAGCGCACCGGTCGTCGTGGAGGAGGTCGACACGAGCTCCGCGCCCGGCAGCTCGCGCTCGAGCCAGTGCCGGCACTGGGCGAGAGGCTGAGCGTGCGATGCAATCCGGTGCAGGCGGGTGCGATCCCGGTGCCGTGCCGCGAGGCAGAGGCGTACCGGGATCACGAGCTCGCCACGGATGTAGAGCGAGCTCTCGAGCAACGCCGTCAGGGTCGCGCTCACGCCACCTTCGGTCGAGTTCTCGATCGGGACGACCCCGACGCTGGCGGCGCCGCCCTCGATGCGGTCGAAGACGGCCGGGATCGTCGGGCACTCGAGCGTCGTTTCGCCGGGAAAAGCGGCCTGGACGGCGATGTCGGAAAACGTGCCGCGCGGTCCCATGAACGCCGCAGTCACCGCGCGCGGCTCCGCTCGAGGACGGCGCGAATGGCCGACGCGGCGTGGACGCGTGCGTAATCCGTCCAACCGAGGAGCTCCGTCGTCCCCTGGACGATGGCGGTCCACGCGTCGGCTTCCTCGCGCAGCTTGCGCACGACGTACACCACGCGATCGAGCGGCATCCGCTGCTTGATGGTCGTCGGCAAGCCGGCGTGCAGAACGCCCGCCGCCGCCTGAAACGCGGCTTGCAGGTCGTTTTGCCCGCGGGGGCTCTCGCGGATGGCGCTGTGCGCACGCTGCACGATGTGCGCGACACGCAGGATCTGCGGCTCCGTCACGCCTCCGAGGCAGAAGGCGGCCCAGGCACGAGCGATGGCAGCCTGCTCCACCGGCTCGATCGAGCCGTGCTCGAGGCGGATCCGCAGCCAGTCCGCGAGGGCGCTGGCCGCGCGGCGCCACTCGGGCTCTTCCGGCGCGCTCGCGCTGGCGAGGCGCTTGCGCTCCCGCTCGGCTTGCTTGGCCGCCGCCTCGGAAGGCGGGACGCCGCGGCCCGCGAGCGCTGCCAGGTCCGCGCTCGGGGGCGCCAGCTGGTGCACGGTGGTGGCCGGATGCGCCGGGAATGCCGGAGCCGCGGCGTCACCGAAGAGCGGCCAGGTTGCCGCGAAGTTCCTGCCAGGCGCCTCGCCCGACGGGCGCCGGCTCGTGCGCGCCGGTGTCTTGCCGAGCGCGGGCTGCTTGAGCGGCGTCGTCTTGCCGAGGGAGGGCGTCGATTTGCCCAGGCGCCCCGGCGTGGGCCGCTCCGAGCGCCGGACGGTCATTTGAGGATGCTCGTCAGCGTCTGCAAACGAAGCGCCAGCGCCATGTCTCCCTCCACCTTGAGCTTGCCGGTGAAGAACAACGCCTGCCCGTTGGCGCGACCCTCGAACAGGTCGACGAAATCCGTGGTGCTCATCCGGACGGTGCAGCCGGCCGGGCCGTCGCCGCTCGTGATCTGCAAGGCTTCCTTGAGGTCGAGGAGGTAGGTGCCGCCGTCAGCACCTTCCAGCACGAACTTGTAGACCGCACCGACGCTGGTCAAAAGCTCGCGCTGATCGGCAATCCGGGCGCGGATGCGCTCGATGAGCTCGCTCGCTGTGGTCATGCTGAAACGCCTGCGCTCAATCCGTCTCGACGCGCGGTTTGCTGGGCGCGCCGGCCGTCAACGGGCTTTGGCGATCGGAGATGGGGACGAAGCGTCGCTCGTCGTAGCCGGTGTAGATCTGCCGCGGGCGCGCGATCTTCTGATCCTTGTCGAGCAGCATCTCTTCCCACTGCGCGAGCCAGCCCGACGTGCGCGGGATGGCGAACAGTACGGGGAACATGTCCGCCGGGATCTGGAGCGCCTCGTAAATGAGGCCGGAGTAAAAATCGACGTTGGGGTAGAGCTTGCGCTTGACGAAGTACTCGTCCGAGAGCGCGATCTTCTCGAGCTCGAGTGCGACGGGGAGCAAGGGGCTCTTCTTGCCCACGAGGTCCATCACCTGATCGGCGAGCCGCTTGATGACCTTCGCGCGAGGATCGTAGTTCTTGTAGACGCGGTGCCCGAAGCCCATCAGTCGGCCGCCGCCACCCTTCACTTCCTTGACGAAGGCCGGGATGTTGCTGACGCTGCCGATCTCTCGCAGCATGCGCAGGACGGCTTCGTTGGCGCCGCCGTGCAGGGGACCGTAGAGCGCGGCGGCCGCGCCGGCCACGGCGACGTACGGATCGGCGCGCGAGCTTCCGATGCCGCGCATGACGTTGGTGGAACAGTTCTGCTCGTGATCGGCGTGCAGGATGAACAGGACGTCGAGCGCCCTGACGATCTCGGGGTGGACCTCGAACTTCGGCTCCGCGATCCGCTTCATCATGTAGAGGAAGTTCTCGCTGTAGCTCATCTCGTTGTTCGGGTAGACGAACGGCATGCCCATGCTGTGCCGGTAGCTCCAGGCTGCCAGCGTCGGCATCTTCGCGATCAGGCGAACCATCTGGGCGCGCCGGATGTCGCCGTCGAGCACGTGCTTGGCTTCCGGGTAGAAGGTGCTGAGGGCTCCGACGGTGGCCACCAGCATGCCCATCGGATGAGCGTCGTAGCGGAAGCCGTCGATGAACGAGCGCACGTTCTCGTGCACGAAGGTGTGGTGGGTCACGTTCTGGGTGAACGCGTCGAGCTCCGTCTTGGTCGGGAGCTCACCGTTGATGAGCAGGTAGGCGACCTCGAGGTAGGTCGCGTTCTCGGCGAGCTGGTCGACCGGGTAGCCGCGGTAGCGGAGGATGCCCTTGTCGCCGTCGATGTACGTGATCGACGAGCGGCAGGACGACGTGTTGAGAAAGCCGGGGTCGTACGTCATCAGGCCGAAGTCGGCCTCGTTCACCTTGATCTCGCGCAGATCGTTCGCGCGGATCGTATCGTCGGTGATGGGCACCTCGTACGTCTTGCCGTTGCGGTTGTCGGTGATGGTGAGCGTGTCCTTGGCCATCCTGTTTGCCCGTGTTTCCTCGTAGCGGGCCGCGCCGTGCGGCCACGCGGGATACAACCATCCCGCGGCGCCTTACGCCAGGCTGGAACGACGGTGCGGAGTGCCTTTGACCCGGCGTGCGGCACGGGGCACGGCCGAAAACTGGGCCAGAGGGCGGCCTCTTTGGCATCCACCAAGCGTGCCGTTTCGCGGAGTAGCGCGCTGTTTCGGGGCCGTGACCCTGGGTTTCGTCGTCGTGGCCTGCGCGGGGCGGGAGACGTCGGCAGATCCGGCCGCCCTGCGTGTCGCGCCCCAGAACGGAGGCCCGGCGCTTACCGCCGACGAGTGGGCCAAGGTGCCCGTGCCTGCGGAGGACGGGCCAAAAATGGCGCCGATCGCCATGGTCGTACCGGTTCGCAAGCGCCCGCTGCTCGGTGCCGACGTCATCGGGTACCTGCGGGCCGGGGCGCGGGTGGCGCGCTCGGACAAGCCGGTCACGCTGCGCGACTGCCCGGGGGGTTGGTACGCCGTCCGCCCCGTCGGTTTCGTGTGCGCCGGGCCCGATGCGACCGTGAAGCTCGACCATCCGGTGGCGCGGGCCGTCGCCGTCGAGCCCAACCGGCAGCAGCCGATGCCCTACAAGTACGCCTTCCTGCGGGCGATCGCGCCGAACTACCTGCGGGTGCCGAGCACCGAGGAGCAGAAGACGTACGAGATGAGCCTCGAGCGGCACCTCCGGAGCTGGCAGAAGCTCCGGGACGAGTGGGATCGCCTCGACGTGGGGGCCAACGACGTGCCGCTCGATGCCCAGGGTCTCGCGAAGGCGGCGGTACCCGAGCGGGCCATTCCCATGGACGCGAGCGAGCGTTTTGGCGGCCGCGGCGACGACAAACAGCCATGGTGGCTCGACGGCGGGCGGCGCATCCCCAATCTCTCGAGCTTCAAGGCGCCTGCGTACGCGGTCATCGCCGATCGCAGCCGGCGGCACGCCGGGTTCGCGCTGATCGGGAGCTTCGTCGCGGGGCCCGAGGCCCAGGGTCGCCGATTTGCGATCACGACGGACGCCCGGCTCCTCCCGGCCGACAAGCTGAAGTCCGATAGCGGCTCACCGTTCCACGGGGCGGACATCCGAGCCGTCGGGCTACCCCTTGCCTTCGTGCGCGACGAAGGGGTGCGGTACTACGACGGCCGGGGAACGAGCGGCGACGCGGCCCCGTTCCGCGGCCTGGTGCCCCTCACCGGCAACGTGCGGGGGTCGGGGGAGCGGCGCATGGTCGAGACCCGCGACGGACGCTGGCTCCGGAGCAGCGAGCTCCGGACCATCGCGAAGTCGAGCACGCTGCCTCCCTTCGCCAAAAAAGGCGCGAAATGGATCGACGTCTCGATCCTGAATCAGACGCTGGTGCTCTGGGAGGGCGACCGCGCCGTGTACGCGACGCTGATTTCGACGGGGCGCGATGGGCTCGGTGATCCGGCAACCACGCACAGCACCCCCACGGGAACGTTCCGCATCTATCAGAAACACGTGACGACGACCATGGACTCCGCCGTGGCCGATCACGAGTTCGAGCTCCGGGACGTGCCGTGGGTCCAATATTTCAAGGGCGGCTACGCGCTGCACGCTGCCTACTGGCACGACGACTTCGGGCGCTCGCGATCCCATGGGTGTGTGAACCTCTCACCCATCGACGCCCGCTACGCATTCCTCTGGTCGCTGCCCACGTTGCCCGAGCACTGGCACGGGGCGTACGCCGGCGAGCCGTTCGAGGGTGGGACGATGGTGTACATTCATCCCTGACCGGATTTCGGGACGGGCGGGGCGCGCTTGGGCTAGTATCGAAGATCTGGTGGGCGTACCGAAGATGAACACGCGGCACCTCGACGACGGCAGCGTCTTGTACGTCGACGCGCAGGGGATCATGCAGGTGCACGACTTCGGGCGGGGCGTGGCGCTGCATGCTCGCCGCGGCATCATGACGGACGCCTTCGCCAAGTACGTCATCGAGGACGGGGAGCGTCATATCCGCACGAGCGGTCGCTACGTGCTGATGGTCGACGGCGCCGAAACCAAGATGCACACGACCGAGTTTCGTGAGGTGATGACGGGTTGGTTCCGCGAGCACGAAACGGCCACCGTGCACATGTTGATCAAGTCGCGCATGCTCGAGATGGCGCTGAACGTCGCGAACCTCGTGCTCGGCACCGGCAGGGCGCGCGCCTATTTCAACGCCGAGGTGTGGGAATCGATCGGACGCCAGGAAGTGCCGTCGTTCATCCGGCGCCCGCTCGCGGTGCCCACCGATCTCAAGACGGGCTGACGGCTTCGGGCGGGGTCTTCACCCAGGCGATCACCTCGTCCTTCACGAGGATGCCGAGCAGGATCGTGAGCGTGGTGAAGAGCACCACCGTCTCGAAGTAGAAGTGGAGCCCGAGGTCCGGGACCAACACGGTGAAGTATTGCCCGGCGCACATGAAGAGCATCGTGAGCCAGACGCCCGCATCCCAACCCTCCGCCGGCGTCGGTGCCTCGGCCGTGGGTCGCCGCTCCGTCGCGAGCATGGGCAAGAGGAACACGAAGTGGATGTAGTAGTTCGCGGGGTAGAGCAGCACCGGCACCAGGATCATCCCGAGCAGCGCGCCCTGGTCGATGCGGCGCCGACGCGCGGCGAGCCCGACCAGCCCCACGTACAGGGTTGACGCCGTGAGGAACAGGGGCAGCCGATTGCGGATCACGTTCGCCTGGTTGTCCTCCCAACCGCCGATCAGCGATCGTAGCGCGATCGACGCCGGGTGGCTGTCGGCGGAGAGCTGAGAGATCTTCTTCAGGCAGTCGGGCCAGCTTTCCGGCGACAGAACCAGAGCGGAGACGGCGACCGTGATGACCATCGTGGCCCCGGCGCCGATCAGCATGCGCACCGTGCCTCGTTCCTTGGCGATCAGCTCCTTGAGCGGCGGGACGCGGCGCTCTCGAGCCACCTGCTCGCTCAGGCGCAGGAAGGCGGGCAAGGCTGCGCCGACGATGGAGAACGCGGGGAATACTCGGATCATCGTCGAGAGGCCGAGCAGTGCGCCACCCAGGGCGAAGCGTTCGCGCCGGAGCGCGCAGGCGCCGAAGCCGATGTAGGCGAGCCAATCGTGCCGGAGCGTCGCGCCGCCCCAGTTCGTGCCGTACATGATGAAGTCGTTGGCTCCGAAAACGGTCATCACGATCAGGGCGGTGCGCGGTCCATAGCAGCGGAAAACCGCGAAAAACATGCCGCACAGGAGCGCGAGGTCGAGCAGCCCGAGGAGCGTGAAATGGAAGTTCGACGGCTCGAACGCCGAGAACAGGAAATGAGCAATCGTGATCCAGACGGGTGTCGCATTGCCGCCGAAGTCACACAGCATCTCGAGCCAGTGTGAGTTGCCCATGGCGTCTCGGAACCAGCGCTCGTCCACCTTGAGGGCTTCCCAGCGCTCGGGCGTGAAGTTCTGCTTGATGGCGTCGATGCGCTCGCGTTGCTTGGCCGGAGTGCTCATCTTGAGCGAGTGGAGATCGCGCATGGGGATGTTCTGGATCGCGTCCTCCTTCTCCGGGTGATCCTCGAGGTAGGTCGCGACGTCCGCCTCGTACGTGCCGCGGTAGCCGAGCTCGCTGAAGTACTTGGCGGTCGTGTAGTACTGGCGAAGGTCGAGGTAGTGGGAGAACGTCCACTCGTCCTTGCCGCGGCTGTAAAACTGCGGTTGCGCCAGGTTGTAGAAGGCAACGATGCCGAGCACGCCCGTGATGGCGAGGTTGCCGAACAAGACGGCGCGCAGCGGCGGAAACCGCCGCGGCGCGAACAGCTCGCGCGCGATCGTCAACGCCGCGAGCATGCCGATGACGCCGCGTACGAGCGACACCTCACGCGGGTCGATGGGCAGGCTGTCGAGGTACGCCCGCGCGAAATTGACGGCGCCGAGCGCCGCGATGCCGAGCGCGAGGGCGATGGTCCAGGTCTTCGCTCCGCGCACGAGCAGGAGCGGCGCGAACAGTGCCAGGCCGAACAGCACGGCCGAGTCGCGGAAGTGCGCGTCGAGGGAGCCCGAGCGCAGCTCGGGTACCTGTCCTGGAAACGGGTTCGGAACGCTCGAGAAAACCTGCAGCTCGGTCACGCCGAAGAAGCCGTCGCCCGATTTCGGATGCAAGCGGACGTAGCGCCCCTGCCGATCGAGAGCGTCGGTCGAACGCGTCCGCAGTCCGGAAGCACGCTCGGGCCCCGCCACCCAGAGTGAGGTGAACTCCTTGCCGTCCGTCGAGATCTGGAGCTCGTAGGCGTCGTTGTTGTCGCCCTGAAGCCACGCTCCGTGGATGGTGGTGACCGCGCCGAGGTCGTACTCCACGTAGGTGTCGCGCCCCGCGAGGGGCACCGTTGCCAGGCTCTTCCAGTGATCGCCCTCGCGCCCGCGGCGCCCGTCGGTCAGCGCGGCGACGCGCCGGTGCGCGTCGGTATGAACGGGCGACTTCTGGAAGAGTAGGTTCCCGTTGGCGACCGGCTCGAGATTCGAGGCAGTGCCGGCCCAGGCGCGCAATCCAACGAGCAGCAAGCACCCCCCGATGAGCGCGATCAGCACGCGCAAGACCTTCGGCATGGGCGGACCTTTCGCACGTCGCCGCGACGGGCGCCATAGGGGTCCGATTTCCGAGGTCGGAAAAGCACCCTCGCGCGTTGCGCCGGATCGTCGGCGCCCGCTCACAGGGGCGACGGGTACGCTCGCTCGACGTAGCAGAGCCCCTCGCCGCCGTTCAGGTGACCCTGGGTGCTCGTGAGGTAGCTCACGTAGTCACGGTAGTCGCGGAAGACCTCGCGCGGGTCACCGCTCGGGTCGACCAGCACGTGTCCGACCCCGAAGTACCGCTGCTTGCCGGGGGGCAACGCCGGGTCGTTCTGGCACGTTCGCCACGGCAACGGGGTGCCTCTGCCATCCGTGAACGCGGTGGGGTCGACCCCGGCGAGGTCGTCGAGCGTGAGCGTGCCCCCCGGCTGCTTGCCGACGCGCTGAGCCGCCAGTTGATCGAAGAAAACGGACGAGTCGTGGACGGTGTCGGAGAAGAACGGATGCTCGAGGTGCAGCGTGATCTGCACCGTTGCCGGTTGGTTGGACGGGATGGCGACACCGCGCTGGTACTCCTCCCCTTCGAACGCCGCGCCCTGGTTCTCCTGATTCTGGCAATTCACGTAGGCGGTCGGGGTCGCAAAGCCGAGCTCGAACGCGACGCTCGTCGGAAGCTCCGCGAAATCGTAGCTGTCGTCGCTGGACGCGCAGGCTTCACCCTCGAAGGTGGCGGTGCCCGCGTAGAGCACGGCGTCGCCGCGCTCGATCATGCGCGCGTAGAGCGCTTCGACCTCGGCGTCGGCGAAGTTCACGCGTTGCGCGACCTCGGTCGCACGCACGATCCGGTATCCGAAGGCGTAACGCTCGTCGGGGGCAAAGGGCGCCCCTCCGCGCAGGTTCATGTTCGTGAAGGTGGCGAGCGGAGTCGCCAGCCCCTCGCCGCCCGCGCCGGGGAGGGCTCCGGGCAGCGCGAGATCGACGACCCAGGGGCCGGACGCGCGAGCGACGAGCGGGCCCGTTCGCGACTGATCCGTCGGCGCGGCGTCGGGATTCTCGGCCAGCGTCACGTCATCGACCGTGACGAGCAGGTGGGAGAAGTGGAGCTCCCAGCCGTCCACGAGCGTGACCTCGCTGCCGGAAGGGTAGAGGAAGCCGTCGGTTGCCGCCTCTTCGCCGGAGATCCGTACTTCGACGCGACCCGCTGCCCCCTCCACGTCGGAACAGCCGGCTGCCGCGAGGGCGGCGGCCAGCGACCGGAGGTAGGCGAGGCGCGCGAGTCTCGACAACAAACTCGGGTCCGTCCTCATGGCTCGATCGTGAATCGGTAGACGCCGGTGCTCGAGCGCAGCCCCACGTAGAGGTTCCGGCTGGCCGCATCGGCGGTCGTGGGGTCGTCGTCGAAGCGAAACACGCCGTCGGGGCCGAGCCTGAGCTCGGAGAAATCGACGTTCGAAAACATGCGCGCGACATCGACGCGGAGCGTGAGCTTTCCGCCGCGCGCGAGGGCAACGTCGACGGGTACCGGCGTCACGATGCGCTCCTTGCAGATGGGCTTCAGGCCGGGAAGCTCCGGAGGGGTCGGCTGGAGGCGATTTTCGCCGATGGTGAGCGCGCCTTCGAACGGAAACTCGGTGCTGTCCTTCGTCGCCACGCCGCTCGCGTCGAGGATGACCGTCCCGTCGTCGGGCTCGTTCACGTCGCCGCCCGTGAGCCAGACCTCGCCGGTCCGGGCGGCGTCTTCTATGGCCTGTCCGAGGTCGGGAAAGCGCTGTGGGTCGGTGGTGAGCGCGTCGACGTCGAGCGCATGAGCCACTTCGGCGACGTAGACGCCCGGGAGGATGCAGCTCGTGTCGGACGATACGGAGGTGGGGGCCGAGCGGTTCAGGTAGACCGCGCCCACGTGCACCTTCGCGCGTGAGAGCGCGATCGAGTACCCGTGAGCGTTGACGTAGGGCTCGTCGACGGTCCCCGTGCCCTCGCCGCGCGCGAAGGCTTCGAACGAGAAGGTATCGCCGCCGGTCGTGCCGACACAGCCCAGCGAGAGGAGCGAGGTGAGGGCGAGCGTCGCGTGATTGATGCGCATCAGGGGCCTCCGAACGTCGCGGAAAGAGAGACGAACGCCATGCGGGGCGGGCCCGCCGCGAAATGCCGCGCGGGCACCAGCGTCGGGGCCGCGCCGCCGCTCGCCGGAAAGTTCGACGTGAAGTCGTATTCGGCGAGCTTGTAGCGGGTGTCGAGCAGGTTCGTTACCTCGAGCTCGAGCTCGAAAGCCCGGTAGCGAACCGCGGCAGACGCGTCGAGCGTGAAGAGGGTGTCGCTGCGCTGCCCGTACGGTAGAGCGCGGCGCCCCACGTAGCTCGCGCCGAGGCCGAGCGAGCCGTGCGGCTCGTGCCCGGCCACCTGAAACGGCAGATCCGCGTTGAGCGCCGTGTCGGACCGCACGACGACGTCGGGCACGTACGGGACGAGCAGGCCGGTGTCGTCGAATGCCGAGCGCACCAGGGTCACGTTGGCATTCTCGTCCAGAAACCCGCTCGTCAGCCGTGCGGCACCGGTCCAGCCCGTACGGGTCGTCCCGCCCCCGAGCACGGAGCGCCCCTCCGTCTCGCTGAATACGAGATCCTCGTCGACGTGCGTTTGAAAGAAGATCGAACGGACGACGAGTGCGGCAGCGTCGAAGGTACGCGCGTACGACACGCCCGCCTCGCGGGCCACGACGCTCGCGAAGGGCGTGGTCACGTCTTGGGTGATGTAGCTCGGATCGATCGAGCGAACGCCTTCGCCCCAGGCGAGCGAGAACGTCACGTGCTCGAAGGGCCCGAAGAGCAGCGTGGCTCGCGGCATCAGCTTGGTGCTCGCCGTGGAGCTCCGCTGATCGGGCTCGCGGTGGCTGCCGCCGCGTTGCTGGTCGAGGCAGCTCTGGTCTCCCGGAGGGTGCTCGGGGGAGGGCAGCGAAACGTCCTGGACGGCGCAGGCGTCGTGCACGTCGTAGACGAAGAGGTCGGAGCGGAAGCCGCCGCGCAGCGTGAGCCAGGCGAGCGGCCGCAGCGCCACGTCGGCGTAGATACCGATGTCGGTGAGCTCCGACGTGAGGTCGGTCTCCGTGCGGTAGGGGACCCCGCTCGCCGCCTCGATGCGCTGCTGAAGGGCCGCGACGGTATCGGCGCGCGCGAAGTAGCCGAGCTCGAGCTCCTGTTCGTGACCGAGGAGCGGCGCGTGGGTGCGCGCCCAGCCCCGTCCGCCGAGGGTCGACTCCGCGACGTGCATGTCGAAGAGGTCGCCGCGTTGCGTGTGGGGCTCCTGGATCGCTTCCTGCGTGTCGAGCAGGAAGCCGGTGAAATTTTCGCGCAGGCGCATGTTGCGCCGGATGGCGAAGAGCTGCTGGTAGAGGCGGAAATCGCCGGCCTTCGACTCCACGTCGGTCGCGACCTGGAAGCGCGAGCCGTCCCCCCCCTGGCGCGGGTCGTACGTGTCGTAAAATCCCAAGCGCCCGCTCTCGACGTCGTCCGTCCGCAGGAGCCCCGCGCTGTGGTACGAGCTCGCGTATCCCGCTCCGCTCAGGCGGTAGGTCGTGTTCGGGCCGAGGCGACCTTCGTACTGGGCCATCGCGCCGCCGTGCCGCGTGTCGCGGTTCTGGCCGAAGCCGTCACTCCGCGCGATTTCCGCGCCACCGTAGGTGTGGCTGCTTTCGCCCGGCGGGCCCCAGGTCACGAGCGCCCGCTCGCTGCCGTACGAGCCGAGCGTGAGCTTGCCCGTGAGGCCGCGCTCGCGGAGGCCCAGCTCGTAGTTCACGCTGCCCGCGACGGCGTAGTTACCCTGGCGGGGGTCGAACGGGCCCTCGAGCACGCGGAGCGAGAGGACCAGCTCCGGGATGATGAAGTGGAGGTCGGCGTAGCCGTTGCCGTGCAGGTTGCCGCTCTCGTTGATCGGCACGTTGTCGACGCTCGCCTCGATGTCTTGCCCTTCGCGGGCATCGAATCCGCGCAGGTAGATGCGCTCGGCGTGGCCATCGCCCCCTTCGTTCGTGAGGAAGACGCCAGGCGCTAGTTTCAAGAGCTCGGCAGCGTTCTTGCGCGGCACGCGTGCGAGATCGCCCACGGGGGTCCGGAAGTCGGATGCACCCCGCGCCGGCGGGGGCGCGCGTCCCACCACGACGACCTCGGCCGGGGCGCTGGTCGATGCGGATGCGGGAGGGCTCGCGGAACGCCCCGCACCCGTCGAGGAGCGCGCTCCCGGGACGGGCACAGCCGGGGCAGGGGGTAGGGCGACGAATCGCACCTCGGCGCGCACGCGGGCGGCGACGGGAACCCCGTCGCGTGTCGCGGGCTCGAACCGCCACGCGAGCGCTTGCTGGCGGGCAGCGTCGTCGTAGCCTGCCCCGCGTGACTCGCTCACGTCGACGCGAGCGACCGAGCCGTCCGCACCCACCGTCAGGACGACGGGAACCGTCACGTCGTGGTCTTCGGGCGTGCCAGGCCACGGTGCCGTCGCGGGCTGGAGCGGCGCCGGCGGCAGAATCGTCTGCGCGCGTGCCGGCCGGGAGCCGAGCGCGAGGCTCAGGCAGAGCGCGAGAGCGCGGACGGAAGTGTGGCTGGCTGGAAGAAATCGCATGAAAATGGGCGATCGGCGCGGCGCGCGACGCGCGCGACCCGACCGGGGAGCCGGTTGGTGGCGTGGGCGCGCCGGAGCGGCGTCGTGGAGCAACGGAACGTGAGCGTGACCGGGCGCCGCCGCCCCCGTGGGAACGAGCGGCGTGGTCACGCGTCGCTTCAGCCGAGCTCAGCCTCGAGCGAGAGCCGAGCGAACGAGCGATGTGAACGAGGAGCCGAAGCTCACGCCGGTGGCGACTGCTTCGGAGCCGTGAGAAGGATGAGGGCGCGCGATGGCTCGACCCGGTCGCCCTCGCCGCAGTTCGCTGCGGGCGCAGGGAGCGAGGGCGCGGGCTCGACGCTCGGCGGCGCAACGAGCGCCACGTGGTCGTGGCGTCGCCCGAGGAGCGGGCAGTGGTCGTGCTCCGCGTCGGCCCCGCCCGGCAACACGGCCGAGCCGGCCGCGTGGTGCCGGGGAAGCTCGTCCGAGGCTTTTGCCCCATGCAGGAGCTCGCCGTGGGCAGCGCAGATTTCGTGCGAGATCAGCGCAAAATGCAGCGTCGTCGCGAGCTGTGCGAGGACGACGACCCATGCCACCGTCGCCGCTGCAAGGCCGAGCGCGAGCCGCGCAAGCGCGCTGTACGCAGAAGGTGCCGGCCGCGACATCGGTGCCCCATTTAGCCCCGAACCCAGGGTCCCCGCAACCCGGCCCCCTTGCCCGCCAGCGCTATCTCCCTGCCTCGAGCACCGTTCGAGTAGCACTGGCGGTGCGATCGACGAGCTTGGCACAGAGGTCGACGGCTTCGCTGTAGCGGTAGATGCCCGCCTGGAGCGCAATCAAGGTGGCCGCGTCCATCTGCTCGTAGCGGCCGCTCGAGGCCTCGATGCTGAGCCGGTCGCCCCCGTCGATGGCGGCGGAGAGCTCGCGCGCGAGGCGCTCGAAGGGGCTCGGCCCGTCGACGGGGGGCGCTCGGGCGCTCGAGGGCACCTCGAGCGGAGCGGCCGAAAGAGGGAATTCGCTGAAGCCGGGTGCGTCGAGACCGAGCGCCACGCCCTCGAGTCGGCCGCCCGCGAGCGCGGTTGCGTCGCGGCCTACGGGACGTCGATGTAGAAGGACACGTGGCCGTGCGGCGAATCCTCCGGTACGTCGCTGCAGGCCTCGAAGTAGTGGAAGCGAACGACCCAGCGGCCCGGCACGTCGAAGACGATGGGGCCAATCGCGTACACCCCGAGCGGTCCCTCGGGCGCCTTGATGTCGTTGCTCGGGGAGATGTGTGACGGGTTGCTGGCGAGGAAGACCTCGGGGCTGTCCGGATGCCCTCCGTTGGCGGGGTTGCCCGTCTTACGGTTGCGCAAGCTCAGCTTGAACGTGACCTGCTTGTTGACCACGATGCACGTGTTCGAGAAGCTTGCGTCGTACTTGCAGTCGTCGTCGGCCGACTCGTTCCCGAAGCGGATTTCGTACGCTTCCTCCGCGTCATCGTCGTGCTCGTGCTCGTGCTCGCCGGCATGGCCGCCCGAACCGGAGCCGCTCGCGCCGCCGCCGCCGTCGCTGCCGGCAGCACCGTCGGTGCACATACCGACGGGTTGGATGATGTCTTTGCCGTCGTCGGCGACGCAGTGGGTGTCTGCCGGGCCGTCGACGGGGCCGCCCGTGCTGGAGCAGGTCGCGCCGGTTCCGGCGCCGTCGTCGTCGTCGCTCGCGCAGCCGGGCGCGACGATGAAGCCAGCGGTGACGAGGAGAGCGGAGAGACCGAGCCGACGCAGCCGTGAGGTCATGGGGTCGTCTATGCTCCAGCCCCCGCCTGCGTCAAGTGCGCCGCACGCCCGGGATGGTCAGTTGTTCGGGGCGCCGCACACGAGCCACTGGAGGAGCGCTCGGCGCTCTGCCTCGGCCAAGCGAGGCTCACCCGCGGGTGGCATCTCGCAGCGGTACACCGCTTTTTCGACGACCGAGATGCTGTCGTGGAGATCGTCGTACGTCTCGAGCTCCTGCTTCGAATTGCGGTTTCCCGCGTAGTGGCAGCCGCCGCAATGGGCATCGACCAGCGGCTGGATCTCGTCCTGGTAGCTCGGGGCCACGTCGGGACAGTTGCCGTCGCTCGGCAGGTCGCTCGGACACGCGACCACGGGAGCGTCGTCGAGGCTCGGCACCGGCGTGCAGGCGAGGAGCCACGCGATGGCCGGGACGATCGCGTGTGCTCTTTGCTGCACGACCACAAGCTTGCGGTGGCGAGCGGGCCCGCGCAACCAGCGTCGCCCGTGACACCCCAGAGGGCGGACGCTAGGCTTCTCTCTCGCGTGCGTGCACCTTCGGGTTTCTTTCCGGTCCTGGTGTCGGCTTTGGCGCTCGGCGCCGCCTGCACCGGGTCGGAGACGGCAACACCGACGGACGGCAGCGACGCGTCGACGAGCGCGGGCGGCCTCAGTGGCGACGTCTCCTGCGTGGACGACCCGCGGGTCGAGCCCTACGTCGCCGGTATCACCCGTGAGGGTGAGCACGGTACGCTCTCCTATCGCCTCGACTCGAGTGACCCCGCACCCCCGGCCAAGGGGGGCAACACGTTCGAGGTCAGCGTTCTCGACTCCGAAGGCGTTCCGGTGACCGGTGACCTCCGGGTGGAGCTAGTCATGCCCGATCACGGCCACGGGACGCAGGTCGAGCCGGTCATCTCGTACGACGAAGCCACGGAGCGCTTCACCATCGCCCCGGTGTACCTATTCATGGCCGGCGTCTGGCGCGTGAGGCTCGAGCTTGCCGCGGGGAATCCGTCGAAGGTCGTCGACCGCGCAGACCTTTTCTTCTGCATCGAGGGCTGACGCGGGGTCGGACTAAGGCGCGCAACGCGCGTGGTTGACGGCGGGGACCGTCTGGGCGCGCACGTTCAGCGCGGTGTTCGTGATGCACGACATCGGCAGGCCGTCCACGATGAAGGTCGGCTGCGCCGTGTCGGGCGTCCACTCGAGCGTCGCTCCGAGCCGGTAGGGCGCGAGGCGCGCGCGCAGTTCGGCGACCGTGAACGTGTCGGTATCGACCAGGTCGCCGCTCGCGACCAAGTCGTCCAGCACGTCGAGCCCGAATGCCGCGAGCCGCACCTCGAGCGTCACCCGGTCGGGATACTTCGAGAGGAAGCCCTCCGGGTCGCGCGGATACTTCTGCTCGAAATGCGTCGCGTAGAAGCGCGGATCGGAGCTATCGAACGTGAGTTGGCCGGGCAGCAGGTTGCTCTCCACGTCGGTTGCCTCCCAGAACATGTGCACCGGGCGGTCACCGTCGAGCAGGCAGTCGCGGATTGACCAGACGTCGGGGTCGTCGAGCTCCGTGACCGAGGTCCCCTGCGGAACGTTGCCGCTCTCGTAGAGGACCTTGCCCTCCGCGTAGGCCGTGAGGTGCACCCAGGCGCGCCGATCTTGCGCTGCCCCGCTCGGGAAGCTGTGCCCGGCGGCGACGTTGTCGAGCACCACCCGCAGGTCCGTGACGGCGCCCGCACCCCGCACGCAGAGCGCGCTCTGGAGCGTGGTGTCGAGGAAATTCTGCGTGGCGACGCGCAGCTCGTCCGTGCCGGGCCAGTCCGTGAGCGGCACGTCGACGCCGGGAAAGCGGTGGTCGTGCGTGCGCCGTGCAACGACGCCCGGGGCCTCGGCTGCCGGCTCGAGCGTCTTGCTCTGATCCATGTGGCACTGGCCGCAGGTCGTGCCGACCTGCTCCTGCGAGAAAACGGTGCTCTGCCATTCGGCGTAGGTGCGCTCGAGATGCGTGCCGTGGCCATTCACGATGTCGTGGCAGGAGCCGCAGAGCGTCGCGGACTCGAGTCGGTCGCGATCGTGCAGCGTCGAGTAGGCGGAGCCGTGCGCCGTGTTTTCGACCGGGTCCGGGTATTCACCCCGGAGCACGCTGTCGCTGGCGAGGTGGAGCGGATTGTCGTGCGTTCCCTCCACCCGGTCGACGCTGTGGCAGAAATAGCAGTTCACCCCCTTGAGCTCGGGACCGAGCTCCGCGAGGTTCGAGCCGTCGCTGGTTTTTCCCAGGCGTACCGCCAACGGCGCGTGGCAGTTGACGCAGAAGGGGCCAATGGCCGCCTCGCGCTGGCCGCGTGCGTTCATGGCCAGGAAGAGCGGGTCGTCCGACGCGTAGGCGTGCATGCTGGACGCCCATTGCTCGTAGTGTTTCGGGTGGCAGTCCATGCACGCGGCGGGATTCATCAACGCCTCACGCGAAAGGCCGCGAGCCGGCGACGCGGTCGACTCGCCGTCGCCACAGCCGAGCGCGGTGAGGCCGAGCGCCAGCGCGCCCCGCAAGCTCGGCATCAGCGCGGCGCCCCGTTCGTGATCCACTGCACGAAGTCACAACGCTCACCCGCCGAGAGCGGATCGGGTCCTGGCGGCATGCGCAGGTCTGCGTCGTTGATCTCGAGGCGCTCGATCAGGATGCTGCACCCGGGGTCGCCCGGAATGACGCGCTTCCTGCCGTCGATTTGACCGAGCAGGAGTCCGTAGCTCTGCTCTTCGTCCTCGAACACGAGCCCACCCTTCGACCCCCCGCGCGAATGGCAGGTGCTCTGCCCCGTTGCGCACGAGGGGTGGAGGATCTTGGTGTAGAGCGTCGTGAACTCGGGGGGCGTGTAGAGGGGGCTGCACTCGGCGGTGACCTCGACGCAGGTGAGCCCGGGCGTTGGCTCGGGGGGCGTGCTGCATGCCGAGAGCAGGAGGGCGGCGAGCGCGAGGCGGCCGGCCGAAAACCACGAGGTGCGGCCTCCCAAGCTACGCCTCCCGAGCTCCCGCGCGTACAGCGCCTCGCCGGCGACGCACGAGCCACGAGGCGGCGAGCGCGAGCGACCAGGCGTGGGCAGACGGGTCGGTACCGGCATGGCGGCAGCCGCAGTTGCTCGTGCCTGGCGTCGTGCTGGCCGCCC
>Ga0315912_10001778_pt1 | contig 24901 bp, 19 predicted proteins | sample VfabasoilMG_FD_204469 | JGI IMG/M metagenome (GOLD analysis project Ga0315912, IMG submission 204469) | Garden soil microbial communities collected in Santa Monica, California, United States - V. faba soil | ecosystem: Environmental > Terrestrial > Soil > Garden | place: USA: California... | reverse complement strand
ACATCGATGTTAAATTCCTCCCTGCCGGATCGTATAAAATACAGGTGTTACGCGAAGAAGGAATTCAAAATGCTTCCTTCCTCATCGTAAGACAATGATTTTTGTTTGCTTAATGTTTGCTTAAAAAGAGGCCCGCTCACTTTTCGAGCGGGCCTCTTTTTTTGTTGAATCGGGTTCAAAAGTTCAAAAGTTCAGGAGTTCAAAAGTTCAGGAGTTCAATAGTTTAAATCTCCAAACATTGTCCTTCGTAGCTATAGCGAAGAAGGATCTCCAAACATTGTCCTTGGTAGCTTTAGCGAAGAAGGTTCTCCAAACGTTGTCCTTCGTAGCTATAGCGAAGAAAGATTCTCAAATCACCTTGCCTTTATTTGAGAAAATTCAAAGTCTGCTCCACCGACTCCGAAGGCAGCTTACAGGTTTTGTTTTCGCAAACATAGATGAACGTTTTGTCCACTGTAAACCGCTGCTCCAGCAAGCCGAGCTTTGATGTGCCGTCAGCGCTTCCGGCAAGGAGTTTATTGGGGAGGTAGTGTTGATTGAGTTCCATTCTTTTTTGAGCGGCATCCTTTCCCGCAATCACTAGTTCATGGAATGGTGCCGTGTAATGAAGGAACAATATTCCCCAGTTGCTGTAACCGGAGCCGTATGCCGGCATTCCATCCTGCACGTTGTGAAGCATACGGGCGGAGATGCTGCTGTACTTTTCTTCCTCAAAATAAACAGCCAGGTAAAAAAGCGCTTTGGCCATGGATGAATTGGAGGAAGGAATGACGTTGTCGTTGATTTCCTTTTTACGCGTGATGAGCGGAGCATCCAGGCCTGAAGTATAATAAAACATGCCGCTGGTGGCATCGAAAAAATGCCGCAGGGTGTAATCAGCCAGGTTTCGCGCTTCATGCAGCCATTTTTCATCGAAGGTGGACTGATAGAGGGCAATGAGCGCTTCCATCATAAAGGAATAGTCGTCGAGAAATGCAGCCTGGCCACCGGAAGTCGTTTTATGCAATTGATGCAGCAGTCCGCCATCCTGCATTTTCGCCCTGGCAAGAAATAAATGGGCGCATCGGGTAGCTGCTTCGAGGTATTCGGCTTTTCCGAAAGCAGCATAGGCGTCAGCGTATGCTTTTATCATCAACGCATTCCAGGAGGTGAGCTGCTTGTCGTCGAGTCCCGGCTTCACCCGTTTGGAACGTTCCTCCAGCAGTATTTTTTTTGATTCGGAAAGAACCCGGTGCAAATCCGCTTCACTCATTTTGTGTTTTTCAGCCAGCGTCTTTTCCGAAACTTTCCGGAGGAGGATGTAATGTCCTTTTTCCCAGTTACCGGTTTTGTTTACGTTGTAGGCATCCGAAAACACCGGGAAGCGATCTCCCAGGAGTTTTTTCAGTTCTTCCTCTGACCAGATGTAGTATTTTCCTTCTTCGCCTTCGCTGTCGGCGTCCAGGGCGGAAAAGAAACCGCCTTCCGGCGAAGTCATTTCCCTTTCCATAAAATCCAGCGTTTCCGTGACGACCGATTTGTACAAATCACTTTTTGTAAGCTGCCACGCATGGGCATACAGGCTTACCAGTTGCGCATTGTCGTAAAGCATTTTCTCGAAATGCGGAACTTTCCAGAGGGAGTCGGTACTGTATCGGGCAAAACCTCCGCCCACCTGGTCGTAAATTCCTCCGTAAGCCATCTTATCCAGTGTAAGTTTCACATGGTTTAAAACGCTTTCATCTTTCGTTTGGGCATAATAGTGCAGGAGGAAATCATAGTTGTTTGGCAACGGGAACTTCGGTGCGCGGTTCGCGCCGCCTTCCACCTCGTCGAAATAAAGTTTCCAGTTGGCGACGGTTTTCTGAAGACTGTCCAATTCGAAACGGGGTTGCCCCGGAGCCGGCTCTGAAAATTCGGACTGGCGGATTCCCTGCGTCAGTTCAGCGGCATATTGTTCGGCCTGTATTTTATTGCCGGCATAAAATTCGGCCAGTTTGATGAGAAGTTCATTCCACGTTGCATTTGGGAAATAGGTGCCGCCATAGATCGGCCTGCCATCGGGGAGGCAGAAGCAGTTCAGCGGCCAGCCGCCGCTTCCTGTCATCAGTTGAACAGCGGTCATATACACCTGGTCGACATCGGGACGTTCCTCCCTGTCCACTTTGATGCAGATGAAATGTTCATTCATCAGGGCCGCTGTGCTGTCGTTTTCAAAACTCTCCCTTTCCATGACATGACACCAGTGGCAACTGGAGTACCCGATACTTACCAGGACGAGTTTGTCCTCTTTTTTAGCTTTTTTCCATACTTCATCGTTCCAGGAATACCAGTCCACGGGGTTATAGGCATGCTGCTTCAGGTAAGGGCTGCTTTCATTCAAAAGGTGGTTGTGATGGCGGGTAGTATTCATGGGCTGGCTGCCAGGCTGTTGACAGGAAGTAAAAACTAGATAAATGGCTCCAAAAAGGGCTTTCCGGGGCATGGCAATGCATGCTAAAGGTAATTAAAATTGCGCTTGCAGTTTTCCGGAAATTAAGTACATTTGCATCCCTAATTTTTAAATGCAATAGTCATGTACGCCGTAGTCAACATCCTTGGTCAGCAGTTTAAGGTCGAAAAAGACCAGAAAGTCATTATTCATCGCCTGGACAGTGAGGCCGGTAAATCGGTGGAATTCAGCGATGTGCTTCTCGTGGATAACGGTGGCAAGGTAAAAGTAGGTGCACCTACGGTAAAAGGTGCCAGCGTAAGCGCCAAGGTGATTTCTCATCTTCGCGGCGACAAGGTGATTATCTTCAAAAAGAAAAGAAGAAAAGGATACCAGAAACAAACGGGTCATCGCCAGGATCTGACTGAGATTCAAATTGAGTCGATAAAAGCGTAAACACACCCCTGGCCCCTCTCAAGAGGGAAAGGCACTTCGCTTACGCGAAGTATAAAAAGAGCGTAAAAATTTCCAACCATATAATTTCCTAAAGAAATGGCACATAAAAAAGGCGTCGGTAGTTCCAAGAACGGACGCGAATCACACAGCAAGCGACTCGGCATTAAAATATACGGCGGACAATCTGTGATCGCCGGTAACATTATCGTGCGTCAGCGCGGCACCAAGCATTTCCCGGGCGAGAACGTGGGTATCGGAAAAGACCACACCCTGTTTGCACTGGCTGACGGTGTCGTGGTGTTTAAGAAAAAACAAAACGAAAGAAGCTTTGTATCGGTATTGCCGGCACAGGCGGAAGCGTAAATCTTTAATCCAACCGGTTTGGATGGAATCCCCTCAACAAAATTGAGGGGATTTTTTATTTTTGACATCTGTCAAAAATCGTATGGCCACTAAAAAAGTAAACCTTCAATGCTGGAACGTCAACGGCATCCGTGCCATCTGGAAGAAAGGATTTCCAGAATGGTTTGAAAAGACTATGCCGGATATCCTCTGCCTCCAGGAAACCAAGGCGCAACCCGACCAGCTCGGAGAAGAAGTCATCAATTTTAAAGATTACAAAAGCTATTTCTTCTCCGCGGAGAAAAAGGGCTATTCCGGTGTTGCCGTTTATACGCGCCAGAAGCCTTTACGGGTGAGTGCAGGCTTCAAGGATCCGCTGTTTGACTGCGAAGGCCGGGTGCTGGAACTGGAGTTTGAGGACTTCATCCTGTTTAACGCTTATTTCCCAAATGGAGGCCGCGGGCCGGAGCGTGTGCAGTATAAGCTGGATTTCTATGATTCGTTGTTTAAACGCGCCCAGGAGCTTCGTAAAACGAAAAAGAACATCATCGTTTGCGGGGACTACAATACGGCCCATAAGGAAATCGACCTGGCCCGCCCAAAGGAGAATTCAAAGACGACGGGCTTTCTTCCTATTGAAAGGGAGTGGATCGATAAAATCATCGCCATGGACTATATCGACATCTTCCGTGAGTTCAATAAGAATCCGGGGCAATACTCCTACTGGGACCAGATCACGCGCGCACGCGAACGTAATGTGGGCTGGAGGATTGATTATTACATGGTATCAAAGGAAATGAAGGGGAAAATCTCCGGCGCCAACCTCCATATGGACGTAATGGGAAGCGATCATTGTCCCATCGGATTGCAGCTGAAACTTTAATGGAAAAAAAGGGAACGCTGATTTTCAGGATCATCATGATATTTCATGATTTGATTTGAGCAAGATTTAATCTGCGCAAATCATGAACAATCATGAAGATCTGCGTTCCCGTTCTTTATTCCTTGATAAATTTTTCCCTGGCATTTCCAAGCCTAAGTATATAAGCTCCCGGAGGCAATTCCGAAATGTCGATTTGAATTTCAGGATGCGCTGCAGCATCTGAGCGAAAAACTTCCTGGCCGAAGACATTAAATATTTTTAGCTCCCTGGTTCCGGCGGCAAAACCAGTAACCATTAATTTTCCGCCTGACGGGTTGGGAAAAATTTGAAAGGACGTTTTGTCTATATCCTTAACAGGCAATACGAGGCATGGGTTTGACGGGTTTGTGATGTCCATGTATTCAGACCGGATGTACCCGCCATCGGCAAGCCGCACCTGCACCCAGTAGGTGCCTGCGGATGGAACCGTAGTCGTTTGCGTAATCGCGCCGGTTGACCAGAGGTAGCTGAGATAACCCGGTCCGGCATCGAGTGTGCCTGAAGCAGAATCACAGGAGATAACAGGCCTTGGCAAGGACCAGGGAAGAGCCAGGTAATTAAACGCATTGTACGATGCCGCCGAATCCGGGAAAGAGATTTCAAAGATTTTTGTCCCCGCCGTATCCACGACATTAAATACCAGGTTGGCATTCGTAAGGTTGCCGTAATTGGTCAGCGTATGGCCATTTGGAAGGCGCTGGACGTTGCCCGTAGCGTTGCTGTATGAGGTTGCGTTTTCCGTATAGCTCCAGGCCAGGGTGGCCGTGAAAGCGGTTTCATCCAGCGCGTATTCCTTGGCAGTTGCCGGGTGCAGGGGCGTGGCTTCACCATCATCATACAGGGTCACGTGACCGTTTGCCAGGCGTCGGATATCATGCTGCCCGATAAATTTGGCTGTATCGTTGGTGAACGTAAATTGGTTGCGCTTTCCGCCCAGCCGCCAGATGATGCTGCTATCGCCGCGGTTGATCTTTGTGATCTCGTTAAAGTGCCGCGAGGATACCAGGATGTTGCCGTCGGTGTCCATCTCCACGGCATTGAAATGGGTCCAGTCTACATTGATCGGGCTGAACAGGAATTCCTCGTCCACGTCGTCGAAGGAATAATAATCTTTCGCATGCCATTCGAAAACAACGTTACGCGTGGAATCGAGTTCCTGCACCACGCCGCATTTCACCTGGGCCCCGGCGCTGCCCGGGCTGCCGTTGTGATTGAACAGGTTAAAGCCGCTGAGGTCCATGGTAACGGTTTCTACCCCCAATAAGAGGATGTTGCCGTTTGGCAAGACCTGGATATCATGCGGGTCAAGTACGATGCCGTTTTTTGTGGTGACGGTATCAACCATGTTAAAAAGGCTGTCCTTCCAGAAGAACCGGAGCTGGGCATTGAAAGACATTTTGCCGTTCGCGAGCAGTTTGAAATTTGAACCGGCGCCGAATGTCTTGCGGAAGTACACCGGACGTCCATAGCGATCCAGGATTAGCTGCAAAGGATAATTGGCAGAGGAGGTTGAGCCAAACTGAACGGCGCAGAAAAAGTAATAGCCTGCGGAACGGGAAGAGTCAAGTACCGAAATGGTGTATGCCGGTAAGGTCTGCGAAAGGCAGCCGCCCGCATGGAGCAGGAAGATAACCAGAAAAATCTTTTTCAAGTGAGTTTTGTGGGATTGGGGTGTTCGTTAGTCGATAGCCGTATTCAGAAAGTCGAGGAAGGGCTTCATGGTTTTGGCTGTCTTCATAAGTTCCGCTGTAAAATTTTTTGAAAGCACTTGCTTATCCGTAAAGGGTCGCCAGACAATGTAACTGGTAAACTTCAGCCATTCAATGTCGGGGTGGTTTTTATCGTATCCTTTCGGAGGACGGCTTAGTTTGAATTCGGCGTCCAGTTCGCCGAATTGTTTTTTGAAGTTCTTATCGTTCAGAATTTTCCGGAACCTGCTTCCGTTGTAATCAATTTCCTGCCGGATCATTTTCAGGTGCTCGGGGGAGGGCATCCATCGTCCTCCTGCCAGGCCGCTGGCTCCCGGCTCCACATGCAGGTAGAAGCCGGCTATTTCCATCTTCTTGCCGCCGGGGTTAATGCCGGCACCAATGTTGGTTTTATATGGCTTCTTGTCTTTTGCAAAACGTACGTCGCGGTATATCCGGAAGATGCAATCCTTCGCCGACAGCCCGGCCAGTCCCTTATCTACTTTGGAGAAATCATGTATGAACCGGTTCACCACCTCTTCCATGTTCGCTTTCGCCGCAAGGTACTTCTCCTTATTCTTATCGAACCAGTCTTTGTTGTTATTCCGCTTAAGGGCTTTCAGAAAATCCAATGTTGATTTGTTCACCATAACGAAGGGTTGAATGAAGTTCAAAGATAAAGAAAGTAGGGAGGAATGAGTAGTGAGTAGTGAGTAGAGAGTAGTGAGAAGGGTCGGAAGGCAAGGTTTCGTACGGAGAGCACGGAGGAAAAGCACGGAGTTATACGGAGACTTGTTCCGTGATCTCCGTGTCTTCCTCCGTGCCCTCCGTGCGAAAAGACCCCCTCTCAGGGTGAGGCAAAAAATATTTTATAGTATTTTTCATAGAGGAAAGTGGCATAAGAAGTGCCTTCGTTCTTACTCCCCCTCTCCTTAAGGAGAGGGGACCGGGGGGTGAGGTAGGCTACCCGGCGGAGGGGATTCTCCTATGAAAATTGGCCTGCCTTTCCAATTGTTGATTCGGTAAAAACGCTTAAATACCGCTGAAACGCTTGATAGGAGCGGCTTTCATCGGTCCGGTTATTTTCTTCGGAGGCCTGCGGAAAAAGCGAAAAGCGTTCCGGCGACCTCATGATCCGGCGCTTTCTCCCTATGAAAACCCGGCTCAATCCCTGACTGCATCGGCTTTTCAACAGGTTGATCTGTTGAAAACTTCTTTATCTTTACCTATGAAACGAAGGAAATAACCCTTTGATTTGTGTAACATTAATTAATTAATTAATAACTAATAACAAATTAATCATGGCTAAAAAAGCAAAGAAGAAAGCTCCGGCTAAGAAAAAGGCAGCTCCTAAAAAGACCAAAGCGAAAGCGAAACCGGCTGCGAAAGCAAAAACAAAACGCAAACCGAATGCGGCTTTCATGAAAGCAATGACCATTGGTGAAGCGCTTCAGCCGGTAGTTGGCAGCAAGCCGATGCCACGCACTGAAGTGACGAAAAAACTTTGGGATTACATCAAGAAGAACAAACTTCAGGATGCCAAAGAAAGACGCAACATCAACGCAGACGAAAACCTGAAGAAAGTTTTCGGCGGCAAGAAAACTGTGAGCATGTTTGAAATGACGAAGCTCGTCAGCAAACATCTTTCTTAATCTCATTCATCTTTTTGAAAGGAGAGACGCCAATCCTGGCGTCTCTTTTTTTTGTTTTACCCGGGGGCTAAAATCCCGGGCCGGCAAATGAAATTCGGGTGAATTTATCGTGTTGCTTACATTCGCTAAAAGTTTGGTACAGAAGTTGAACAACCTACCGAAACCCATTCTATGAGATTAAATGTACGCCCTCTCTTGCTGCTTTTAACGATTGCACTTACCGCTGCACAGGCGCAGCAACAGGTGCTCTTCGACCAGAAGCTATCGCAGCGTTTTGTGCTGCACGCTTCCGACCCCGGCGCTTCCCAACCGGTCTTTCAGAAACTGGCCGAAGGGCAGAACCGCCCGGTATCGTCCGTAGAAATTACCGTTTCCTTTGAACAGATCGCAAGGGTCGTACGAACGGATGCGAAGCATATTCAAACCATGGCCGAAGGAAAAAACTTTAAGGTGAGCGGCGATGTCTATTACAAGGGATTTGATATGGGCGGCTGGCTGATCCCGGATGAAATGTCCTTTACCGGAGCGCTTCTCGCAGGACGGAAGGAAAACATCCCGGTTTCCGGCAGGGACATCGTAAAAATCAGGAACGGGAATTCCGAACGCGCCGAACATTCGTACGTGGATTCCACCCATTCGGACTTTCAGTATACCTTGTCGCAGCATGCTTTCAGTCATGCAGGGGGGCTGGCCGGATTCCAGGACAGGATTGCCCTGGTCAACGGCTATTACCAGGCTTCGGCTGACCTGGAAGTTTTTCACCAGCGCCTGATGACGGTAAACCCCTCCGATCTTGACCGGCTTGATTTTCAAAATGAGATCCTGCGCACCGTTGAAAACGATATCAACCGCCTGGAAGGAATGCACTTTGACCAGGAACTCGGTCTCTCTTCTTTCGATCCCCTGAAATTTATACCCCGCTTTGATGCCCTTCGTAACGAAGCCTTCGCGAAACGAAACGCGATCAATGACACAAAGAGCCATCTCTATGTTGACTTTTACAATGTGGCTTTAGACCTGCAGGCACGCGGTAAGCGACAGCAGGCAAGGACCTATTTTTCCAAGTCGCTGCATGAAAACCCGTTGTTCGCCCCTGCGGCCTACCAGCTGGCCCTCATGGATTTCAACGAAGGCAATTATTCAAACGCCGATGAGCAGGGCAGCGATATTGTAAACAACATGAACCCGGATCCGGATATCCGGCGCCTCACCACGGACCTGCTGAACAGGACCTACCGCCAATACATCGGCGAAGCAGAACAGTTTATCGGCCAGAAAAAGTACGACGATGCATTAACCGTGCTCGATCGCGCTTCCAGGCTCTGTCGCCGGGTTAGCGGCATCTCCTGCCTTCCCGCCATGGATCTGAATTACCGCAAAGCCCATAACGGCAAGTACCAGGCATTCCTCGACAAGGCGAGAAGCGCCATCCAGACGGGCAACCTGCAAAATGCCGATACCTATGTGCAGGACGCTTTGAACTACCAGAACCGGCATGCCGCAGAAATTCCGAATGCAGGCGATGCGCTGGCCATACAAAAAGGAATCCGCCAGAAGCGTTACGACAACTTCATGGAATCCGGCAGAACGAAGCTGAAACAGCAGCAATATGAAAAAGCGCTCGATGAATTCGACAGTGCAGATGAATTGCTGTACCAGTATTCCTTAGCTCCGCATCCGGAAATGGAGACCTTAAAAAAACAGGCAGCTAAGCCCTACCTCCTTGATTTAATCCGCAAGGGCAGGTATTTTGCTTCGAACAATAACCTGGGGGAAGCACGCAAACTATCGAAGAGCATCGGGTCCCAGCAAATGCACTATGGTCTTCAGAATGACGCCGCCATTAACAAAGAGTATGGTGAATTGAAGTCCGCTATTTTTTCCCAGGAATGTGTGAATGCGCAAATCTCCCTGGACGGATATTACAGGCAGATGCATGATGCCATACTGAAAAAGGACTACATCGAAGCCGACAACCAATTCAAGAATGCCGACAGGGTCTTGCAGGATTACGCCGATTGCAGCCTGAACAGCGGTACCCTTCGTGCCGAGCATGACAGCATCCTGCCGGCCTATGTCTACCAGGCACTGACCAGGGAAGTAATCTCGGAGCAGGCGGCAGGACGCTACAAAGAAGCATTCGGAAAATACCAGGATGCAGATACCTACTATCACCGGTATGAAGTATCGAAATTTTCCATCGTTCATCAACCCCTGGCCGAACTCGCCGCTGCAAAGTGCAACGATGAATTCCTGATTTTTTTAGGAAATAATTTCCGCAGCAGGAAAGACTACGAAAGTTCACTGCAGGTATATAAAACCCTGCTTCAGCGTGGAATCTCTGTAAGCTATTACAAAGATGCCCTGTATCAACTGGGAATGGAACTGGCCATCCGGGATAAAAAGGTCAATCCTTCAGGGAATCCGAAGAAAGAGGTGCTGGCTTATACATCGGGCGATTCAAAACTGAAAAAGCTTTACAAGGGATACCTGAAAGGGTGGAAGAAATAGTTCGCCTCACCCCCGGCCCCTCTCCGCAGAGCATAGGCCTGAACATAGTAAGTTTATCTTGCGGAGAGGGGAGTAATGCATCTTAAAATTAAGTCGCTTACTAAAGAGAAATATTGATCTCCCCTCTCCAGACGAAAATTACAAATAGAAATTGTGTCTTAATTCTGGAGAGGGGCAGGGGTGAGGCTAACGACCCCCTGCCCCTCTCCGCAGAGCATAGGCCTGCACATAGTAAGTTTATCATGCGGAGAGGGGAGTAATGCATCATAAAATTAAGGCGCTCAATAAGAGAAAATATTGATCGCCTTCTCAGACGAAAACTTTAATTTGACAGAGCTTAATCCTGGAGAGGGAAAGGGGGTGAGGTTCATAGTTCTCCATTCGTAAGAATCAGAATTGTCTCTACACCCCTCTCCAGACGAGCACGCCAATAGGAGACAGAACTTAATTCTGGAGAGGGGCAGGGGGTGAGGCTAGCGCCCCCCTGCGCTGTGAACCTTTTTCGTATTTTTGCGACCTTACTTTTGAACTTTTATGTTGCAGATACAAACCCTACGGGAAAACAAAGAAAACGTCCTGGAACGCCTGGCTGTCAAGCACTTTGACGCAGGGAAAATTATTGAGGAGATCCTCTCCATCGACAGCCGCCGCCGGACTACGCAAAACGAACTGGATACCTTACTGAGCGAAGCGAACCAGCTGGCCCGGCAGATTGGCGAATTAATGAAGAGCGGGAAAAAGCCGGAAGCGGAAGACCTGAAAAATAAAAGCGCCGCGCTGAAGGAAAGCACCAAAAAACTCAACGACGATCTGAACGACCTTGAATCAGAGCAACACCAGTTGCTGGTTCTGTTGCCGAATATACCTTCTGAAAAAGTTCCTGCAGGTAAAACGCCGGCCGACAATGTCGTTGAACATGAAGAAGGGGAGATTCCCCAGCTTTCTTCCTCGGCCAAACCGCACTGGGAACTGACCAGCCAGTACGATCTCATCGACTTTGAGCTGGGCGTAAAAATTACCGGCGCCGGTTTTCCCGTATACAAAGGTCAAGGGGCCAGGCTGCAGCGCGCACTCATCAATTTCTTTCTTGACCAGGCCACAGCGGCAGGTTACAGGGAGTACCAGCCACCCATCCTGGTGAATGAAGAATCAGGATTCGGCACTGGCCAGCTTCCGGATAAGGAAGGCCAGATGTACCATGCAGGCATTGACAATCTCTACCTGATCCCGACAGCAGAAGTTCCGCTGACGAATATCTTCCGGAATGAAATCCGCAAGGAAGAGGAACTGCCGATCCGTCTCTGTGCTTATACGCCTTGTTTCCGCAGGGAAGCCGGCAGTTATGGCAAAGATGTGCGGGGCCTTAACAGGCTGCACCAGTTCGACAAGGTGGAGATTGTACAGGTTGAGCATCCTGACCGTTCGTATGAGACGCTGGAAAATATGAAGCAGCACGTGGCTTCCCTGTTGCGTCAGCTTCAGCTCCCTTTCCGCATCCTTCGCCTCTGCGGGGGAGACATGAGCTTCGCGTCGGCCCTCACTTATGATTTTGAAGTGTATTCCGCAGCCCAGAAAAAATGGCTGGAAGTAAGCTCGGTTTCTAATTTTGAGACCTTCCAGTCTAACCGGATGAAATTACGTTACAGGGATGGCGAGGGTAAAAACAAGCTGGCCCATACCTTGAACGGCAGCGCCCTGGCCCTGCCACGAATTGTTGCCGCACTTTTGGAAAATAACCAGGACGATTCCGGCGTTACTATTCCTGACGTGTTGCATCCTTATACAGGATTTAAGCGTATCGGGTAAACTAAAAAAGTCTCCGCATGCCAGGTAAAATGATCTTCCGGTTTTTAAGTATGTGCCTGTTCTTCCTGGCGCTTTCGTCAACCGTGGCCAGGGCACAGGATAAAGACAGGGCGCTGGCCGACCAGTATATGAATACGGGAGAATTCGAAAAGGCCGCCGTCATCTATGACAAACTGGTAGACAAGGATCCGTTTGGCGTGTACCCGAGCTATTACCGATGCCTTATTTCCATGCATGCTTACGACAAGGCGGAAAAACTGGTGCGCAGGCAGATCAAAAAACAGGAAGGGAATCTTTCCCTTTTCGTTGACCTGGGACAGGTTTACGAACTCCTGGATCAGCCGGATAAAGCCAAACAGCAGTATGAAAAAGCCATCAAGATGCTGCAGCCCGACCAGCAGCAAATCCTAACACTGGCGAATGGCTTTTCCTCGAAGCAACAATGGGACTATGCCCTGCAAACGTACCAGGAAGGCAAAAAGCTGATGCGCGGAGCGTATGCCTTTCATTTCGAAATGGCCGAAATGTATTTTCAGAAAGGTGATTTTGCGGGAATGACAGATGAATACCTCGGGGCTGTAGACGACAACCCCGAATACATGCAAAGCGTGCAGAACATGCTGCAGGCCCGCATGGCCAACGATCCCGATGGCAGCCGCAATGAGCAGGTGCGTGTTTCCCTGCTCCGGAGAATTCAGCGCAACCCGGACCGGACGGAGTTTTCAGAAATGCTGATCTGGATGCTGATCCAGCAAAAAGATTTTGACGCCGCCTTCATCCAGGCGAAAGCTCTGGACAAGCGCAAAAAGGAAGACGGCAGCCGGCTCATTTCCCTTGCGCAACTCAGCGCTTCCAACCTGAATTATGACGTGGCGATAAAATGTTACCAGGCCGTTATCGAAAAAGGGAAAAACAATCCTTATTACATCACGGCCCGGATGGAATTACTGAATACCATCAACAGGAAAATTACAGAAGGCGGAAACTATACTTCCACGGACCTGCTCAACCTGGAGAAAGATTACCTGGTAACCCTGGATGAACTCGGCCGCAATGCGAGTACGGCTTCCCTGATTCGCGGACTGTCGCACCTGCAGGTATTCTACCTCAACAAGGAAGTGGAGGCCACCGAGAACCTGGAAGCAGCGATTGAATACCCCGGCATCTCGGCCATGACGAAGGCAGAGTGCAAGTTGGAATTGGGCGACATCTATCTCTTTACCGATAACGTATGGGATTCAGGTTTGCTGTATTCGCAAGTGGATAAATCCTTCAAGAATGACCCGATCGGGCAGGAAGCGAAATATCGCAATGCCCGACTCGATTATTTCCGCGGCGATTTTACCTGGGCGCAGGCCCAGCTCGATGTGCTGAAGTCGGCTACGTCGCAATTGATTGCCAACGACGCCCTGTCGTTGTCGCTGCTGATTTCCGATAACATGGACGCAGACTCCGGGGCCACCAACGATGCTTTGCTCCTGTTTTCCAAAGCTGACCTCCTGACGTATCGCAAGAAAGACGATGAGGCTTTGCTTGTTTTCGATTCCGTGCTCACCCAGTTTCCCGGGCATTCCCTAACGGATGATGCCTGGTTCCGTGAATCACAGATCATGGACCGCAAAAAGAATTTCGGACAAGAAGATACGTTGTTAGCCGACATCGTCAGCAAATACCCGGATGATATCCTGGCCGACGATGCGCTGTTCACACGGGCAGCCTTGCAGGAAAACAAACTAAACAACAAACAAAAAGCGATGGAACTGTACCAGGATCTTTTGACGAAATACCCGGGCAGTCTTTTTGTAGTTCAGGCACGGCAGCGGTACCGTGCGCTGCGCGGGGATGTGCTGAATTAGCCTATTTGGATGAGAAAACCATCTTTGTTTCGAATGAGTTTAAATTATTGAATAATAAGTTTCTTTGTGAAGGTTTTTTCGCCTGAAATAATCTTAATGAAATAGATTCCGGGATCCATTTTGTGACTTATAGCTTGATCTTTGGAATTGATATTTTGTTTGTAAATATTTTCCCCTAGCACATTATTAATTTCTATGCGGTCAATGCTAAAATTTGAAGATTGAATATTGAATTCCCCTCTGCATGGATTTGGATAAATATTAATTTCAGTATCGAGTGAGTTTTCAAAAAGCCCGGTGACAACATTATATTTGGCAACATAATAATTACCTGAACTATTGGTAAATTGACCTGCAGCGTAAATATTTCCGGAAACATCGTTGCAAACAGAATGAATAATACCATTAGCTGCCAATCCGTTCAATCCTCCAAGTTCAGTCCAGGTACTGCCATTATATTTAGCTACATACCGATTCACGGAACTGTTTCTAAAATCTCCGGCAGCATAAATATTTCCAGAAGCATCACTGCAAACCGAATAAATATACCAGTTAGCTGACAATGCATTCAAGCCGCCCAACTCGCTCCAGTTGATGCCGTTCCATTTTGCAACAAACCTTTTGTTTGAACTATTAGAAAATTCGCCGGCAGCATATATATTACCTGAATCATCACTACAAATAGAGTAAATATCTGAATTACTGGCAATGCTTGCCAATCCATTCGGACCACCCAATTCATTCCAGCTTATACCATCCCATTTTGCAACAACATTTCTGTTTATTAAATTAATTCTTAAATCACCGGCAGCATAAATATTTCCGGAGTCATCGCTGCAAATGGATTTAATTACTCCATATGCTCCTAATCCATTCAATCCTCCAAGTTCGCTCCAGCTTGTACCATTCCATTTTGCAACATATTTTTTCCCTAAGCTATTTTGAAAATTACCTGCAGCATAAATATTTCCGGAGTTATCGCTACAAATAGTTGAAATGCCACCAGTAACTGCCAATCCATTCAGTCCGCCAAGTTCGCTCCAGCTAGCACCGTCCCATTTTGCAACATATTTTTTTAATGACGCATTAGCAAAAAGTCCGGCAGCATAAATATTTCCTGAGTCATCCTTGCAAATAGAAAGAATGCTACTATTAGCGGGTAAACCGTTAAGTCCTCCAAGCTCAGTCCAGCTACTACCATTATATTGGGCTACACATTGGTTCACTCCAGTAATATAAGTGAATGCTCCAGCCGCGCAAATATTACCAGAGCTATCGCTGCAAATAGTGTAAATTCCGTTATTAGCTGCCAATCCATTCAACCCGCCCAGTTCGCTCCACTGTGCATTAACATAATTGAAAATTGTAATAAACATCGAAATAAGAGCAAAATGTTTTTTCATTTGATTTTGAATTTTACTAATCTAATAAATATCGTTCCGAGACTATAGGTTTGACTCTTGATTGAATTGCTTACATTAACATTAAGACTCTCAATTGAAGCTTTGCATTTCAAATTACTTAATAATTATTTTTTGAGAATACTGGTTAGCTCCGCAAATCACCTTTACAAAATAGAACCCGGTTGGCAGCATTGAAACATCTATAAGTTGATTCTGAATATTTGTCAATGGATGTTGATTGATTACACATTGTCCCAATTCATTGTATACTTTAATGTTATTAATCAATCTTTGACTGGAAATTGTCAGTTGAAATTCAACTGGATTTGGAAAGATGGTCACATTCCTATTTTCCTCAAACTCCTGAACCGCTGTGAGAGAGTTTGAAAGCTTAGCAGCAAAAAAATCATAACCACCGGATCCAATCAACGTTGTTGTACCAAATGTCATACTCGGACTGCTAAAATAACCGGTAATATGACAATCACCGTTTCCGTCAACATCGATTCCAATGCCTTCGTCTGCAGAACTTCCGCCAGCCTTTTTTGCCCAACCTGCAGTTCCACTTGAATCATATTTTACAATAAAAATATCCGAACTTCCGGAATTGGTCAATACAGTTGAATTGAACGAAATAGATGGGCTTTCAAAATATCCAGTTATATAGCTGTTGCCGTATTCATCAACTGTAATATCAGAACCAATTTCCGCCATACTCCCTCCTGAACTTTTTGCCCAGTGGGCATTTCCACTTGCATCATATTTTGCAATAAAGATATCGTAATTGCCTGCATTCGTAAGCATGATGGCGTCGAAATTTGCAAATGAACTGTTAAAATATCCTGTAACATAACTGTTACCCATGTCATCAATGGCAATGCCGTACCCTTCTTCATGAATACTTCCACCTGCATGTTTGGCCCAAAGTGCATTGCCAGCAGGATCACATTTTAGAATAAACATATCAGCTGTGCCAGTTGTATCTGTATTAGTTAGTATGATTGAGCTTCCAATTAAAAAAGTTGAACCTGAAAACGAACCCGTAGCATAGCAATTCCCGCTGTCGTCAACTGCAATACTCTGTCCATAATCAAAACCAGTTCCACCTAAACTGTTTGCCCATACTAAATTTCCATTTGCATTGTATTTTGCCATAAAAACTTCATTGCTTCCTACGCTAGTCAATACAGTTGAATCGAACGTTATGGAATTTACAAAATTTCCAATAATATAGCAATTGCCGTTGTGGTCAAGTACGATATCATTTGCCCGATCCATAGAATTGGTTCCACCCGCACTTTTTGCCCACACTGTATTTCCGGCGGAATCGTATTTTGCAATGAATATATCTGAGTAAATGGTTCCGGACCTTGTTAATGTAGTTGAGCCAAAAGTGATAGTGGAACTTGAAAATTCACCGGTAACAAAGCAATTGCCGCCGTCATCAAGTGCAATGCTATTTACAGCATCAGAACCATTACCACCGGCCCTTCTTGCCCATAATACGTTACCGCTCGCATCGTATTTTGCAATGAAAAGGTCCTTGCTACCTGTAAGGCCTCCGGCATTGCTTAAAGTTGTGGAGCCGAAGGTAATCCCTGTACTTTCAAAATAACCGGTGACATAAACATTTCCACTGCTATCAACAGCAATATCATTACCAGAATCTGTATTAGTACCACCTGCTTGTTTTGCCCATTGCCAGTTAGGGACCTGACCAAAAACGGAGGAGAAATTTGTTAAGCCTGCAAGGATAAGCGTAAAGTGGAATATTTTTTTAAACATAGTGTATTGGTTTTTTACAGATTATAAAAGCAATTGAACTCCTAAAAATACATTTGTTAATTCACGACAAGTTTAATAATAATTCTGTCCTCCGGGGAAAGTGATTGTATAAAGTAAATTCCGGGATGATCTAATTGCAGCGCTAGATGATCCGGGATGTTGCTTTTTCGATATATCAACTGGCCCATAGGATTGGTAATTGTGATTTCTTCATTCCCGTTCAACCCTACAATGAAGAACTGCCCTGTTAAAGAAGGGTTGGGGTATACTTGTAAATTCTTCTCTTTCGTTACGCTTACTATCCCAACGCCTGTTACAACATTACATGCGGAAGTATCCGTGCATCCATTTTGCGTAATAGAAACAGCATAGCTTCCATTGGTTGGTATAAGAAAAATGCTATCTGTTTCACCAGCCAGGCTGATGTAGCCGTTATTGCAATCGAGCCATTGCCAGGTTGCTCCCGCCGCACCTGAAATAAGAGTGCCGCCATTTTGTACGACCGAAGTATCAACCGAAAGAACGGTAAGATGGATTGTGATTATGCTATCGCATTGGCTCGCATTTGGAACCGTATCTATGTAAATTCCTGAAGAGTCCCACATATAGTTTCCACTGGGTGAATCATAGCTGTCGCATGCGGATTCAACTATAACTGAACTGGTGCTGACATTCGAAATAACCAGGTTAATAATAATTGAGCTGTCACATCCGGAAACATTAGGAATCGTATCGTAATAGGTGCCTGAGGAAGTCCAGGTATAGTTTCCGCTGGGCGAAGTAAAACTATTGCATGAATTTTTTGAAATAACAGAATTTGATGGAACACATAATTTAAAGGTAGAAATGTCGCTCAAGCGTGCATATAAGGGATAATAACCCGGACCCGGATCGAAGTCTGCCGTATCCATAAAATCTCCCGTCGCATAAATATTGTTTAAGTGATCCATAGCAATGCACGTTCCATTGTCGTTCGAGATCCCTCCCAATTGCAAGGCAGCAAGCAAGTCGCCATTGGCATGTAAACCTAATATAAAAATATCCCACGCTCCGAAAGTCATCAGCATGCAGGTGCCGGTGTCTGGATCAAAATCAACCGTATCCGTAAAACTACCTGTACAATATACTTGTCCGGCACTGCCGGCTTTGATGGAAGTACCAAAATCATTACCTGGACCCCCTGCTTGATTTGCCCAGAGAAAATTTCCTGCGGAATCAATTTTTACAACGAAAATATCCTGGGACCCGGAGGATGTCAGGTTATAGATGGAAGGTCCCGGATCAAAATCTGAGGTGTTATAAAAATAACCGGTAGCATAAATATTCAGCTGTCTATCCAAATCAATACTTGCAATCCGATCGGTGCTGACACCGCCAATCTGCCTCGCCCAAACGAAATTTCCTGAGGAATCAAGTTTTGCAATGAACGCGTCTTCATCTCCAGTGCTAGTCAAATTATAAATCCCGGCACCAGGGTCAAAATCGCATGTTAAATTAAAATACCCACCAATAAAAATATCTCCGGAAGTATCTGCAATTAGTGAATTAGCGAATTCACTATAGGATCCAGCCAACATTTTTGCCCAAATGAAATTTCCATTTGCATTTAATTTGGATATATAAATATCCATGCCACCACCTGATGGGGTCATGGAAAAAGTACCGGATCCGGGGTCGAAGTCTGCCGTACCAGTAAAAACACCGGTTGAGTAAACATTATGCCAATGATCGACAAAGATAGAAGTTGGCCGATCTGAATTGCTGCTTCCAAACTTCTTTGCCCATACAAAATTTCCGCTGGAATCAAGTTTTGAAATATATATATCGTTGACACTTGATGATGACGTTAGGAAATAGGATCCAGTTCCCGGATCGAAATCGACCATTCCTGAAAATGTTCCGGTAGTATATACATTTCCACTGTCATCAACAGCGATGGAAAACGGCTTTTCAGCATTTGAGCCACCCATTTTTTTCGCCCAAATAAAATTGCCTTGTGGATTGAGCTTATAAATAAAGATGTCGTAGTCACCTGCTGAGGCCAAATTATAACTACCCGGGCCGGGATCGAAATCGGCAGTTCCAGAAAATTGACCGGTAGTATAAGTACTTCCGCTATTGTCAACAGCAACAGCATAAGAATAATCCCATCCCGATCCACCGACAGATTTAGCCCATTGCCAGTTAGGAACTTGACAAAAGGCGGTGGAATAACTTGTTATTCCTGCAATTATAAGCGCAATGAGGTGTAATTTTCCAGACATAATGTTTTTAATCTTTATATTATGTTCTATTTCTTCACAATTTTTTCTTTGATGGAACCCCGTTCTGTAAAAATTTTTAAAAAATACATTCCGGAAGGAATATTGGACAGATCGGCCTTTTCTAAGGAATTATTCTCAACCCATTCATTTGAAAAAATCCTAACGCCATGCAAATTGTATAATTCTATCCTCTTCAAATTGAGCCGGAACAATGAACTACGATCTCAGCCATTGTAGGATTTGGATAAAGTAACACTTTATTTCTGTCTAAAATTACTGCAGTTCATCTTTTCTGTCCATTAGGCCTAAGCTGTATTCCCAGGAGGGGGCCTTATAAAAATTGGCAAGAAAAGATTGGCAGCTATATTTTTAACTTATTGATACGTACCAGCGGTCCCGGGCACGTGTTCTCGTGGCAATTCACGCAGGAATTTACCAGCGCTTTGTAATGGACATCCAGGTCCTGTTGTCCGGAGTAAAGTGATTCAAGGCTTTTGAGGTAGCCCGAAGCAAATGCATCGAAGTGTTCTCCCTTGATCATTGAATCACTGGGAACGGCAGTCAGGATTTTCCGGAATTCTTCGGGAAAGCTGCCGGTTAATTTTCCGGCCAGTACTTCGCCCTTTGTGGAATCGGCATGCGCGGCCATCTTGCGCATGAGGATGGCCAATTCGCTGCTCTTATTCGGATTGGGATCCGGGGCGCATTCCGCCTCCTCCGTCTTTGCGTCGTTGTTGCACTGTGAAAAGACGACAATCCCTGCCAGGAGGGTCAAAAAAACGAGGAACTTCTTCATTTGATGATGACGCCTTTGGCTTCGAAATTCAGGTTGATTTCAGGCTCCGTAATTTTTTCAATCTCTTCCTTTGTTTTGCCCGCATCTTCGGCATAGTGTCGCAACTGGGCTACCGATACCGTATCATGAAAAGCTTCACCTTCCATGATGAAAGTTTTTCCGGCCGCATCTTTCGGCACAAAAAAGCCGTAGTCTTTGAAACGAACTTTCATCGTCTGGTTATTCCCTAAATCGACATCCATCCAGCATCCTTTCCGCTGGCAGACATCAGAAATTTTGCCCGTGATCTTCACATCCATCTTACCCTTGTCTCCCATCAGGGATGCAAGCTGTGTTGCTTCTTTCGCGTTTTCTTCGGTGATGGTATCGCCGTAATAAGAAAAGTTGGTCTTTTCTGTATTTTCTTCTTTTGCCGGATGGGAACAGGAACCAAAAATTCCAAGGAGAAACAGGGCTGCAAGGGTTTTTTTCATGAGGGATATAATACTTTATGTAAGGGTTGCAAAAATATTGAATTAATTGATGTTCACGCCTATGTAATGGTAACAATTTCAAATAAATACGAATAATTTGAAGGCAGAAGGCAGAAGGCAGAAGGCTGAGGACTGAGGGCAGAGGTCCGTCGACTGCGCTCAGGGCTGCGCTGTCATCCAGATACTTTCGACTTTTATCTTTTATCTTTTAACTTTTGATTTTTGACTTTTGATTTTTGACTTTTGATTTTTGACCTTTGATTTTTGATTTTTGATTTTTGATTTTTGATTTTTGACTGCCAACTGCCAACTGCCAACTGCCTACCATTACGGTTGAATCCCCATCGATTCGCATACTTCGCGTGCGGCGATCTGTTCGGCCCGCTTTTTGGAGTAATCTTCAGCCCTGGCCATTTCCACGTCATCGACTTTTACCCGAACCCTTAGCAGCCTTTTGCCGCCGTTGTCAACTTCTTCCAGCAATTCAAAGACGACGCTTTTCCGTTCGCGCTGTCCCCAGTTGATGAGCTTGCTTTTAAAATTCGTTTCCTGCACCTCCAGCTCATGGAGATCGACGTGATGCTTGATAAACCGGTCCAGGATGAGGCGGCGTGTGCGTTCGTAGCCCTGGTCCATATAAGCAGCCCCGATGAGCGCTTCAAATGCATCGCCATACGCCGAGCGGTTTTTGGCGGCGGGATCGATGGAGCGGTCCATGAAATGATTGATGCCCAGTTTCAGTGCCAGGCGGTTCAGGTTTTCGCGGTTCACAATACGTGAACGCATTTCCGTGAGGAAACCTTCTTCCTGGTATGGGAATTTCTTAAACAACAGCTCGGCCACCACGGCGCCCAGCACGGCGTCACCGAGGTACTCCAGCCGTTCGTTACTTAAACGGATTCCGCTGGGATGCTCCTGCGCTTTGGACCGGTGCATAAAAGCCAGGTGGTACAGGGCCGGGTTTCCGGGTATAAATCCCAGGAGGTTACGCAATGAGAAAATAAACTTCCTGTCGGGAGAAAAGTATGCGCGGAGAAGCGTGAACACGTTTTGAGATTTGTCGGGTGAAACAAATATTCAAATAATTGTCAAGACTTCCAAAAGGTGGAAGATAGAAGATAGTAGATAGAAGGGAGTAGGGACTCTTTCCTGCCTGTCGGCAGGGGCTTTGCTCGAGGCGCTTAGTCCGCGTACTTTTTGAAAACTACGGATGCGTTGTGTCCGCCGAAGCCAAAGGTGTTGCTGAGGGCAGCACGTACGGTACGCTTTTGGGCTTTGTTAAAAGTGAAGTTGAGTTTCGGGTCAAACTCAGGGTCGTCGGTAAAATGGTTGATGGTAGGAGGAACGATATCGTTTTTCACCGCCAGGATGGAGGCAATGGATTCCACGGCACCGGCGGCGCCGAGGAGGTGGCCCGTCATGGATTTGGTGGAACTGATATTCAGTTTGTAGGCGTCTTCGCCGAAGAACGCCAGGATGGCTTTCACTTCGCTGGGATCGCCAACGGGAGTGGAGGTACCGTGTACGTTGATGTAATCGATTTCCGAAGGCTTCATGCCGGCATCTTCGAGCGCGGCTTTCATCACGTTGCGGGCGCCAAGGCCTTCAGGGTGTGTGGCCGTAATATGATAGGCATCGGCTGACATGCCGCCGCCTACGATCTCCGCATAAATTTTCGCGCCGCGCGCTTTTGCATGTTCCAGTTCTTCCAGGATGATGCAACCGGCGCCTTCACCAAGCACAAAGCCGTCGCGGTCTTTGTCGAAAGGACGGGAAGCCGTTGCCGGGTCGTCGTTTCGTTCCGACAAGGCCTGCATGGCATTGAAACCGCCGACACCGGCTTCATTTACCGAAGCTTCCGATCCGCCGGCAACAATGACATCCGCTTTTCCGAGACGGATGTAATTGAATGCGTCAATCAGTGAATTGGTTGAAGAGGCGCAGGCCGAGACCGTGGTGAAATTCGGTCCGCGGAAACCGTATTTGATGGAGATATGCCCGGAGGCTATATCGGCAATCATTTTCGGAATAAAGAAAGGATTGAAGCGGGGTGTTCCGTCGCCTTTGGCAAAACCGGACACTTCATCCAGAAAAGTTTTCAGTCCGCCGATTCCCGAACCCCAGATAACGCCCACGCGGTCAGGGTCAATGGAGGGATGGGAAAGATTCGCGTCCTTATGCGCTTCTTCTACGGCAACCAGGGCGTATTGCGCGTAGGGATCGAGTTTACGGCCTTCTTTCCGCTCGAAATGATTGGCGGGATCAAATCCTTTTACTTCGCAGGCAAAGCGCGTCTTGAATTTTGCCGCATCAAAACGCGTAATAGGGGCAGCACCGCTCACTCCGTTGATCAGACCATTCCAATAATCCGGAGCGGTATTCCCAAGCGGGGTAAGAGCACCCATACCGGTGACAACAACCCTTTTTAACTGCATTCAGGAAAAATTTACTTAGCGTTTTTTTCAATGTATTCTACAGCCTGGCCCACCGTAGCAATCTTTTCAGCCTGGTCATCAGGGATGGCGATATTAAATTCTTTTTCGAATTCCATGATTAATTCCACGGTATCGAGTGAATCGGCTCCGAGGTCATTGGTGAAGCTGGCCTCATTGGTCACTTCTTTTTCATCCACGCCTAATTTATCGACGATGATGGCTTTCACTTTTGATGCGATGTCTGACATTGTAGTTGTAATTTATATGTTTTTAAAAATTTGAGGGTGCAAAGTAAAACTTATTGAATGGATTATCAAAATGTAAACCGAAGCGTAAATTAAGCATTAAAAACGAAATTAATTCGATTTTAGCGCATAAACAAATGCATAATATAATAGGTCACTGCCGCTAAAATAGCAGAGACAGGTATGGTCAGTATCCAGGCCCAGATCAGGTTGATGGTTACTCCCCACCGGACGGCAGAAACCCGTTTCGTAATACCTACGCCGATAATGGAACCGGTAATGGTATGCGTGGTGCTGACCGGGATTCCCAGCGCTCCTGTACCAAATAAGGTAATAGCCCCGGCCGTTTCCGCGCTAAAGCCTTCAAACGGAGTGAGCTTCGTAATTTTTGTGCCCATCGTTTTCACAATCCGCCAGCCACCGAAAAGCGTGCCCAGCGAAATGGACGTATAGCAGGCAATGGGTACCCAGGAATGAAGGTGTTTAACGTCAGGAATATAGCCTTTTACCACCAGTGCAGCGGCGATAATTCCCATCACTTTCTGGGCATCGTTTCCGCCATGGCCCAGGCTGTATGCCGCCGCCGATACCAACTGAAGTTTCCGGAAGTATTTGTCTACCCGAAATGGGTTGGATCGTTTCAAGAAGTTCAAAAGAACCACTGAAATCAAATACGAAATCAGCATACCCAGTATGGGAGCCAGCACAATAAAGTACAGCACCGGACCTACCTTATCCATTTTGACGACAGAAAATCCGGAGTGGGCAATAGCCGCACCGGCAAATCCCCCGATCAGCGTATGGGAGGAACTGGAGGGAATGCCTTTCCACCAGGTCAGCAGGTTCCAGAATATGGACGCTATTAATCCCGCCAAAATCACCTCCAGGCTAATGGCGTCCGTACTTACGGTTTTGGATACGGTATCCGCTACATGCAACTCAAAGATCCAAAATGCCAGGAAGTTAAATGCCGCCGCCCAAATCACAGCCGTGAGCGGTGAGAGGACTTTCGTAGATACGACGGTGGCGATGGAATTGGCTGCATCGTGAAAGCCATTGATAAAGTCAAAAATCAATGCCAGTGCGATTACAACGACAAGTAACGACATAGACTTTTGGTTAGATCAGGAAAACTTAATGATGATTGACTCCAGCACATTGGCGGCATCTTCCGCCTTATCCGTTGCAGTTTCCAGTGCCGAAAGGATTTCTTTGATCTTAATAATTTCAATGGCATCTGTTTGATCTTCAAAGAGGCGGGCGACGGCATTGTCAAAAATGTCATCGGCATGATTTTCAATGCTGTTGATGCGCACACAGGCTTCCCTTATTTTGCCAATCTTACGCATATTTCTCAACTCACCAATCGCGCTATTCAGCTCCACGGAACTTTGGGTGATCAGCTCGGCCAGTTTGTGCATGGCCGGGTGTATCGTAACCACTTTGTATAACTCAATGCGTTTCGCCGAACCGTGAATATAATCGAGGATATCGTCCAACACGGAAGCCAGGCGTTGAATGTCTTCGCGGTCGAAGGGAGTGATAAATGTGGAGCCGACTTCCTGGAAAATCTGGTGTGTGATTTCATCTCCTACATGTTCCAGTTTTTCAATCTGCCTGATCAGGAGGGAACGTTTTTCCGGAGTAGGGGCATTCAACGCTTCCTGCAGGGTTTTGGCAATGACAACGAGATTGGCAGAGGCCTGCTCAAACAAAGGAAAAAATTTGCGGTCTTTTGGAACGAAATACTGAAGCAGTGAATTGGTCGACATAACCCTGAAATTTCGCGCAAGATAGGGAACATCTATGAATACGTCCCGATCTATCAGGATTACGAATCGACGAATTTGCGGATTT